>Ga0189288_10057_pt1 | contig 160817 bp, 145 predicted proteins | sample UW105minimetaG_FD_130316 | JGI IMG/M metagenome (GOLD analysis project Ga0189288, IMG submission 130316) | Marine microbial communities from the Costa Rica Dome - UW105 mini metaG | ecosystem: Environmental > Aquatic > Marine > Oceanic > Photic zone | place: Costa Rica: the Eastern Pacific...
CAAGCCTCGCCTCCTGAGTGACAACGGTTCAAGTTACGTCTCAGGGGATCTGGCCGAATGGCTGCTGGACAAAGGCATGAAGCACTCGCGCGGGGCGCCAGATCATCCGCAGACCCAAGGCAAGATCGAGCGGTGGCATCAGACGTTGAAGAACCGGATCTTGCTGGAAAACTACTTCCTGCCTGGTGACCTTGAGGCCCAGATCGAGGCCTACGTCAATCAATACAACCATCAGCGCTATCACGAGAGCATCAACAACGTCACACCCGCCGACGTCTACTTCGGCCGCAATAAAGCCATTCTAAAACAACGTGAAAGGATCAAGCAAAAGACACTCGAAACGCGAGGCTTGCATCACAGACAGCACGCTGCATAAGCAAACCAAACAGATGAGCCAAACTCTCTCTCAGTTTAGGATGCCATTGGTTCCAAAAAACCTGACGACGGACATTCTCGCCAGAATTGCTATCTTTAGGTAGATTCGCCACACCACCCATCTCATTGGGGCTGTACCAAGCTATTTCAACTCGACAACGGTGCCGCCTCTCGCTTTCGCCTGCGCACATTCGATTGGATCAGTATGGCATAAAATCGTGGTGCGGCCAGTTTGTTGTCGTATCCGCGAAACAAGAGCCGTTTCTGTTTGGATGAATGCAGCTTTTGCTGAAGGGAGCTGCAACGCCTGTCCTCGCAAATAGACGGGTTCTTGAGCCACTGCGACCTGTTTTGCAAGTCTACGGGTTTCTTCCTGCCAAGGTCGATAAACAGAATACTGTATGAAAGTCTGAAGCAGGTAGCTGCCAAGGATCAACAAGACAAAATTACGCGCCATGCGCCCTGATAGCCCCCTCTTTTGGGTCAAAATTTCTGCGGTCCGCACAATCAGCAAAGCGTAAAACAGCCAAACGAAAATGAAGGCCCGTGGAGGAGCAATCACCCCAAGCTTGCTGATTTGAATAGCCATTAAAACCAGACCCGACCAAAGACCTGCATGCAGATAAAGCGCCTCCATCCGGGCATTGCGCCACAGGACGATGGTTGAACCGATCAACATACCAAGATGGAACCAAACCGCTGGTTTGAACTCAAACGCAGTTCTGATCAGAAAATCTGAGAGGGACTGAACAACGAGAGGCAGATTTGCAACCACACCCGCGAGATCGGCGGCTGGATTGCTTGCTCTCCAGCTTGCCAAGGGTACGCCAAATACGCCGTGCACCTGCCAATTGAGGCTGTAAGCCGTCAAAACGGCCAGACCAAAGCTGAAAATAAACAGGACAAGGACCGCCGCCAAATCCTTCAGGGATCTGTCGTCGCTCCGAACTAGAACTACGGCGAGTAATAATAACGGGTAGGTGGAATAGGCCATGAAGCTGACCACAACAAACACCGGCAACAGAAGACGCAGCGCTCTGGGGGAGAGATAGCAGGCCAAAACAGCGTATAGGGAAACAACCGCAAGGCCCGGGATCAAAGTGTTGAACCAAAGGGCAATGAGAGAAGCAGGCGGAGCCACGAGGATTAACAGTGCAAGCACTATGGGGAACCAACCTGGCCCTCGACCGCCTAATGCAGCCATGGACGTTGCTGCAGCAAAGAGCGCCCAAAGAGCTTGGTAGACTGAAAAATTCAGCCAAGCCGGCGTCACTATACCGCGCAGATGCCAGATGTAGTTGAGCCACCGCCCCTCGTGCAGCGTTTTTTCCCAAAACGCTTCTGCGTCACCAAAAAAAGCCGGATAATCATCGTGACGGATAATCGGGTCCAACAGGTTCGGCAGCGAAAAAGCAAAGACACCCAGCAACGCAGCAACTAGCACCGGCCAAATTTGCCCTCGGCGCGGTTGATCCGAGACAGAAGGTGCCTCTGGCAAGCAATCAACGAGGCGCATGAAATGGACGTGCTTTCTTGGTGTTACGGGCTGCCCGGGCCGCGATCAGCCACGCCCGGGCCTGAGCTATGCGCGTTACAGTGTGTTGGGGTAGATGAGAGACAGCAGACCTACGTAGCTTCCACATGACATTGCCACCATCAGCTAGTTTTTGATTATGGGGGGCAGCATGACGCAAAACGTCATCCGTCAGGCCCTGCTTGCCCGCCTCATTGACATACAGAACCGTGTTGAAGCGGTACCACGGCTCAACTGAACTGGCATCCCGAAGCATTGGGCGCACACAATCAATGGCCTGATACCCTCGTTCCGCGAACAGGCCTTGCCAGAACGACAGGGGTCTCTCGTTGATGTGGAATTCTCCGCCTTGCCCAACGACAGCGGCCGAAAATAGCACTCTGTCAGCGGCGCTGGTTAGGCTGTCGACGAGGGTCTCTGATGCGGAACCAGGCAAATGTTCCCCAACTTCCAAACTTTGGGCCAGATCGAATCGACGCCCTGTTTCAACCGGTTGGGTTAGATCCGCGGCGATAAAACTCTCTTCTGGAATGGCGAGTTGGCTGCGATCCACATAGTCGCCGTCAACACCAACAACAGCCTGGACACCTGATTGCGTCCATTCGTTTAACCAAACACCTCTACCGCATCCGAGATCGAGAACGCTCTTCGGTTGCAAGATCGGACCCATTTTTTCAATCAGACTACGTGCCGACTGTTGAGCACCTTGGTCAATGTAGTCGAAAAATGTGTTGTTGTAGACATGAGTCATGATGTCTCTTTCGGATTTGCAGACCCTTCGGAAAACACCCAAAGAGACATGAGGAGGAAATTTTGAAATGGGAGGATGACCGTGACCATAAGCGCGGACACCCCATCCTTTAGGCCAAGTTGGGGACCAATAAGGCCTGTGAGAACCGTCGCAGTGATGAAACCCGTCGCAACCATTATTATGAATTTTAGGACTTGCCGTGCGTCGCCCAGCGATTGACCGAAGGTGAAATGAGCTTGGGCTAGGTATTGAAACATCACCGCCAAGCCAAAAGCCACAGCATTGGCAATCAATTGCGGAAATCCGAACCATAGAAGCGCGAGGTACAGAGTAACATACAATCCCGCCACCGTGGCACCGACCAGTGCAAACCTGATAAGTTTAAAATGCACGAACATGGTTAACCCAAAGAATGTAGATTGGTGTTTGCATCCTGCGCTCCGCTGGCCACTTCTGTGTCTCTGACTTGATCTGAGATGTAGTAAAGAGGACGACCTTTAGCCTCGACGTAAAGTCGGCCAATGTATTCCCCCAAAATTCCCAAAGTCAGGAGCTGGATGCCGGAGAAGGCACTGATAGCCAGCACAATCGAGGCCCAACCCGGCGCAGTTTGATAAACGATCAAGGAGTGGATCACGTAGATCATCATCAGCGCTGCGACACCGAGACTGAAAAACGAAAGCTGCGTGGCAAGCTTGAGTGGTTTGGTTGAAAAGGCGGTCATTGCGTCCGTTGCAAGACGCAGCATCTTGCGGAACGGGTACTTGGTTTCACCATATTCCCGTGAAGCTCGGCTATATTCGATCCCAATCTGAAGGAAGCCAACCCAAGCGAACATACCGCGAATAAAACGAGCCCGTTCCGGCATAGCCAAAACGGCATCGAGTGCGCGTCGGCTGACAAGGCGGAAATCTCCGGTGTCTTTTGGAATATCCACATCCGACATGACATTGAGCAGGCGATAGAATGCATGGGCGGTGACGCGTTTGAAAAGGGTTTCACCTTTACGCTCAATTCGACGGCCATAGACCACATCATACCCGCCATCCATCAGGTGCATCATGTCTTGCAACAGTTCCGGTGGGTCCTGCAAATCAGCATCCAACATAAAGATGCGATCGCCTTTTGCGGCCTCAAGTCCTGCGGTCAAAGCAACCTGGTGTCCGCGATTAGTGGACAAGCGAAGCCCTACCAACTGTGGGCAAGTGCTACCTGCGTCTTGGATCGCAGCCCATGTATTATCGCTTGATCCATCATCAACCAATAGGATTTCTGTTTGATCACTGTAAGGTTCAACAGCCTCGGCGAGGCGCTTCACCAAAAAGGGGATCATTTCTTCTTCGTTGAAGCACGGGACTACAATAGAGACGAACATTAAGAAATTCTCCAATATAATACTAAATCATCTAGTGTCGCACTGTGCATCAATAAGGGCAAAGGTCGGACATTAATATGAAATGAAATGTTTGTTGATACATCTGCAGCGTATCTCTGCCCTTGTCAACTTTGCCAATCCTCTCGCTATGCACAGGCATGTTTCCGTAGCGGAAATAAAAAAATCATTGCGGTTTTATGATAGGCGTGCTGGCGTGTTTCACGCGATTCATCGACTAATCAGGCTGCACGATCAGTTTCTTGCATTAGCGCTGATGTTGAGCTGAAGAACCATGGCGATGCAGTACAGAACCTACCGCGGCGATGCTTGAAAGTCGGCTTCCAACGTTTCACCATGTTCGAATAGCGTCCGCACGGAAGGTCCGATTTTGCCCGACATGTAGATTGATCATTTCTGCTTTGGGCTACCTGCGGTCGTTGCTCCCAAACATCTGAGTAGCCGGACTGTCCGCGCTGTTGCTCTTCACTCTGGTGACCTCGCTGCTGGTCTCTCCAACGGCCGCTCTAACGCGGCGTCGCGGCTTATTGGTATTGGGTTGCTAGGGTGGCCGCACAACCTTGCAAATGTCGCTACCTGCGCTTCTCTGACATTGGCCAAGCCCACCGCCGTTCAGAACTGGCCACAACAATTAGGAATGGCTAGTTTCAGCCCGAAGCGGACGTGATTTATGTTGCAGCAAAATTCCATCCTTCTACAGGTGAGGGCCGAGTCCGACAATTGGATGGACCGACTTCCAGTTTCCGCTGGGCGTGGCACGCGGACTTTGCAATGAATGGCAAATGTACCTGTGCGGACTGATGCATGCAAAGCCGACTTGCGCTACCGCAGATTGCTATGCAGTGGAACGCACACAAAAATGCGAAGGAATTGCTGTTTTACCGAGGCCTCGCTAAGAGTAGTTTGAGTGGTTGGACGTGCAGGCTCCTGTGTGGGCGTGCGTCCGTGTAGCCCGATTAGAGCGCATTTCGCTTAAGGCATTCATTCTTCATCTCCAAACGCTATGAGGTTAAGGAGGGAAGTAAAATCAGACGGAGCGGACATCATGAAACTAGGCCATTTGTTCTCGTGGAGAGCGAAACCTCAACTATCTGATGCCTCAACATTTGCGGCGTCCTCTCGATTGACGATCAAGGCATCAAAAATCGACAAATTGGGATCTTTTGCAACCGAAGACATTGCCCAGGGCGAGTTCATTCGAGACCTGTCAGGGGATGAAGTTTCGAAGCGGGAAATCTTGCGGCGCATCAAGAAAGGCCGTTTGTCCTCGGATGATCCTCTTCAAATTGCCACCGACAGGTTCATCGACCTGGATCCGGCATCTTTGGCCATCAATCACAGTTGCGATCCAAATGCCGGGGTGCGGGCTTCAAATGAGCTCATAGCCCTTCGCCACATAAAAACAGGCGAAGAAGTGACTTTTGACTATTCGACCACGGTGACGTCTACCATTGATCCTTTTGATTGGGAGATGGACTGTGCGTGCGGTTCTCCACTGTGCCGCAAGACAATTGGCAATGTCTCGACTTTGCCCAAAAGCTCAATGCAAAAGTTCATTCAGGCAAATGCGCTTCCTCACTACATTTTAGTGGAGCTTGGTTTGAAATAGTATGGGAGACTTTGATTTTAGGGAAATGGGCTGCGCAACACCATGACGACACTCACATTGGATTTGGAGAGATCCGCTTCGGGCAAGCAGCAATCTATTGTTCTTCATGGCAACGGGATGGACAGAGTTTCCATAGAGGTGGAAACCAGTCAAGCCATCGCAGACCCACAGACTTTAGATAGCGCGTTATGTTACGTTCTGTTTTATGCAATGCGGCATGCCCGAACGTTGAAGGTGAATGGCCCCGTTAGTGAGAAATTTCTTCGCAATATCAGATTGTTCCAAGAGGCGTGGCAATGCCATCATCAAGACCTCTACGGCGCGGTGGAAATTCTGTCATCAAGCGTTGTTTCCAATGCGCACCTTTCAGAACCCGCGGTGACGTCGCAGCACATTCAAACTTTCTCCGGAGGCGTAGACTCCCTTTTTTCGCTACTCCGAAATAGCGGAGAGAATGTTGCTGAGTACCTGAAAACCAATGCAATTGTATTGGTGCAAGGGTTTGACATCCCGTGTTCAAACCAGCGTGATTTTGACAATGTGCGCCGTCGAGTTGAGAATATGGCGGACACGGTGGAAGTTGATATGCACGTGGTGAAAACCAACCTTCGATCCAAAGTAAAAACGAATTGGGAACACAGCCATGGCGCGGCGCTTGCCGGCGTATTGCATCAGTTCTCGAGATCATACGGGCAGGGGATTATCGCCAGTTCCGATCCTTACAACTTTGTGAGTTTTGTGCCACATGCCTGGGGGTCCAGCCCCGCGACTGACTACCTTTTGTCCGGCGACGAGATGGAAATCATTCATGATGGAGCCGGCTTTTCCAGGGTTGAAAAAATCGCCTATTTGGCCAATGAGGCGCCAGCGCTTCTGAGCCAGTCACAGTTTTGCTGGCAAGGAGAGGTGCGGTCTGAGAACTGTGGCGTGTGCGACAAATGCATTCACACCCGCCTCGCACTCCGTGCGGCAGGGCACAAAGAAGACCTTTGTTTTACGTCAGAGTTCAGCTTTGGAATGATAGACAACGTGAAAGTTGGCGAAGAAACACTTGGGGACATCCTGCCGCTTTTGAATTTCGCGCAAGCCAATGGCTGTCGGGAGCCTTGGGTTCAGGAACTCGAGGGTCGAACGGCAGCATTTTTGCCGGTCATGTACAAAACCAAAGGTTCAGCGGCAAAGTCTCTTCGATATTTTCGCGCAGCCTTAAGAGAACTGTTGCCGTCTCGTTCACGGTGAAAATGAAAGCTTTGACGTGATACATCCACATACAAAATTGGTCGAGATCCGCGATGTTTCTGGTGTTGGAATTGTCGCAACCAAGCTGATCCCTAAAGGCACAATTACATGGTGCCGGGACGATTTGGATATCGCTTTGAGTGCGCGTGAATTGCGCAAATTTCCGGACGCGATGCATTCCAGTTTCCTAAAACATGCGTATCTTTCGGAGAGTGGGACGTACATTTTGAATTGGGACGACGGCAGGTATCAAAATCACTCTTGCGACCCGACGTCTTGTTTGTTGCCCGGTTTGGACTGTGAAATTGCACTTCGCGATATTGCTGTCGGTGAACAAATCACCTCTGACTATGCCACCTACAATTTAGATCATGGGTTTGACTGCTTTTGTGGGAGTCCTGCGTGTCGGTCCAAAGTCCTACCGGCTGACAAGGCAGTCCGCCTGAAGGCGCTAAGTCTTGAAGTCATGGCCGCGCTTACCTGTTTTGATAGTGTTTCGCAGCCACTTGCCATCTTGGGGGAGAGTTTTCCTCAACCCGAAGCCATTGCAAGTTTTTTGGGTAAAAAGACTTCAGTGGCGTCCGGCACGCAACGCTCATTTATCGAGCGCTTTCTGCGGAGTGCCAAATGATCATGTTAATAAAGAAAAGCGGTTTGAATCTTAGAAAGCCTCCACCACCTTGTCCAAGTATGTCACGGAAAACCGCCATCATCATCCGATCTTTTGAGCGCCCGCAATCACTAGTAAACGCCGTGCCATCTGCGCTTCGAGCGCTATTGGGGAAATAAACCAGTGTGTCGCCAGAAGGAGTTGGGGAGCTTGACGTCTTGCGATTTCATTCTGGAAACTGGCGCATCTGCACCAAATACAAAATGTCGAGAAAGGCATTTTAGGCGATGGCGGATCAGCGGGACAATGCCAAATGGCCACTGCTTGTATTGACTCTCAAAGGCGATGAAGCGCGCCGGGCACGATTGTCGTGACTTTGGAGAGGTTGAACATTGGCTACCATTTATTTTGGGATATTGATGGACGCACCGGATTTCCCCCTGTGAAGAACAGTTAATCGACCGAGAGGCTCCAATCTAAAAATATGGTCGAAAGCTGAGCGATGCTGGGTTCGCATGTGCCTTGTCTCACCAGCGCATATACCGCTCAATAATTGCGAACAAATGGCAGGGCGTAATTGCGCTCGAAGATGATGCCATACTCGACGAGTCCCGTTTTTGTAACTTCCTGCAACAGAATTGCTATCAGCACTCAAGCTTAATCATGCGTGACCATTCACATGCGCGGGTACGCGGTGCAAAAATCCGTCTCTCGAAGAATATCGCGTTGTTGAAGCTGCCCCTTCCTAGCTGCCTGACGACCGGCTACAGCATCTCGGCAAAAGCGGAGCAGCATCTGATCGAAGCCGGTACCCCTCTTTCTGACGTTGCGGATTCACGCAGCTGCGATCCGGCGTCTACACGCGATGGTCGCCAACACCCCCAGTCGGGAGAACCGCAGTTCCTTTCAGCCCCCTCGGGGGTGGGGCTTACCGGCCCTTAGCGGCGTAGAGACCCGACAAAATGGGGCGCACCATGGGCATATGGTGCGCCCTCATTTCTTCTTGATGCATTACTGTTTTTAAGAGGCCATTTTTGCACAAGCTTGATGCGCCGCTGGGAAACTTGGTGCGGCATTGTGTCGTGTGTGGATTTTCAGATTTCAAATGTGTGTTTGATTTTCAATAAATTACCAACAAACGTGTACACACAAATTATGTCGCTTGCGACTTTTGGCTTGATAATTGCTATCGGTCTGAGTTTATAAAAGTAACCCACCCGAGTGCAAGTCGAGTGGGTTGATGCGAAATCTCCTCTAATGTGAATGGTTGGAGGTTTCCCTGAGTGTTAGGTGGTCCTCGGTCTTCGAGGATCACTTAAACAAGCGGTCGATCCAGTCTGCCATGTAGTCGCCAGCGTATTTGCTCAAGAGAGCGTCTGCCAGCCACCAGATAAGGCAAGCGATAACCTTCAACATGCAGTCATATTCCTTTTTCATGTAGTGCCTGCGCGGGGCCAGTTTCAAATGCGCAACGCAATCTACCGAATAATCCCAAGAGAATGCCAGCCTCTAAGGTGGGGCAAGAGAAAAGAAAATCTGTTTGCAGTTTGTCTCAATAGGATATCACGCCCGCTTTCCTCAAAACTTCAATAGGTTGGATTGCGTTCTTATTGCCCGCCGAAGTTTGGCCCAAGAAATTAAATTCTTGGGCGTTAGAGTTAAGGTGGCGATTTAGAACCGGATTAATTTCTGTTGACAAAGCTTAGGCACAGAAATTGTGGATAAACCCAGTGATAACTAAGCGCTGGAACATTGAGCGAACGGGCAATCTCGAATCATTTGAAGCTAATAGGATCTAGGATTCGGGCCTTATGCTCCAACGTAGCGCCCTCGCCATAACGCTCCCCCTGCAGACGGTGCCCCATCAGATCCCGCGCCATGCGTTCTTGAACGTCGGAACTGGTCAGGCGGTCTTGAAAACTGTGTCGGAAGCCGTAGCAGGTGCAGCCGGCAGGAACCAATTTTCGAGCTTTCAGGAATTTGTTGATCGTGGCAGTCGCGTTTGTCGGGGTCTCACGATAGCGCGCAAATCCATCTGGGTATTGTCGCATCGCTTCGAGTGCCACACCGATCAGGGGCATGTCTCGCTCGCTTTCGCTGGTCTTGAGATCCCGGCCCTCGGGCTTGATCTGGATGTGGGGATTATTGTGCTGCAGGTGGATATGCTCTTTCCGCAATCCGATCACTTCAGAAGGTCGGCAACCGGTGTTTATCAGGGTCAAAAGGATTGCCTTGCACTCCCCGTTCATCCCGTCGAGCGCCCCAGGTTTCACTATCTGACGCACGAACTCATCCGGTACTGGCGGGCGCAGCTGTTTTCGCCTTTCTTTGATGTGAAGCCCTCGGAACGGGTTGGGTTGCTCCCATTGCGAACGCTTAGCGTAGGTCGACCACATTGAAGACAGGGAACCCATAATACGATTTGCGCTGCTTGCCCCGATTTCCGCCGCCTCTATGCGGTCCAATAGTTTCGAGTGGACGGCTATGGCATCGGCGCGACAAACGTCCTTGACGGGCTTTATTCCGTTAGTGGCATTGAATAGCTCGATTGCTCTCAGGAATGGTGCGCGCCACTTCTCCATCTGGAAATCTGATTTGTTCGAGTTTTCTGCGCGGCGCGCGTCTTCAAAGAATTCCATTAGCGATGCGGTTGTGTCACTTGGATCGTCGGCAAGGCCGAGTGCAGCAATCGCGCTCTCAGGCGGGGCGTCGAGTGTTGCCATGGCCCGCGCCATGAACTCTTCATCCGTTAGGTCTTCCAAGGGCTTGTAGCTAAACCCAAGTGACCGGCAGTGGCGAACAATCTGCTCGAAGCTATCGAGACCTGTACTTTGCCCGCAGCTTTGAGCCATCCAGAGTGACAGGAAGCGCTCTTTCGCTTCAGTGGCTTTTACCAGAGCCTCTACCCGGTCGTGGGTCTTCAGGCTGAACTTGACAAAAGTACGCTTATCGAGGTGTGCAAACTCTTTTGGCACACGCATACGGAATTGCCAGACGCCGCCACGCCTGAAGACATTTTCACTTTCCATTTTCTCACCAACTTTCCACCGATTGGTGAGTGCTTGTTAGCACAATGTGACCCACTTTGTGACCCACTTTGTGACCCATTTTTGCATAAAAATAGGAATTGGCACTGATTTTGTTGTGAAATTTAGGGGAACCTGGAGCGGGTAACGAGAATCGAACTCGTAACTAAAGCTTGGGAAGCTGCCGTGATACCTTTTCACCATACCCGCGCCGGTGATGTGGTTGCTATCCAAAGCGCTCCTGAGCGTCAAGGGCGCTTTGGCCGCAAATCTGGTTATTCCTGAAAGGGGCGCAGGTTGGGGGGATCATAGTCCGCGGCAGGATCTGCGCGGCGGGCAAAGGCTGAGGGGTGGATTTTGGCGTTGGGGGGAATGTAGCGGTATTGCCCGAAGGGCAGGTAGTAGCCAAAGACGCCAGACTGTCCCGGCCAGCGGCTGCGTTGGGTGAGGCGAGGCAGAATCTCCAGCAGGCCCCAGGGTTTGGGGAAAGTCAGCTGACTGTGCAGGGGCGCGCTGGGGTCAGGAGCAGAGATGGACAGCTCCATCTTTTCGGTCACCTTGTCTTTGGCTCCTATAACGTAACGATTGTAAAAGGTTTTGCGGAAATTTAGGCCATCCTCGCCCAATGCATCCAGCTCGTCTCGCATCCAAGCCAGTGTGAGTTTTGACAGGCCTGCCTCGGCCTCAGGTATGCTACCTGCCACATCGCTGTGCGTGCCAGGAAACCAGACCTGTTTGACATCCTGCAACGGCGGCTCTGTCTTGGTTCGAAAACGCGTGCCGTGATAGGGGCGGCCTTCTTCCCACATCTGGTGGCGGAAAAACCGGCGGCGTTCGTCGATCGACAGAACATGGCGCACCGATTTGACGGAAGGATTGTCATCCACGCTAGAGTGAGTGCCGAATTCAAGAAACGTGCCGCTTTGCAGACGGAGGCGGATCATTGAACTGACCGTGTCCCACAGCCCGAGAAAGCGGATCGATGGGTGCTGGATATGGAAGAACTGTTCCGAGATGCGAAGAGGTGCAAAAGCCTTGCGCGGACTGTCCTTGCGCAGTTTCCGCCAGGCTTTGAACACGGGGCCAATCAGGTGCAATTCATGCGGTGCCACGAGGCCGAAATCATTGATAAACCCGGCCAGCACCCGGGCGGTATAGGCCCCGCGGGAATAGCCAAAAAAATAGAGTTGATCGCCGGGTTGGTAGTTCTCGCACAAAAACCGGTAGGCATGCATCACATTGGCCTCAAGACCAATGCCAGCAATCAACCCAAGCACCTGTTTACTGCGCGCAAAGAGGGTTTGGGCAAATGGACGGGTCGATAGGGTGCCGACGCCGGGTTCGTAATAGGCGAGCTGGCTGTCGTCATGTTTGAGGCATTTGTACAGCCGAAGAATATTGCTTTCGTTTTTCTCGACTTCGTTGCCTGTGCCATCCAGACATACGATCAGTTTGCGCGCCTTTGTGACGGTCATAAAAATCTCTCTTTGCCAATTGTGGCAGAGCCTAATGCATTGGCAAAGAGAGGCAATATGTGAATGTTACCCGCGACGGCGGCGACGGCGACGGCCGCCTTCGGCACCGCCTTCATCCCCACCATTTGTGTTAAAACTGACCTCGGGCAGAGTGGTCAAACCGCGCAGGATTGGGAAGGGATCCGTCGCATGGGGAATGGCATTGGCGTTGACGAAATGCTCTTGGAACTTGGGTTCAATCGCGGTTTCGATTTTGGTGATTTCACGCACAACACGTTCGATAGTGCGGCGCGACGACAGATTGCACAGCGCGATGCGGGCCCCGGTTCCGGCGGCGTTGCCTGCGGATTGCACTTTATCGAGCGGCACATCAGGGATCATGCCAAGCACCATGGCGTGCAGCGGCGAGATATGCGCGCCAAAGGCCCCGGCCAGGACAACGCGGTCCACTGTGTCGGTTTCACGGGTGTCCATCAACAGACGCGCTCCGGCATAAAGGGCCGATTTCGCCAGCTGAATCGCGCGGATGTCGCCCTGAGTGACCGTCACACGCGGCCCGCCATCGGCGCTGCCGTCATAGATCAGGTAAGAGTTGGTGCGCCCTTCGGGCTCGCAGCGTACTGTTCCGGTTTGCTCCGCGTTGCCGATCAGGCCCGAGGGATCCAAGAGACCTGCGATGCGCATTTCGGCCACGGCCTCGATGATACCCGATCCACAGATCCCGGTGATCCCGGTGGCGGCGGTTTTCTCGGAAAAGCCCTCTTCATTCGACCACAGTTCACAGCCAATGACGCGGAAGCGCGGTTCTTTGGTAGCAGGATCAATGCGCAGCGCTTCGATTGCACCGGGGGCGGCACGCTGGCCTGAACTGATCTGAGCGCCCTCAAAGGCAGGGCCGGTGGGAGACGAACAGGCCAGAACGTTTTTAGTATCGCCCAGCAGAATTTCCGCGTTGGTGCCCACGTCGATGATCAGCACAAGATCCTCGGATTTGCCGGGCTCTTCCGACAAGGCTACTGCCGCTGCATCGGCGCCTACGTGTCCGGCGATGCAAGGAAGGACATAGATGCGTGAAGACGACCGAAGGGCTTTGAGACCAAGCTCAGCGGCACTGATCTGAACCTCGTTTGAGGTGGCGAGCGCAAAGGGAGCCTGACCCAGCTCAACCGGATCAATGCCCAGCAACAGGTGGTGCATCACCGGGTTACACACAAAGACTGTTTCAAGGACCAGATCGACATCAATTCCGGCCTCGGTGGCGATTTCCTGCGCCAGCGTGTCAATCGCATCGCGCACGGCATTGGTCATTTCCTTGTCACCGTCTGCGTTCATCATGGCGTAAGAGACGCGCGACATCAGATCTTCGCCAAAGCGGATCTGGGGGTTCATAATGCCGGACGACGCCACAACCTCACCGGTTTCCAGATTGGTGAGGTGGGCAGCGACAGTGGTCGAACCAAGGTCAATTGCCAGACCATAAAGCCCGCCTTCGTGCAGACCGGGCCAGGCGGCGGTGATACGTGGTGTGGCGTCGGAGGCCAGTTTGTTCAACGCAACGGTGATCTGCCATTTCCCTTTGCGCAAAACAGTTTGCAGGGTTTTCTGAACGTCAAAATCGATCTCGATGGCGTCAATGTTCCACTGCGATTTCAGCGCGTTTGCCACACGCTCAAGATCGCCGGTGGGCTCGTGCATGTCGGGCTCTTCCACCTCGATGAAATAGAGGCGTGTGGCCGGATCCATTTCAATCGCGCGGGCGGTGGCCGCTTTGCGCACCACCTGACGGTGCACCTGACTTTCTGGTGGGACGTCGATGACGATGTCGCCCTGAACAGTGGCCTGACAGCCCAAACGACGCCCGGGTTTCAGGCCACGCTTGTCGTCATAACGCTGTTCAACTTTGTTCCATTCTGACAGCGCGCCGTCTTCGACCGTCACACCGTGTTTCGGGAAATCACCATAAGAGGGGGTGATTTGACATTTCGAACAGATGCCACGGCCGCCACAGACCGAATCCAGATCCACACCCAGCTGCCGCGCAGCTGTCAGAACCGGGGTACCCACGGGAAAATTTCCGCGTTTGCCTGAGGGGGTGAAGATCACGAGGGGGTCTTTGGTCATGACAGTCTTTCCTATTGCGCAGGTCGAACATAGACCTTGGGTCAGAAAGGAAAAGTCGCAGACCGTCATGCGGTTGCTGGAAAACGTCGCAGATCGACAGTTTCTCAGACAGGCGGGCCGTATTTGTTGGCTTTGGTGGATGACGCGACAAGCGTTTGACCAACCGCTGGACTGATTTGCATCAGGAAGATGAGCGCAAGTACCAGAGCCACCAACAAGAAGAGCAAACCACCGCCGCCGTAGAGGACCACCAAGCCTAAGCCACCCGGTCCATCCGGCGAGTTGGTCTGATCCGAAAAGGCGTGGTTTAACGTGCTGAGAGCCTCGCCTCCCCAGACAAGAAACAGGCAAGACAGTGCTCCATACCCCCAAGGCGTCACGGCCTGATACCCTGGCTCGCCCGTATCTTGCAGCCGCCGCGCACCAGCGCTCCAAAGCGGCAGCATGGTTGCCGACCAGATCACAAGGGTCAGTAACGTGGGCATCTCGTGGAAGACTGCCAAAGCAACCGCGCCACATGGCAGGAGCAGTGCAACCGGGAAAAATTTCCAATAACTTCGGCGACTGGTGCGGCCACTAAAATTGCCGGTCTTCACCAAATTGGTCAGAAGAGCATCTCTGAACCGCATCGGGAAATCACTGTTTTGACATCTCATCCAACCATCGCAGAATTTCACCGCGATTGCTATCAAGGTCCGGGGCCGGAGGGCGGGTTGTCGGATCCGGGGCGCCGGTCATCTTGATCGGGTTGCCCGCGGCTTTGTAGGCGGCGCGGCCGCTTTTATCCAAGACATCAACCACCATGTTGCGGGCAATTATCTGCGGATCTTCCATCGCCTGGGCCACGTTTTGGATCGGGCCGGTCGGAATGCCCGCTGCGGTGAGCTTGTCGATCCAGAAGCTGCGGGTGTTGTCCAGTGTAACTGCTTCAATCAACCTCTTGAGAAGGCGTGCGTTTTCGCATCTGGCGGGGTTGGTGGCAAAGCGCGCGTCACCCGCCAGAGGCAGATTTAAGGTGATGCAGAGTTTTTCAAACAGTTTGTCGTTGCCCGCCGCGATGACAAACAACCCGTCTGAGGCGTGAAAGGTTTCAAAGGGGGTGATCGACGGATGGCGGGCTCCGGAGGGTCCGGGGGCCGTGCCAGTGACCGAGGTGATCGCCACCGCGTGTTCCAGAATGGCCAGTTGCGAATCCAGCATGGCGACATCCACTTTGCGCCCCAGCCCAGTCCGGTCGCGATCCATCAGCGCGGCCAGCAGCCCCTGACAAAGAAACATCCCCGCGATGATATCGCCAATCGATGCGCCGACGCGCACCGGGTCGCGATCCTTTTCTCCGGTGATCGACATCACACCGCCACGGGCCTGCACCACCATGTCATAGGCCGGGCGCTGAGAATCCGGCCCACTGTGGCCAAATCCCGAAACCGCGCCGTAGACAAGCCGGGGAAAGCGCATGTGCAACTCGTCCCAGCCATAGCCCAAACGCTCCATCACGCCGGGGCGGTAGTTTTCGACAATCGCGTCAGATTTTTCCAAAAGTTTTTCAAAAACAAATCTGTCTTCGTCCTTCTTCAAGTTGAGCGCGATTGATTTCTTGCCGTGATTGATGGTGGCAAAATAGGCGGATTTCCCATCTTTGAATGGTGGGAATGCGCGGGTGTCGTCACCAGCCTCAGGGGGTTCGACCTTGATCACCGTCGCACCAAGATCCGCAAGTGTCATGGTGCAGAACGGCCCGGCAAGAACATGTGTGAGATCGAGAATGGTGTATCCGGCTAAGGGGGCGCTCATGGGAACCTCAATGTTTTTCCTGCCTATGACCGCATTGGAATGACATAGGTATGACGTAGGTCAAATGGACCCGGCAATATTCCGCTAGAAGGGTAGGGGATCAGTCTTCAACCGGACGAGAAATTTCGCGGAAAATATGCAGTGGGATCTCGTCAGCAGAGAATAAACCAACTCGCCGCGCCACGGAGACGGGATTTGCCTCCTGTCCCTCAAGCCGTTGAAACAAAACGCGCGACATGCGGCGCAGCGAGGGAGATGGTCCACGGCAGGCCATCGAAAACCCGGTGAAATTGTCTGGCCCCAAAGAGGGATCTGCCCGGTCGAGGTAGAACACGCTGTGCATTCGGTTCTCACCTTGATGCACAAAGAAGATTACCACGCCCTGCGGCTGACCCAGAACCGCGCCTCTGAACTCGCGTTTGTGTGTCGGGGGCAGATAACCGCGATCCAGCAGGACCTTGAGATCATATCCTCTGCACACTTTGGATTGCCCATGCATGAAGACCCGCACTGGCATGCAGATAAATTTGCTACGGTCTGCGAAAGAGGCGCGCCAAAACAGATAAAGACCGTTGGGCAGAAAATCCGGATCGGAATCAATCGGGCCATGGCCGAACAGAAAGCTCATGGCGTCTTCCTGAGCGGGGGTGGATTGGCCACCAAATCGGTCGTTAGAGGGAGTATGGCCATTGGGAGAATAATATTCTTCAGTAATTGGGATCAAAACCACCCGCCCATCGACGCCAAAATAGTCGCAGATCCGTTGCAACAGCGCCGGTTTGGGGTGTGATGTGCCAGCCAGAAAACGGCTCATCTGAACTTTGCTCAGATCAAGCGCGCGGGCGACATGTGCGATCGACGGCTGTTGGTCGCACAGTTTTCGCAGGTTATGGGCAAACACTAGGTTTGGATTCACACCAAAGCTCACCTTACCAAGACCAATGGTCTCAGGGTACACGGTTCGATTAGCTGGCGCTAGATTACGGTTTGCAAACCTGCGTCAACCTGACGGGCTGTGAGCTAGGCTATGGTTCCTATGTCCTTTCTGGCTTGTGCCTCACTTAAGCGCGCGGCAGTTGAATGGATGTCCTGAGAGATAAGCAAGAGGTGCGCAACGCGACTTGAATGGATTTCTCCGGCCATATTATAGGCAACAATTTCAACGGCTTGAGAGATTTTGCTAAGCTCGTGGGCGGCTTTTTGAAGTCGGATGGTTTTGGCACATGGCTGTGCGTCTGTTTTGCGCATTCCTGTCTCCCAAGGCCTGCTTATGCAGAGCGGGCCCAAACTTGTCTTCGGTACTGAAATTGAAATTACCAATGGGCGGCGACCCTGCCGAGAATCAAAAATGCATATCGTAGGTACATTTTTGTGAACGCCTTGAAATTGAGCCATTTTGAAACGAGTTCACAGCGGGGCGGATATTGGCCTTTCCCTTCTCAAACATTCATGCAATAGGGACGTGCCAACCGATATCTTCCCAAGGAGTAGCCGCCATGAAGATTCGCGAGGCCCTGACCTTCGACGATGTTCTGCTTGTTCCTGCCGCCTCAAGCGTGTTGCCAAACACCGCTGAGACGACGACGCAGGTGACCAAATCCATTGCCATGAATATTCCGCTTTTGTCCTCTGCGATGGACACAGTGACGGAATCGCGCATGGCCATCACCATGGCACAGGCCGGTGGGATCGGTGTGATCCACAAAAACCTGACCGCCGAGGTGCAGGCGCGCGAAGTGCGTCGGGTCAAGCGATTTGAATCCGGGATCGTTTACAATCCTGTAACGCTGACCACCAACCAGACCCTCGCCGATGCCAAGGCTTTGGTCGAGCGCTATAACTTCACTGGTTTTCCTGTTGTAGATGACGAAGGGCGTGTAGTCGGAATTCTCACCAACCGGGATATGCGCTTTGCTCAAAGCGATGACACGCCGGTCCATGTCATGATGACCTCGGAAAACCTGGCCATGCTGCAAGAGCCTGCCGAGCTTGAAGAGGCGAAAAGCCTGATGAAAGCGCGCCGGATTGAAAAGCTTTTGGTTCATGATGGCCATGGCAAGCTGACCGGTCTTTTGACTTTGAAAGACACCGCGCAGGCCGTGTTGAATCCGACCGCCTGTAAAGACGAGTTGGGTCGCCTGCGTGTGGCTGCGGCGTCGTCCGTGGGTGACAGCGGCTTTGCCCGGTCCGAGCTCTTGATCGACGCCGGTGTTGATATTGTTGTTGTCGATACGGCGCATGGTCACCACGAGGGGGTGATTGAGGCGGTAAAGCGCATCAAGGACCAATACAGCGATATTCAGGTGATTGCCGGGAACGTAGCAACAGGCGATGCAACACGCGCTCTGATTGATGCGGGTGCTGACGCGATTAAGGTTGGCATCGGGCCGGGCTCGATCTGTACCACACGTATGGTGGCCGGCGTGGGTGTGCCCCAGCTGACTGCCATTATGGACTGTTCCGAGGCCGCAGGCGATGTGCCTGTGATTGCGGATGGTGGCATCAAGTTCTCGGGCGATTTTGCCAAAGCCATTGCCGCGGGTGCTTCCTGTGCCATGGTCGGCAGCATGATCGCAGGCACCGACGAAAGCCCCGGCGAAGTCATCCTGTATCAGGGCCGCTCGTTCAAAGCATATCGCGGTATGGGTAGCCTTGGCGCCATGGCACGCGGATCGGCGGACCGCTATTTCCAGAAAGACGCGGCCAGCGACAAACTGGTGCCCGAAGGCATCGAAGGTCAGGTGCCCTACAAGGGCCCAGCAGGCACCGTTGTTCACCAGTTGGTCGGCGGGTTGCGGGCGGCCATGGGCTATACCGGCTGTGCCACCGTGGCAGAGATGCGCAAAAACTGTAACTTTGTGAAAATCACCGGTGCTGGCCTGAAGGAAAGCCACGTGCACGATGTACAGATCACCCGCGAAGCGCCGAACTATCGTATCGGTTGATCTAAGCAAAATGTGAATTCTGACGCCAGAGTGGGAAACTGCTCTGGTGTTTTTCGTTTTGGGGCATGCTGTGTCGTGAGGAAGACCGCTCGTGCTGTGATTGTGTCGCTGCGCGTCTCGCTTCTCGGCCTGTGCTAGGGTAGGGAGTGCGCAACACAGCCCAAGCAGGATCGCAACATGACACCAGCCGCCCGATATCAAGCCGCCATCGAAGTGCTCGATCGTATTCGTGATGGCGTTCCCTCTGAAAAGGCGTTGGTCAACTGGGCGCGGTCTTCACGGTTTGCCGGATCCAAAGATCGTGCTGCGGTTCGGGATCACGTGTTTGACGTGGTACGGCAGTGGCGCAGCACTGCCATTCGCGGGGGCGGAGACAGCGGACGTGCACGGGTCTTGGGGTTGTTGCGTGCACAAGGGGCCGAGCTTTCCGAGATCTTTAGCGGACAGGGGCATGCACCCAAACCTTTAACCGAGGGTGAACTGACCTCCGGTGCGCTGCCCGAGGGCAACGATGCGTTGGATTTGCCCGATTGGATTGCCGATCGATTTCGAGACAGTCTGCAGGATCAAACAGCTGAGGTAGCAGCTGCGCTGCAATCACGCGCCGACGTGTTTTTGCGGGTCAATCTGAGAAAAGCCTCCCTGTTGGACGCGCAGGAAGAGCTCGCAAGTGAGGGGATTCTCACCGAACCACATGACCTTTCATCGACCGCTTTGCGTGTCACCGAGGGTCCGCGCAAAGTTGCGCGCAGCGAGGCTTTTTTGACCGGGATGGTGGAATTGCAAGACGTCGCCAGTCAGGCTGTGGTGGATGCCCTGCCGCTGAGCGACGGCATGAGGGTTCTTGATTTCTGCGCCGGTGGTGGCGGGAAAACGCTAGCTATGGCGGGGCGTGTGAAAACAGCTCAGTTTGACGCCCATGACGCCAACTATAAGCGGATGTCAGATCTGCCGGAGCGGGCCAACCGTGCTGGGGTCTCTGTTGATCGCGTGACCGAGATCAAAGGGGACTACGATCTGATTTTATGTGACGTCCCCTGTTCGGGAAGTGGGTCGTGGCGACGGGCGCCGGATGGAAAATGGCGATTTGATGAACAAGATCTAAATAAGATCTTAACCATTCAGAGCGAAATATTAGAAAATTGTAAACACCACGTCAGAAGGAATGGGGCACTGGCCTATGCGACCTGCTCGGTTTTGGCCGAAGAGAATTCACAGCAGGTCGCGCGCTTTCTCAAAAACAACCCTGAGTGGAATTGCGCGCTGTCCAGACAGTTCTTACCTGTTGATGGTGGTGATGGTTTCTTTGTGTCTGTGTTAAAACGGGTATGATCCACCCGCTGGGCCGGTGCGCATCGGGGTCATACAAGACTGAAATATAGGGCTCAACCGACCCAAGATGGTTGGCGGCTGAAACGTAAGATTGAGGCAAACAGTGACCGCACTGCCAAAGAACACCCAAGGCCTTCTGGGGACAACGCTGTCCTCTCGGGGTCCTATCCTGTTGATGGCGCTCGCCTTTGCGAGCATTGCCGGGTTCTTTCTAACCTACATTCCCACCGTTCAGGCCGCACTTCTTGCAGCTGGGATTGTCTTTGCCACGCTGGCCATACTCTGGGCCGGGGTCGCGTTGATGTCACGTGCACGAGGCTCGCGCACGGCTGGATTGCTTCAAGACTTTGTCGAACATGACGCCGACTTTTGTTTCCTGACATCAGGTGACGGTCAGCTTCGTGGCTCAAACGCCGCTGCGCGTGAGCGGTTTGGTGCCGATCTGGATCGGGATTTGCCTGAGGTTTTGCGCGATGTTTTCGCAAGTTCCGAAGGAATTTTGTACCGTCTGGCCCACAAGGCAGGCAGCACCGGGCATGCCTCGGAAAATGTCACGTCACACACCGAAGGGTTTGGGGTGTCTGTTCAGATGTTCCCGGGTGATCTTCAACTGTGGCGTCTGACGCCGGATGCCAATCGTCCCGGGCAGGGGCCTCAGGTTGAAATTCCGCTCATGTCTCTGGGGCGCAACGGCACCATTTTGTTTATGAACAAAGCCGCGCGCAGTCTGATGGGGCAGCGGGCAAAATTGCTTGAAGAGGTGATTGAAGACCTGCCGCTGCGTCCGGGAGGTGTCCATGTTCTCAACAGCGCGGATGGCCCTCGCCGTGTTCTGGTGCAATGTACCGAGACAGGCGCCGGTCGGTTGGAATTGACCATGTCGCCCATTCGTGAAGAAGAAGACAGCAACAATCAGGTGGGCGGATTTGACCGTTTGCCGGTGCCATTGATCAAGGTTTGTCCCAACGGCACTATTCTGCGCGCTAACCCCGAAGCACGCCGTATGCTCGATCTTCCCGACGAGAAAACCGGCAATCTGACCGAATATATGGAAGGCCTGGGTCGCGCATTGACCGACTGGCTGAAAGAGGCCGCTGAAGGGCGCGGATTGCACCGTTCAGAGTTTCTGCGTCTGACCCGTGCGGATCAGGAAGTTTTCGTCCAGGTGACGTTGAACCGCGTTCTGGAAGATGGTGTTGCCTCGCTTATTGCGGTTCTCAATGATGCCACCGAGTTGAAGACGCTTGAGGCGCAGTTTGTGCAAAGCCAAAAGATGCAGGCCATCGGCCAGCTTGCGGGCGGCGTTGCCCATGACTTTAACAACCTGCTGACAGCCATTTCTGGCCATTGTGATCTTTTGTTGCTGCGTCACGATCAGGGTGATCCTGATTATGGAGATCTGGTTCAGATCAACCAGAACGCCAATCGTGCGGCGGCGCTTGTTGGTCAGCTTTTGGCCTTTTCCCGCAAACAAACCATGCAACCTGAAATCATGGACCTGCGTGACACCCTGTCCGATCTGGCGCATTTGCTGAACCGATTGGTTGGGGAAAAAGTGCGCCTGACCCTACATCATGATCCGGTTCTGCCGCCCGTCCGGGGGGATCGCCGTCAGCTTGAGCAGGTGATGATGAACCTTGTGGTGAATGCGCGTGACGCGATGCCCGAGGGTGGCGAAATTGTTATCGAGACCGAACGGCGTGTTCTGCGTGAACCTTTGAAACGTGACCGCGCCGTGGTTGCAGCTGGAACCTATGTGTCCGTGCGGGTCTCGGATCTTGGGGTCGGTATTCCGGTCGACAAACTTCAAAAAGTGTTCGAGCCGTTCTTCACAACCAAGCGTACTGGCGAAGGCACCGGACTGGGACTTTCCACAGTGTATGGGATCGTCAAACAGACGGGCGGGTATATCTTTGTCGACAGCGTTGTAGGCAAAGGAACCTGCTTTACACTGATGTTCCCGGCGCATGATCATGTGGTCGAAGCTGCGCCTGAAGTTGAGGTGGTGAAAGAGAAAAAGCTTCCGCAAAAAGGGTCGGGTGTCATTCTTCTGGTGGAAGACGAAGCTCCGGTTCGTGCCTTTGCGGCCCGTGCCCTGCGTCTACGTGGCTACACGGTTATTGAGGCAGAAACGGCGGAAGATGCTCTTGAGCTTCTTGAGGATGAAGAACTGGCTGTTGATGTCTTTGTGACGGATGTGGTCATGCCCGGTATGGATGGCCCGACATGGGTGCGCAAAGCACGGGTGACGCGCCCGGATACCAAGGTGGTCTTTGTATCTGGCTATGCCGAAGATGCCTTTGGTGAAGGCAGTGAAGAAATTCCGAACTCGGTTTTCCTGCCCAAACCCTTCTCACTGTCTGAGCTGACCGAAACGGTGCACCAGCAGTTCCACTAAAGGCAGGCGTATCAGATTGCGCTGTCCCAAAGTTTGAAATCAGCTGCACGGTGTTGGTGCAGCTGATTTTTTGTTTCTGGGGTCAGATGAAGGTCAATTTTTGGCGACACATTGACCTGATCCAGCATGAAATTGGTCTCGAGACGTTCCTTGAGAAAGCGGTTCATCTGCCACTGGTTCTCATATTTGAACAGCTGCGTTACGCCGGGCTCACCCGCGTCGGTGCGGAAAAACTGTGCCTGACTGCCCACGCGGGCGTGTTGGGGCCGGGGCGATTTCAGGTAGTCGCGGCAAAAGGCGTCAAAGCTCAGACCTTTGGTCGAATTCTGATGTCCATCTAGATAATCCCGCTGACGATATCTGTACCAGGATCCCAGCCAGCTGATCGGGTCGCGCACCATGGCGACAATCTCGAAATCTTCGATATTGCTGGCGTGTTCCATCATAGGGCGGTGGAATTTGTTGAAGTTTGCGACATTCATGTGTTTGAGCGCCGGAGGGTGCGTAACGCCCATCGTCGCATGGCCTTTTAACGCCTTGTGATAGGCCGAAGTGCCCGTTTTAGGCACCGAAAGCAGCACCAGCTTATGTTTCCAGAAGATCAGCATTGCTGCGATTTATCATCGGCACCGAGGTGCAAAACAACCGCAGATTTTGCCGCAGGTCGATTTTATTATTGAAATGTTCTCACTTTGTGCTCATAACGTTTGAGAACATGAGGTGAACAAAGCAGTGATTGCTGCGCGCAGCAGTGTGTGGAATAAGGATCTCAACGATGGCAATGGCAGATCTTCTGGCGATGGATAACAAGCGTACCGCAGATAAACAAAAGGCGCTGGATAGCGCTCTGGCCCAAATCGAACGTCAGTTCGGCAAGGGCTCGATCATGAAGCTTGGCGATGAGAACGCCATTCAAGAGATTGAGGCCACATCAACCGGGTCTTTGGGGCTTGATATTGCCCTGGGCATCGGTGGTCTTCCCAAGGGTCGGATCATCGAGATCTATGGCCCTGAAAGCTCGGGTAAAACGACGCTGACGCTGCACTGTGTAGCCGAAGAACAGAAAAAGGGCGGCGTCTGTGCCTTTGTTGACGCAGAACACGCGCTTGACCCGCAATATGCCAAAAAACTGGGCGTTGACCTGGACGAGTTGTTGATTTCGCAGCCCGATACCGGCGAACAGGCGCTTGAGATCACTGATACCTTGGTTCGCTCGGGCGCGGTGAGCATGGTTGTTGTCGACTCGGTGGCGGCTCTGACGCCAAAATCCGAGCTTGAGGGCGACATGGGCGACAGCAACGTTGGTGTTCAGGCCCGCCTGATGAGCCAGGCGATGCGCAAACTGACCGGGTCGATCAGCCGTTCGAACTGTATGGTGATCTTCATCAATCAGATCCGGATGAAGATCGGTGTTATGTTCGGCTCGCCCGAAACGACAACCGGGGGCAATGCGCTGAAATTCTATAGCTCGGTACGGTTGGACATTCGCCGCATCGGCGCGATCAAGGATCGTGACGAAGTTGTGGGCAACCAGACCCGCGTGAAAGTTGTAAAAAACAAAGTTGCGCCCCCGTTCAAACAGGTTGAATTCGACATCATGTATGGCGAAGGCATCTCGAAAATGGGCGAGCTGCTCGACCTTGGTGTAAAGGCCGGTGTCGTCGAGAAATCAGGCGCTTGGTATTCTTACGGCGATGAACGCATTGGTCAGGGACGGGAGAACGCCAAGAACTTCCTACGGGAAAATAAGCGTATTTCACTGTCGATCGAAGATAAGATCCGTGCCGCGCATGGGCTTGAATTTGACATGCCCCCCGATGATCCGGACCTTGTCGATGATGAGTAAGAATAGGGCGCCTTCGGGCGCCTTTTTTCTTGAAATGAATATTTGCCTGACTTAAGTCAGCTTTATGACTTTGGACCAGATTTCCCGCTTTCGCCGCCTGTCCCGGGCTGTCACGACACAGACCGGCGCATTGGACAGTTCCTTTCTCGGCCTTGGCCGCCCGCTTGGGGTGGCCCGTGTGTTGAATGCCATAGGGCAGGGCAAACAGGATGTTGCAGAGCTTCGGGCCTATCTTCAGCTCGATTCCGGTCTGATGAGCCGACTGTTGCGCACTCTTGAAACAGAGGGTGTAATTGCAACCAAAGCCTCAGACCTGGATGCACGTCGCCGTGTGGTATGTTTAACGGCCTTGGGTGAGGACGAGTTCTCCAAATATGAAGAGCTTTCAAACCAATCGGCGCTGTCGGTGTTGAACCGCTATTCGCAGACCGAGGCCCTGCTTGAGGCCATGGACCTGGTGGCGACGGTTTTGGGACGCGATCAAATCGAAATTGCGGTGGCAGACCCCGAAGACCCACGTATCCAAACCTGTGTTCAGGCCTATTATGATGAAATCTCTGAGATTTTTGGCACACGTTTTGATCCGGTGCTTGGCGGTGACCCCGAAGCCGATGCAATGCGGGCGCCGCGCGGTGTCTTTCTGCTGGCGATGTCAGACGGTCTTCCCATCGGATGCTGCGCACTTAAAGGGCAAGGTGGGGCCCTGGGCGAAGTCAAACGTATGTGGGTGTCTCCCGCGGCACGGGGGCTTGGCCTGTCGAAACGTCTCATGACCGAGATTGAAACCCATGCAAAACAACTGGGTCTGTCGACGCTTCAGCTCGATACAAATGGCAAGCTGACTGCCGCGCGACGGTTGTATGAAAGCTCAGGATGGCGAGAAATTGAGCGCTACAACGACAACCCTTATGCCGAACATTTCTTTGAAAAGCATCTAGACCTCGCATGAGGCTGGACGACCCATGGACAGCGGCGGGCACTACGGGTAGATCATTAGAAAATTTCTGCCCAAGTGAGGCCGCGAAACCATGGCTAGTCTGAACGACATCCGTTCCACATTTCTGAACTATTTTGGCAAGCAGGGGCACGAGATTGTGCAATCCTCGCCCCTCGTGCCGCGCAACGATCCAACCCTGATGTTCGTGAACTCAGGCATGGTTCAGTTCAAAAACCTGTTCACAGGTGTTGAAACCCGTGATTATCAGCGCGCGACAACCGCGCAGAAATGTGTGCGCGCAGGCGGCAAACACAACGATCTCGACAATGTGGGCTATACCGCGCGTCACCACACTTTCTTTGAAATGCTGGGCAACTTTTCGTTCGGCAACTATTTCAAAGAAGAGGCGATCACCTTTGCCTGGGAGCTGATCACCAAAGAATTCGGCATTCCGAAGGAAAAGCTCTATACCACCGTCTATCACACCGATGACGAAGCCTTTGAGATCTGGAAAAAGGTTGGTGTGCCCGAAGATCGCATCATTCGTATCGCGACTTCTGACAACTTCTGGCAGATGGGGCCGACCGGCCCTTGTGGTCCGTGTACCGAGATTTTCTACGATCATGGCGATCACATCTGGGGTGGCCCTCCCGGTTCGCCCGAGGAAGATGGCGACCGGTTCATCGAAATCTGGAACGTCGTTTTCATGCAGAACGAACAGTTCGAAGATGGCTCGATGCGTGCGCTCGATATGCAGTCGATCGACACCGGCATGGGGCTTGAGCGGATTGGCGCGTTGCTGCAGGGCAGCCACGACAACTATGACACGGATCTGTTCAAGAACCTGATCGAAGCGAGTGCCCATGCCACCGGTGTCGACCCCTTTGGCGACAAAAACGTGCATCACCGCGTGATTGCCGACCACCTGCGCTCGACCTCGTTCCTGATTGCGGATGGCGTGATGCCGTCGAATGACGGGCGTGGCTATGTTCTACGTCGCATCATGCGCCGTGCCATGCGTCACGCGCATCTGTTGGGTGCGAAAGATCCGGTTATGCATCAGCTGGTGCCCTCGCTGGTCCAGCAGATGGGCCAGGCCTATCCCGAGTTGGGGCAGGCGCAGGCGATGATTGAAGAAACCCTGCTGCTGGAAGAAACCCGGTTCAAGCAGACCTTGGACCGTGGTCTGAAGCTTCTTGATGACGAGATTTCGGGCCTCGCGAATGAGGCGCCTCTGCCCGGCGCGGCTGCATTTAAACTGTACGACACCTACGGGTTCCCGCTCGATTTGACGCAGGACGCGCTGCGCGAAAAGGGCCGGACCGTGGACACCGATGGCTTTGACGCGGCCATGGCCGAGCAGAAAGCCAAAGCACGGGCCGCATGGTCAGGATCGGGTGAGGCGGCGGACAACGCCGTTTGGTTCGATGTTCTGGACACCGCTGGCACCACCGATTTCCTTGGTTATGACACCGAAAAAGCCGAAGGTCAGGCCATGGCTTTGGTTGCCGAAGGCGCACGTGTTGATGCGTTGGCCGAAGGTCAGAGCGGCTGGATCATTGTCAATCAAACCCCGTTCTACGGTGAATCTGGTGGTCAGGTTGGCGACACTGGTGTGATCCGTCGGTTGGACAATCGCGATGACGTGGCTTTGGTGGAAGACACCAAAAAATTCGCGGATGGCAAGGTGTTTGCCCACAAGGTGACCGTCGAGCGCGGTACTTTTGCGCAGGGTGAGCCGCTTGAGCTAGAGGTGGAACACACCCGCCGAAGCGCCATCCGTGCCAACCACTCGGCAACCCATCTGCTGCACGAAGCTCTGCGCAACGCGCTTGGGGAACATGTAGCGCAGCGTGGATCGCTGAACGCGCCGGATCGCCTGCGGTTTGACTTCAGCCATGCCAAGGCACTGAGTGCCGAGGAACTGTCAAAGGTTGAGGCCGAGGTGAACCGCTTTATCCGCCAGAACAGCGCGGTCAGCACCCGGATCATGACCCCGGATGACGCGCGTGAAATTGGCGCTCAGGCCTTGTTTGGTGAGAAATACGGCGATGAAGTGCGTGTTGTCTCGATGGGCGTTCAGTCCGGTTCGGGCAAAGGCAACGATGGCCAGACCTATTCGCTGGAACTTTGCGGTGGCACCCATGTGCGTCAGACCGGTGACATCGGTCTGTTTGTCATTCAACAGGAGGCAGCCACTTCTTCTGGCGTAAGGAGAATTGCTGCGGTCACTGGCGAAAGTGCGAGGAAATATCTTGCGCATCATAAGGCGCAACTTGATTCCACTGCAAATGCCCTGAAGTGTGGAACTGCTGAAGTAACCATGAAGGTTGAAGCACTGATGGACGAGCGCAAGGCGCTGGCCAACGAAGTGGCACAACTGCGTCGGGAACTGGCTATGGCCGGTGGCGCGGGCCAAGGCGGAGGCCAAGACATTCGCGAGATTAATGGCGTGAAGTTTGTGGCTCAGGTGCTGTCCGGTGTCTCGGGCAAAGACCTGCTGCCTTTGATGGATGAGCACAAGGCGCGCATTGAATCCGGTGCGGTTCTATTGATTGCCGATACAGGGGGCAAAGTCGCGGTTGCGGCGGGTGTCACCGATGATCTGAAAGGCAATCTCTCTGCCGTTGATCTGGTGAAGGCCGCTGTTGCCGAGCTTGGCGGTAAAGGTGGCGGCGGTCGCCCGGATATGGCGCAGGGCGGGGCGAAAGACGCCTCCAACGCCGATGCAGCAATCGCAGCCGCCGAAGCTGTGATCGCGGGTTAAGTTGACCCACAGATTATTCAGAGGCCCTTCCGATCTGATCGGGAGGGCCTTTGTTTTGAGGAGAGAGGGCGTGTCATGAAAACACTTGCAGATCTTCGTAAGGGGTTTGCCCAAACAGGGCAGGTGACTTGGATTGGACTCAGGCCCGAGCGCAAAGCAGATCTCATGAGCGTTGATAGGGCGATGGTGACCGAGACCGGGCTGGTTGGGGATCACGGGCGATCAGGCAAACGTGCCGTGACCCTGATCCAAGCCGAACACCTGCCGGTGATTGCGGCTCTGAGCGGCGCGGAGGTGACCGCTGATATCTTGCGCCGGAACATTGTCGTGGCGGGGATCAACCTGACCGCCCTTCGAGAACATCAGCTGCAAATCGGTTCTGTGCTTTTGCAAATCACCGTGCCCTGTGCGCCCTGCTCTCGGATGGAGGCGCTACTTGGGAAGGGCGGCTACAACGCCATGCGTGGGCATGGTGGATGGTGTGCTTCTGTGATTTCAGGTGGTGAAATCGCCGTCGGAGGCAAAGTGACCCCCATTTTCGGATCGGCGTAATACCAATAGATCCGGGCGTCTGACCGTTTGGTCAAAGAAAAGACTTGGCCTTTGGGGATTATTCCGTAAGGTGCCGGGAAGACATACACTTTCGGGAGGCTGCAATGCCCGCACTTTGGATTGCTCATGTGACTGTTACCGACGCTGAGGCCTACGGCAAATATGCCGAACTGGCTGGTCCTGCTGTGGTAGCGCATGGTGGCAAATTCATTGCACGGGGTGGCCGCTTTGTTCAGCTGGAGGGCAAAGAACGCCCCCGCAACGTTGTAGCCAAGTTCCCGTCCGTCGAAGCCGCAGTCGAGTGTTACAACTCGGATGCATATCAAGAGGCGCTCAGCCATGCGCGGGACGCCTCGGAACGCGAGCTTATGGTCGTCGAAACCGACGAATAAGCCCGCCCAACTTTAAGAGTAACACGAGAGAGCTGTTTGCGGCGATATGCTGCCGATCTCGTGTTTTGGTTTTCTGTTCCCAATCAATGTGTCGACCAAGGTCAATGGGCCTTCCCAATGTGTACTCAGCGGGAAGTGGCCAGTTCTCCGGGTGGATCGGCAAGCAAAAGCCTGTCAAACCATTGGTGTTTGACGGGCCTTTGGTGATTCGAAATTGGGCGTAATTCTTCCATAAAAACGACCAAAGTTGCAGGATTTGCAGTTTTGTTTCAAATTGGGAAACGGTTAACCAAGTTTGCACAGCTTTGGGTTGTGGGTGCACTAGGCCCGCAAAAACGGAAAAGTGTTTTAAAACAATATGATCCTGATCGCGTGTTGAAGTTTCTGAGTACCAGTCAGGAATACCAGTCGCGCCGAACTCATTGCCTTGGCTAAAATTCTTTCACCTTAATTTATTTTGGGAGAATACAATCATGAAGAAGCTCATTGCTGGCGCGATTTTCGCCACGACTGCTCTGGCCGCACCGGCATTTGCCTGGGAAGGTCAAGTTGTTGCCTGTTACAATAAAGTTTGGGTTCCGGCCCAATACAGCACCACAAAAAAGCTTGTGATGGCTGCACATACCGAGTGGGAGCACCGCAATGGCCAGATGGTCAAAGTGTGGTATCCGGCCGTGTATAAAGAGTCAGAGCACAAGATTTCTGATGGGCACTATGTGGCCCGCAAAGGCGCCTGCGTCAGCCCGGCCCAGAAATAATCTCTGCCCAAGAGATAGAAGGCGCGGGGGCTGCCACTCCGCGCCTTTTTTATGTCCTGAGGGGGGGCTTGCCATAACAGGAGCATGGTTAATCCCTTTTTCTGCCAGATTTGTGGATAACTTTACTTGCATCCGAGCAGTCAATGGAGACCAGGATGCGGAGTATAGTAATTTCAATGACGTTGGCCCTATTTGCGGCCACAACGGCATCAGCAGGAACCGACACAAAAGGCCAACCTCGTGTAATCGCCTGCTACAAAGAGGTTAAGGTTGGCGCGCAGTATTCTGTGAAAAAGGTGCTGATCCAGCCAGCTGAGCGGAAGTATCTGAAGAAGGGTGATGTGATCCGTCTGGTGGAATATCCGGCCGTGTACCGCGAAGACCGCAAACTGATCAAACCTGAACATGTGGTGATGAAGGAAATCCCCTGTCAGTAAGGGAGGATCCGCTCGGATAAAAAAAAGCCCCGGCGAACCGGGGCTTTTGTCGTTTACTGGTTCTCGCGCGCTTTGCGCTTACGCTCGTGCGGGTCAAGATAGCGTTTGCGCAGACGTACGGCATTTGGTGTAACTTCCACCAGCTCGTCGTCGTTGATATAGGCAATTGCTTCTTCAAGGCTCAGCGTGATCGGCGTGGTCAGACGTACCGCATCATCGGTGCCCGATGCGCGGACGTTGGTCAGCTTTTTGCCTTTCAACGGGTTCACTTCCAAGTCGTTCTCACGGCTGTGCTCACCGATGACCATACCCTGATACACAGGGGTCTGGGCACCAATCATCATCTTGCCGCGATCTTCGAGGTTCCACAGTGCATAGGCCACGGCCTCACCGTTTTCCATCGAGATCAGAACACCTGCGCGACGGCCCGGAATGGCGCCTTTGTGCGCGGTCCAGCCGTGGAAGACCCGGTTCAGAACGCCTGTGCCGCGGGTATCGGTCAGGAACTCACCGTGATAGCCAATCAGGCCACGTGAGGGCATATGGGCGATGATACGGGTCTTGCCTGCGCCGGCAGGGCGCATCTCAACCAGTTCACCTTTGCGGGTGCCTGTCAGCTTTTCGATCACGGCGCCCGAGTATTCGTCATCCACATCGATGGTGGCCTCTTCGACCGGCTCCATCATCTGGCCGTCTTCTTCGCGCATGATCACCTGCGGGCGCGAGATTGACAGCTCAAAGCCTTCGCGACGCATGTTCTCGATCAGAACACCCATCTGAAGTTCGCCACGACCCGACACCTCAAAGGCTTCGCCACCGGGGGTGTCCGCAATGCGGATCGCCACGTTGGATTCGGCTTCTTTGTAGAGGCGATCACGGATCACACGGCTCTGAACCTTTTTGCCGTCACGGCCAGCCAAGGGGCTGTCGTTGATGCCAAAGGTCACGGTGATGGTGGGCGGATCGATCGGCTGGGCTTCCAGCGGATCTTCCACGGCCAGCGCGCAGATGGTGTCGGCCACAGTGGTTTTAGTCATCCCGGCAATCGACACAATGTCACCGGCTTCGGCTTCGTCGATATCTTGTACCTGAAGGCCACGGAACGCCTGAATTTTGGTGACGCGGAACTGTTCGATTTTCTGGCCAATGCGGCTGATCGATTGAACAGTCTGGCCAACTTTGACCTTGCCCGATTCAACACGACCGGTCAGCAAACGACCAACAAAGGCATCGCTACCCAAAGTAACGGCCAGCATCCGGAAATCATCTTCGATTTTTGTCTGCTGACGAGGCTTGGGAACATGGTTGACGATCAGATTGAACAGCGCGTCAAGGTTTTCGCGTGGCCCGTCAAGCTCGGCATCACACCAGCCCGAACGACCCGATGCATAGAGATGCGGGAAGTCGAGCTGATCTTCGTTGGCGTCGAGGTTCGAGAACAGGTCAAACACTTCGTCCAGCGCGCGATCTGGTTCGCCGTCAGGTTTGTCGACTTTGTTGACCACAACAATCGGACGCAGGCCCATGGCCAGCGCTTTCGAGGTCACAAATTTGGTCTGAGGCATGGGGCCTTCGGCGGCATCCACCAAAAGAACAACACCGTCCACCATGCTCAGGATACGCTCAACTTCGGCTCCGAAGTCGGCGTGACCGGGGGTGTCAACGATGTTGATCCGCGTGCCTTTCCATTCCACCGAGGTGGCTTTGGCCATGATGGTGATCCCGCGCTCGCGCTCAAGATCGTTGCTGTCCATGGCGCGTTCGGCCACGGCTTGGTTGGCGCGAAATGCGCCGGACTGTTTCAGCAGTTCGTCAACCAGGGTCGTTTTGCCGTGGTCAACGTGTGCGATGATCGCGACGTTGCGCAAATCCATGGGTCGTTTCCTTTTGTCCCGGAGTTGGCGCGGGCGTAGCGCTGAATTGCCCAAAAGGCCAGAGGAAATAGGACGCAGGGGGGCTTACAAGGCCTGCGCAAAGCATTCTTTTCCCAATGCGCTGGTTTTAGCGCATGAAAACGTGAGAATTCGGCGGGTTTTCTCACGTCTAGGTCACGTCCCTAGGAGGGACGTTGAAGCGCGATTGGCGCTGCATATCTGCCTTTCGTTGAGCGCGGAACTCTCACCCGCGCCCTGGAAAAGGACATTGAATATGACATCGAGCATCAAAGCGGCGGCCCTTGTGGCCCTGACCTCTGCCAGCGCGGTTGCAGGCACTTCCGTTATGGCACAGGACGGTGATTGGACCGGGCCCTATGTCGGTCTGAGCTTTGGCAGCGTGACGGCCGATCTTGGGGCGGCGGATCAAACCGAACAGCTTTATGGTGGCTTTGCAGGCTATGACTATGATTTAGGCCAGTGGGTCGTGGGGGCGGAACTCGAGTTTCAGAAAGCCAACGACCTGACATTGGGGGGGACCGAAATCGAAGACTTCACCCGCCTGAAACTGCGCGGCGGGTATGATCTTGGCAACACGCTTGTCTATGCGACGCTAGGTGGGGCGCAGGTCAACACCAGCCTTGGCAATGAAAACGGGTTTCTTGGCGGTATTGGCCTGGAATATCGCGTGACCGATCAGTTCTCGGTTGGCGGTGAGTTTCTGTCGCATCGTTTTGAAGATGTCGGTGCGAATGATCTGGATGCCAACACCATTTCGCTGCGCGGGACCTTCCGCTTTTAAGGCAAACAAGGCGCATCGCGTTTGCGGTGCGCCTTTGACGATCAGTGGGTGGCCGTGTTCGAAAACAGGTTGATCACGAGGATGCCGGACAGGATCAGGACAATTCCGAATATCGCGGGCCAGTCAAGTTTCTGACCAAAGGCTACAAAGCCAATTGCGGCGATAAAGACAATCCCAAGACCCGACCACAACGCATAGGCGATGCCAACCGGGAAGGTTTTGAGCGCAATGCTCAAGAGATAAAAAGCTGCGGCATAGCCGATGACAACGATCAGCGAGGGCAGGGGTTTGGTAAACTGCTGGCTGGCCTGAAGCGCAGTTGTCCCGATGGTTTCGGCCAAAATGGCCAGGGCTAATAGAACGTAAGGCATAAGAGCTCCGCCAAAGTGATGTCTCCTGCCTTAGCGAGAGAACAGGGGGCTGACCAGCCCCCTGTTTGCCGTGCCAAATTCTTAGCTTGGCAGGTGGATGTTGAACTGGCGGCGCAGGGCGGCATCCAGCTCGGGATCAAAGCGGGCCTTGCTGCGCGTTGCGAGAATTTCTTCCTTCTTCGCAATGGCCTTTTCGATCAGGTCAGGTTTGTCGTTTTCAGTCCATTCTTTGGGTGAGGTGCGATCCCCAAGTGTTGGATAAACATAATCTTTCTGCATCCGGCTTAGGGTTGCGTCTGTGCCCAGATAGTGCCCCGGCCCGCCCAGGCAGACGTCACGCATCTGATCAAGGGCCAGTGTGTCATCATCCACTTCGATGCCGCGTACACAGCGTTGTGCCTGACCAATAAGGTCGTCGCTCAACACGAGGCTTTCGAGGCAGAACCCCAGAAGCGAGGCATGCATGCCTGCCGCTTCATACACCATGTTCAGACCTGACAAACCGGCCATGACGGCGGTGTTCATCTGCTCCCATCCAGCCTGCATATCCGGTAGCTTGGAATCCGAGGCACCGGCGGCGGCACCGCCGGGGAGGCCGTAGAAATTGTGCATCTGCGCGCAGCCAGCGGTCAGCAGCGCCTGTTCACCCGAACCAACGGTCATGGCACCGGTGCGCAGGTCCAGACCAAAGGGCCAGGTTCCGAAGACCGCAGGGTGTCCCGGCTTCATAGCGTTGACGTAGATCATGCCGGCAAGACACTCAGCCACAGCTTGCGTGATAGCACCGGCAGTGGTGGACGGCGCGGTTGCGCCCGCCATGCCCGCGCTCAAAAGCAGGATCGGCATCCCACCTTCGATGCAATATTCCATGGCTTCGCAGGATTCCGTTGCGAACTTCATCGGCGGAACAACAAAGCAGTTCGAGTTCGACACAAAGGGGCGTTCGCGATATTTGTCTTCGCCGCCGGCAATGGCATAGAGCATTTCCATGCCTGCCTTGACGTGAGACGGATCAGAGAACGACGTTCCGATGTGCTTTGTTGTACCGGCTGTACAGGCGTAGATGGTGTTTAGATCCATCTCGAGATTGTCGAGGATGTCGCGGGCAACCATGGGGCGCTGAACGAAGTGGATGTTATCCAGAACATCACAGATCCGGCTGGCGTCATGGACATCTTGCAAAGTGCTGTCACGATAATCGCGGCCATGGACGTCCACCAAATGCACGGCGGCGCCTGCGGTGCCATAATGGACACGCTGGCCAGAGAGATCCATGTCATGCGCCGGATCACGCCCATGCAGAACCACATTGCGATTGGCTTTGGTGAGCATGTCTTCGACAAGAGCGCGCGGGAACCGCAAACGGCCGTCATCGCCGAGAATAGCGCCAGCGCCGGTCATAATCTCGATGCCGGTTTGCGGTGCATCCGCCAGACCGATTTCCTCCAGTGCAGTCAGGGCCGCCTGGTGAATTTTTTCCATGTCGAGATCAGACAAGGGGCGATAGGTGCCGCCGGTCATGCCGGGGCGAACGCCACGCTGGTCTTCGGTTAAAGCAGAGGATCGCGCAGCAACGCGAGCGGCGCGACCGCCGGAACGGCCCGCACGGCGGGAGGAAGGAGCATTCATTGGATGTGTCCTGTCAGAGTTTGGTATTGTGATGTGCGAAGTCGTAGTGCGACTACGGACGCCCACGCGCCGCCCGCCCACGGCGTGCGCCGATCACAATCAGGATCCGGCCAACTGAAGATCTTTCAAAACTCATGTCGCTATTTTCGCTGATCGAGTCGCGCTTGGTCTTTTCCGATTGCGACATTGTGTCGTTTTCCGACGCTAACGGCACAAAACCGGATCACAGAACGGTGGGCTATCTCTTTACGCCTCATCAAAAAACCAGCAAAACAGGCCCGCTGGACTATGTCTGAGCGGCCAGAGCTTTTGTGAAAGGGACCAAAATGCCGAACCCATTGTATGACACCCTCTTTGGCCGTCACGCGGGCAGCACGGATGTTTTTCTCAATACCGCCGATGGGGGTGAGCTGAGCTATAAGGCCTTTCTTGAACAAACCGCTCAGGTGGCCCATGCCCTGTCACATCTTGGTCTGCGCGCCGGAGATCGCGTGGCGGTCCAGATCGAAAAATCTCCTGAGGCTCTCGCGCTATGTGCGGCCTGCGTGCAGGGGGGCTTTGTGTTTCTGCCGCTCAACACCGCCTACACTGCCACAGAACTGCAGTATTTTATTGAAAACAGCGGTGCGGCTCTGGTGGTTTGCGACAGCTCGGGCAAAGCGGCGTTGGCATCGGTTGTCGAGGACACTGGCGCAAAACTGGAAACTCTTGATGGTGATGGCAGCGGAAGTCTTATGACCCTGGCTCAGGGACAGCCAACCGAGTTTGAAACCGTTGACCGGGATGGCGAGGATCTGGCGGCCTTCCTTTATACATCGGGGACCACCGGGCGGTCCAAGGGGGCCATGCTTTCGCAAAACAATCTGCTGTCCAATGCCCAGACGCTTGTCAAAGAATGGCGGTTTACCAAAGACGATGTTCTTCTTCACGCCTTGCCGATTTTCCACACACATGGATTGTTTGTAGCAACCAACGTCTGTCTGGCGGTGGGATGCAGCATGATTTTCCTGCCCAAATTCGACACCGAACTGGTTCTGGCGCATCTGCCCAAAGCCACGAGCATGATGGGTGTGCCAACCTTCTACACCCGCCTTCTGGATGATGCGCGTTTCGACAAGGCGCTGGCCTCGCATATGCGGCTGTTTATCTCTGGCTCGGCGCCTTTGTTGGCTGAGACACATGTTCGGTTCGAAGACCGGACCGGGCACCGCATTCTCGAACGCTATGGGATGACCGAAACCAATATGAACACGTCGAACCCCTATGAGGGTGAACGCCGTGCCGGGACTGTTGGATTTCCATTGCCGGATGTCGAGCTCAAGATCACCGACCCAGACACCGGCGCGCCCGTGCCGCAGGGGGACGTCGGCATTATCGAAGTGCGCGGTCCAAATGTGTTTCTAGGCTATTGGCAGATGCCCGAGAAAACCGCCGCTGAACTGCGCGAAGATGGCTTCTTTATCACTGGCGATCTGGGGCGCATGGATGAGGACGGTTATGTCACCATCGTAGGGCGGGGCAAGGATCTGATCATCTCGGGCGGCTTTAACATCTATCCCAAAGAGCTCGAGCTGCTATTGGATGATCAGCCCGGAGTACTGGAAAGCGCGGTGATCGGCGTGCCTCATGCGGATTTCGGCGAAACTCCGGTTGGTATTTTGGTGGCCGAGAACGGGCAGACCCCTGATGTTTCTGCCATAATGACGGCTGTTCAGGCTGATCTGGCGCGGTTCAAACACCCCCGCAAGCTGGTGGTGATGGAAGCGCTGCCGCGTAACACGATGGGTAAGGTGCAGAAAAACGTGTTGCGAGACCAGTTCAAGGATCTGTTTGTCGGCTGAACGGCATTCACCTGAGGCATGTCGGTTTTTGCAACCGGATTTCGGTATTGGCGACGTTTTGTGTGACCGGACAGGCGAGACTTCTTAAAAAGAGGAGTTGACCCATATGGCCACACAAACCGCGACCCGGAGCCGGTCTGGTGGGCGCAGCGCCCGCCGCGCGGCGCGCACTGCCCCCGTTTTTGATATGCTGCCGGGACTTGAACGCAATATTCCGGTCTGTGAGGTGATGAATGGATCTCAGGTCGAGCGCATTCATAATGCCTCGATGGATATCCTCGAAAATGTCGGTGTTCAGTTCCGCGATCCAATCGCCTTGGAAGACTGGAAACGCGCGGGCGCCAAGGTTGTGGGTGAGCTGGTTTATCTTGACCGCGATCTGGTGATGGATCTGGTCCGCACCATCCCCTCAGATTTTACCTATCACGCCCGCAATCCGAAACATAACGTGCGCTTGGGCGGCAAACACTCGATCTTTGTGCCGATGACCGGCGCGCCTTTTCTGCGTGACCTTGATGATGTGCGCCGCAATCCGACGCTGGATGATCTGGCGATGTTTCACAAGCTGGCGCATATGTCACCCGCATTGCACAGCTCGGCGCATCACATCGTTGAACCCTATGATCACCCGATCAGTCAGCGACACCTGCGCATCACTTATTCGTCGATGAAACATTCGGACAAGACCTTTATGGGCATGACCACATCGCCCAAAAATGCCGAAGACGTGATGGATATGTGTGCCATTCTGTTTGGCGAAGAGTTTCTTGAAACCAATCCTGTCACCACCGGCAACTGCAACGGCAATTCGCCCTTGGTCTGGGATGAAACCATGCTGGGCGCGATGCGGGCCTTCTGCAAACGCAATCAGCCGGTTCTCTGCTCACCCTTTGTGCTGGGCGGCGCCAATACCCCGGCCAGCGTTGCCGCCTCGGTGGCACAGCTGAATGCCGAGGCGCTGTCGGCGCTGGCTTATACGCAGGTCATCCGGCGTGGGGCACCGGCGATTTACGGGCATTACCTGTCCACCGTGTCGATGAAATCAGGCGCGCCCATGGCGGGGACCCCTGAGATCAGCCTGATGAACTTTATGATTGGTCAGATGGCGCGGTATTACGAAGTGCCGTGGCGGACCTCGAACACATTGGGAGGGGCCAAAACCTTTGATGCGCAGGCCGGGTACGAAAGTGCAACGACCCTCTCATCGGTCATTCATGCCGGAGCCAACTATATCTGGCACTCAGCGGGCTGGAACGAGGCTGGCATGCATTGCTCGGTTGCGAAATTCATTGTCGATGCCGAGCAATGCGCCATGGCCTATCGCATGGCGCAGGGGCCGAACTTCGATGACTTTGACGAGGCCGTTGCAGCGGTGCCGGATGTGGGTCCGGGGGGGCATTATCTTGGGCACCCGCACACACAGGAAAACTTTCAAACCGCGTTTTTCATGCCTGAGATGTTCGACAACAACTCAATCGAGCAGTGGATCGCCGAAGGGAGCGTCGAAATCACCGAGCGCGCCTTGACCCACGCCCGCAAGCTTTTGGGAGAATATCAGGAACCAAAACTTGATGAGGCCAAAAACGAAGAACTTCTCGCCTATATCGCCCGACGCGAACGGGAAATTCCTGCCGCTGACGAGTTAAACCAAAGCCATTAAATACCACGGTCAATCCCCAAGACTGACCCGTCCTGACTTCAGGGCGGGTCTTTTTTGTTTGTTGAGGTCGGTTTTCTGCAAGTTCCCGCCGCTGCGCTGCTCTTAGCCTGAAGGGAACACAAAGGGCGGAGGGCACATGCGATTTGAGGGCAAGACTGTTTTGGTCACTGGGGCGGCGGGCGGCATTGGCGCGGCCATTGTGGCCGGGTTTCGGGCCGAGGGCGCGCGGGTGGCCGTCGCAGATCGTGACACCGGGGGTGTCACAGCTGAGGCGCATCTGGATGGGGATTTGCTTGAAGCGACTTACGCCGACACGCTGGCCGAACGCGCGCATAAGGCGCTGGGAGGGTTGGACATTGTGATCAACAACGCGGGCGTCATCACGCGCGGCCCGGTCACCGAAACCTCTGATGCCGATTGGGATTTGTCTTTGGGTGTGAATGTGGAGGCGCCGTTTCGGATCTGCCGTGCGGCCATTCCTATCCTTGCCGAACGGGGTGGCGGTGTCATCGTCAACACCGCATCTTGCTGGGGTGGCAAAGCACCGGGGCCCAATCACGCGCTCTATTGCATGACCAAGGCGGCGATTGCCTCCTTGACCCAATGTATGGCGATGGACCACGCGCATCAGGGCATTCGGGTCAACGCAGTGTGCCCCAATGAAGTCAACACGCCGATGTTGCGCAGTGGGTTTGAAATGCGTGGGTTCGACCCGGATTCGGCAGTGGCTGAGCTTGGGAAATCTGTACCGTTGGGACGGATCGCAGAACCGGAGGATATCGCCGATGTTGTGTTGTTTCTGGCTTCAGACGCGGCACGCTATATGTGCGGCGCTTTGGTTGAGGTGAATGGCGGGAAACCGGTGGCATGATGCGGTTTGAGGGAAAAGTGGCGCTTGTCACGGGTGGTCGCAGCGGCATAGGCCGCGCCATTGCCCAGCGCCTGAGCCTCGAAGGGGCGCGGGTTGTGACGGTTCAGCGCGGTGCGGATGATCAGTTCGAAAGTGTCTGCGCGGATTTCAGCAACGCGGCCAGCGTAACAGCCAGCGTCGATACGGTTGTCGAGCGGGCAGGGCGGTTGGACATTCTCATCAACAATGCAGGAATGATGCAAGAAGCCTCAGTTGAAGAGATGGATCTGGAGGATTGGAACCGCAATCTGATGGTCAATCTCACCGCGCCGTTTCTCACGATCAAAGCGGCCTTGCCGCATTTGCGCGCCAGCCGGGGCAGCATCGTCAACACCGGCTCCATTGAGGGATTGGGCTCCAATCCGGGGCATGCCAGTTATTGTGCCTCAAAGGCGGGGCTACATGGTCTGACCCGTGCGGTAGCGGTGGACCATGGGCACGAGGGTATACGGTGCAATGCGGTGGCACCGGGATGGATCGATACGGATCTCAACCTCGAATTTATCGAGAGCATGCCAGACCCTGTCGCGTTCAGGCGTGACATTGGCCGCATTCATCCGGTTGCGCGCACCGGACGGGCCGAGGACGTGGCGGCGTTGGTGGCCTTTCTCGCCTCAGAGGAAGCGAGTTTCATTACGGGGCAGATCTATACCGTGGATGGTGGGCGTATGGCGAAGCTGAGTTTGCCCTAATGCGCCGCGCGAGGTCACTCGTCGCGCGCCCGCCATTCCTTCCAACGCAACACCGCATTTGCCCCCCATTCGCGAAACGGCTGGGGAGGCAGTTTCTTGGGCTGTGCCTCAGCTTCGAAATGGCGCGTCACCTCGCTTGTCACGCCTAGGGCAAGCTCGGCGGCACCGATGCCGGTTAGCGTACCTCGTGCCGTGCCCAAACCATTTTGAACACAACCGGAATAGAGGTCCTGTTCTATTTCGCGCATGATAGAAACGCTGTTCAGGCTTAGGCAGAGATGACCAGCCCATTGGTATTCCATGTGAAGTCCCGCCAGCTGCGGGAAGCGTTGGTCAAATTTGCGCTGCATCACGGCGGCGGCGCGGCGCAGATCACCCGCTTTGGTCCGCATGCCGGGCCGTAAGGTGGCGCAGGTGCGCGTGATGATGCGGTTGCCACCCTGTCCACTGTCGATGCGCCGTATGGTGGTGCCCATAGGATCAGAGGGTGTTACCCCCCAACGTGAGTGCCCGCCAAGCTTGCCCAGCGCGTCGCTGTCCAACTCGGGTGTCATGACCGCAAAAAGAAACAGCTGCATCAGGCGTCCGGCGGCTACGCCAAAGCTTTCTAGGTGTCCATTGACCGTCAGGATCACCGCGCCTGTTGCAACACGGGCTTGTTTTGTCTGAACCTCCCACGAGGTGCCTGATTTCTGAAATCCGGTCACGGGGCTTTGTTCAAAGATCGACACCCCATCCCGGACCAATCCAGCTGCAAGACCCCGAATATACCCGGCCGGTTGCAGCATCACAGTGCCAGGGGTGTATAACCCCGAGGTGTAGTGACGCGAGCCTGTCAGCTCATACATCTGTTGCGGATCAAGCGCTTCGCTTGTCTCTCCAAGGCTTGCCAGGTGTTTGGCATAGCTGTCGTTATGCGCTTTGGCGGTATCGCTGGCGGCGCCGTTGACCTTGCCCATGGGGACAAAATAGTTGCCGTCGATGCCGTAGTCTTCAACCGCGAGACGGGCGAAGTCTATTGCCTGCCGGTTCAGCGCAATGGTCGCTCTGTCATCACCTGCTCCGGCGTAATCGTCAGAGGCGAGATCATGGGGCAGGTCGATCATAAATCCTGAGTTGCGCCCCGCGCCTCCTTCGGCAATCTGACCAGCCTCAAGAACAACAACCTTCGCTGTGGGTTGCATCTGTTTAAGGCGGCGCGCCGCCGAGAGGCCCGCGAAACCGCCCCCGATTATAACAAAATCGGCGGTGAGATCGCTGTCTAGTGTCGGGCGCGACGGGGCCGCCCCCAGAATGGCATTCCAGGCTGCCGGCCCCCTTTGGACAGGCAGGGATTTGGCACGGTAGGCCGTCACGCGACGGCCTCATCATCGTCATCCGCCAGATCAATCCAGATGGTTTTCAACTGGGTGTACTGGTCATGGGCGTGAACCGAGTTGTCGCGTCCGCCAAAACCGGACTGTTTGAACCCACCAAACGGAGTGGTGATATCACCTTCACCAAAGCTGTTGACCGTGACGGTTCCCGCTCGCAATGCTCGGGCGCCGCGAATGGCACGTTTGGTGTTGGCGGTGAAGATTGAGGCGCATAGCCCATAGTCCGTGTCATTGGCGATGCTGATCGCTTCATCATAGCCCGAAACCTCGATCACCGACAGGACGGGGCCAAAGATCTCTTCGCGGGCGAGAGGGTGATCGTTGCCAGGCACGTCGATTACGGTGGCCTCGACAAATCCGTTTTCGGCTTTGCCGCCCAGAACCACGGTTTCGGCCTGATCGAGATACCCACAGACCTTTGAGAAATGCGCATCGGACACTAGCGCCCCCATGCGGGTCTCGGGGTCAAGCGGATCGCCGATGTTCCACGCGCGTGTATGGTGGGCAATGCGCTCCAGAAGTTCGGTTTTGACATCCTTGTGTACGATCAGACGGGACGAAGCAGAACAGTTTTCGCCCATGTTCCAGAAGGCCCCGTTGACGATATGCTGGGCCACACGGTCCAGATTTTCAGCGTCATCCAGAACGATGGCTGGGTTTTTGCCCCCCATCTCAAGCACAACCTCTTTGGCATTGCTTTCCGCCGAATAGCTGAGAAAGCGTTTACCGGTCACGGTTGAGCCGGTGAAGGACACCATGTCGATATCCATATGCCGCCCGATGGGTTCGCCCACCTCGGCGCCGCCACCGGGGACAATGTTCAGCACGCCTTTTGGCAACCCGGCCTCACCAGCAATCTCGGCCACGCGTAGCGCGGTGAGTGTGGTTTCCGCAGCAGGTTTCACAACCACGGAGCACCCCGCCGCCAGCGCCGGGCCAATTTTCCAGGCCAGCATCAACAGGGGGAAATTCCACGGCAGCACGAGGCCAACAACGCCAATGGGTTCGCGCACCACCATGGCGATATGATCATCAGAGGCCGGGGATACCTGATCATAGATCTTGTCGATGGCCTCGGCGTGCCATTTCAGGCAGTGAATGGTTTCCGGCACATCGACGGTTTCACAGTCAAAGATGGTTTTGCCGCTGTCGAGGCTTTCCATCACCGCCAGCTCGCGGGCGTTGCGGGTCAGAAGCTTGCAAAACCGGATCAGGATATCTTTGCGCTCTGACGGATGCATCTTCGACCAGCGGCCGTCTTCAAAGGCCTCGCGGGCTTTTTCTACGGCGAAATCAACATCCTCTTGCCCACAGGCGGCAATCTCGGCCAGAGCCTCACCGGTTGCGGGATTGACCGAAGTAAAGGTCTTGCCCGAGGCTGCAGGGCGATAGCCCCCATCGATAAAGGCATTGGTTGGCAGCGTTAGACCGGCGGCAATGGCGCGGTATTCTTCTTGTGTCAGTAGATCCATGTCTCTTACCCCTCGGCCTGAATGTCGGCGATGGTGCGTTTGAGCACGCGGATCACCTGTTCCAACGCGCGTTTGTCATCTTTGTTCAGCCCTTTGAGCGGTGGGCGCATGGGGCCGGTGTCAATGCCGTTCAGAGTGACCCCATGTTTGATGCATTGAATGAATTTACCGCCCTGTTCCAGCACGCGCATCAGGGGCATCATCGCGCTCATGATGCGGCGGCCCTTGTCGAAATTGCCCTCAACGGCACAGGCCTGATACAGGGCGACGTGTTCTTCCGGCAAGAAGTTCGAGCCGCCACAGACCCAGCTGCGCGCGCCCCAGGCGAAGAACTCAAGCGCCTGGTCATCCATGCCACAGGACATCTGGATATGCGGGTAATCCCGTGCCAGAAGGTGCACGCGGTTGATATCGCCCGAGCTTTCCTTGATGGCACAGATATTGCGGCTGCGGCCCACGCGATCCAGAAACTCTTCGCCCATGTGTACGCCCATCCGGCCGGGATAGTTGTATAGCATCACCGGCAGATTGGCCGCCTTGTCGATGGCCAGCGCATTCAGCGCATTCTCGCGTTCTGTCGGCACGGAATAGGGCGGGGTGGCCAGCAAAATGGCATCTGCTCCCATGTCGCGCGCCCCGGTGGCAAGGGCAATCGAGTCCGGTGTCATCATCGCGCCTGTGCCGACGATCATCGGCAAGCGGCCTTTGCTGCGTTCCCGCGTAAATCGCGCAATCTCAAGGCGCTCTTCGACGCTTTGCGCATAGTTTTCGCCGGTGGACCCGCCCGAGATCAACCCGTGCACGCCTTTGTCGATCAGATTGTCGATTACATCGGCTAGGGCATCCCAATTGACGCTGTGATCATCGGTGAAGGGGGTCACGACCGGCGTGTAAATCCCTTCGAATGTGAAGATGGGGGTCATGTGGTCCTCATGCTGGGGTTTTGCGGGTCACGGAGCCCAAAGGCACGTCAAGCCCGGTGGGCATGACGAACATTTCGATCTGGTCGCGTGACAGGTTCCAATGGTCGATGGCCAATTGAGCGGCAGCGGTCTCATCGCGCGCCTCAATGGCGGCAATGATCGCGTCGTGTTGGGCGCTGGCCTCGTTCAGGTTTTCGGCCATGGCGTTGTCTTGTGGGCGGTAAAACGTCATGCCGATCCGGGCATGGTCGATCAAAAGCCGGTTGAACGACGGCAGGAGATAGATGTTGTCCGACATCTCTCCGGTGATTTCATGAAACAGATTGTTTGCCATGGCCCGATCGGCCCCTGACCCTGTGCGCAGTGCGGATTTGAAATCCTGTTGGGCGTCTTTTAGCGCCGCTATCTGACCGGGTTTGGCGTTCATGGCGGCCAGTCGCAGGATCGCGCCATACATCATCGGGGCCGCCAGAAAAAAGTCGCGCAGTGTGGTGTGCGACATCTCAGAGACCCGGGCACCGCGATTTTCGCGCAGGTCAACATATCCCTCACCGGCCAGTTGCCGCAGAACTTCGCGCAACGGCGTGCGGGAGAGTGAAAACTCCTCGGAAAGAGTGGCCTCATCCAGATCGGCCCCCGGCTGCAGATCAAGCGTCATGATCGCCGTTTTCAGGTGATCGTAGAGAACTGATTTTTTACGCTTGGCCGCGTCTTTCATGGGCTCACCTTAATAGTTGGTCTGGGAAAAGACTCAGATGTGCAATCTGTGTAAACTGAAAATACAAGTTGTGTACATTAAAAAGTTTGCGATAGTACCCCAGACGACTGCCAAGCACGAAAGGAGGCCAGGATGACCCGCACCCAGCATATGGTTTTTGTGTTGATCGAAGAGTTTTCGCATCTGGCCTTTTCCTGCGCGGTAGAGCCATTGCGCATCGCCAATCTTGTCAGCGGTGAGGAGCTTTATAGCTGGTCCTTTGCCTCAGAGGATGGCGCGCAGGCCGTGTGCTCCAATGGATCGATCACCTTGGTCCATCATGATTTGAGTGATATTCCCAAATGTGATCAGATGTTTGTCCTGTCCGGTATTCATATGAAAAACCACGTGACAAAGCGGGTTCTGGCCCTGCTGCGTCGGGGCCGTGCGCAGGGTATCCGGATCGGTGCACTGTGCTCTGGTGCATGGATACTGGCCGAGGCCGGGATGTTGGAAGGATCACAAGCCGCCATCCATTGGGAGTATCACGACAGCTTTTCCGAGCGCTTTCCCCAGGTCAATCTGGTGCGCAATGTCTTTGTTGCGGATGAAAAACATATGACCGCGTCGGGAGGGACAGCCACTGCAGACCTGATGTTGCACCTTATTGAGGCGGCGCATGGCTATGACCTTTCGGTCGCTGTGTCCGATCAGATGGTGTACAACGCTGTGCGCCATGCCACGGCAGAGCAACGGGTATCGCTGCAATCCCGCAACGGCATGCGCAATCCGCATATGGCCAAGGCCATTCAGATGATGAATGACAATCTCGAAACCCCGATTTCACCGGCTGTGATCGCGGCAGACATCGGAATTTCTCCGCGCCAGCTTGAACGGCTTTTTGGCAAGTTCCTGAACACCACGCCGAAGAAATTCTATATGGAAATGCGGCTTGAGCGGGCCCGTAACCTGTTGGTGCAAACGGAATCCTCGGTCACCGAGATTGCACTGGCCTGTGGCTTTGAAAACCCGGGTCACTTTTCGCGGGTGTACCGGACAAGCTTTGGGGTGACACCTCACCTGCAACGGACCCGTCTGGGTTAGGACGTGCCCTGTTGCATGCGGGTGAAGCTCATCGAAATATGGGCGCGCTGAATATGTGCGGCGGCCTGCATGTCGCCAATTTCCAGCGCCACAAGGATGTCTTCGACCTCTCGATTGAAAATCTCATACTCGCGTTGGGCATCGAGTACGGAATCGAACAGGGATGTGAGCCAGATGCGTGTGGTCTGAAAGTAAAGCCGCTCGGAAATCTCACGCAGGGGCGCATTGTCTGTTAGGGCGAGAAGCGCCAGGAAGAAATCCATGATCAGCCGTGCAAAGGCGCGCGGATCTGGAGTTTTGATCAGGGCTTTGGCCCGGTTTGAAATCTGGCGAAACCCGTCTAGTTGATCCGGTGTTGGCCGTATCGGGGCCAGGCGGCCGGACAGTTCGGCAAGCTCCATGCGCAGCCTGTATACTTGCTCCAGCTCGTCGATAGTGGCGTCGGTTACAAAGGTGCCCACGCCCTGAACAGAATGCAAAAGTCCCTCGGCCTCAAGCCGCGCGAGAACCCGCCGCATTGGCGTGCGGGACACACCAAACTCTTCAGCCAGAAGGGTTTCTGACAGGCGTGTGCCCGGGGCATAATCCAGCAGGCAAATCCGGTCACGCAATTCCTGATGCAGGGCATCAAACCGGTCGCGGGCTGGGCCTGAGTTGGTATTGAAGTCCGGGCTTGGCACGTGGAATGTCCTTTAGATGAGCTTGCGCGACAGGTCGTGCAGCATCTTCAGGCAAAGCTCAACCTGATCAATGGCTATGAATTCGTCGGGCTTATGGGCCTGCGCAATCGAGCCGGGGCCACAGACCACAACGCTCATGCCAAGGTCCTGAAAGATTCCGGCCTCGGTGCCAAAGGGCACAAGATCCGCGCCATTGGCCCCGGTCAGCTCCATAACCAGATCCCGCGCCGCGTTGTCCTCCATGGGGACAAGCCCATCTACCTCGCCAATGACCTCGGTGTGAATGTGGGCCTCGGGGTGGATTGCCCGCATCGCCGGCAAAAGATCCTCTTCGCAAAACCGCTGAAGGGTCTGTTTTGTGTAATCCGCATCCGATTTCTGAACTGGTCGCATTTCCCAATCGACCTGGGCTTTGCCGGGGATCACATTATGGGCGGTGCCGCCGATCAGGCTGCCGGTGTTGATGGTGGTCCAGGGGGGCTCAAACCGGCTGTCTTTGGGCGCGCGCGCGATCAGGTCGGACTTGATTTCCAACAGTTTGCTTACGTAACGCACCGCATATTCCACCGCATTGACCCCGTGATCTGGCGTGCTGCCATGGCCTTCTAGGCCGGTGAAATGCGTGGAGTATTCGTAACAGCCCTTGTGCCCCTCAATGATCTGCATCGAGGTGGGTTCGCCGACAATGGCCACCGCCGGGGTGAGCCCCTTGGTCTTTAGACTTCGCGCCAGTGCCTGACCGCCGAAACACCCGACCTCTTCGTCATAGGTAAAGGCGAAATGCACGGGCCGGTTCAGTTCAAGCGTCGCATAGTGCTGGGCCATCACCGTAGCGGCGGCGATAAAGCCTTTCATATCGCAGGTGCCGCGCCCGACCCATGTTTCTTCGCGTTGGGTCAACTCAAACGGGTCGCTGCTCCAGTCCTGATCCGCCACGGGAACCACATCGCTGTGGCCCGACAGAACAATCCCGCCATCCTGCATGGGGCCAAGGGTGGCAAAGAGGTTTGCTTTGGTGCCGGTCTCGTCATGCCAGATCTCAACGCTGGCGCCCAGGTCCTCGAACCTCTGCGCCAGATGATGGATCATCGCCAGATTGCTGTCACTCGACACGGTTGGGAAGGCGATCAACTCGGCCAGCAGGGCGCGGGTCTCAGCGAGGAAATCCACCGATTAATCCTTGATGAACAGTTTTCGATCCACCTGACAGAGCGCCTCTGCCGGGCCATCTTCGGTGATCAGAATGGTTTCTGTTGTCTCTAAGCCCCAACTGTCCATCCAGAGCGCAGGCATGAAATGAAAGGTCATGCCGGGTTCGAGAATGGTCTCATCTTCCGAGCGGATCGAGGCCGAGCGTTCGCCCCAATCGGGCGGGTAGGAGAGACCGATGGGATAGCCCATGCGCCCTTCGCGCGAAATGCCGTGTTTCGCCAATACATCCATAAAGGCATTGGCGATGTCGCAGGTGCGGTTACCGGCCCGCGCCATATCAAGACCGGCCGCGATGCCTTCAATTTGTGCGGCCTCAGCATCTAGCATCTCTTGGGGCGGTTTCCCCAGATAGACGGTACGCGACAGCGGTGCGTGATACCGGCGATAACAGCCTGACAGTTCAAAGAATGTGGCTTCACCCGCTTTCATTGGAGCGCCGTCCCAGGTCAGGTGGGCTGCTGTGGCATCAAGACCTGATGGGGTCAGAGGCACAATCGCGGGGTAATCGCCCCAATCATCGTCAACACCGGTGATGCCCGCGTGATAGATGTCGGCCACCAACTCGTTTTTGCGCACACCAGGCGCGGCGCGGTCAATCGCTGTGGCAATCACCTTTTCTGTGATGCGGGCGGCCTTGCGGATGAACCCAATCTCTTCGTCAGATTTGATCAGACGTTGCCAGTTCACCAGGGCTGTGGCGTCAATCAGAGTGGCCTCTGACAGCTCTTCGGTGAGAACCGCATGGGCCTTGGCAGAGTAGTAATAGTTCTCCATCTCAACGCCGATGCGAGCGGATGCACCGCCCAGCCGCGTGATATGTGTGGCCAGATCCTGCATCGGGTGGCGCACGGTGGATTGCACGTAATGATCGGCATAGCCCACCACGTTTTCGTCAGCCATCCAGCAGGTGCGCCGCCCGCCAAAGGCATCCATATTGCGTCCCCACCAGACCGGTTCACCTTCAAGCCCGAGGATAACCCCCTGATGCACATAGAATGACCATCCGTCGTAACCGGTTAGCCAGGCTTGGTTTGACGGATCGGTGACAAACAGGAAGTCTAACCCGGCCTTTGCCATGGCCGCACGGGTTTTGGCGATACGGCGGTCATATTCGGTCTGACTGAACGCGGCATTGGTGATGGGCATGAACGCTCCTGTTGTTGTGTACATCGTGTGACGTGTTTTCGGTAATAGGTTGGGATTCGCGGTGAAATTCAATGAAAAACATCCACACACCCCTTTGACCAACCTTGTGATGTATACAATAGTAGCGCCGCGAACTGAAAGGGCGGTGGGGCGCGGTGATACGACTGGATGATCGGGATCTTGAGATTTTGCGCGCGGTGTCACAGGACGGACGCATCACCAAGGCGGGCCTGAGTGAGCGGGTGGGGCTGTCGCCCAGTGCCGCCTGGGATCGTTTGAAAAAGCTGGAGCGCGCGGGACTGATATCCGGCTATGGCGCGCGGATTGCACTCAAAAAGATCACACCCCATGTGACCGTCTTTGTTGTGTTGGACATCGGAGATCATACGGCGGCGAGCTTTCGAAATTTCGAGACCGGAATTCAGGCCTTTGATGAGGTCACGGGCTGTTGGGCCTTGGGGGGCGGTCTCGACTATCTGCTGCAGGTGCAAACCCGAGATATGGACAGCTATCAAAGCTTTATCGACGAGATGTTGGATGCCGGAATCGGAGTGCACCGCTATTTCACCTATGTGGTGACCAAGCTGGTGAAATCGACAACGGCGCCGCCTTTTGAGTTGCTGCTGGGGGCGGGTGACCGTCCATTGGACTGAAATCTGCTAAATTTCCGGACAATGGCCGATGAAGCTTTGCGAGACTGCGTAAAACTCTGATCAGGATGCGCCATGTCGACCAATGACTATCTCACCCAGTGGGATCGCGAAAACTTTTTCCACCCTTCGACCCATTTGGCCCAGCACGCGCGCGGCGAAAGCCCAAACCGGGTGATCAAAACCGCCAGTGGTGTTCATATCGAAGACCGAGACGGAACCCGACTTCTCGATGCTTTTGCGGGCTTGTATTGCGTGAACGTGGGCTATGGTCGGAGCGAAATAGCTGATGCCATTTCCGCTCAGGCGCATGAGCTTGCCTATTACCATTCCTATGTCGGGCATGGGACCGAGGCCTCGATCACCCTGTCAAAGATGATCCTCGATCGCGCACCCAAGAACATGTCAAAGGTCTATTTTGGGTTGGGCGGTTCGGATGCCAATGAAACCAACGTCAAGCTGATCTGGTATTACAACAACATCCTTGGGCGGCCTGAGAAGAAGAAAATCATCTCGCGATGGCGTGGCTATCACGGGTCAGGACTGGTGACCGGGTCGCTGACCGGGTTGGAACTGTTCCACAAGAAGTTTGACCTGCCGCTGACTCAGGTGGTTCATACCGAGGCGCCGTATTACTTCCGTCGCGATGATCTGAACCAGAGTGAAGAGCAGTTTGTGGCGCATTGCGTTGCTGAGCTCGAAGCGCTGATCGAGCGGGAAGGGGCGGATACGATTGCGGCCTTTATCGGGGAACCCATTCTGGGCACCGGCGGCATTGTTCCTCCGCCCGCAGGGTATTGGAAAGCCATTCAGGCCGTACTGAAGAAACACGATATTCTTTTGGTGGCGGATGAGGTTGTGACCGGATTTGGCCGTCTGGGCACCATGTTTGGATCCGATCATTATGGCATCGAGGCCGATATCATCACCATCGCCAAGGGGCTTACCTCGGCCTATGCGCCGCTGTCCGGATCGATTGTTTCAGACAAGGTTTGGAGCGTGCTTGAACAGGGCACAGATGAGAACGGCCCCATCGGTCATGGCTGGACTTATTCGGCCCATCCGATTGGCGCAGCGGCGGGTGTCGCGAACCTTGAACTGCTTGATAAGCTGAACCTTGTGAGCAATGCGGGTGAGGTCGGTGCCTATCTGAACACGTCTATGCGCGACGCTTTGGGAGATCACCCGAATGTGGGCGATATCCGGGGAGACGGCATGCTGTGCGCAGTGGAGTTCGTATCGGATAAATCAGACCGCACATTCTTTGACGCGGGTGACAAAATTGGACCGCAGATCTCGGCCAAACTGTTGGAGCAGGACAAGATTATCGCGCGCGCCATGCCGCAGGGTGATATCTTGGGCTTTGCGCCGCCGTTCTGCCTGAGCCGTGCGGAAGTGGATCAGGTAGTGGCCGGCACCGTGCGGGCGGTCAAAGCGGTGCTTGGCTAAACCGCAGGGGTTAGAAACAAGAAAGGGCCGACAGATCTGTCGGCCCTTTTGTCATTTGGCTTATGCCGCAGAAGACGGCTTGCCGCGACGGCGATTGCGCGACGGCTTTTTGCCTGCACCGCCGCCCTCAGAGCCCTTCGATTTGGGTTTGCGGTTCTGACCGCCCCCCGGGCGACCCCCGCCACCAGACCGGCCGCGTGGCTTGTGATTGCCGCGCCGTGTTCCACCGGGTTTCGGTGTGGGCCCTTCGATGCTGTCAGGTAGGACGAAAGGACCTTCACCCACAACCTCAATGGCATTGCCAATCAGTTTTTCGATATCGCGCAGCTGTTTGATCTCACCCGGATCACAGAAGGAAATTGCAGTGCCCGAACGCCCGGCGCGGGCGGTTCGACCGATGCGGTGCACATAGGCTTCGGGCACGTTGGGCAGGTCGAAGTTGACCACATGTGAGACATCATCAATGTCGATCCCACGTGCCGCAATATCGGTCGCCACGAGAATGTTGATTTCCCCAGTGCGGAAGCCATTCATCGCGCGATCACGTTGGTTCTGGCTTTTGTTGCCGTGGATGGCCGCCGCTGTGATATTCGCCGCCATCAGCTGTTTGCAGACCCGATCTGCACCGTGTTTGGTGCGGGTGAAGACAACAGCGCGCTGAATGTCGGGCTCGGATAGGATTTTGACCAGCTCATGCCGCTTGGCCTGTTGATCGATGTGGCGCACGGTCTGGGCAATGCGTTCAACCGGCTTGGACACAGCGGCCACTTTGACCGACGCAGGATCGTTCAGGAAGTCATTGGCAAGCTTGCGGATCTGCGTGGGCATGGTCGCCGACAGAAGCGCCGTCTGACGTTTCTGCGGCAGCTTTTCCATGATCTGGCGGATGCTAGGCAAAAAGCCAAGATCGAGCATCTGATCCGCTTCGTCGATGACGACGGTGTGGGTTGAGGTCAGATTGATGGCTTTACTCGACAGGTGGTCCAACAGGCGACCTGGGGTTGCGACCACAATGTCCACGCCGCCGCTCAGGGCTTTGATCTGGGGGCCGGGGCGGACACCGCCCACAATTAGTGTGACCGAGGCGCGGCTGTATTTCGAATAGGCCTTAATGTTTTCAACGATCTGCGCCGCCAGTTCGCGGGTGGGCGTCAGAATAAGCGCCTGACATTGCTTGGGCACGCGGCTCGCGTTGGATTCAATCAAGCGATGCAATGTCGGCAGGACAAAAGACGCGGTTTTGCCGGTGCCGGTTTGCGCAATGCCAACCACATCACGGTTGGCCAGCATCAAAGGAATAACCTTGCCCTGAATTGGGGTCGGATCGGTATATCCTTCGTCAGAGATGGCTTTGAGAAGGGGGGCGGCAAGGCCGAGGGTGTCGAATGTGGTCAAAACTGGGTTCCCGGAGTTGGCAGAAACGAGCTGCCAACAGGTCTGATCTAACGGTGAGTGAGGGGCCAAAGGCCCGGTGGATGTGGTCGCTGGTATTCGGATCGCCGATCTGGCTTTCCATAGAGTGACTAAATCCTCGTTAGATTTAGTGGCGGAGAGACAGGGATTCGAACCCTGGGTCCCCGTGAAGGGACAACGGTTTTCGAGACCGCCCCGTTCGACCACTCCGGCACCTCTCCGCGGGGGGTGAAGGAGCGTTTAGTCTTAGCCGTGGATGGACGCAACCCTAAAAAACCGGTGGACCATGAATTTCTCCCACAAGAATTGAAAGGTGGAACTTTTCCAACCGGACATCATAAGGAATGCCGGGATTGCCAGAGATCATCTGGCAATCCGGAAACCTTCATTTGTGGGGGCAGTTAAGGAGCGAATGTTTGTGCGAAGGTTTCGCTCAGCGCCTCTTTGGCGTGGTCGAGAAGGGGAGTGCCATGGGATGGCAGAAGGTGTTGAAACGGCAGCGCCGCAACCCGCTGAAACTCGCTTGGGTCCGGTGCACAGAAACGCATCCATTCTGGCCCGATATTGGCAGGTTTGAAAAATCCAGCTTGCCCCATGCGCTCGGCTGCGATGTCACTGAAGAAGGCGTCTGGCTCGGTCCAGTTTTGCAAACTGTCAGCCGAGATCAGGATGCCGCCTTCGCGGTTCAAAACAAACAGACCTTCCGGCAGGTTGGATGTTTCGTAGCGGAAGAGTGACAGGTCAGCTGACGGCATTTCTCCACCTACCTGCAAAACATGATCCGTGATCAACCCACCCTTATGCTCCATACCTGCGAGGGCCCAGTATTTGGCACCATATCTGTCCACGTAAAACGGATCATCCAGCCCGTTTTGCGCGCCCAGATGGTAGGCGCCCAGCTTGACGATGTTTTCGACGCGTCCCAGAGCGTCAAGGGCGGCCAATCCCTCAGTTGATAGGCGGATCGGGCTGATGAGGGTCAGAGAGTTGCCTTCTCTGAGAATGGTCATGGCGCGGCTGATCCGCATGCCGGGCATCATGTCGACGCTGCCGGTCAGGTGGAAGACGTCAGGGGAAATTTCGACAATCTCACCATGGGGTGTGGCGGGGGGGAAATCATACGACACGGCGTGTTCCTTCGATGTTGGGGGTGGCGTGGGTCAGATACCAGGCGGCCAAGGCCTGCCCGATTTCATGTGGGTAATCTTCTTGTAGAAAGTGCAGACCCTTGCCGAGGTCGACGCTTGTCAGATTGGGGAAATTCGCTTTGATCCAGAGCACATCTGTCTGGCGGATCAAGACGCCGGGATCCGCATGGAAAAACAGCTTCGGAATAGGGGTTTCCGTGAGCCACTGGGAATAGGCTGCCACTGCACGTGAAATATGTGCCGGTTTGCCCTCGACTGGGACATCGCGGGGGAAGACGTAAATCGGTTTGCGGCTTTTCACAGTTGGAAACGGCGCAAGATACGCCGTCATTTCTTTCTGGCTCAGATCGCGCATAATCCAATCGGGCAGCATCTGTTTCACGAAACTGTTCATCACACCCAGCATCAGCCAGCTGGCGACAGGCGCACGGATCATTTTCATCAGTAGCTTGTCAGACCGGCTGAGCGCTGCGAAGTCGATCTCACGATGCATCGCTTCCATAAAGACGATGCCCTTAATTTTGTCGCGATGTCTGTTGGCAAAGTGGAACCCAAGTCCAGAGCCCCAATCTTGCACCACCAAGGTGATGTTGGTGAGGCCAAGGGTCTCGATAAACCCTTCGAGATAGGCGTAGCTGTCATCAAAGCCGTAGGAAATGTCGGGTTTGTCAGATTTGCCAAAGCCGATCAGGTCCACCGCAATCGCACGGGCATGCGGGGAAATATATGGAATGATATTGCGCCAAGTGTAAGACGAGGCTGGGTTGCCGTGAATAAATAGGACCGGATCTCCTGTCCCTTCGTCGACATAGTGGATCTTGCTGCCCTTTATGTCGACAAAATGTGAGGCAAAGGGAAAGTCGGCGGAAATGTCTGGGTTTGTCATGTGGTCGGTCCGCGTTTGTAAGGTCTGACATCGACCTAAACACGCAGTGCGTCAAGAAAAAGCATAGCATTGTGACGATCCTGTTCTAAATATTAGATCGACCTTCGAGAGTGCTCACGGCAACGAATTGATCATGCGTCACACGAAGTCCTTCCTCCGCTTAGCCCCCGAGAAACGGAGTATCGCGGTTTCCACAACATTCGTTTCCCTGTGGTAGTTACGGGAGATCCGAGACCTTGAAAGCAAGATGCAGGCCAGCATAAGGGGACAAAAGGACAATTCGGTTGGGGCGAATGCAGAGACAGACTAACGGAAAGCAGTGAGAAAGAATTAAGCGATTAAGTCGCTGTCTCGACTGCTTGGACGTTTCTGTCGGAAAAGATAATGGCGGAGAGACAGGGATTCGAACCCTGGGTCCCCGTGAAGGGACAACGGTTTTCGAGACCGCCCCGTTCGACCACTCCGGCACCTCTCCGCGGTCTGGTGAAGGAGCGTTTAGAGATTGGTTTGGGGGGATGCAACCAGAAAATAACAATTTTTTGCCAGTCTCCCCGCACTTGGTTTTTGGCCCGGCAAGACTTAGGTTCTTGGGGCGTTGCTATTGGAGGTGTCGAATGCTTTCTCGTTTGGCCATGACATGCGTTTTGACTGTGCTGCCGATGGTCGGCTGGGCCGGTCCGCATCAGGACTTGTATAATGCCATGCGCTTGGATGAGTTGCTGCAGGTCATGCGCAATGAGGGCGTCACCTACGGGGATGAATTGGCCTCGGATATGTTCGCAAACGGGGGCAGTGGGTCTTGGGGCGCGCAGGTCTCGGATATCTATGACATTGACCGTATGCGCCGTTCTGTAACACAGGGGCTTGAACGGTCGATTGCCGAAGATGACGCCGCGCGGATGACGGCGTTTTTTGAAACCGAACTTGGCGCCCGGATCATCGGGCTTGAGATTTCGGCCCGCGAAGCGATGACAGACGCCGAGATCGAACAGGCGGCGCGGGCGGCCTTTCATACTGGGGTGCGTGCCGAAGATCCCAAGATCGATCCCATTCGCGAATATGTCGAGGTGAACAATCTTGTTGAGGCCAATGTCGAAGGCGCGATGAATTCGTCGTATCAGTTCTATCGCGGATTGATCCAGGGCGGCGCGTTGGATCAGACCGAAGAAGATATTCTGAGCGAGATTTGGTCGACCGAAGGCTTTACCTATAATGACACCGAAGAATGGGTCTATGGGTTTTTGATGCTGGCCTATGGCCCACTGGCCAAAGAGGAGCTTGAGACTTATACGGAAATCTCAAAGTCGGATGCCGGACAGGCCCTGAACCGAAGCCTTTTTGTGGCCTTCAACGGCATGTATGATGATATTTCTTACGCTATGGGGCTGGCCGCCGCGCATCAACTGTCGGGGCAGGATCTATAGAGTGGCGCACGCCCTGTGTAAAACTCTTGACTTTAAGGCTTAAGCGAGTAGATATCGCCCTGTGAGAGACGGGGCTTTTGGCCCCGCCTTTTCGTTTTTGCTTAAACAACGTCCCTAACGGGTCGCGCGGTTCGAGGCGGCACTAGCCAAAACTCCTGTCTGACAGGGGCCGTAGAACGCGGGAGAGAAAGGAACACGCGAATGTTCGCGGTAATGAAGACTGGCGGCAAACAGTATAAAGTACAGGCAGGTGACATCCTGCGTGTTGAAAAGCTGGCTGCCGATGCGGGTGAAACCGTTCAGTTCAACGAAATTCTGATGGTTGGTGGCGACAAGACTGTTGTCGGCGCACCTCTGGTTGCAGGCGCAGCGGTTCAGGCCGAAGTCGTCGACCAGATCAAAGGTGACAAGGTCATCAACTTCGTCAAACGTCGTCGTAAGCACAGCTCGCAGCGCACCAAAGGCCACCGTCAGCAACTGACACTGGTTCGCGTGACCGAGGTTCTGGCTTCGGGCGCAGACGCAACTGGCGTAAAAGCTGCTCTGGGTGCCGGTTCGGCTCCGGCCGCTGCTAAAGCTCCAGCTGCTGCACCTGCTGCCGCCGCTGACGATCTGACCCAGATCACCGGTGTAGGCCCCGCCGCTGCCAAGAAATTGGTAGAAGCAGGCATCACCACCTTTGCCCAACTGGCTGCTGTTGACGCGGAAACCTTTGAAGGTACCAAAGTCAAGCCTGAGTGGGTTGAGCAAGCTAAGTCGCTGGCATAAGGCTTTAGGAGAGTAACTCATGGCACATAAAAAAGCAGGCGGTTCCTCCCGCAACGGTCGCGACTCAGCTGGTCGTCGTCTTGGTGTGAAATTGTACGGTGGCCAGGCGGCCAACCCGGGCAACATCATCGTGCGTCAGCGCGGCACCAAGTTCTGGCCGGGTGAAGGCGTAGGCATGGGCAAAGATCACACCATCTTTGCAACCGACGAAGGTGCAGTCACCTTCCGCAAAGGCCTTAAAGGCCGAACCTTTATTTCGGTCCTTCCGGTGGCGGAGGCCGCTGAATAAGCCGACCTTTAGGTTTTAAGACATAGGGGGATCGGCGACAGCCGGTCCCTTTTTCTTTTGTTTTGAAAAGTGTGGCGTGCTCACTTTCTGAGTAGCCTTCTGGTATCCCGCTTTTCGCGCCTTATTTGTACAGGCAGATGCACATGAGGAGAGTGCAGATGAGCCTTGATAGTTATCACAGCCAGCCGGTTGTCGAGACCGAGCGTTTTGACCTGCGTCCCATTCGGAACTCGGACCTTGGGCTGTTGGAACATTACGCCGGCGATATTCGCGTGGCGCAGATGACCACCTCGATCGCACATCCCATGCCCCCAGGGGCAACCCAGGCCTATATCGATCGCGTGACGGCCAACGAACGTGACGTTGATGTCTGGGCTATGGATTCAACGCGGTCTGGTGGGGCCGAGCTAATTGGTGTCATTTCGCTTCAGCGCATGGACCGCAATCAATCTGAAATCAGTTTTTGGGTCGCTCCTTTCTTTTGGAACACCGGTTTGGCATCCGACGCGGTACGCGCGCTTGTTGAAGCCAACCCGATGCAGAACCAGACCATGTTTGCCAGCGTGTTTCAGGACAACCCGGCCTCGGCACGCCTATTGGTAAACTGTGGGTTCGAATACATCGGGGATGCAGAAGCCTTTTCAGTCGCTCGAAACGCCGCGGTCCCAACATGGACCTATGTGAAAAAGCTCAGTTAAAGCGGGAATGAAAATGACGATCCAAACTGCGCGCCTCACTTTACGACATTTTGAACCGGGCGATGCAGATTGGATCTTCCGCGACATCACCAATCCAAATGTGGCGCAATGGCTGACCGCGTTGCCCTGGCCCTATCGCCCGGCAGATGCGAAGAGCTTTGTGGCGCGTTACATGGCTGATCCCGGGTATCGCGTTATTGTTGCCCATCACCCCATAGGCGTGGTCTCTGTTGCCGTTAGAAATGGTGTGCCTGAGCTTGGGTACTGGTTGGCGGAACCTGCCTGGGGGCGGGACTATATGTCAGAAGCCGCAGAGGCCATGGTCAACTGGATCTTTGAACAGGGATTTGATCGCACCGACAGTGGTTGGGTGCTTGGGAATGCAGGATCAGAGAATGTTCTGACAAAACTGGGATATGTCCCCACCGGTGAAATCAAACCTACAACCTGCGCCTTTCACGCCGAACCCGTCCTTGTCAAACGGGTGACTTTGACCTCTGACGCCTTTCGAGCCCGTCAAACCGCCTGAGACTGCACCAAATACAGGGCAGATATGCTGAACCTTAGCTTGAGACATCAGCCAAAGGCAGCTAAACCGCCCGTCACGCCACAAATGGAAACCCGCCCATGAAATTCCTCGATCTCTGCAAGGTCTATATCCGCTCCGGTTCAGGCGGCAACGGTTGCATCAGCTTCCGCCGCGAAAAATTCATCGAATATGGTGGGCCGGATGGCGGTGATGGTGGCCGTGGTGGCGATGTCTGGGCCGAGGCCGTGGACGGGCTCAATACGCTGATCGATTTCCGGTATCAGCAGCACTGGTTCGCGGGCAACGGTCAAAGTGGCATGGGCAATGGGCGCACCGGTAAAGATGGCGGCGAGATCGTTCTCAAGGTTCCCGTGGGCACCGAAATTCTGGACGAGGACGAAGAAACCGTCATCGCCGACCTGACAAAGCTGGGACAGCGTATTCAGCTTGCCAAAGGCGGGAACGGTGGCTGGGGCAACCTGCACTTTAAAACCTCGACCAACCAGGCACCGCGCCGCGCCAATCCCGGTCAGCCCAACATCGATCGTACCTTGTGGCTGCGTCTCAAACTGATTGCGGATGTGGGGCTGGTGGGCCTGCCGAATGCGGGTAAATCGACATTCCTGGCGGCGACCTCAAACGCGCGTCCAAAGATCGCCGATTATCCCTTTACCACGCTGCACCCCAACCTGGGTGTGGTCTCGGTGGACAACACCGAATTTGTGGTTGCTGATATTCCGGGCTTGATCGAAGGCGCGCATGAGGGCCGAGGGCTGGGTGATCTGTTCCTGGGTCACATCGAACGCTGTGCCGTGCTTTTGCATCTGATTGACGGCAGCTCAGGCTCGCTTCTGGAAGACTACAAAACCATCTGTGATGAGCTTGAGGCCTATGGGGCTGGTCTTGCGGATAAAGAGCGTGTGATTGTTCTCAATAAAATCGACACGTTGGACGAAGAAGAGCGTGTGTTCCTGAAAGAAGAGCTTGAGGCCGTTGGGGCCACCAATGTTCTTCTGATGTCCGGTGCTAGCGGGGAAGGCGTGCGTGAGGTTCTACGGGCACTACGCCCGCATGTGGATGCGCGCCGCGAAGCTGATCGCCCGAAGTATGAAGATGATACCGACGAGGAGGAGGGCGGCGCGTGGCATCCCTAACCGCGACGTCTCTGTCAAACGCTAAACGGATTGTTGTCAAAATCGGATCGGCGCTTTTGGTGGATCGCAAAACCGGCGATCTGCGTCGTCCGTGGTTGATTGCGATTGCTGAAGATATTGCTGAACTCCGTGCCCGTGGCGCGGATGTTGTTCTGGTCTCGTCCGGATCCATCGCGCTTGGGCGTGGTATTCTTGGCCTGCCCATGTCCGAACTGCCGCTGGAACAATCTCAAGCTGCCGCAGCCGCGGGTCAGATCAGTCTGGCACGTGCCTGGCAAGAGGCTCTGGCCCCGCACGGCCTGACCACTGCGCAGGTTCTTGTGACGCTTGAAGACAGCGCGGACCGCCGTCGCTATCTCAATTCGCGGGCCACCCTGTCGACCTTGCTGGGGTTCGGCGCGGTTCCGATTGTGAACGAAAACGATACTGTGGCGACGGATGAAATCCGTTACGGCGACAATGATCGGCTTGCCGCCCAAGTGGCCGCCACGGTTGGTGCGGACCTGTTGGTTTTGCTCTCGGATGTGGACGGTCTTTATACCGGAAATCCCAATACTGATCCGAATGCTCAACATATCGAAGCGGTGGACAAGATCACCCCCGAGATCGAGGCGATGGCGGGTGATGCCGGGTCTGGATTGTCAAAAGGCGGCATGAAAACCAAGGTGTTGGCGGCCAAAGCTGCCACGGCGTCGGGCTGTGCTATGGCGATCACCCATGGAGCCGAGGCGCACCCTTTGCGCCGGTTGGCAGACGGGGCGCGGGCCACGTGGTTTACGCCGCAACTTGATCCGCATGCGGCGCGCAAACGCTGGATCGCTGCGATGAAGCCGCAAGGCGTCTTGACCATCGACGCAGGCGCCTGTGAGGCTTTGGCGAAGGGCAAGTCGCTCTTGCCGGCTGGGCTTGCAAAGGTCGAGGGGCGTTTTGGACGTGGTGAACCCATCACCATTCAAAGCGAAAGCGGCGAAACACTGGGGCAGGGGCTTTGTCGCTATACCGCCAGTGAGGCCACACAGATTGCCGGTCGCCAAAGTTCCGAGATCGAGGCCATTCTGGGGTATCCGGGACGTGCCGTTTTGATTCACCGCGATGACATGGCGGTTTGATCGCCATACTGCTTGATTTAACCTGATTTTCAAATCCAACGCTCTGAAAAGGAACCCGTCATGAAAGACCTGACTGACATTCCCGCCCTGATGGCTGATATCGGCGCGCGCGCCAAAGCCGCCTCTGCCGAGCTTGGATTTGCCCCGGCCGAGGCCAAGCGCCATGCGCTTGAAGCAGCGGCAGATGCCGTCTGGGCCAAACGGGCCGACATTGTCGAAGCGAATGCCAAAGATCTGGACTATGGCCGTGAGAAAGGCCTGACCGTTGCTATGATGGATCGGTTGTTGCTGACCGAAGATCGTATTCAGGGCATCGTGGATGGCTTGCGGGCTGTTGCGGCGCAGGATGATCCCGTTGGCAAAGTGATGACCGAATGGGAACAGCCCAGCGGTTTGACCATTCAGCGCGTGCGGACGCCTCTGGGCGTGATTGGTGTGATCTATGAATCGCGTCCCAATGTGACCGCCGACGCAGGGGCGCTGTGCCTCAAATCGGGCAATGCGGTGATCCTGCGCGGCGGGTCTGAGAGCTTTCATAGCTCAACAGCCATTCATGCCTGTCTGATTGAGGGATTGAAGGCTGCGGGCCTGCCCGAAGATGCCATTCAACTGATCCCGACCCGCGACCGTGCTGCGGTGCGTGAACTGCTGACCATGGTGGATACCGTTGACGTGATTGTGCCGCGTGGCGGCAAGGGGCTTGTTGGGTTGGTCCAGCGCGAGGCCCGCGTGCCTGTCTTTGCCCATCTCGAAGGTATCGTACACATCTACGTCGACAAATCCGCAGATCCGGTCAAAGCACTGAGCGTCATCATGAACGCCAAAACCCGTCGCACCGGTATTTGCGGCGCGGCGGAATGTCTGCTGATCCACAAAGATGTGGTCGACACGATTGGTCAGGGTGTGATCCGTGCCCTGATGGATGCGGGTGTTGAAGTGCGCGCAGACGAAACCCTGCGCAGCATTGAGGGCACACAAGAAGCAACTGACGCCGATTGGGGCTGCGAGTATCTCGACAGCATCATCGCAGCCAAGGTTGTCGATGATATCGATGCGGCGATTGCACATATCCGGCAGTTTGGATCCAACCACACCGACTGTATTCTGGCGGAGGAGGATGCGGCGGCAGATCGGTTCTTTGAGCGGCTCGATAGCGCCATTCTGATGCGCAATGCTTCCACGCAATTTGCCGATGGCGGCGAATTTGGCATGGGTGCAGAGATTGGTATTGCCACGGGTAAATTGCATGCGCGCGGCCCCGTTGGGGCCGAGCAATTGACAAGCTTTAAGTATCTGGTGCGCGGCGACGGCACCATCCGGTCTTAAACGATATCGATACGAATACCGTCATCGTTCGCGGTGGCGGTGATCTTCCGCCCTCGGGCTTCGGCAAGAATGGGCAGCATCAAAAATTGAATGCGCGAGGCGGGGATGTCCTCACCGTCATTTTCTCCGCGCAGATGCGCCCAAAGAGGCTCGTCGACTTTGTATTTTCGACCAGTCGCCGTCAGGGACCAACCACTTCCAACTGCATCGATCTGAATGGAACCACCAACCGGGAGCGCGGCTTCACAGCATTGAAACCCGAGATACGCAAGCTGAACATCTGAGCGCGGCGCATCCTCTGTTGATGTCCAATTTGCCTCAAGGCGGGTACCCTGACAGATCCCGTCCAGTGTTTGCAGGATTTCGCGGGTGCCCACGTTTTGGCCCTCGCTGGACCCGCCAAACGCCACCCGAAAGAATTTGATACGCGCGGCCGCGCTTGCACAGCTGTCTTTGATCAGCGACATTTCTGCCGAAATATCCCCGCCGCTGCCTGCCATTTCCAAAAGTTCCAATCCGTTTTGGATTGCGCCGATAGGGCTGATTAGGTCATGACACATGCGCGAGCCCAAGAGGGTGGCGAGAGAAACGTTGGTATGGGGCATTCAGTGCTCCGAATTCTTCAGAAAGTGCGATATGGGCGATTTGAACTCGATACTCGAGCCGGGCATGTTGGTCCAGCATCCGGATAATCCGGAGTGGGGCACAGGACAGGTGCAGTCGAATATCAATGGCAAGGTCACTGTGAATTTCCGCGAGGCCGGTAAGGTTGTGATTGACGGGAACCGGGTCTTTCTGATCCCGATATTTGATGGTTAATATATTCTGAAACTGGTTTCTGAAATGTTAACCACGCCCTCCGGTTGCCAAAGCTTTTGCCTGATCCTACAAGCAGGAAAACGGTTAAGACAGGATCTGAGATGAGCGCAGACACGCAGGCATTTACCGTGCGCCTTGCTAGGGATGAGGCGGATGTGCAGGCGGCTCAGAGGCTGCGCTACGAGGTGTTTGTCGAAGAGCTTGGCGGTGATGGCCCTTTGGTCGATCATCAGGCGCGGCTCGAGAAAGACCGTTTTGATCCCTTTTACGATCACCTGATTGTCTCGGATGACAGTCAGAACGACAAAATCGTCGGGGTCTATCGGTTGTTGCGTGAAGATCAGGCGCAGAAGGCCGGTCAGTTTTATTCTGAAGATGAATACGACCTGACAGCGCTGCGCACGAGCGGCCGAAAATTGCTGGAACTGGGGCGGTCGTGTCTGCATGCGGAGTATCGCGGTGGCGCGGCGATGTTCCATTTGTGGCAGGGCCTAGCGGACTATGTGCTGCAACATGACATCGAAGTGCTATTTGGCACCGCCAGTTTCCATGGCACCGATGTCGCGGCTTTGGCGCCTGCTTTGTCTTTGCTTCACCACCGCCATTTGTCACCGCATGACCTGCGGGTTCGTGCGCGGGACTATCAAGAGATGAACCTGATTGCGGAAAGCGACATTGATCGTCGCGCGGCGATGTTACAGGTCCCGGCTCTGATCAAAGCCTATCTGCGATTGGGGGGCTGTGTTGGGGATGGGGCTTATGTCGACCATGCCTTTAACACCACTGATGTCTGTCTCGTTATGGATACGGAAAAGATGACCGCGAAACAACGCAATCTGTATACCAAGGACCGCCGGTCATGAGCCCAACCTGGCATGACGAAAACTATCCGCAGGCTGAGAAATCGGGGATCATCGGCTGGATGTTTCTCATCCTTCGGGCGCCGATTGTCTTGCTTGTAGTGTTTGGCGGGCTGTTGCTGTCTTTGTTAGTCCGCTTGATTGAACGGCGCATTTATGGCCTGCAGCGTCCGATCACCCCATGGATCACCCAAGCTGTGTGCCGCGGGACACTCCGTGTGCTGGGGCTGCGCGTGACTGTTCGGGGGCCGCGTATGAAAGGCCCGGGCGCAATCGTGGCCAATCACTCGTCCTGGCTTGATATTTTTGTGCTCAACAGCCGCAAGAACATTTACTTCGTCTCCAAAGCCGAAGTGGCCAAGTGGCCGGGGATCGGATGGCTTGCACGGGCGACTGGGACGATGTTCATCAACCGCGATCGACGTGAGGCCAAGGCCCAGACCCAGATCATGGAAGACCGTCTGATGCAGGGGCATCGGTTGTTGTTCTTCCCTGAAGGAACCTCGACAGACGGCCGGCGGGTGCTTCCGTTTAAAACCACCCTGTTTGCAGCGTTCTTTTCCGATCGTCTGAAACATGAGCTTCAACTTCAATCGGTCAGCGTCTTGTATCATGCCCCCAAGGGGGAAGATCTGCGCTTCTATGGCTGGTGGGGCGACATGGATTTTGCCCCAAGCCTTCTGAAGTTCTTGGCGCAGGCCAAACAGGGGCACGTGGAACTGGTGTACCACGATCCCGTGCGGGTCGACGATTTTGCCAACCGCAAGAGCCTTGCCGCTTTTATGGAAGCGCAAGTGAAACAGGATTTTGATCGGTTTCTAGCTGAGGGGTAACCCTCAGCCCATCGCAGAAATCAGGCTGTTCAACTCTGCCAGAGGATCTTCGGTGTTCCAGATTTCTTCACCTATGGCGAAAAAGTCGGTCACCGGAGCAATCTGGGTGACAACCTCACCGGTCACACCAGCCTCTGCAACAACGGGAACTTCGATCATCTTCGACCACCAGTCGAAAAGTTCCACCTCAGCTAGGCTGCCATCGCCAAGCGAGCCCGAGACAGGACCAAAGGACACGTAGTCTGCGCCCGCTTCCCCTGCGACCATGCCGTCGTGGCGAGATTGGGCACAATAGGCGCCGACAATGGCATCCGGCCCAAGTGTTTTGCGGGCTGCAGCAACCGAACGGCCACCGTCCAACAGATGCACGCCGTCCAACCCAAGTCGCTGTGCCAAGACAACATGAGTGTCGATTACCAAGGCCACATCCGCCGAATGCGCAACTTCGCGAATGGCATCCGCAGCGCGGGTCAGGCGATCCTCGTCATGTGTCGCCATGCTCAGGCGCAGACAGGCAATGTCGGCACCGTTCAATACATGCGCAAGCGTTTCAGGAAACGACCCAAGATCAAACTCGGGTGGGGTGACAAGATAGATCTGCGGGCGGTCTTCTTGCGCCATGACGGTCTCCTGCATTGGTCAGAGGCTCTCATAACCTGCAAATTCGCGTTTGGCTATCAGGATTTGCCCGGTTTTGGTGGCAAAGAGCGCACAAATCCAAGCGCCATTTGGGTCAACTGGGCACGCAGGCCATCGTCTGCAAAGTCCTCTGGAGCGACTTCAACCATGCCCGACATGGGGCGACCGGTAAATTGCATCTCGCGCACACCGGGAAGATCAAGCGCCGCCGGATAGTGTTCTTTGCCCACGCGGTACATGGCCCCGTCTTTGTGGACGCCACAGACCATGTGTCCAAACGACAAAAACGCCAACCCGCCAAACATGCGCTTTTCTTCCAGACCGTCGAGATCGATCAGATCATCGCGCATCAACTGGGCCAACCCTTCGTCTATCGCCATAACGCCACCTCCATGCTGTTCATTGCGTGTAGAATGCTTGTTCCCACCCGCGGAAAGCATTAGGGCAGGGCGGATCTTTAGGAGATGTAGCATGGCAACGGGAACTGCGCAGCCGGCCTTTGTGCTGGTCCGTCCGCAAATGGGTGAAAACATTGGGGCCGCGGCCCGGGCAATGTGGAATTTCCGGCTCGACCGGATGCGGGTCGTCGCCCCGCGGGATGGTTGGCCAAGTGAACGCGCCGTGGCCATGGCCAGCGGAGCAGGCCGGTTGCTGGATGAGGCGGTTCTCACGGATGATCTCGCAGGGGCACTGGAGAGCTCGCATTTTGTCTTTGCCACGACCGCGCGCCCCCGCGACATGACCAAGCCGGTCTACACGCCGGAAAAAGCCATGCAGGAAGCCCGCGACAGGATCGCATCGGGTCAACGGGTGTCTGTCATGTTTGGGCCAGAACGAGCTGGGTTGGAAAACGCAGATATTGCTCAGGCCAATGCCATTATCTCTGTTCCGGTGAACCCAGACTATGCCTCGCTTAATCTCGCGCAATGTGTGTTGCTTTGTGCCTATGAGTGGCAACGCGCCACGCAAGAGACGCCGGAGATCATCGAAGAGCTGGCGGGCACCGAGTGGGCCAATGGGCAAGAGGTTGAGCATCTCGCGAAACACTACGAAGATCGCATGGACGATGCCGGGTTCTTTTTCCCGGAACACAAAGCCGAAGCAATGAAGCTGAACCTGCGCAATATGTGGAGCCGTCTGCCGCTGACCCGCGCTGACGTGCAGATGATGCATGGTATGATGCGCCAGATGGTGCGCTGGAAAGACAAGTCCTGAACCACAAAGAAACGGACCGAGTGACACTCGGCCCGTTCCTGACATCGTCAGACAGGGAGGAAGCTGACGGTGCGGATCAGTAGTTGTTATAGCGTGGGGTGTGCTTTGGTTTGTAGCTATGGCCACAGGCGCTGTTGCGCAGGTATTTCGAGGATACCCAATAGTAGCTGTTGTTGAACGAGACTTTGGTCCACCCATTTTTGTGACCAACAATATGGACACGGGTACAGGGGTCAAAGGTGCCAAGCACATCGTAATATGTGCCGGGGCCAGAGCGTGCGTTCAGATGAACACCGTGCTGAATCCAGGCGGATGTGGCGGAAGCGGCTGAAGCAGTCAGAGCGGTAGCGGCAAGAACGGCGGCGGTCAGAAGGGTCTTCATGGCTGGTGTCCTTTCAGAGGCATTTGGCTAAGGGCAGTGCGTCAACTTGTACACCTAAGGTACACCATTGCGGACTTTGCCCTAAGTCTGGAAAGCCTGACTGAGGTTTTCCTTACCTCACAACGCGGCATTTCGGGTGCTTGAAGCCCCGGATATCTGCGCATAGTGTCGCGCGCAAATGGAGAGAGCCATGGCGGAAAAACGCAAGCTATTCGAAGAGGTATCGGGCGACGCCCCGAAGCCCGTTCAGCCGCAGGGCGGCATGATTGACGCAGGCAAAGGTCATGCACGCAAAGGCATTCGTGCCTGGTTGATGGTGTTGTTTGCCATGGTTGTTGTCATGATTGTGGTCGGTGGACTGACCCGATTGACCGACTCAGGCCTGTCGATCACCGAATGGCGCCCTGTCACTGGGGCGATGCCTCCGTTGACGACTGAAGCCTGGGAAAGCGAGTTCGAGAAATACCGCGCGATCCCTGAGTATCAGCTTGAGAACAAAGGCATGAGCCTGACCGAGTTCCAGTTCATCTACTGGTGGGAATGGGGCCATCGTCAGCTTGGCCGCGTGATCGGTCTGGTCTGGGCCTTGGGCTTTGTCTTCTTCCTATTGACCAAACGTATTCCCACCGGCTGGACCGGACGCCTTGTCATGCTCGGAGCACTTGGCGGGGCGCAGGGGGCCGTTGGCTGGTGGATGGTGTCCTCGGGGCTTGTGGGCGAAATGACCGATGTCGCCTCGTACCGTCTGGCGACCCATCTTGGTCTGGCCTTTGTCATCCTGGGCTTTATTGCGTGGTATATCTATGCGCTAGGCCGCGAGGAGCGCGAGCTCATGCAGGCCCGCCGCAGCGCCGAGCCCAAGCTGTTTTCGATGTCGACCGGTCTGTTGCATCTGGCGTTTCTGCAGATCCTGCTGGGGGCCTTGGTCGCCGGGATTGATGCAGGTCGAAGCTACAACGACTGGCCTTTGATGGCAGGGAATATTCTGCCGCCGTTTCCCTTTGATCTGGAGCCGATCTGGCGCAACTTCTTTGAAAATGCTGGGTTGGTGCAGTTCATGCACCGTGTCTGTGGCTATCTGCTTATGATCTTCGGGATCGTGGTCTGGCGTCGGGCGCGCAAATCTCCGTCAACAGATACGCAGTTTCGCTTTAATGCGCTCTTCGCCATGCTGGTCGTTCAGATGGTTCTGGGCATTGTGACCGTTCTTTATCTTGCGCCATGGCATGTGGCGATCCTTCATCAACTGGGGGCCGTGATCCTCTGGGCGCTGATTTTGCGCGCCCGGTTTGCAGCACGCTATCCCATTGCACAATCTATCCGAGGAACCGTTTGATGACTGCATTTTCCGATCTGATGAGCTTTCAGCGTGACACCGAAGCGCTGGGGCAGATTGCCGGACGTCTGAGCTGGGATCAGGAAACCATGATGCCTCGCGGCGCTGCCGAGCAGCGCAGTGACGAATTTGGCGCCGTGGAATCGATCCTGCACCAGCGGCGCACCGATCCGCGTCTTGGCGAATGGTTGGCGGCGATTGACGAAAAAACGCTGACTGAGGCTGAGGCCGCGCAGCTGCGCCACATCCGTCATGGCTATGACCGGTCGACCAAAGTGCCAGAGCGTCTGGTCACAGAGATCGCACGCACCGTCAGCCGCGCGCATCTGATCTGGGCAGAGGCCCGCGCAGACGATAATTTCAAAGCCTTTGCTCCGGCGCTGAAAGAGATTGTCGCCCTGCGTCAGGAGGAAGGACAGGCGCTCGCCGATGGGGGCGACACCTATGATGCGTTGTTGGATGGGTATGAAACAGGGGCCAAAGCCGCAGATCTTGAGGCAATGTTCGGCGCGCTGCGCCCGCGTCTTGTTGCTCTGCGCGAAGCGGTTCTGGGTCAGCCTGAAAAAGCCCATCTGACCACAAGCTTCCCTGAGGCCGGTCAGATGAAACTGGCCATCAAGCTGGCAGAAAGTTTTGGCTATGATCTGATGCGCGGACGGCTGGACAAAGCGGTTCACCCGTTTAGCTCGGGCAGCGGCAATGATGTGCGGATCACCACCCGCACCGCCGAGCTTGACCCGTTCAACTGTTTCTACTCGACCATCCACGAGGTTGGTCACGCCTGTTACGAGCAGAACATCGATCAGGCCTATCGCCTGACACCGTTGGGCTGTGGTGTGTCGATGGGGGTTCATGAGAGCCAAAGCCGGATTTATGAAAACCAGCTTGGCCGGTCACGCGCCTATACGGGGTGGTTGTTCAAACAGATGCGCGACGAATTTGGTGATTTTGGCATTGCCGATGAAGAGACCTTCTATGGCGCAGTCAACAGCATCAAAAACGGCTATATCCGCACCGAGGCCGATGAGGTACAGTATAACCTGCATGTGCTGCTGCGCTTTGATCTGGAACGCGCAGTGATCTCGGGCGATCTGCCGATCGATGATCTGGAGACCGCATGGAACGACCGCTTTAAGGCCGATTTTGGCTTTGCTGTCGACAAGGCGTCAAACGGTGTGTTGCAGGATGTGCATTGGTCGGCGGGCTACTTCGGTTATTTCCCGACCTATAGCCTTGGCAATGTCTATGCGGGCTGTCTGCACGAAGCGCTGCGAAGCGCTGTTCCTGATCTCGATGCCCAGCTGGGCGCGGGCGACACCCAAGCAGCGACCACATGGTTGAAAGACAACCTGCAACAGTATGGCGGGTTGTATCAGCCCCGCGAGGTGATCGAGAAGGCCACGGGCAAAGCGCCCAGTGAGGCGCCTTTGCTGGATTATCTTGAATCCAAATTTGGCGATCTCTACGGGCTGTGATCCGTGATGTGGCATGAGGGGCTTTGCCCCTCTGCTGCGCATTCACCCCAGAGTATTTTCAAAAAGAAGAAGCCCTTGGCTGTGTTAGGCCCACGGGGTTGTAGATGACCTCCGGATTACAAGAGCGCCATGCGCTCGGCGCGCTCCGGGTCGGGGAAGGGGCGATAAAGGCCAAAATCCGCCTGCAGGATCTGCTCATGCACCGCGCGATACAGGGTTTCGATATGGTCATCCTGTTCGCCCAACATGCGAAAAGCCTGATCCAACTGGGCCAAATGTTCCACCTGAATATGCAGCAGGAAATCCCGGTGGCTGTCTGAGGCGAGGTTAAGCTTACGGCGGAACAGATGCCAGTTGTGGATCACCCCTTTGGTCATCAGGTGGTCCATCCACTGTTCGACGGCATGGGCGAATGAAATCGCCTTGGCGTCGTTCTTTAGATCAATAGAGCAAGTATATAAATTCATAGCGGGCCTCCCTTGGCCCGCTACTCATGGCATATTTGAGTTGAAGAGCGCTTAACCCTCACCACCCTCGGTTTCGACAGTAGCCTCAGCCTCGTCTTCGTCACTTTGATCCGCAATCCAAGCGACCGAGACAACCTCTTCGCCTTTGCCGGTGTTGAAGACTTTAACACCACCTGCGCCACGTGAGCGGAAGGAGATCCCTTCAACAGGGACCCGGATCGACTGGCCGGTCGAAGTTGCCAGCATGATCTGATCAGCAAGCGAGACCGGGAAATTGGCAATCAATGGGCCACCACGCATGGATTTCTCCATAGCCGTAACACCCTGACCACCACGACCCGAGATCCGATAATCATGCGACGAGGTCAGTTTGCCGATGCCGCCTTTGGTGACGGTCAGGACAAGTTCATTGGCCTCGAGCATTTCCTGATACCGGGCTTCGGACAAGGTGCCTTCTTCGGCTGTTTCATCTGCTTCATCATTCGAATCTGCGTCAGAGACATCGCTGCCGAGTTCGGCGCGGAACCGTTTCAGGAAGCCATTGCGTTCGGCCGGATCCGCTTCGAAGTGTTTGACCACAGACATGGACACAACTTCGTCGCCGTCGTTGTTGAGCCGGATGCCGCGGACACCTGTTGACGACCGCGAGTTGAACACACGCACATCAGTCACCGGGAACCGGATCGCCCGTCCCCCAGAGGTGACGAGCATCACATCATCGTTCTCGTCACAGATGCGGGCATTGATTAGGCGGGTGCCTTCATCTTCGCCCTCAAACTTCATCGCGATTTTGCCGTTCGACTTCACATTGGTGAAATCGCTGAGACGGTTGCGGCGCACCGAGCCTTTCGATGTCGCAAAGACGATCTGAAGATCATCCCACTCATCATCAGGGCGATCAACCGGCATGGTTGCGGCAATCGACACGCCTGATGGGATCGGGAGGATGTTGACGATAGCCTTGCCTTTGGCGGTGCGACCGCCGAGCGGCAGGCGCCATGTTTTCAGCTTGTAGGCCATGCCATCGGTCGTGAAGAACAACAGCTGGGTGTGGGTGTTGGCAACAAACAGGGTGGTGACCACATCGTCGTCTTTGGTCGACATCCCCGAGAGACCTTTGCCGCCGCGTTTCTGGGCGCGGAAATCGGCAAGGGCAGTACGTTTGATGTAGCCACCAGAAGTGATGGTAACAACCATATCCTCACGTTCGATCAGATCCTCGTCGTCCATGTCGCCGGCCCAATCAATAATTTGGGTGCGGCGTTCCACGGCGTGGTCATCGCGCATCTGGCGCATTTCGTCGCCGACGATGGTCATGATGCGTTCACGCGACGACAGGATGTCGAGATAGTCTTTGATCTTGGTGGCCAGATCTTCCAGCTCGTCAGTGACTTCTTTCACACCGATCTGTGTCAGACGCTGCAGACGTAGTTCAAGAATGGCGCGGGCCTGTGTTTCGGACAGGTTATAGGTGCCGTCTTCGTTGGCCTTGTGGGTCGGATCGTCGATCAGCTTGATATAGGGAAGAATATCATGGGCGGGCCAACGACGGCTCATCAGCTTTTCGCGTGCTTCCGCAGCATCTGCCGAGGCCCGGATTGTGGCGACCACTTCGTCAACGTTTGAGACCGCAACAGCCAGACCACACAGAATATGGCTCCGCTCACGCGCTTTGCGCAGCAAATAGGCGGTACGCCGTGCGATGACATCTTCGCGGAAATCCAGGAAGGCGGTCAGGAAGGCGCGCAGCGTGAGCTGTTCGGGGCGACCACCGTTCAAGGCCAGCATGTTGCAGGCAAACGAGGTCTGCATTGGGGTGTAACGGAACAGCTGGTTCAGCACGACCTCGGCTGTGGCGTCGCGCTTGAGCTCGACCACCACGCGCACACCATCGCGATCAGATTCGTCCTGAACGTGGGCAATGCCTTCGATTCGCTTTTCCCGTGCGGCCTCGGCGATCCGTTCGATCATCGTCGCTTTGTTCACCTGATAGGGGATCTCTTCGACGATGATGGCGTAGCGATCTTTGCGGATCTCTTCGACGCGGGTTTTTGCGCGAATAATCACGCTGCCACGACCTTCGGTATAGGCTTTGCGCGCACCAGTCCGGCCCAGGATCAAACCGCCGGTCGGGAAGTCAGGGGCAGGGATGTAGTCGATCAGCTGTTCGCTGCTCAGATCCGGGTTCTCGATCAGCGCAAGCGTGGCGTCGATCACTTCCCCTAGATTGTGGGGCGGAATGCGGGTGGCCATACCCACTGCGATGCCCTCGGCGCCATTGACCAGAACATTTGGATAGCGTGCGGGCAGAACCGTGGGCTCGCGTTCTTTGCCATCATAGTTGTCTTGGAAATCAACGGTTTCTTTGTCGATGTCAGTCAGCAGTCCAAGCGCAGGCTTCGCAAGGCGGGCCTCGGTATAGCGCATCGCCGCCGGGCTATCGCCGTCCATAGAACCAAAGTTGCCCTGACCGTCGATCAGGGGCAGTGACATCGAGAAGTCCTGCGCCATACGCACAAGCGCATCATAGATCGCACCGTCGCCATGGGGGTGATAGTTACCCATGACTTCGCCAACTGGTTTCGCGGATTTGCGATACGATTTATCCGGAGTATAGCCGCCGTCATGCATCGCATAGAGAATGCGGCGATGAACTGGCTTTAGCCCGTCACGGACATCGGGGATGGCACGGCTCACGATCACGCTCATGGCGTAATCGAGATAGCTGTTTTTCATCTCCTGCTCGATCGTGATCGAGGGTCCGCTATACTGGGGCGTTTTTTCTTCTGAAATATCAGGAGTTTCTGGCGTATCGCTCACGTGAGAAGCCTGTCGTTAGGTCCGGCATATCTTGTTGAAAGTTTTATAACAGAGACAGGATGTAGGGTGCAATGCTTCGCTAACATTACCTTTGGCAGCCACCTCGGTATTCTGCTAACATATTGAATTTATTGAAAAGTAAGAATTGCTCAGGCACAGTGATTGTCCACCTAAAACAGGAGGCAAACATGCAGGAATGTGAAACTGAACTGATGTTGAAAGGATATGGGCTCACTACGGCCGAGATGTTTTACCACATGCCGGATTATCCCCATGTCCTCAATAGCTTCATTTGGCAGGAGTATGATCTCGCCCCAGATCACGATCGACTGTTCAAATTTATCGAGTTTTGGCAGCGCGACATCGAGGGGCCGCTACATTCGGTGCGGTTCACCCACCGGAAGATGATCAGTCCCGGCGAATGGCGCAATGTGGTGGGGGAGTTCACCTACCACTAAACAAAACGCCCCCTGAAAAACAGGAGGCGTGACGTGTTCACGTGTTGGGTGAGCCGTCCTTATGGAATGATGCGCGAGTACTTCACGCCTTCCAATGTTGCGCCAGCCAGCAAACCCGACTGACCAAAGATCACTGCAATGATCGGAGCCAGCGAGGTTGTGGTTTCTGCTGCGAGGCTTTCGCCGCCTGTTGGGACGGTGATCTCAGCAGCAGCGCCGGCGGCAAAGCCCGGCGAGGCGCGGAAGTTGGTCAGTGCGGATTGGGTCATGAAGAACAGGACGTGCGCATACTGCTGGGCACCGATCTGTAGACCGCCGCTGGCTTTGATTAGCGAGTAGTAATCGACTGTAGCAGAGCCCACACGCAGCGCGCCGCGACCATAGCCGCCGCCAAAACCAAAGCCGGCCTCAGTTACAACCGGCATCACCAACATGCCTGCGGCTTTGTTGGCCAATCCGCGAGTGCCGGGATACTGGGCGTACATCTGGTTCAGGGTTGAATCGACGCGTGCATCAATGGTTGCGCCGCCGCCACCGCCTACGCCGTTGCTACAAGCAGCAACCAAACCGGTTGCACCCAAACCAAGGGCAAGATTGCGTCTGTTGATATTCATGGTCTGCTCTTTCCGCAAAATCTCTAGGATGCCTCTGTCCGGCTGTTTCGCCGGTTGGCGTTGGGTATAGGTGAGCACAGGCGTTTTGTCACGCCTCTGCCCAAATTTGCGCAAAAGCTTGCCGGGTTAGCCGTTGAGCAGGCGGGCGGCCGCTGGTGCAAAATAGGTCAGGATGCCATCACAGCCAGCTCGTTTGAACGACAATAAACTCTCCATCATGATCTTTTCGCCATCCATCCAACCGCGCTCGGCCGCGCCCATCAACATCGCGTATTCGCCTGACACCTGATAGGCAAAGGTCGGAACGCCGAACATGTCTTTGGCGCGTTTGCAGATGTCGAGGTAGGGCATGCCGGGCTTGACCATGATCATATCGGCACCTTCCTGAAGATCCCGCTCGATCAGGCGCATGGCCTCGTCCGAATTGCCTGCGTTCATCTGATAGGTTTTCTTGTCGCCCTTCAAAGCACCTGACGCGCCAACGGCGTCGCGGAACGGACCATAAAAGCCGCTGGCATACTTCGCCGAATAGCTCAGCAGCGCGACATTGTGGTATTGCTCTGCTTCCAAAGCGTTGCGTAGGGCACCGATCCGTCCGTCCATCATATCCGAAGGCCCAATGATATCCGCACCTGCGGCTGCCTGCGACAGGGCCTGTTTGACAAGCGCTTCAACCGTGCGGTCGTTGACGACATAGCCATCTTCGACAAATCCATCGTGGCCGTTGATGTTGTAAGGATCCAACGCAACATCGGTCATCACGGCGATGTCTGGCACAGCCTCTTTGATGGCCCGAGTGGCGCGATTGGAGAGGTTTTCGGGGTTCCAGGCCTCGGCGCAGTCCTCAGTTTTTAGAGCCGGATCAGTATAGGGAAACAGACAGATCACAGGAATGCCCAAAGCATGGGCTTCGCGGGCGGCCTCAACTACAAGATCCACCGACAGACGAAAAACACCCGGCATCGAAGGAATGGGCTCTTTAACGCCTTCACCATCGCGCACAAATACCGGCCAGATGAAATCGGCGGGGGTCACAGTGTTTTCCTGCACCAGATCACGCAGACCTGGAGTGCGGCGCAAACGACGCAACCGGGTGGCGGGAAAGGGAGCTGTGGTCGGTTTCATGGCGTGGTCCTTGTCAATTCCTGCTCTGGGTGGCATGGAATGACGGATCGAACAAGACCCCCACACCGTCGCAGGGCGATGGGCTATGCAGGAAAGAGCTTCAATTGAACGTTTACGAAACTCTCACTGACGTTATTGATTTGCGGTCGTTTTCCAATCTCTGGTTCTGGATTGTGCTGGCTGTGGTCTGGTCCTCGATCAGTCACTGGGTGATTGGTGTCCCCTTTGATATGCTCACCCGCGCCCGGCAAAAGGGCGGTCAGGCGGAGCAGGATCTGGAAGACCTTGTTCGGATCAATTCCAATCGCATCCTGTTTATTGTCGATGAAGCGGGGCTCTGGATGGCCGCGATCATGTCGGCGATATTGACCACACTTGCCATGCTTGGCTTCATTTATGACGTCGAACTGGCTCAGGCGGTGTTTCTACTTGCATTTCCGATGACGGGCATCGGGTTGCTGAGCATCTATACCGCGCGCAAGGTGCAGGACGGTGAAGGGCAGGGCGAGGCACTGTGGCGTCGGATGCGCCTGCATCGTCTTGCGACCCAGTTTATCGGTATGGCGTCGATCTTTGTGACCGCGATTTGGGGCATGTATCAAAACCTCTCTGCGCAAATCATCGGCTAAGCCCCCAAGCAAGCTTGACCTCGCCGCGTGGTAGGGTCATGTCACGCCTATGGCAGGACAAATTTTGATCACCGGCGGCGCGCCGGAGGGGTTTGACGCACAGCTTGTGCTGAATGAAGTAACGCGGGCCAAAGGCCCCGTGATCCATGTGGCGCGCGATGACAAGCGGCTCGCAGCGATGCGAGATGCGCTCTCTTTCATTGCTCCGGATATGCCAGTTGTGATCTTCCCGGGCTGGGATTGCCTGCCTTATGATCGGGTTTCCCCCAATGCCGAAATTTCTGCCATGCGGATGGCAACTCTGGCGGGCCTTGTCCATGGCATGCCCAAGCAGTTCATTCTGCTCACCACACTATCCGCAGCCATGCAGCGTGTTCCCGCCCGATCCATTTTACGCGAGGCCGCCTTTACAGCGCAGGTCGGCGATCGAGTGGATGAGAAAGATCTGCGCAATTTCCTGGTGCGCATGGGGTTTACGCAATCGCCAACCGTGATGGAGCCGGGGGATTATGCCATTCGGGGTGGGATTATTGACATCTATCCCCCTCGTCACAGCGGACCTGTACGGCTTGATTTCTTCGGGGATGTTCTTGATGGCGCGCGCCATTTCGATCCGGCCACACAGCGCACCACAGAAAAGCTTAATCTTGTCGAACTGGCTCCGGTTTCCGAGGTCATTCTCGATGAGCCATCAATTCTGCGGTTCCGGCAAAACTATCGTATCGAGTTTGGTGCGGCAGGTACTGATGATCCGCTCTATGAAGCTGTGAGCGCCGGGCGTAAACATCAAGGCGTCGAGCATTGGTTGCCCTTTTTCCATGAAACACTTGAGACGCTTTTTGATTATCTCCCTCAGGCACCGGTTTTGATGGATGATCAACTCACCCCGGCGCGTCTGGCGCGCTGGGAGAGCATCGAGGATCAGTATGAAACGCGCAAACATGCGCTGAGCCAGAAAAAGACCATGGGCAGCGTCTATAAGCCTGTCTCTCCCGGCTTGCTTTATCTCGATGATGCCGCGTGGGAGGCCTCGCTTGGCGCGCGTCGTGGAGTTCAGTTTCATCCGTTGCCGCAGGCCTCTGGTCCGGGCGTGGTGGATGCCGGTGGCCGCATCGGTCGCAACTTTTCGCCAGAGCGGCAGCAGGAAAGTGTCAGTCTTTTTGGAGCTTTGGCGGATCACGTCAAGGCACGGCTGGCCGATGGGCCGGTTCTGATAGCCTCGTATTCCGAAGGGGCCCGCGAACGTCTGACCGGATTGATTGAAGACGAGGGTCTGGCCGAAGCGATCCCGGTGAACCACGCGACGCGGATCGACAAACACGGGTTGTATTTGGCGGTTTGGGCTTTGGACGCGGGGTTTGTGGCGCCCTGGGGCGATCGCAAACTAACCGTTATTTCCGAACAGGATGTTTTGGGGGATCGTTTGATCCGCCAACCGCGCAAACGGCGCAAAGCCGAGAACTTTCTGACCGAGACCCAAAGCCTGACACCGGGCAATCTGGTGGTGCATGTGGATCACGGCATTGGCCGGTATCTGGGCATGGAGGTGGTCACAGCTGCAGGCGCTGCGCATGAATGCCTCGTGTTGGAATATGCAGAAGCGTCAAAGCTTTATCTGCCCGTAGAAAACATCGAACTTCTCAGCCGCTATGGCCATGACGAAGGCCTGTTGGATCGCTTGGGCGGTGGGGCGTGGCAGGCGAAGAAGGCCAAGCTGAAAGAGCGCATCCGCGAAATGGCGGATAAACTGATCCGCATTGCGGCTGAGCGGGCCTTGCGCAAGGCGCCGGTGATGGACCCACCACCGGGGGCCTATGAGAGCTTTGCGGCGCGGTTCCCTTACCAGGAAACCGACGATCAGCTGCGCGCAATTGGCGATGTTATGGATGACATCCACTCGGGCCAGCCCATGGATCGTCTGATCTGCGGTGACGTTGGGTTTGGCAAAACCGAGGTGGCCATGCGGGCGGCGTTTGTGGCCGCCATGTCCGGTGTGCAGGTGGCTGTGATTGCGCCGACCACGCTTTTGGCCCGTCAGCATTACAAATCCTTCGCAGAACGGTTCCGGGGCTTCCCGCTTGAGGTGCGTCCGCTATCGCGTTTTGTCACCTCGAAAAATGCTTCGGCTACGCGAGAAGGGATTTCCAAAGGCACCGTCGATATCGCCGTGGGCACCCATGCGCTTTTGGCCAAGAACATTCGCTTTGATCGCCTTGGTCTGTTGATCATTGACGAAGAACAGCATTTCGGGGTGCAGCACAAAGAGCGTCTGAAGCAGATGCGCTCGGATATTCACGTGCTGACCCTGACCGCGACGCCAATCCCGCGGACCCTTCAGCTGTCGCTGACTGGGGTGCGCGATCTGTCGGTGATTGGCACGCCACCGGTCGACCGTCTGGCGATCCGCACCTATGTGTCCGAATTTGATCCAGTCACTATACGAGAAGCTTTGTTGCGTGAGCACTATCGTGGCGGACAGAGCTTCTATGTGGTGCCGCGTGTCAGCGACCTGCCTGAGATCGAAGAGTTCCTGAAAGAACAACTGCCTGAGCTGACCTATGTCGTGGCACATGGCCAGTTGGCGGCGGGTGATCTGGATGAGCGCATGAATGCCTTCTACGACGGCAAATATGACGTGCTTCTTGCGACAACCATTGTTGAAAGCGGGCTGGATATTCCTACCGCCAACACCATGGTTGTGCACCGCTCGGATATGTTTGGTCTGAGCCAGCTCTATCAGATCCGTGGCCGGGTCGGGCGCTCAAAAACCCGGGCCTATTGTTATCTGACCACCAAGCCGCGTGCCAAACTGACGACCACGGCGGAGAAACGTCTGCGGGTGCTTGGGTCGATCGATACGCTTGGAGCGGGTTTTAGCCTTGCCAGTCAGGACCTTGATATTCGCGGAGCGGGCAATTTGCTGGGCGAAGAACAGTCTGGCCAGATGCGCGATGTGGGCTATGAACTGTACCAATCAATGTTGGAAGAGGCGATAGCCAAGATCAAATCCGGTGAGGCCGAGGGCCTTGTGGATGATGATGGGCAGTGGGCCCCGCAGATCAATCTGGGCGTGCCGGTTCTTATCCCCGAAGACTATGTGCCCGATCTGGATGTGCGTCTTGGGCTCTATCGCCGTCTGTCGTCGCTGACCAAAAAGGTCGAACTTGAAGGCTTTGCCGCAGAACTGATTGACCGGTTTGGAAAACTGCCGCGTGAGGTCAACACGCTGATGTTGGTTGTGCGGATTAAGGCGATGTGCAAACGCGCGGGCATTGCGAAACTGGATGGTGGACCCAAGGGGGCGACGATCCAGTTCCACAATGACAAGTTCGCTCGCCCCGAGGGGCTTGTCGAGTTCATGAAAGCGCAGGGTGATCTGGCGAAGATCAAAGATAACAAGATCATCGTGCGCCGTGATTGGAAGTCGGACAAAGACAAGATCACCGGGGCCTTTGCCATTGCACGTGATCTTGCAGAAGCTGCCGGAACTGTGAAGAAGCGTAAATAATTCACGTTGCAGAAACGAAAAGACAATTCTAAATGTCCGTTATTACTCAATAAACGGACATTTAGATGAAACGATTGCTTTTCCCGGCTCTCATTTTGATGGCGTCGGCCGCTTGGGCTGAAACGAATGACAAATCCCCTCGAGACCGGATTGATGCCTTTCGGGTGGCGCAGAGCTATGACTGCCGAAATGTAAGCTGTAAACGCCTCAGGTCTTGCGATGAAGCCTGTTACAAACTGATCCAATGCGGGCAGAAAATCCGCGACGGCGACAATGATGGCATTCCGTGCGAAAATCTGTGTCGGCGCCGGTGTCGTTAAGTTCTGGGCAACAAAAAAGGCAGGGAATTCCCCGCCTTTCTGTATCGATCTTAGTGCGATTTAGCCGCGACGACGACGACGGCCACCACGACCACCGGCTGCTTCGTCAGGCGACTTGTTGAAGGCGATCCAAGCTGCACCGCCGTCGTCGTTGTTGGTCAGGAAGTTGGCGGCGCGGATGGCCTCCATTTCCTTGCCCGGACGCGCTTTGGTCGAGCCGAGGCCAAACATTTTGCAGAAGGCTTCGTCGTCCATATCGGCGGGCAGAACGATACCGGCGGCTTCGACTTCGGCCTTTTTCTCGGCCAGTTTTTTTGGACCGACGGGCAGGGCAACAGGGTTCATGATCGCCGAGGTCATACCGGTCGCCATAGCCATCGGCAGGAAGGCGTTGTTGATGCCGTGACGGTTGGGCAGACCAAACGAGATGTTCGACGCACCACAGGTGGTGTTCACGCCCAGTTCGTTGCGCAGACGACGGTTCAGTTCGAACACCTGCAGACCGGCAGTGCCCATGGCGCCGATTGGCATAACCAGCGGATCAACTACGATGTCATGGGCTGGGATGCCAAAGTCTGCTGCGCGCTCAACGATCTTTTTCGCAACCGCAAAGCGGACTTCTGGATCTTCCGAGATGCCGGTGTCGTCGTTCGAGATGGCAACAACCGGGACGTTGTACTTTTTCACCAGCGGCAGAACCATTTCCAGGCGCTCTTCTTCGCCGGTGACCGAGTTCAGCAGCGGACGGCCTTCAGCGGCTTCGAGGCCTGCTTCCAGGGCGCCGGGAACCGAGCTGTCGATACACAGTGGGCAATCGGTGACGGCCTGAACACGTTTCACCAGCTCACGCATCAGATCGGGCTCAACAAAGTTGTTGTCCGCATAGCGGGGGTCTTCGGCCATCTTGTTGGAGAAAACCGCGCCCGAGTTGATGTCGAGAACTGTTGCACCGGCGGCAACCTGCGCCAGAGCGTCGGCTTCTACGCGGCTGAAATCGCCTGCTTCAAGCTCAGCGTTCAGGATTTTGCGCCCGGTGGGGTTGATGCGCTCACCGATAACGGTGAACGGCTGGTCAAACCCCATGATGGTGGTTTTTGTTTTTGATTCAATGATGGTACGGGTCATTGCTCGTCCTTAGTTGGCGTTGACAGGCGCAGTATTTTCGCCGCCATTGTCGATGGCCCAGTTGGCATTGGTTTTGATCCCGCCCAGCGGGAAGAAATGCACTTGGGTGATGTTGAAATTCGGGTTTGCCGCTTTGTGCGCCGCCAGATCTGTCAAGATCTCGGTCGGCTCATGGGGCAGCAGAAGTTTGGTCACGTCCTTGGCCCGTTTCTGAAGCACTTTCAGCGAGGGGCCAACACCGCAGGCGATGGCGAACTTGATCATGGTCTGCAGTTTGGCAGGACCGGCGATGCCGATGTGCACCGGAATGTTCAGGCCGCGCTCTTGCATTTCATTGACCCATTCGATGACGGGCTGGGCTTCAAAGCAGAACTGGGTTGCCAGCGCCATTTCGGCATCGGTGCGCTTGGAAAACTCCTGTTTCCAATCCAGCGCTGCGTAGGTGTTGGCACGGCCCCCTTCAGGGTCGATGTCGAGGTTGGGCTCGGGGTGACCGGCCACATTCAGGTTGGTAAAGCCCGCCTGATCGAACAGACCGGTTTCCAAAAGCTGCATCGAGCTATCAAAATCACCATGCGGTTTGGCCACGCCACCCGCCAGGATCAAGCCCTGCTTGACGTCAGCTTCACCCTGATACTGGGCAATCCAGTCGGCCAAGGTGGCTTTGTCTTTGATGATACGTGCCGGGAAGTGCGGCATCACATCAAAGCCTTCTTCTTTGATGCGTTTGGCGGTCGCGACCATATCCTCGATCGGGGTGCCTTCGATGTGTGCAATATACACACGGGTGCCAGCAGGCAAAAGGTCACGGAAATCGTCGACCTTGGCCGCGGTGCGCGGCATCACTTCGATCGAATAGCCTTTCAGAAAGGCCTCGAGCTCGGCGTTCCCTGCGCCGGTCTTCTCTTCGCGTTTGCGAAAGTTGAGCAATGCCATGATGGCCTCCCTAAGTCTCATTGGGCCCTTAGGCCCGTCCATCGTTTGCAATCAGCACTTTGATACGATCTTGATCGTATTCCGCATCCAGACGTTCAGCTTCGGATTTTGCGACCTCATTTGGGTCACCTTCGACCGAGCCGATCACCTCTTTGCGCCATTCGGCCAAGTAGTCGTCGGTCTCGGCTGCACCGGATTTCATCGCAGCGCGGTCAATCGCTTGTTCGAACCGTTCAGGCAGCTGAACTTTGGCACCACGACGACCTTTGCCCACGATGACCTGGGCTGGGATGTCGCGCCAATAAACGATGGTGACGTCGGGCATGCGGTGATTCCTTGTCTGGTTTTCGCAATCTTTAACGGCGAGACAGCAGGGGACGCAGTCGATTTTCGACTTGTGCCATACCGTGAGCGACAGGGTAGACATGTCGGAAGATTTCTCCAACCGCTTCGGATCGGCTAAGTTTTCAGAAAGAATATGAATTTCGTTCATCAAGTTTCACACTTACCCGACCTGTAATTCATGTCGAGGCTGTCCTGTGAGCTTTTATTGAACTCGAGCGCACCAATATTTCTGACTATGCGGCTCAGATGAGATTTCCCCCTCTGTTGCGCTTCATGAAAAATCCACGGCTTCGACAGTATCGAGTTGCTTGCGCGGGACAGATAGCCCGCGTATCGTGATCTCAAGTTGAAATCGGAAAGGCGCAATACGATGGCGCCAAAGCGTCCCAAGGCTGCGGGCGCGTTCCCGAAACCGGTAGAGAGCCCCGCGCCCGCTCGGCCAGACCCAAATGCGTTATACGCAGCTTTGGATCTGGGCACGAACAGTTGCCGCATGCTGATTGCCCAACCAAAGGGCAGTCAATTCCATGTGGTTGATAGCTTTTCTAAGTCCGTCCAGCTTGGGCACGGGCTTGAAAAGACTGGCCGACTAAGTCGTACGTCAATGGCGCGTACGATCTCGGCTTTGCATGTCTGTCGTCAAAAGATTGACCGGCATAAAGTAGCTCGGATGCGTTTGGTCGCAACCGAAGCTTGTCGACGTGCTAAAAACGCACGTGACTTCATCCGTCAGGTGCGGCGTGAAACCGGCCTCAAACTTGAGATTATTCAGCCCGAGGAAGAAGCGCGTCTGGCGGTGATTTCCTGCGCACCTTTGGTCTCAACCAAGACCGAACAGCTACTGGTTGTTGATATCGGGGGCGGCTCTACCGAGCTTGTCTGGATTGACATCAGTGCAGTGCCCAGACGCGATAGACCCCGTGCAATCATGAGGTTACACGCCGGATTTCATCCACCGGAGAGCCCGTTTCCAGCCGCAAAGGTTGTGGATTGGATTAGTGTGCCGCTAGGTGTGGCCACATTGCGCGATCAATTCTCAGATGTTGCGGATGATGCAGCACGCTATGCTTTGATGAGTTGGTACTTCGAGGAGCATCTGTCAGATTTCGCCCCTTACGCGGATGAACAGGCGCGCGAAGGTTTTCAGATCGTCGGCACAAGCGGCACGGTCACCACAGTGGCCGCCACGCATCTGGGATTGCGGAGATATGACCGAACCAAAGTGGACGGGCTTCGGATGAGCTCTGACCAGATCGAGACAGTCATTCAGCGCTATCTCGAAATGGGTCCGACCGGGCGTCGGCGGGATCCTCGGATTGGGCCGGATCGACATGCCCTGATTATGTCAGGCTCTGCGATCCTGCAGGCTCTGCTTCGGCTTTGGCCCACTGATCGGCTGTCAGTAGCGGATCGCGGTCTGCGTGAAGGTCTGCTATATGCGCAGATGTCGGCGGATGGCGTGTTGGAAGACGGCCCGCTATAATGTTTCGGCGGATCCTCCGCCTCAAATCAAAAAAGAAGAGAGACCCATGGCGAAAGGTCCCAGTAAAAACAGTTCAGGACGCGGCCAACGCGACCTGAAGGTAAAGGTTAAAACCGCCCGTGGGCGCAAACTTAGCTCGACCCTGTGGTTGCAGCGGCAGCTCAATGACCCCTATGTCAAACGCGCAAAAGCCGACGGGCTTCGCGGAAGAGCGGCCTATAAGATTCTGGAAACAGATGATAAGTACCGTTTTCTGGTTCCAGGTGCGCGCGTTGTTGATCTTGGTTGTGCGCCCGGTGGCTGGAGTCAGGTGGCCGTAAAACGTGTCAATGCCTTGGGCGAACGGGCTGGGAAACGTGTAGGGACGGTTCTGGGCGTGGATCTTCAGGAGATTGACCCGATCGCAGGTGCCGAACTGCATCAGCTTGATTTCCTGGATGAAGGCGCTGACGACAAGGTGAAGGCCTGGCTTGGCGGCAATGCAGATGTCGTGATGTCAGATATGGCTGCGGCGTCTTCCGGCCACAAACAAACCGATCACCTGCGGATTATCTCCCTGTGCGAAGCGGCCGCCTATTTTGCCTTCGACGTGCTGGAAGAAGGCGGCACCTTTGTCGCGAAGGTTCTGGCAGGGGGGGCGGAAGGATCGCTACAGGCGCTTCTGAAAAAACGCTTCAACAAAGTCGCAAACTTCAAACCCCCAGCAAGCCGTTCAGATTCGTCAGAGAAATTTGTGGTAGCCACCGGATTTCGCGGACGCACGGAGGATGAGTCGGGCGACGAAGGGTAATTTCGGCCGCGTGTTGAATGAGTTGCAGGCCGTTTCTATCAAAGAGGCGGCGACTGTTTCAGACAGAACCTTTTCCCGGGAGTAAGGTTTCTGGGCCTTACTCTGACCAAAAAGCGAAAACAGTTTTGCGCGCTGATGACTGCGCGCAAGCGAATTTAGATGTGTCACAGTATCGGGCATGGCTGCGTCCCTTGGCAGAAGAACATGGGTCGAAAGTGGCAGAGCATTGCGTCAGAACCGGACCCATGCGGAGGCAAGAATCTGGCTTTGACCAAACTGACCCGAAATCCTCAAAGAATTTGCTTTCAGCAGCTGTGCAAATTGCCTTTAATTTTAGGGATCTTCACTCTGTTTTTGGCGGGCTGCGGCGCAGAGTCGGTGTCCAATAGTACATCATTTCGAAACCCCGGGCATCCGCTTGGATCTCAGGCGGATGTGACACTTGACCGATTGAAGGGAGATTGGCGGATTGTGCATAGTTCTGATCCTAAATGGACCGGAAAGTTAACATTCTCCGCATATTCTTTGTCCACTGAACAGACGAGCCTGTCGCTGTCCCAAATCGGGCCGGGGCGGTTTGATCTGCACGGGCGTGAAGTCTGGGTGCATTGGATGGACGGCGACAATCGAACCGCCGCGATCGGTGCACTGGATGGAGGTCTGGTGTGGATCATGGATCGGACTGGTCGCACCAATGACCGCACATCCGCGGCGCAAGAGATTTTGGACTGGTACGGGTATGATCTTCGACGGATCAACCGGCGCCCTTAAGAACGTCACAGGGAGAACGATATGACGAAAACAGCAGCGATCATCGGAGGGGGTGTCATCGGCGGCGGCTGGGCCGCGCGGTTCCTTTTGATGGGCTGGGATGTTCGGGTGTTTGACCCGGATCCGGAAGCCGAGCGGAAGATTGGCGAAGTGATGGCCAATGCCGAGCGTGCGCTGCCAATGCTGTATGAAGCGCCACTTCCGGCACGCGGCACTCTGTCGTTTCACGCGACCATTGCCGAGGCTGTTGAAGATGCTCAATATGTACAGGAAAGTGTTCCTGAGCGGTTGGAACTGAAACTTAAGGTATATCAAGAGCTTCAGTCGCATTGCTCAGACGTTTGTGTGTTGGCGTCGTCCACCAGTGGTTTTAAACCCTCTGAGCTCCAAGAGGGGTCGAGCCGCCCCGGTCAGATCCTTGTCGCGCATCCATTTAACCCGGTTTATCTTCTGCCCTTGGCCGAACTGGTGCCCGGCCCCAATGGCGATCCAGAGGTAATTGAGCGGGCCCGCACCGTTTTGACCGAGATCGGCATGCATCCCTTGCACGTCAAAGCCGAAATCGATGCGCATATTGCTGACCGTTTTCTCGAGGCGGTGTGGCGCGAGGCGCTCTGGCTGGTCAAAGATGGAATCGCCACAACCGAAGAAATCGATGATGCCATTCGCTATGGGTTTGGTTTGCGGTGGGCTCAGATGGGGCTGTTTGAAACCTATCGCGTGGCCGGCGGCGAAGCGGGAATGAAACATTTCATGGCGCAATTTGGCCCGGCCTTGAAATGGCCCTGGACCAAGTTGATGGATGTGCCTGAGTTCAATGACGAACTGGTGGATCTGATCGCAGGCCAATCCGATGCGCAATCCGGTCATATGTCGATCCGCGAACTGGAACGTCTGCGGGATGACAATCTTGTGGCGATGATGCGGGCTTTGAAAGGGCAGGAGGCGGCTGCAGGAAAACTGATCCTCGATCACGACGCCACATTGCGCAAACCGCTTGGTGATGATGTCCCGCTGGTCACCGTGCGTCGCAAAATTCCGGTCGATTGGACCGATATGAACCGGCACATGAATGAAGGGCGCTATGGTCAGATCTTTAGCGATGCCTCGGAAGAGTTCATGACACATGTCGGCGCCGACCGGGCCTATGTGGATGCCGGGAACAGCTATTTCACTGCGGAGACCACAACAAAGTTTCTGGCGGAAACACTCGCCGGTGAAGATGTGATTGTGGAAACCAAAGTCACGCTTGGCGAAGGGAAGAAGCTGCGCCTCTGGCATGAAATGAAACGCGCAACTGATGGTGAACTTTTGGCGACCTGCGACCAGTTCCTGCTGCATGTGTCGTTGGAAACCCGTCGGTCTTGCCCACCTTTGCCGCATGTGCAGTCCGCGATTGAGGCTTTGGCCAAAGCTCACGCTGAGGCATGATCATGGAACCCGGCGCGCCAATCGGGGCGCCGGGTTTTCACCCGCAGATTAGTTATACCCATAGGTGAATTTCTGACGTAACCTGCTTGAAACAAAGCGTTTCAAAATCGAGCGGGACAATTTCATGCAGACAGCAGCGGCACTGACGATGGTGCGGGATGATACGTTTTATCTGAAAGCCTGGCTGCGCTACTATGGGGGCATGTTTGGCCGCGAGAACTGCTATATCGTGAATCACGGCCGAGGGGCCGAAGTGGCTCAGCTTGCAGAAGGCTGCAATATCATCGGGATACCGGGTGAACCTCATCCAAATTTCGATATGAAGCGCTGGCGGATGCTCAATAATTTTGTGCAGGGGCTGCGCAGTTATTACAAGCACGTGGTGGTGGGCGATGTTGACGAGCTTGTTGTCGTCGATCCGATCAGAGAATGCTCTTTGTTGGAGTTTCTGGAACAGGTCAAACCTCGCCGCGTGCTGACACCCGTCGGATTGGAAGTGATCCATCGCACCGATCTCGAAGCTGATGTTATTGAAGACACAATCCTAGGCCCGCGCCGCTATGTTCGGCTCGCGCCCCATTATTCAAAACCCTGCGTGATCAGCATGGGCACCAAAATTGCGCGCGGCGGGCACTATACCCAATTTGACCAGTTGTTGACCCCGGACGGACTTTTTCTCTTTCACCTCAAATACTGTGATTTTGAAAACTATGTGCAGGTGATGAACGCCCGCAACCAAGTCACACAAGACATTGGCGTGGATGTGAAAGATGCGGCTATTGGTGGCCACTGGTTTCCAGAAGCTCGCGGAGAAGATCACGCAGTGTTTCAGGCTTTTCAGGCGCTTGAGCTGAAAGAGGGCTTTGATCTTGGTTGGGTGCGGCGGCGTATGCACCGAAGTTTTGCCCCGCGTGGAGATACTGGTTTTTACAACTTCAAACGGCCTGACTATGACGGGCAGTACTTGCTCCCGGATCGTTTTTCTGGGGTGTTCTGACTTTAAGGTTTGATGGCCGACAGAAAGGTGATGTTGATTTCGTCAAGTTTTGGAAGCGCGGATTGGATTTCGTCTTTTTCCTGCTCAAGATAGGTTTGAACAGTCTGATCAATCTGCGCGGCCAATGTGACCCAGGTGTCTTGAGGCACCAAAGTGAGGGCAAAAGCCGTACTCGCTCCGATCACCAGTCCCAGTGAGTTTCCGCGTCTTGGCCCGCGTGTGATCAGGGTTTGAACCGCATGCGCCCCCATTTTGACCATAGAGTAAGACAAAAACACCGTGCAGACCGCAATGGCAACAAACTGTCGATAAGGTGAGAGAGAGGCCTCTGACAAAAAGCTTTCAACACCAGATCGGTTGTAGGCAAGAAGCAAACAGAAACCGGCCCAGACAAAACCAAATACGGCGAGACGGAAGGCGCGGGGTTCCACTTCGGGATAGGCCGATCGCCAGCCGCGTTGCTGCGATGGGTCAACGCGCAGGCTCCGCCGGTAGAAGTCAGTTTGGTCTAGTTTTCGGTGGCTCGTTGTCATGAATTGGGACCCTAGAGGGCAATTCCTGACGAAATCCGAAATGGGCACATGTGATTTGCTTAGAAAACAAATCACCTTGTCTCGAGTTCAAGGGGGCGTTCAAAACCTTCAAACGCCCCCAGATGGTTAGCGTGTCATGGCGTCCAGGATTCGCGCCCAGCTTCGAATGCCTTTGTGGAAGCTTTTCACGTCGTACTTCTCGTTAGGCGAATGAATCTGGTCGTCGTCATTCGCAAATCCGACCAACATCGAATCAAGTTCGAGGATGGATTTGAAGAACCCAACAACCGGGATTGATCCGCCCATGCCGGTGAACACCGCTTCGCGGTCCCATTCATCCGACAGCGCGCCGCGTGCGGCCTCAAATTCGGGGCGTTCCAGATTCATGACCGATGCGCGCGACCCTTCTAGATCGTTGTCCCAAGTCACCGAGATATCGGTTGAGAGGCGGTCTTCGACGTGTTTGCGGATTTTGTCACGCAATGCATCCGGATCCATGTCACCCACAAGACGGCAAGTGATTTTACAGTGAGCCTTCGAAGGCAGAACGGTTTTGGACCCAACACCGTTATATCCGCCCCACAAGCCGTTCACTTCGAGCGTTGGGCGAGTCCATTGTTGTTCCAGCGTGGTGCGGTCTTTTTCACCGTGCGCTTTGGTGTAGCCGACCGAGTTCAGATAATCTGCTTCGTCAAAGCCACAGTTTTCCCACTGGCGCAGCTGTTCATCCGACACATCGTGCACGCCCTCATAAAAACCCTCGACGGCGATTTTGCCGGTCTCGTCGTCATAAAACGAGGCCACAATGCGCGACATTTCCCGCAGCGGGTTCAGACCGGGGCCGCCATAATGGCCGGAATGCAGGTCAATGCGTGGGCCGGTCAGGGTGAACTCGTCTTTCAGCATACCGCGTAGTTGTGACGCAATCGATGGTACGCCGCGCGAGACCATGGAGGTGTCACAGACCAGAGCGATATCGGCCTTCAGCTCGTCTTTATGCGCTTGCAGGAAGGGGATCAGCGACGGCGAACCGGATTCTTCTTCGCCTTCAAAGAAGAAGGTGATGCGGCAGGGCAGGGTGCCATGCATGTCATTCCAGGCGCGGCAGGCTTCAACAAATGTCATCAGCTGGCCCTTGTCATCAGACGACCCACGGCCACGGATCACCTGACCATGTTCGGTCTCCTGCAGCTGAGGCTCAAAGGGCGGTGTGTCCCAGAGATCAAGCGGATCAACAGGCTGTACATCATAGTGACCGTAGAAAAGCACATGGGGGCCGTCACCTTCGATGTGACCCACAACCATCGGATGGCCTGGGGTTTCGCGCTTTTCTGCTGTGACACCGATGCTTTTGAGATCGGCCACAAGCCAATCGGCCGCCGCGTCGCAATCGGCTTTGAAGGCTGGATCGGTGGAAATGGATGGAATGCGAAGCAGTGTCATCAGTCGGTCAAGCGACTGTGGCAGTTCGGAATCAATGCGGGACAAGACGTCATTCAACGACATTTATGGCTCCTGTTGGAAATTTGGCGCGAGCCTATCAGAGCGCCGGGCAGTGTCCAGCGGGCCGCGTTGTTTCCGATATGCGTCGCAAAAGTGTCGTCTTGAAACTGAAAGTCAGTTTAGACTTGATACAAATCAAAGCTGCGACGGTTCGTCCAAGCTTAGACCGTTGTTTAAAAGATGCATGGTATGTATCTATTCTCGAAATTGAATGCGGCTGGTGTCGTGTTCTCGGGCCCCCAGCCCACTCTCTCGACTCGAAGGAGACGCCCGGTGGATTACACTGTGAAACTCGACGAAGCCCTGACCCGCCTTCATGACGAAGGTCGGTACCGGACCTTTATTGATATCGAGCGTAAGCAGGGGCAGTTTCCACATGCCACGTGGACCCGTCCGGACGGCACAGAGATGCCGATTACAGTGTGGTGCGGTAACGACTATCTTGGCATGGGCCAGCACCCTGTCGTGTTGAACGCGATGCACGACGCTGTGGACGCGACCGGAGCCGGATCTGGCGGAACGCGCAATATTTCAGGCACCACTGTCTATCACAAACAACTCGAGGCCGAGCTGGCGGATTTGCACGGTAAAGAAGCCTCATTGCTGTTCACCTCAGCCTATATCGCCAATGATGCAACGCTGTCGACTTTGCCAAAGCTGTTCCCGGGCCTGATCATCTACTCAGATGCCTTGAATCACGCATCCATGATCGAAGGTGTTCGTCGCAATGGTGGCGATAAACGGATCTTCCGTCACAACGATGTCGGGCATCTTCGCGAGCTTCTGGAAGCTGACGATCCCAAAGCACCTAAACTGATTGCTTTTGAATCCGTGTATTCCATGGATGGCGATTTTGGACCTATCGAAGAAATCTGTGATCTGGCGGATGAATTTGGTGCATTGACCTACATCGACGAAGTGCACGCCGTTGGGATGTATGGCCCGCGCGGGGGTGGTGTCACCGAACGCGATAATCTTGCGCATCGGATCGACATCATCAATGGCACACTTGCCAAAGCCTATGGGGTGATGGGGGGCTATATCGCGGCCTCGGCCAAGATGTGTGATGCCGTTCGCTCTTATGCACCGGGCTTTATCTTCACCACGTCGCTGCCACCGTCGGTTGCGGCTGGGGCTGCGGCCTCTGTAGCGCATCTCAAGACTGATCAGGATCTTCGCGATCAGCATCAGATGCAGGCGAAAATTTTGAAAATGCGTCTGAAAGGTCTGGGACTTCCCATCATTGATCACGGAACACATATCGTGCCTGTGATTGTCGGAAACCCGGTGCACACGAAAAAACTATCGGACATGCTGCTCGAGAATCACGGCATCTATGTCCAGCCGATCAATTTCCCGACAGTCCCGCGTGGCACCGAGCGTTTGCGCTTTACCCCTTCGCCAGTTCACGGTCCGGGTGAAATTGACGCACTTGTACACGCTATGGATGAATTGTGGAGCCACTGTGCGCTGAATCGTGCCGAGCTCGCCGGCTAAGCCCCAGTTCTGCTATAAAAACTCTTCACATGTGTTAATCTGGCATCAATAAGAGGGTTGCGCGAGTCGCGTGGCCTTCAGCCAAGAAGGCAGTGAACAGGGACGGAAGACGGGGCAGGCGACATGATCGGGCGTAAATCCGAGGAAAAGCCGAGCGCGGACGTGGACGCGCCGCAGGGCTTTGATGATTTCACCGTCAACTTGGGTGATCTCATGCGTGGCGAACGGGCCACGTTGGGCAAGTCCCTTTTAGATGTTCAGCGCGAATTGCGGATCCGGGCAAGTTACATTGCCGCGATCGAAAATTGTGACCCTTCTGCTTTTGAAACACCGGGCTTCATCGCCGGATATGTGCGGTCTTATGCGCGCTATCTAGGGATGGACCCTGAAGAGGCGTTTAACGCCTTCTGCCGCGAAAGTGGTTTTATCGTTGCGCATGGCATGTCCGAACAGGCTTCGACCATTCGCAAGACAAATTCTGCCGACACGAAACATGTTGCGCGCGATCCGCTTGCTCAACCAAATTTGCCCTTTGCGCCAGCGCGTGAATCCTGGCTTTCGCGGATTGAGCCCGGCGCGATTGGGTCGTCACTTGTGCTTTTGGCGTTGATCAGTGGTTTGGGGTATGGCGGTTGGTCCGTTCTGCAAGAGGTGCAACGCGTTCAGGTTGCGCCCGTGGATCGGACACCTGCCGTGCTGAGCGAACTTGATCCCCTGGATGCCGCAACAACTCAGATAGACGTTGCTGATGGGGCAGGGGTGTTCACCCCTCCTAGCAACGAAGCTTTTGATCGGTTGTATCGCCCCGAAGCGCTGGATGTGCCTGTGCTCGTGGCCCGCGATGCGCCGATTTCCACTCTTGATCCCGCAACTGTTGGCGTCTTTGGCGCAAATGCCCGAGGCGGACTGCCTCAGGTGCAAGACAGCAGTCTTGCGGCCGTTGCGTTGGCAGAAGGCCTCGCACGGACACCGGGTGCCAGTGTCGCAACGCCATCAGAAACCGTAACTATTGTTGCTGCGCGCCCATCTTGGGTTCAGATCCGCGATGAGAGCGGTGCGACGCTTCACAGCGGTATCCTGAATGCCGGTGACACTTTCGAAGTTCCGAAATCCGCCGGGGCGGCAAACCTGCGCGCGGGTGAATCCGGGGCGCTTTATTTTGCAGTTAACGGCACGACCTATGGTCCGGCTGGCGCATCGGGGCAATCTTCGGATGTCTCCTTGGCCTCTGCTGATATCACAAGCGCCTTTTCACAGGCGTCTCCCGGAGCAGATGAAGACCTGATGGTTGTCATGGCCGAGCTTGCGGTGAAAGCGCAGCTTGGCGATGGATCCACTGTTGTCGCTGGTGTGGCTGCCCCCACCGTTCCTCAGGTTGTTGCCGATCCGGTTCCAGGGATCACAATTGTGGCCACGCGAGAAGTCTGGGTTCGGGTGAAATCGCCATCGGGCTCTCGAATTCACGAAGCGATTATGCAACCGGGTGACACCTATAAATTGCCGCAAACCGATCAGCCTCCGACCATTCGTACCGGAGACGCGGGCGCGGTGTTCTTTGCGGTTAATGGTCAGACCTATGGTCCCTATGGGGCCAATGGGGCGGTCAAAGATAACATGGCCCTGTCTGCGACAAATCTTGCCCAGACCCTGGCGGTCGCGGATCTGTCGAAGAACCAGACCCTGGCCCGGGCTGTCGCCGAACTTCGGTAATCCATCACTAAGTTTGCATAACGTCGGTTTGTCGCGCTGGAACCCAGCGCACATTCGGCTTATATCCCTGACAAGAGTTTTGTTAGCGGGATCGCATCCATGAGCCTCAATCACATCCGTCCCTGGCGCAATATCTATCGCAGAAAGTCGCGCCAGATCATGGTGGGTTCAGTCCCCGTTGGCGGCGATGCACCGATTAGTGTGCAGACCATGACCAACACGGTCACAACCGACATCAAAGGCACGATTGGTCAGGTTGTAGCCGCCGCCGAAGCCGGTGCCGATATCGTTCGCGTTTCAGTGCCGGACCAAGACAGCGCTGTCGCGCTGAAAGAAATCGTACGTGAAAGCCCGGTGCCGATCGTTGCGGATATTCACTTTCATTACAAACGCGGGATCGAAGCCGCTGAGGCCGGGGCAGCGTGCCTTCGGATCAATCCGGGCAACATTGGCAAGGCTGATCGGGTGAAAGAGGTCATTCAGGCCGCGCGAGATCACAATTGCTCCATCCGGATTGGCGTAAACGCCGGATCTTTGGAGAAACATCTGCTCGATAAATATGGCGAACCCACACCGGATGCCATGGTCGAAAGCGGCATGGACCATATCAAGATCTTGCAGGATCACGATTTTCACGAATTTAAGATCAGCGTGAAAGCCTCAGATGTGTTCATGGCGACAGCGGCCTATCAGCAGCTGGGAGATCTCACTGACGCGCCCATTCACCTTGGTATCACCGAAGCGGGTGGCCTGACCTCAGGCACCATCAAATCCGCAATAGGAATGGGAAATCTGCTTTGGATGGGGATCGGCGATACCATCCGCGTCTCTCTTTCGGCAGATCCTGTCGAAGAGGTCAAAGTTGGCTACGAGATCTTGAAATCTCTGGGGCTGCGTCATCGCGGAGTCAACATCATCTCGTGCCCCTCCTGCGCTCGGCAGGGGTTTGATGTGATCAAGACCGTAGAAACCTTGGAGAAGCGGTTGGAGCACATCAAAACTCCGATGAGCCTATCGATTATTGGCTGCGTGGTGAATGGACCGGGCGAAGCGCTGATGACGGATGTAGGGTTTACCGGCGGTGGTGCGGGATCGGGCATGGTCTATCTTGCGGGCAAAGCCAGCCACAAAATGTCCAACGACCAGATGGTCGAGCATATTGTCGAAGAAGTTGAAAAACGCGCGGCGCAGATCGACGCGGAGACCGAAAAAGACGCTGCTGAATAAATCGCATACCTACGATTTAAGACAAAAAAGCCCCGGAAATCCGGGGCTTTTGCGTTCTTCTTAAAGAACCTTAGTTGGCTGCGCGACCCTGGGCCACAATGTTCTGCATAGTTGGCAAAGGGGCATAGCCGCGGACCATCTGATCACCGAAGACAAAGCTTGGCGTGCCGCTGATCTGCATCCGCTGTGCCAATGCGCGTGTTTCTGCGATGCGACGGGTCACCTCTTTACTCGACATTTCAGCAAGGATCGCGTCGGCATCCAAACCAAAGGTCTTTGCCAAACGTTTCAATGTGGCTTCGTTGGGGTTGCCATCGAGGGTCATGAGAGCGTCACTGACAGCTTTGTAGGCATCGTTGCCACCAATGATCTGAGTGGCAATAGCAAAACGAGAGGCGATAATCGAAGCTTCACCGAGAATGGGGAACTCTTTGACGATCAGACGAATGTTGCCATCGCTTTTGATCAGTTCGCTCACCTCTGGGTGCGCTTTGCGGCAATAGCCACAGCGGTAGTCGAGGAATTCGACAACGGTGTAATCTCCGTCAGGGTTGCCACCTACCCAGGAATAGCCATCGTTGAACAGGGCGTCCGCATTGTCCGACACGATGCTGAGATCGGCCTGCGCCTGCTGTTGCTGTTCGCGCTCTTCCAGAACCGCGACGGCTTCCATGATCACCTGTGGGTTTTCCAAAAGGTACGAGCGCACGGCGGCACCAAAGGCCGCTTCCTGTGCCGGGGTCATCTTGTCCAGATCAAATACCGTGTCAGCGGCCTGCGCCTGAGCGCCCATCAACATCACGGCCGACGCGACAGTCGCGCGCAGGGCATTGGAAAGGGTCATCTAAAATTCTCCGTTGTCATTAGCGCCGGCGTTTCCGCTGGGCCTGCTTTGCTGCATGTAACACGTCTTGCGCGCGTTGCCATGGGCCTGAACCGCGCGCGAGTTGATCCGACGCGCGTTTGGCATGGATACCGGCATCTTTCAGCCGTCCTTGCAAGGCATAACGTTCCGCTGTGGCAAGCGACGCCATGCCATGTTTCTTCTGTCGCGCGTAGGCGACTGCCAGATCGCGCAAGATCCGTGCGTCAGAAAAATCACGGCTTCTTGCGGCTTCTAGAGTGCGCAGGCTTGCTTTGTACTGTCCTGCGGCCAATTGCGCCCGTCCCAACCCACCAAGGATAAGCGCATTGCGCGGAGCCATTTTCGCCGCCTGGGCGTAGACGGCAACCGCCTGATCAAATTTGCGTGATTCCAAGAGGATCTGGCCTTTGAGTTCGCGCAGGTACGGATCTTTAGGCCGAATTGCGATGGCGCCATCAATCGCCTTAAGCGCCTTGGAGAGATTAGATTGGCGATGGTGCGCCGCGGCTTCGCGCATCAATCGGATGTCTTGGGTCAGGCTTTCTTTTGACCGACGCAGCGTCCAGCTCGGCGCGCGCTTGAAAGCAGAGAGCTTCCCTCTGGCGCGGGCAAACCAGTACTCCGTTGATGTATTTTCCTGCCCACCCGGATTTCCTGCAACTAGGCCTTTGAGGGCACGCAACCTGTCACGGCTGAGAGGGTGGGAACGCATGTAGGGGTCTTGGCGGCTCTCATGCAAAAGCTCCTGCCCGCGAAAGATCTCCTGCACATCAACGGCGCCTTGGGGATCAACACCGGCCCGTTTCATAAAACGCACGGATGAAATATCCGCTGCGGCTTCTTCTGCGCGGGTGTGCGACAGAAACAGGCGCAAAGCGGAGCTCTGCGAGCCCAGAGCAATGGCCGCTGCCGCCTGACCATTTCCAGAAGCGGCCCCTGCGACGGCGGCCAAGGCGGTTCCCAGCCCGGCCGCGGTGCGAGCCGAACGCATATTTGCCGGACGCCGCGCCAGATGGCCATTGGTGATATGCGCCGCTTCATGCGCGATAACGGCCTGCAGGGATGCCGCCGTCTTGAGCTTCATGATCAGCCCTGCGTTCAGAAAGATATGCTGACTGTCGATGACAAAGGCATTGAGCCCATTGTCGTCGACCACAAGAATTTTGACTTGGGTTGGGCTAAGACCAGCGGCGGTCAAAATGGGTTTGGCCACCTGTCGCAGCGCGTATTCCATGTCTGCGTCACGCAGCAGAGAAATCGCATGTGCCGGATTGGCCAGGCCGATGACCAGAGCGAAAATTATTGAAATCAATCGGGGAAGGATCATTGACGTTCTGCCTGTCTCGCTCATAAGCCCATGAGACGACACATTAGTGAGGGCGACATGCGGAATTCAACCCGTGGATCGGTAGATCCGTTCATTGTGATGGAAGTGATGGAAGCGGCGCGTCAGGCCGAAGCCGATGGTCGCCACATTATTCACATGGAAGTTGGACAGCCCGGCACACCCGCTCCCGCCGCTGCGCGTGATGCTTTGACCAAAGCCATGGTAAATGACTCGCTTGGATATACGGTGGCCCTAGGGCTGCCCGCGCTTCGCGAACGTATCGCAAAGCTTTATGGGGATTGGTATAATGTCGATCTTGATCCCGCGCGTGTTGTCGTGACACCGGGGTCCTCGGGGGGATTTGTTCTTGCGTTTTCTGCGCTGTTTGATGCCGGAGATCGGGTGGCCCTGGGCGCTCCGGGGTATCCGTCATACCGTCAGATCCTCAAAGCGCAGGATCTGGTTCCCGTTGAGGTGCAGACATCGGCGGAGAACCGCTTTCAGCCCACACCCGAAGACCTCGCCGGGGTCGACTATCAGGGGGTGATGGTGGCCTCACCTGCGAATCCCAGTGGCACCATGTTGGGCAAATCGGAGCTGACGGCCCTGATAGACTGCACTCAGGCCCGTGGCGCGACATTCATGTCGGATGAAATCTATCATGGTGTCGAATATGAGGCCAAAGCCATCAGCGCGCTGGAGATCTCTGACGATGTCTGTGTGATCAACTCCTTCTCGAAATATTTCTCCATGACAGGGTGGCGTCTTGGCTGGCTTGTCCTGCCAGAACCCCAGGTGCGTCAAGTTGAGCGCCTTGCGCAGAATATGTTCATCTGCGCGCCACATGCCGCACAGATCGCCGCGCTTGCCGCCATGGATGCGGACGAAGAGTTGGAGCAAAACATGGCGGTGTATCGGAAGAACCGTCAGTTGATGCTAGAAGGTTTGCCGCAGGCGGGGTTCGATCGGATCGCTCCACCAGATGGGGCGTTTTATGTCTATGCTGACATCAGCCACATCACCAATGACAGCCGGGCCTTTGCGCAGGACATCCTCGATGAGGTTGGGGTAGCGGTCACTCCGGGGCTGGATTTCGATCCCATCCGTGGCGGCGGAACGTTGCGCTTTTCTTATGCGCGTTCGACCGAGGATATTGCCGAGGGTTTGGAGCGTCTCACCCGCTTTATGGCGAAACGCCGCTAGCCTGGGGCAGGGGGTGGGGTTCTCTCTTTCCTCGAATTGCAAGGCCGCTAAACTATACACCAAAATGGTGGGATCATGAGCAAGCTAACCTGTGCCCTCGCGGCGCTTTTCTTTTCGACCACAGCATCACTTGCGCAAGATACCTCTGGTCTGGCGCATTACATCGGTGGTGGGTTCGAAGACAGGTTTCTTGGAGGAACCGAATTAACACTTGACCTGACTCAGGGCGTGCTCTGGCGTGTCTTTACGTTGGACAACCCCAAACGCCTTGTGATTGATTTTCGTGAGGTGAATTGGCAGGCCGCCGATCCCTTGTTGATGGATCAGAGCGACCTTGTGTCTGAGCTTCGCATGGGCGGATTGCGTCCCGGATGGTCCCGCTTGGTGGCGGTTTTGGAAACGGCGGCGAAGATCGACACGGCCGAAGTGAAGATCGATCCCGAGACGTCGCAAGCGAAATTGTCGCTTTCCCTGAGCTCTGTCAGCGATGATGAATTTGCCAAAACCTCTGGCGCACCATCTGATACGGGCTGGACCAACCTCCTCCCGGAAACAACTCAGGTTGCACCGGTGGATGATGGCACGCTGCTTGTCCTGCTTGATCCTGGACACGGTGGCATTGATCCCGGTGCAGAACGCGGGGCGGTGAACGAAGCGGATCTGATGCTGTTGTTCGCGCATGAACTGCGCGATGTGTTGCTCCGCACCGGGCGGTATCGGGTTGAGCTCACACGAACGACAGATCGGTTTGTCTCACTTGAGGGGCGGATTGCTCTGGCCCATGATCTCAATGCGGATCTGCTGATTTCACTGCACGCAGATGCCCTTAGCGAAGGGATTGCCCATGGTGCGGCGGTCTATACCCTGTCACAGGACGCCTCAGACGCCGCATCTCAGGCGCTGGCGGAACGTCACAACCGGGATGATCTTTTGTCCGGCGTTGATCTGAGCCTGGCGGATGATCAGGTGGCGCAGGTCCTGCTAGGCATCGCGCGGCTCGACAATACCCCGCGCAGCAAGGCTCTGGCGCGTCAACTTGTGGGCGGCATTCGCAATGCTGTTGGAAAAGTACACAAACGCCCGCTCAGACAAGCCGGCTTCTCGGTTCTGAAGTCCGCCGATATCCCATCTGTTCTGATTGAACTTGGGTTCCTCTCGACAGATCAAGACCTGCAGAACCTGCAGGATCCGATTTGGCGGGCTGGCATGGCCGCAGGAATTCGTGACGGGATCGAGGCCTGGGCCATCGAGGATGAGGCGCTTTCGCGGCTCAGACGGCAATAGAATAAATCGTGATACCACCAATCGGCAATTCCCCGCGTCTTGCACTTTTGACGGCGCGCGCTTTGACGTATAGTGAAGCTTCAAATTCTTAACGAGGGTCGGCTTGTGACCAGGTTCATCTTCTCCTTCTTTGGCGCCATTTTCTCGATGATAACCATGGGTGCCATGATGGTCGCGCTGACCATTGGCGCGGTTTTCTGGATTTATGGACGTGATCTGCCGAGCCACGAGCATCTGTCACAATATACACCGCCGACCATCAGCCGGATTTACTCGACCGAAGGTCGCGTGATTGATGAATTTGCCCAGGAACGTCGTCTGTTCACCCCGGCGGCTCAGATTCCACAGCTTGTCAAACATGCCTTCATTTCTGCAGAAGACAAAAACTTCTACACCCATCAGGGCTATGATGTGCGCGGCATCGCCTCGGCGGCGGTTGAGGCAGCGCAATCGCGCGGTGGAAGCCTGCGCGGCGCCTCGACGATCACTCAGCAGGTTATGAAAAACTTCCTGCTTTCGGGGGACCGGAAACTTGAGCGGAAGATCAAAGAGATCATTCTGGCGGCCCGTGTTGAAGGGGCGCTGGACAAAGAGAAAATTCTTGAGCTCTACCTCAACGAAATTTTCCTTGGTCAGAATGCCTATGGCGTGACTGCGGCGGCGCAGGTGTATTTCAACAAGACCCTGACCGAGCTGGCCCCCCATGAAGCAGCGTTTCTGGCGTCACTGCCCAAAGCCCCCTCACAGTTCCACCCGGTGCGCCGTAAAGAGCGCGTAACCAACCGCCGGAACTTTGTTCTCAAAGAGATGTACGAGAACGGCTATATCACCTTTGACACCTATCAATCTGAACGCGAGATGCCTTTGCGCTCGGTTCAGAACGGTGATTTCGAAACCTATAAACAGGCGCTGCCACCGCGCGATTACTTCACTGATGAAATTCGCCGACAGCTGAGCCGAGATTTTGGGGAGGATCAGTTCTTCTCAGGCGGGTATGCCGTTCGGGCGACTTTGGATGCTGAAATGCAGGTCGAGGCCGCGCATGCGTTGCAGCGGGCTTTGGAAAAATATGACCGTGGTTTGGGTGTCTGGAACGGAACCGGCAAAACCATTGAGGCCGAAGCGCTTACTTCTGAAGAGAGCTGGCGTGAGGCTTTGTCAAACACCCGCGTTGCCCGCGATGTGACCTTTGGCGGAAAGTGGTATCCTGCCGTTGTTCTGGAGGTGCGCGATCAGGAGCTTGTGGTTGGCATCGAAGGCATCGCTCTGGACGATCCGCGCGGCAATCTTGTGTCGCGTAAAGACACCTCATGGTTCAAAGGCAACCTGTTTGACAACTTCACGCCCGGTGACGTGATCCATCTGCGCGAAATGACCGAGGATGGTTCTGGCGAATTCATCCGCTGGACCCTGCGTCAGGTGCCGAAAGTGCAGGGCGGGTTCATGGCGATGGATGTGAACACCGGTCGTGTGATTGCGATGCAGGGTGGCTTTAGCTATCAGAACTCGGTGTTCAACCGCGCCACACAAGCCCAACGGCAGCCGGGATCAAGCTTTAAACCCTTCGTTTATGCCTCGGCCTTGGATAGTGGTTATACGCCCGCGACCATTGTTGTGGATGCGCCGATTGAGATCGACACGCCCTATGGTGTCTGGCGTCCGAAAAACGCGTCAAACCAGTTTTATGGACCAACGCCTTTGCGCACCGGGATTGAGCGTTCGCGAAATCTTATGACCATTCGTCTGGCCCAGGAGGTTGGGATGGAAGTGGTCGCAGATTACGCCGAACGCTTTGGTGTCTACGACGAAATGGGCCAGGTTCTTGCCAACTCGTTGGGGGCGGATGAGACCACGCTTTATAAAATGGTGGCGGCCTATGCGATGTTTGCAAATGGCGGCGAACGGGTGCAGCCGACGCTGATTGACCGGGTGCAGGATCGCTTTGGTGCGACGATCTATTCGCATGACACCGAAGAAGGAAATCGCCGTATCTGTGTGGATTGTAACAATCCCAACCTGCCACAGGGGCGGAGCCCTCGTATTGTAAGTGACCGGGAGCGGGTCATGAATGGCATCACCGCTTACCAGCTCACTTCGATGATGCGTGGTGTTGTTGATCGTGGCACCGCAAGCAAAACGGTAAACCTTCCTGTGCCGACCGCGGGTAAAACCGGCACAACCAATGATGCAAAAGACGTTTGGTTCGTGGGCTTCACCAGCAATATCGTAGCAGGGTGTTACATTGGCTATGACACCCCCAGAAGCCTTGGTCGTGGCGCCTCGGGCGGCGGTATGTGCGGTCCGGTTTTCAATCAGTTCATGAAGAAAGCCATCAAACGTTATGGCAGCGGTGAGTTTAAAGTTCCCGAAGCCTGTGAATTTATCAAAATCGACCGGTTCTCGGGCGCACGCCTGCCCACAGATGCCTCTGGTCCAAATGTTGTCTCAGAATGTTTCCGCGAAGACGAAATCATCGACTTTGGCATCATGTTTGACGGTGGGTTCTCGGTATCAGGCAGCTTTGACCTGATCACCCCCGAGGGGGACACCCGGTCGCGTGAAGTCACCACCTCTACAGGAGATCGCGCAATTGTCGGACCAAAGGCGGGCTTTGGCACGCTAAGCTCGGGCGGCTTGTTCTGATCAACGCTCGGATAGGCTCAGAAGCAGATCAAGAAGGTCTGCTTCTTTGTCGGCCTTCAGCATACCTTTGGCGCGCCAAGCGATCGACAGCGCACATTTCGCCGCGGCCCATTGGGTCTGTTCTTTGACGGAAATGCCCATGGCATCTGCAAACCGCGTGATGCGGTGTGTTTGAAATTCGGCATTCAGAAGATGCCCTTCAGCACCTTTTGGATTGCGCACAGCATTGGCAAGCTCATACCCTCGCGCCCCAAACACACCTTTTGCATCGATGGCACGATATCCATCTGCGCCTTCGAGAACATTGTCATGGTGCAGGTCACCGTGAAGCGGGCGCCAGTCGGACTGCGGGCTGCTGACTAAGGTCTGCGCAAGTTGAGTGGCACGCTCCATGTTGTGCCTTAGAGCCATAGGACAGTCTGCGTGGAGCGCTAGATTGAATAGGGCTTCAAACCAGATATCGAGTGTCGGAAGGGGATCCTGAACGGGTAGGGCTGTTGCATGTGCGCGTAACGCAAGGTCAGACAAGTGACGATCGGCCTCATCTCCAAACCCGGATCGAAACAAATCACCAAGCGTGTTTCCGGGGAGGTGCTCCATCAGAACGGCGTTTGGCGTTGTTGCCACGATCTGGACCGCCGTATCAGGCCAGCTTTGTAACAATGAGACGCCGCTTGCCTCGCTTTCCATCGTGTCGCCATGATAGAGTTTCAGAACCCGGCCGTCGTGGGTTCTCCAGAGTGAGGCAATCGCGGTTTCGGTCAGTTTCTCGGGCAAGCCATCAAGTTCAAAGGCTTTCATCGCCTGTTTGAGCCGATCCATGGTTTGCCTCTCTTGCCGTGCCTGCACGCAGTTGGTATCACGCAGCACCTTAACGTCATGAAACAGGATCCACCATGCGCGCCGAAGCCCAGAACAATGTGGACAAAATCGAGAAATCGCTAGAGCTTTTAGCTCAGCGACTGGATTGGGACACAGCCCAGCACCGGCTGGAAGAATTCAACGCGCGTGTTGAAGATCCGAACCTGTGGGATGATCCTGCCGCGGCGCAAAAGCTAATGCGTGATCGTCAAAACCATGTCGATGCCATGGAAACCTACAGCTCGATGAAGCAGGACATGGAAGACCAGATCGAGTTGATCGAGCTGGGTGAGATGGAAGAAGACGAAGAGGTGATCGCCGAAGCAGAGGCCGCTCTGACCGCGCTTACCGATAAGGCCGCCACTAAAGAGCTTGAGGCGCTTCTGGATGGCGAATCCGATGGCAACGACAGCTTCCTTGAAATCAAATCTGGGGCAGGCGGCACCGAAGCCTGTGACTGGGCCTCGATGCTGGCGCGGATGTATGTTCGCTGGGCCGAAAGCCGTGGGTTCGAGGTTGAGCTTCAGGAAGAGCAGCCTGGCACCGAGGCTGGCATCAAATCGGTCACCTATCAGATCAAAGGCAAAAACGCCTATGGCTGGCTGAAATCAGAGAGCGGCACCCACCGTCTGGTGCGTATCTCGCCGTTCGGTAAAGGCACTCGGGAAACCTCGTTTGCGGCTGTTGGCGCCTATCCGGTGATCGATGACAATATTGAGATCGAAGTGAACCCGGCCGACATTCGCATCGACACCTATCGGTCGTCCGGTGCCGGTGGGCAGCACGTGAACACCACAGACTCGGCTGTGCGGATCACCCACCACCCGACCGGCATTGTTGTGACCAGCTCGGAAAAATCGCAGCACCAGAACCGCGATATCGCGATGAAAGCGCTGAAATCGCGCCTGTATCAGATGGAAATGGACAAGCGGAACGCCGAGGTGAACGCGCTTCACGAAGCCAAGGGTGACGCGGGTTGGGGCAACCAGATCCGCTCATATGTTCTTCAGCCCTACCAGATGGTCAAAGACCTGCGCACAAGCTTTGAAACGGCAGATACGCAGGGTGTACTTGATGGTGATCTAGATGGCTTTATGGCGGCGACACTGGCGCAAAAGGTTGCCGGCAAAAGCCGCGCAGACGCCAACTCAGAAGATTAATATTCAATATACCTAAGTGATTGTGAAGGAAGAGAAATTTCTCGGCCTTTTTGTTTGCCCGGGTTGCACTATTTGATCACATTCGATTTACTCAATGTCGACGGAACAGAATTTTCCATAGGGGTTAGCTATGCCCGAGCAAATACCCAAACTGGGCGTGCCGGAGTTTACTCCGGTAAGCTTACATATTCTCAAAACCGCGTTGTCACGTGGATGGTCGGATTTCAAACGAGCGCCGGGCTTTGCGCTGGTGTTTGCGGGCACATATATCTTGGGCGGGTGGTTCATGTTGTGGATCACCTGGTTGACCGGCCAAAGCTATTGGCTTGTCTTTGCCGCGATCGGTTTTCCGTTGATCGCACCTTTTGCAGCGGTGGGCTTTTATGACGTCAGTCGCCGGATTTCAGGCGGCTATGCCATTGATTGGATGCAGATCTTTTCCGTCATTCTGCGCCAATCCAAACGCCAGTTGCCCTCACTTTGTGCGATCATCATTGTGATCTTTTTATTCTGGTTTTTTCTGGCGCATATGATTTTTGCATTGTTTCTGGGCCTTTCAACCATGACCAATGTGTCCACCTCGATGGACATCTACTTTACGTCAAATGGGTTGATGATGCTGGCGTTCGGAAGCGTGATAGGTGCGGGTTTTGCTGCCCTTCTTTATATGATCACGGTCCTGGCACTGCCACTATTGCTCGATCGGGAAGTGGACTTTGTCAGCGCGATGATCACGTCATTCCAATATGTTCTGACGCATCCTATCTTGATGTTCGGCTGGGCGCTGTTCATCGGCTGCGTGACGGTTGTTTCTATGCTGCCAGCTTTCCTGGGGCTGTTTGTGACCCTGCCTTTGCTCGGGCACGCAACCTGGCATCTCTATGATCTGCTTGCAGATCGAGAAAACACCTGAACAAGAATTTTAGGCCGCTCGATCTCTCGGCGGCAAGAACGGGTTGTGTTCAATCAAAAGAATAAAATGGGGGATCCGCGGCTTTCGTCAGACGAAGCTTTCGTCGACCTTAAGCAAATTGCGGTGATAGGGAAGAAGATTGTCCAGCGAGCAGAACCCTGCTTCACGGGCGGCTTTTAGAATGCGATGTGTGTCATCGCCGAGGTGTTCATAAACAAGGCGTTCGACACGTCGTCCAGCCACATTCTCGCGCACCGTCCGGGTCACATAGCCAACCCAGAAGTTATTCTCAAATGAGGGGATGCGTGCGAGGTAGTTGAAGGATGTGGTGATCGCGCCTTTTCGCCCAACCAGTGCGGCGACACCGTCTTCCTGCTGCAAAATTGCACCACGAAATTCACGTGTCATAGGGTCTGTAGGAAGGCCTTGCTGGCGCATGGCATCTTTCGCTTCGAACCCTTTAAGAAACGTATTCTGGCCGCGTCGAAACACATAGATCACCCCCTGGAGGAACATCTCTTCATCCAGAAAGCTTCGGCGGGTAAAACGATAAAACCCACTCGGGAACTCGGTTTCATTGACACCGCGGGCAGCGTTGCTCACGAAATCAGAGACAGCCGGGTCCCCTAGAAGACCCGGAGATTCACTATCAATATTCGCGACAGGTTCCAGCAATATCCGCGCATCGACGCCGAAATAGGAACAGATCCGATGAAGCACATCCGGGCGTGGAAAGCTTTCGCCAGCCAGATAGCGATTGAATTGAGTCCGATTGATTCCCAATTCCCGGCACAAGGCCGAAATTGAGGCAGATTTCTTCGACAATTGACGCAGGTTTGCGCCAAGCATGCTACGTAGTTCCGCAGGGCTTGGACGACGTTCTGTCATCGTAGAGGTGTCAGAGGTCATGGGTCCTCTCTTTGATGGGTTGTATCGCAGATTCAAACTGATGCTACCGTCTACCTGTCACATTTTGAAGATCACCCTGACGCGAAGGTGCGTCAGGCCTGATGCTCTTCCGCGACAGAATTGCAAATTTGTGTCACAAAAATCAAGTGACCGACGCGGGAAAAACCATGTTTCCGATAAAAACTTTGCGCCACCTTAGGTCAGCAGCAAGTGAAGTGAGCGTCATGGAAGAAAAAATGTATGGCGTCGTCCTATGGACCGATGCAGCAGACAAAAAAGCGGTGATCTGGTGCGAAGATCATGGAAATCTTGCATATTACTGCGAAGCCGAACCAACGGTGCATACCGGGGCAGGACTTGGGGCAGGGGATTTGATCGCCTTCGATATGACTGAAGAGTGCGATGTAAGGACAGCGCAGAACCTAAGGCGTGTTAATGCCTCATATGCGCCAACTCTGGCGCGTAAGTTAAATGCGGTGCAGCCAAAGCAGGAATTGAGCGACAACGTCATTCCATTTGGTCGACGCCGACATCAGTGATCTGGGGTAAGCCGTTGCACAAAACAAAGGGCGTCTTCATGGAAGACGCCCTTTGTTTATAGATCAGGTTGATTGGCCTCAGACGCCGCGCGCCAATGCCGCTACACCGGTTCGGGCAACCTCATCCAATCCAAGTGGCCGCATTAATTCAGCGAAGGCATCGATTTTGTCCGGAGTGCCGGTCAGCTGAAAAACAAAGCTTTCAAGCGTTGAATCCACAACCTGAGCGCGGAAAATATCCGCAAGGCGCAGGGCCTCGACCCGTTTATCTCCAGAGCCATTAACCTTCAGCAGAGCAAGCTCGCGTTCAACAGAGGGGCCTTCAACTGTCAGATCGTGTACATCACGTACCGCAACGATACGACCCAGCTGGGCTTTGATTTGCTCAATCACCTGCGGTGTACCGGTTGTGACGATGGTGATCCGGCTCAGATGGCCCTCATGATCGACTTCAGCAACAGTAAGGCTTTCAATGTTATAGCCGCGCCCGGAGAACAGACCGATCACACGAGCCAACACGCCGGGTTCGTTCTCGACCAAGGCTGCGATGGTATGGGTCTCCTGTACATCTGAAAATGTTGGACGCAGGTTATAGGCTGAATGCTTGCTCGAGCCTTTCTTGATTTTCAGCGGTGACATGGCAGGCCTTCTCATCACGGTGTCAAATTTATCTAGAGGACTTAAACAATAATTCATGTCCTGGCACCAGTGTGAAAGGTGACTGACTAAACAAATGATCAGGGTGGGTTATGGCTTCAAATGAGGCCCCAGGTGTAGAAGTTCGTGAGATAGAAACGGCGTTGGGGCAGATGCCTGAGGCGCTGTTGGATCTGACCGATCAACTTCCTCTCTGGATCTGGCAAACCGACGCGGATCACAATTTCAGCTATTTCTCAGACAATTTTGAGAGGATCACCGGCAAACCCAAATCATGGGCGTTGGGTCGGTCACGCAAGCTTATCTTGACCGAAACGGTCCGTCAAAACGCACAGACGCTTCAACATCTTGCCGACCTGGATAAGCACGAGCGATTTGATAATTTTCTCTATCGCCATAGGTTTACACCCGAAAAGTCCGAATGGGTCCGCACCAGCGGTCTCCCTCTGTTTGACGAAAACAATGTTTTTAGAGGATATCGTGGCACGGCGATGTTGGTCACCGAAGTTGCTGTAGGTTCAAAACTCGACCGTGAAGCTGAGAGTGAGCTTTTTGAGCGCACAAGAGAGCTTGAAGACATTATTGCACGGCGGACAAATGAGCTTGAGCAGTCCAATCACCTCCTGAATGAAATTCTTGAGGCGATGAGCGAAGGGATTATGGTCACCAGTGGCAAAAAAGACGCCGGTGGGAACTCTATCTTACGAACCAATCCTGCGTATCGGACTCTGTTTGATCTGCATGAAGATGATGTACCCCCTGAGATGAGCATCCGAGATTTTCTTCAGCTGCTTGAGTTACGAGGGCAAGAAGTACAGGTTCTTGAAAAGTTTGAAACTGTCGAAGAGGCAATCGCATCAGGCCAACCCACGCTTATGCGCCTGTCCGGTAGCAACAAAATTTTCAATGCAACAGCGTCCAAGCGCCCCTCAGGGGGCTTAGTTATCATGCACTCGGACGTCTCTGATCTGCACGAAAGAAACCAAGCGCTTGAAAAAGCGCGGGACGCGGCGGATGTCGCAAATAAGGCCAAGTCCAACTTCCTTGCAACCATGAGCCATGAGATCCGCACACCGATGAATGGCATTGTCGGCATGTCCGAGCTTCTGGCGGATACGTCAATGTCGTCCGAACAAGAGGAATATGTCGAAACAATCCGCAGTTCTGCTTTGGCGTTAACCGGTTTGATTTCAGATATTCTGGATTTCTCAAAGATCGAAGCCGGTCGCATGACCATACTTCCCGCCGCCTTCGACCTGCACCAATTGCTGCAGGAAGTTACCGACCTTATGACCGCAATTGCCCGGGACAAGAACCTGGAGCTTCGGCTTGAAATGTCGGAAGAGGTCCCGCAACGCGGTGTGACAGATGCTTTGCGGCTGCGGCAGATCCTGTTGAATCTTCTTGGGAATGCACTGAAATTCACCGAAGATGGCAATGTGACCCTCCGGGTTACTGGCCGTTCAGATCTATGTCTACAGGTCATCGACACCGGTGTCGGGATCCCGGCGGATCAGATCGATGATATTTTTGTGCCATTTGAGCAAGCGCAAACAGGACATGCGCGCCGCTTTGAGGGAACCGGACTTGGTTTGTCGATTACGCAGGAATTGATTACGTCTATGGGCGGTTCCATCGGCCTGACCTCCGAGGTTGGACAAGGCACGATTGTAACGGTCCAGCTACCTCTGGAAGAGACTGCGGACGAGGTTGGAGAGACCGATGGCGTGACAAACGGCAAGGGTCTTCGGCTTGACGAAATTCGTGTTCTCTTGGTGGAAGACAACGCCACAAACCAATTGGTGGCACAGCGCATGCTTGAAAGGCAGGGCGCCACAGTTGACGTGGCCAACAATGGTCAAGAGGCCGTCGCGTTGTTTCACCCGAAGCTTTATGATGTCGTTTTGATGGACATGTCGATGCCAGTCATGACCGGGGTCGAAGCCAGTCGTGAGATCAGGGAGAAGCAGCAAAAGGAACACTGGTGCCATCGACCGATCATCGCCCTGACCGGCAATGCGTTTCGGCAGGATGAACAAGAGGCGCTGGCGGCCGGTATGGATGGTTTTCTGACCAAACCGATTGCGCGCGATCCTTTGCTGCGATGCATACACAGACACCTGCACCGTGACCCACCTTATGATAAGGGATCTACAACTGAGAGACCGAACCTGGTTCAGGCACCATAAAAACCCGCAGTCTCCTGCGGGTTTTTCTCATCTCAGCGTTCGTTGATCTTTTAGACCAAAACCGCACCGGTGTCGCCGATGGCGCCTTCGGTCGAGGCTTCACCTAGCAGCATCTTGTTGTGCGGGGCGCCCGATGGGATCATCGGGAAGCAGTTTTCGTGCTTTTCAACCAAACAATCAAAGATGACCGGGCCATCGTAGTTGATCATTTCCATGATCGCGTCATCGAGATCTGCTGGATCATTACAGATGATCCCTTTGGCGCCAAAGGCCTCTGCAAGCTTTACAAAGTCGGGCAGGGATTCAGACCAGCTGTGCGAATAACGTTCACCATGCAGCAGTTCCTGCCACTGGCGCACCATGCCAAGGCGTTCATTGTTCAGGATGAACTGTTTTACAGGCAGGCTATATTGAATGGCAGTGCCCATCTCTTGCATGTTCATCAGCCAGGAAGCTTCGCCGGCAACGTTCACAACCAATGCCTCTGGATGAGCAACCTGCACACCAATTGAGGCCGGGAACCCGTAGCCCATGGTGCCGAGACCACCGGAAGTCATCCAGCGGTTGGGATCTTCGAACCCGAGGAACTGCGCGGCCCACATCTGGTGCTGGCCCACTTCGGTGGTCACGTAGCGGTCCATGCCTTTGGTCAGAGCTTCAAATCGCTGAAGGGCGTATTGAGGTTTGATGACCTTGCCCTTCTGCGAGAACTTGAGGCAATCTTCTTTTTTCCACTCTTGGGTCTGGGCCGACCAGCGCGCCAGTGCTTCGCGGTTTACCTTGCGACCGCGGGCCTTCCAGATGCGCAACACGTCTTCCAAAACGTGCGCGATGTCGCCCACAATCGGAATATCGGTTTTGATCACCTTGTTGATCGAGCTGGGATCAATGTCGATATGGGCTTTGATCGAATTCGGGCTGAAGGCATCCAGACGGCCGGTGATGCGGTCGTCAAAGCGCGCGCCGACGTTGATCATCAGATCACAGCCGTGCATCGCAAGGTTGGCCTCATAAAGACCATGCATACCCAGCATGCCAAGCCAATGTTTACCAGAGGCTGGGTAGGCACCAAGGCCCATCAAGGTTGAGGTGATTGGAATGCCCGTGGCTTCAACAAGTTCCCGAAGCAGCTGCGACGCTGCAGGTCCGGAATTGATAACACCACCGCCGGTGTAGAACACCGGGCGCTCTGCGTTTTCAATGGCCTCGACCAGCTGGGTGATGGTATCCTGATCACCTTTAACCTGAGGCTGATAATGCGCAGTGTTTGCGGATTGCTTGGGCTGATATTCCGCGCTGGCAAACTGCACGTCTTTCGGGATGTCGATAAGAACCGGACCGGGACGGCCCGATGTCGCCACATGGAAAGCCTCGTGAATGGTCTCAGACAGACGATCGGTGTCTTTGACCAGCCAGTTGTTCTTGGTGCAGGGGCGGGTAATGCCCACGGTATCAGCCTCTTGGAATGCATCCGAGCCGATCATAAAGGTCGGCACCTGGCCAGTGAGAACAACAAGAGGAATCGAGTCCAGCAATGCATCGGTTAAGCCGGTCACCGCGTTGGTGGCACCAGGACCGGAGGTAACAAGCACAACGCCGGGTTTGCCGGTTGAACGGGCATAGCCTTCGGCGGCGTGAACCGCGCCCTGTTCGTGGCGCACCAAAATGTGACGAATGTCATTTTGCTGAAAGATCTCATCGTAAATCGGTAGGACAGCCCCGCCAGGGTATCCGAACACGACGTCCACACCCTGATCTTTAAGGGCCTGAACCACCATTTTCGCTCCGGTCATCTGACGTGTCATAGTTCCATCTCCGTTCACGACACAAAATATATACACATACAAAAAAGCCCCCGAAGAGTTTCGGGGGCGCATGGGGTCCTATTCAGGGTCCGTTACCGGTCCATGCGCCTATTTCTAACAATGACGACTAGGGCGTCCATGTCTAAGCTCCTTGATGCGTGCGCGGAAACTATGGGACCGAGGGCGGGGCGTCAACCACGAAATCATGAGGAACATGCCGCAGGTGCGAAAAAAATTTCCGGTTATTGCGTGCGGTGGGTTGATTTAGACATTTTCGTAAAGATTTCATGTGGTGAGCGAAACGGATTGAGGGCTTGTGACGGAAAGTTACGCTGAGGGTGCGAACAAGTGCATCAGAAAAATTCAAGGTGTTGCACAAATCCTGCGCAAAGATGCACAGAGATAGGCTTTGAAGTTCGGTCCATTCGCCGTCACAACACATCTAGAGCGTTTGAGAAAAGGAGCCTCTCATGCTGCGCAGTCATACATTCCGCGATTTCACCATTTGCAAAGCCGTTTCACTTGTTGCTTTGATGTTGGTTGTTACGGCCCTGCAAGCCACGGCTTAATTCTGACGTGTCCAGTCGGGATTGCCTAACCATGGCAAATTGCTGCCGATTTTGCGGTGGGGCGGCAAGATATGGCCAGATGTTGCGATGATTGCAACAATCGCGCGCGCCAACGTGAATTGTCATGCGTAGGTGAAATCTGCCAAGATACAAGCAGGTTGATCCAGAAAGGGAGCAGCACCATGGCACGACATATCTTCTATCGCGACTTCACGCCACTGAAGGCTGCAGCGTTGACTGTGTTGATTGCAGTTGCCGCCATGGCAGGTGAAGCGGAGACCATTGCAACCAACGACATTGACAATGTCTCGGGGAAAATGCGGTTGATCCCAGCTGTGTTTGAATCCTTGATCAACTGCAACAAGACCGTCGAAGGCATTGCACTCTGAGAGAACAACCAAAATCTCATCAAGATCAGGGCGGGTTTCCCGCCTTTTCTTTTGCGTGGTGGTTATCTGATCCCGCCTTGCAACACACCATGCTCAAGAGCGTAGCGGGTCAGGCCTGCGGTTGAACTGATCCCAAGTTTGCGCTTGAGATTCTTTCGGTGCGTTTCGACGGTTCTCACGGAGATATCCAGTTCCAACGCCACATCTTTGTTCGATTTTCCCTGCGCAAGCTGTAACAAAACCGTTTGCTCGCGGTTGGTCAGTTGTTCGCGCGCATGGATCTGAGGCTCAAGCGCACCCTCTGCTCCGGTACACAGATATCGTTCTCCTGCGATCACGGCGTCAACGGCGGTTTTGATCTCATCTGTGGGCACATCCTTAAGAACGTAGCCGCGCGCGCCATGTGACAGTGCGGTGGTAATATATTCCGGTGAATCATGCATCGACAGGATCAGAATACGCGTGTCAGGGGCCCGCTCGAGGATCATCTCGGTTGCCGATAGCCCACCTAGCCCGGGCATGTTCAAATCCATCAAGATCACATCAGGACGCAATTCAGTTAGCTGGTCAATCATAGCCTGACCATCTGACAGCGTCGCAACCACATCAATGTCGTCATAGCTCTCGAGGATCGCTTCGATCCCTTCGGCTACCATGGGATGATCGTCTACTACGACAACACGGGTCTTCTGAGTCATGCCTTGGCCTTTGACTGCGGGTCTTTATCTTGCGGGGGTAACATATGTGCTAGGGGCAACCTGGCTTCGATCACGGTACCGGACTTAGAAGAGAGGACACGGAGGTGCCCGCCAATCTGTTCCATACGTTCTTGCATATTCCGCAATCCAATACCATGCCCATCCCCCTTGGGGGCCTGTTCGACGCCACAGCCATCGTCCGAGATGTGCAGAGTGGCCCCAGCGCGGTGCCCGCGCAGGTCGACAAGAACCTGTGATGCGCCCGAATGGCGTTCAATGTTGGTCAGCGCCTCTTGTGCAATGCGATAGAGGGCAATTTTCGCTTCCTGGCTCAGCCGGTTGCGGAAAACCACGGTGTTGAATTGAGTGTCGATCCCGGTTCGAACCCGAAAATCGTCAGCCAGGGCTTTGATTGCGGGGCCAAGACCCAGGTCATCTAGCACACCGGGGCGCAGATCGCGGCTGATGCGGCGCACTTCCTGAATGGCATCCCCAAGGTTCTCAATCCCAGTTTCCAGAGTATCTTCAGCGCGCGGGTCCTTCTGACGGATGCGCCGTCGGGCAAGATCTAGTGCGAATTTCACCCCGACCAAGATCTGACTGATCCCATCGTGCAACTCACGCGCCACACGCCCGCGCTCTTCCTCTTGCGCATCAAACACGCGCTGGGTCAGTTCTTTCAGCTTTGCATCCGCCAGTCGCCGTTCGCGAATATTGATGAAAAGCCCCTAGGCAAAAACCAGAAACAGAGCGGCTAAGGTGATCCCGCCAATATAAAGGAAGGTCTGGCGCACACGCGCTTCCACTTCGGCCTTTGATGCCGCTACCGTGGCCACGACGTCATCTATGAAGACACCAGTTCCAACAGCCCATCTCCAGGACGGAAACGAGGTAACATAGGTGATCATATGGGCATCCTCGCCAGTCGAGGGTTTGGGCCACATATGTTCAACATAACCGGCACCTTGCCGCGCGGTTTCGATAAAGCGGGCCACCACCGGCTTTCCTGAACTGTCGCGGTAGTTGATCCAGTTCTTGTTGATCAGATCGGTTTGACGCGGGGACACGAGATTGGTGCCATCATATTCATAGACAAAGAAAAAGCCTTCATCGCCGTAGATCATTGCAGCGAGGATCTGCATGATTTGTTCTTTGGCATCCTGATCGTTGGGATCTGCCGAGCCATAGACAAAATGAAACCCGTTCCGTGCCTGGGTCACATAGTTCCGTAATTCACGCTTTTTCGCCTCGATCAACTGGGTTTCAAGGCTCTGGATCTCGCGATCTGCCAGTGCACGCGACTGGACCGCCACCAGAAAAGCGATGGCGGACACCGCAAGGATGAGCGGGACAGAGGCCAAAAGAAACAACTTTTGGCCGTATGAGATAGGGATCCGAGGACGTTGCCGGGTCATGGGCTGCATAGAAAGCAGGTTGAGGTGCAAATCGAAAGGGCTAAGTGGTCATTTGTGCATCACCATACCCTGCGTCACAATCTCTGGGCTAGTTTGGAAGTTAGAAACTCCCTTTTGCCGAGATTTTCGCTCTGTTGGAGTGGAATATTGGTCGAGGATTATAGCCAATTCACCGCAAAAGGACCGTTTTTTGCGCATTCTACGTAGCACTGGGTATTTTATTGCGTGCCAAGCCTGCCTAGTCTGCGATCACCTGAAACGATCCGCATGTGGTGGGGAGCCACGTGCATCCAATATGGGAGGATATCCATGGATCGCCGTTCATTCCTTAAGGCATCGACTGTCGGTGCAGGCGCAGCAGCAGCAGCGTCGACTCTGGCAGCTCCGGCCTACGCTCAGGGCAAGCGCACCCTGACCATGGTCACCTCGTGGCCACGTGGCTTTGCTGTTCTTGATGACGCAGCCAGCTACATGGAAAAAATGGTTGCTGAGATGTCCGATGGCAGCCTGACCATCGACAAAAAGGCTCCAGGCGAGCTTGTTGGCGCTCTGGAAGTCTTCGACGCTGTGTCGTCGGGCCAGGCCGACATGTATCACTCGGCTGACTACTACTACATCGGTCAGCACCCAGGTTACGCCTATTTCACCGCAGTTCCCTTCGGCGGCACCGCTCAGGAAGTATCGAACTGGTACTACCATGGTGGCGGCGAGCAGCTGCACGACGAGCTGGGCGAAATCTTCAACCTGAAAGGCCTGCTGGCCGGTAACTCGGGTTCGCAGTCGGGCGGTTGGTTCCGTAAAGAGATCAACTCGGCAGACGACTTCAACGGTCTGAAATTCCGTATGCCAGGTCTGGGCGGCAAAGTGCTGACCAAACTGGGCGCATCGGTTCAGAACATCCCAGGTGGCGAACTGTACCAGGCGCTGTCGTCGGGTGCTCTGGACGGTCTGGAGTGGGTTGGCCCGATGGCTGACGAACGCGCCGGCTTCCAGGAAGTTGCAAAAGTTTACTACACTGCGGGCTTCCACGAGCCAGGTTCGGCTCTGGCGTCGTCGGTTAACCTCGACGTTTGGAACGAGCTGTCGGATCAGCACAAAGCGATCCTGCGTTACGCTTCGATGGCCACCACTCAGTTCCAGCTGGCAGAAACTCTGTCGAACAACGGTGCTGCTCTGGCCCGTCTGCAGGCTCAGGGTGTAAAAACGCTGCAGTTCTCTGACGATGTTTGGGATGCCTTCGGTCGCGCGTCGGCAGAAGTCATGGACGAAAACATGGGCGACGAACTGTTTGCGAAAATCCGCACATCGTTCGAAGCTTCGCTGGCAAACTCGGCGGCTTGGATCAACAAGTCGGATGGTTACTACGTACAGCAGCGCGTTCGCGTGCTGGGCGGCTAAACCAAGCCAACGACCATCAAAAGGCCCCTGCAAGTCGGGGGCCTTTCTCTATAGGGCGGATGGCAGTGTTACCCGCCCGCACCTGAGACACGAACCGGGCCAACCCGGGTCACAAGGGGGACATCATGGAAGAAACAGGCGGGTCCGTATTGGGCGCCGCGGGGGAGTGGATCGTCTGGATCGCTCAAAACATCGCCCTGGCGTTTTACAATTTCGGCTATGCGATCACCCATCCAACAAGCTGGTTGGATTGGGTCATCTGGACCAATAGCACCGAAGACAAAGAATCTCTGCTACGGTTCGTTTACTATGGTGCGTCGGTTGAGTTTTTCTTTGTCGCCTTCATGTTTTTTGCGGTTATCTTCGCGTTTGGCATTTGGAAGAACACCTTCCTCTGGAACGTTGTCAGATTTCTCGAAGGCATTGGGAATACCGTTGGTCGCTTTGCTGCCTGGGCCGGTCTGGCCATGGTGCTGCAGCAGGTTATCATCGTGTTCATGCAGCGGATCTTCACCCGTCCGGACATTGTGTTCGGCTTTGGTGTCCCGCTGGATTTTGACATTTCGTGGTACGCAGAAGAGCTCAAGCTCTACAATGCCATGGTCGTCGCACTCTGCCTGACCTACACATTTGTTCAGGGTGGCCATGTCCGAGTTGACCTTGTGTATTCTGCCGTAAGCCACCGGACCAAACGCGCGATTGATATGTTCGGCTCCATGTTCTTCATGGTCCCGATGGCGGTGTTGATCTGGCTGTATTCGTGGTTCTTCATGTGGCGCGCTCTGATGAGCCCGGTACTTAATGCCACCACTGATCTTGATAAGATGATGCGCAAAGTGCGGGTCGTGAAGTGGAAAGTCGAAACCATCGGCTTTAGCCCCTCCGGCTTTAACGCGTATTTCCTGTTTAAGGTTTTGATCATCCTGATGGTCGCCATGCTGTTTATTCAGGCGTGGGCCTTCCTGTACCGCTCGTACCTTGAGTGGAAAGAAGGCGAAGAATCCGAGAACAAATATCTCGACAAAGACGTGCTGGAAGAGGGCGAAGAGCCCTACGACCACGCGGAATTCTAAGGGGACCGACACATGTTGTTTGGACTAGACGGCGTCGAGATCGGCCTGATCATCGTCTTCTTGACGCTCTTCTCCGCGATCCTCTCGGGCTTTCCGGTGGCCTTTGCCATCGGTGGTGCGGGTGTGATCTCATTTGGCATCATTGCCGCGCTTGATAGTGCGGGTGTGCTTATTCACCAGGCGATCGACACAGGATCTGACGCCTATAATGCATTGCTGGCCTCTGGCGTTCCGGCTGAAAAGATTTCGGTCTTTAGAAACCCGGATCTCCCGCGGTATGCGGCTGAATCAATCTTCCCTGCCGGAGATTGGGAAGGCGCGCTGAAACGCACCATCGCGGGCATCACAAACCGGATCAACGAACGTGTGATCGCAGGTCAGTCGATCGAGACGCTTCTGGCGGTTTTGATGTTTGTTCTGATGGGCATTGTTCTTGAGCGCTCCAAAATCGCAAACGATCTTCTGACAACCATGGCGCGCGTCTTTGGCCCGCTGCCGGGTGGTCTGGCCGTGTCGATTGTTGTTGTGGGTGCCTTCCTTGCGGCCTCAACCGGGATTGTGGGGGCCACTGTTGTCACCATGGGCCTGCTCGCGCTGCCGACCATGCTGCGTAACAACTATTCGCCAGAACTTGCGACGGGTGTGATTGCGGCCTCAGGTACACTGGGACAGATCATTCCACCGTCGATTGTAATTGTTCTGCTGGGCACTCTGGCGGGCGACCTCTATTCGGCAGCACAGGAAACCCGTGCTGTAGAGGCCGGGTGTACCGATGCTCTGACATATTTGGGCGAACCGGCGGTTGTATCTGTTGGCACCCTGTTCCAGGCGGCGCTGCTTCCTGGTGTGTTGCTGGCCGGTCTTTATGCTGCCTATGCCTTTGGCTTTGCCATGCTGAACCCGTCAAAAGCACCTGCGGTTGCTCTGGGGGAAAGCTCGGGTGAGCCGGTTACACGTAGCGAAGCCTTCACCTGGTATCTGGGTGTTCCCGTTGCGCTGATCGCTGGCGCGATGTTGCTGGCTCAGGTTGGTGTTGTTGGCAGTCAGTCGACACAGGTTGACAGCTTCTCTGATGTGGGACGCTCGGCAAGCCTGCGCACCAATGTTGGCGCAGAATGTCAGGCGTCGATGATTGAGCTTCACGGCCAATCCGCTTGGGATGCGGCTGTGGCCGAGCAGGCTGAGATCGATGCGGCCGGTGGCAGTCAGGCAAGTGTCCGTTTGAGCGAGGAAGAGATCGCAGCCAAACTGGAAACCAAGATTGCGAACGCGGCGCCAATCGGCACCGGTGTTATCATCCTGACTGTGATGATGGGCCTGATCTTGGCGATTGCACGCGGTGTGTCTCCGTCGTCTGATCCCAGACCGTTGCTGATTGGGGCAGGGGCTTTGGCTGTTGCTTTGCTGATCGATGTGTTTTTCATCGCGCCAAACACATCCTCCGGCGTCACCGTTCTGATGTTGATTATTCCATGGGCTGTCGCAGCCTGGGGATGTAAGAACGCCATGATCCGTCTGACACAAAACGAACTTCTGCGTGTGGTTTTCCCACCTCTGGTTCTGATTGTGGCTGTGCTTGGCTCGATCTTGGGCGGCATCACCAACCCAACACCTGCCGCTGCGCTGGGTGCTGCGGGGGCGATTATGCTGGCCGCGTATCGTAAGCTGGCGGAGCAAGATCGCTCGCCTAAGGTGATCTTGAACTCGACCCTTGCGGTTGTGGTTATGATCCTGATCGGCGTGAACTTTGACCTTAGGATCAACACCAACGAAGTCAGCTTTGAGAGCTGGGTTGCCTTTATCTTTGCCTATGCAGCCTATCTCTATGCTCTGTTCGGTTTGCTATTTAGCTGCTGGATCTTGTTCAAAGCCGGTGTTTTGACGCCGGCCGTGCGCGAGACCGCCAAAGTGACCAGTATGGTTTTCACCATCCTGATTGCGTCGCAGCTGCTGAACCTCGTGGTGATTTCCTTTGGTGGCGAACACTACATCCAACAGTTCCTCAAGAGCTTTGATGACGTCCGGACCGTGTTCCTGATCGTGATGCTGGTGCTCTTTGTTCTGGGCTTTGTGCTCGACTTCCTTGAGATCATCTACATCGTGGTGCCGATTGTTGGCCCGGTTATTTATGGCGCACATTTCGATCCGAAGTGGGTGACCATCATGATCGCGGTGAACCTGCAGACCTCGTTCCTGACCCCGCCGTTTGGCTTTGCGCTGTTCTATCTGCGTGGGGTTGCGCCGAAAGAGGTCACAACAGGGCACATCTATCGCGGCGTTATCCCGTTTGTCTTGATCCAGGTTCTGGGCCTTGCGCTTCTAGCGACCTTCCCGGGCATTGTGACAATCATCCCGGATCTGATGCCGAACTGATCTAAAATCAGTGATTAAGCTAGATAGGGCCGTCTCTTACGAGGCGGCCCTATTCCTTTTTTTATGCCACATCTTTGCCGTGAAATGACACCAGAGGTGCCGCCTTGAAAACCTTAACAAACCGTAAACTCCTCACAGGATCGATCTCAGGCATGGGGATGCCACCTAAAGGGAGAGAGACAGTATGGCCGGATCACGGATGGAAGCGCTTAGTCGCCAGCACGCCCATAGGCAAAACAGAACAAGATTTTGGGGAGATCAAAAGGAGCCCACCGACAGGCACGTCGGCTATGACCGAGCAACCAGCCCGGTATTCCGGCACATAGCACGACAATCGCAGTCGAGCACAGGTCCACACTCTTTTAGACAGTACAAATCCCGGCAATCTGCTCTGGGCACAGTGTGGAGAGGCGCTCGGCGCCTATTTGGTGGGACAGTTTTCGCGGCCGCAGGGTCTTAGGTCCCGGAGCGTTTTTCAGGAAATGAAATTCCTGCCACTTGTTCCGCAATAGGGTCAGTCGAAAGAGGGTGGAATTCTTCTTCATAGTCAGCGGCTTGATCCATGCGGACCCATTGATTTTGACGATAGATTTCCACCGCATCAAACTGGGCCTTATAGCCCATCTTTTCGCTGCCAGGCACCCAATAGCCCAGATAGACATAGGGCAGGCCAGCCTCTTGGGCGATTTTGATGTGATCCAAAATCATCCATGTGCCGAGGCTCGATTTGGCAAGCTCAGGTTCATAAAAACTATAAACCATCGACACACCATCGTCGAAAATATCGGTTAGACAGACGGCGATCAGATCACCACTTTTTACATCGGTGTATTCGATGACACGTGACCGGATTGGGGTTTCCTCAATCATGGCCGCGAATTCGAAGACATCCATATCGGCCATGCCTCCATCAGCGTGGCGACTGTCGAGATAGCGACGGAACAGATCGTATTGTTCGTCGGTGGCCCAAGGGCTTGTGGCGCGACGTTCAAGGTGTTCGTTGCGTTTCCACGCACGTTTCTGGCTGCGAGATGGCTTAAACCGAGACACATCAATGCGCGCAGACAAACAGGCCTGACAGTTCGAACAAGACGGACGATACAGCACGTTTTGAGACCGCCGAAACCCTTGTTTCGACAGGCTGTCATTCAGTTCCTGAGCGCCGTCCCCCTGAAGAGAGGTGAACAGCTTCCGTTCCATTTGACCATCCAGATAAGGACAGGTTTGCGGGGCAGTGACATAGAACTGAGGTGCAAGAGGCAGCGAATGGCGCATGGTCATCCGTATTTAGTTAAATCTTGCTGAAAACGGTAACAATATATGAGGCGCGGGCCAAGCCTCAGAATGCGATGAGGCCCCGATTCACGGGGCCTTTCTGATCTAAAGGTTAACGCAAACTTCAATTCGTCTTTCAGACCTTTTGAAATTGCGGCAACTTTAAATTAACGCCTGCGATTGAGCGCAACGGTGCCCAGCACAAGATCGCTCAGGCCTTGGCCTCGATCTGTCGCAAACATGGCACCAATCGACCCGAGTTGGAGCAAAACAGTCGTCATTGTCACAAAATACCCGACCGTATGAAGCAGCGCCTGGCCGCTGTTCAACCGTTGTCCATAGGAATCACGGAGCTCGATGGCCATGATCCGCATACCCGGCGTTGCAGATCCACCTGCGATAGTAAGCCAGCGGTAGAGAAAGCTGATTGTGGCATACATCAGAGGTAGAATGAACAATCCCACAATTGTGAAGGTCGACACCAGTAGGGTGATAATAGAAATAACGACCACGTCGATCACCCAGGCGATGCCGCGTTTGGCCGTTACGCCGTCATAAAATTCCTGCTGATATCGGGGATCGGGCAGGTGGGACAGCGGTTCGGAATACATCTTTGTCTCCTCGGATAGCGGTGCCCGGGACGAAGCCCGGGCAAGGTTTATCAGGCGTCTTCGGTTTCACGGGCTTCTTTGGCACGTGTTTCACGGTCGTCCATGAACTGGTCGAACTCAGATTTGTCTTTGGCCTCGCGCAGGCGCTGCAGAAACCCTTCGAACGCCTCTTGCTCTTCTTCCAGACGACGCAGTGTGTCGGTTTTGTAAGCATCAAAGGCGGTGTTGCCACTTGGTTTCATTGCGGCCCAGGCCTGACGGCGTTTGGTGTGGTGTTGCGAGTGGCGGCAAGATTTTCCGAACATACGTTTGCTCCAGATCATATAGGCAAGAAGGGCAAGGCCAACAGGCCAGAAGAAGACGAAGCCGAGGATCATGGCAGCAATCCAGGCGCCTTTGCCTTTCTGGTCCAGCCAAGCCTCACTTCGCGCAAGCCAGCCAGAGTTGGCGGGAAGGGTTGCGGAATAAGCTGCGGTGGTCATCGTTTGTCTCCGTCGTTGATGAATGTGAATGCCTTTCACATCAAACGATATCGTGATGATGACGTGTTTCTACAAGAGGCAATGTGAATGTTTTTTACATTTACATGATTACTTATTATTTACCAAATAGTTATGGTTGAGGAAAATTCAATCTACAACGAAATTCTCTGTGGGTGCGCCTGTGACGTCGATCAAATCTGTGGGTTTGAGGGCGAAAACATGACGCGGCGTGCCCGCTGCGGCCCAGACGACGTCAAACTCCAATAGTCGTGGATCAACCCAGGCCCGGATAGGGTTTAAGTGCCCAACAGGAGAAACACCTCCTATGGCGAAACCGGTTTGAGATCGAATGAGACCTGCGTCGGCCTTGCCCAATGGCTCACCTGTCAAAGCCTGCGCTTTGTCGGCACAGACCTGATTTCCGCCTGCGGTGAGAAACAGAACCGCTTCCCCCGAGGTGTCGGCGCGAAAGATGATAGATTTGGCGATTTGATCCAGCTCACACCCGATCGCATCCGCTGCATCCTGTGCCGTTCGTGCATCTTCTACTTCTTTGATCTCGGGTTCAAACCCACATGCAGCTAGGGCTGTTTTCACCCGTTTGAGACTTTTGCTCATTCTACTCTCCCTCAGTTCTGCGTGAACTTGCCGCGACACTTCACCCCTGACAAGAGGAGTTGCCCTTTGCGCGCTGTCGTGGCCATGTCTTCGCATGAATATCGAGTCACGTATCTCCCGCCTGCCGCGCCCGTTTGATCCCGACCATGGAGAGGATGCACTGACATTTGCCCCTTGGGCCACTGGTGACACGGCCAAGCTTTTGTTTGGCATGTGCGGGTCGAGCCCATACCTGCGTGGTCTTCTACAAAAAGAGGGCGGCTGGCTCGAAACAGCCCAAAATGATCCTGAAAAAGCCATTCGGGATGAGATGTCAGAAATTTCGTCTGGGTCTCTTGATCACATTGATCGCGACCTAAGACAGGCCAAACGCCGTATCGCACTAATCAGTGCCATCTGTGATCTTGGTGGCGCTTGGGAGCTGGAACAGGTGACCGGGACGCTCACCGATTTCGCTGACTTCTCAGTCCAGATGGCTTTGCAAGCCTCAGTTGGACGTGAAATTCGACGTGGTAAACTTCCCGGACAGACCGAGGACGACATTGTTTCGGCCGGAGGTATGGTCGCGCTTGCTATGGGGAAAATGGGGGCTGGTGAGCTTAACTATAGTTCAGACATCGATCTCATCTGCCTGTTTGATGAAACACGGTACGACCCTTCGGATTACCATGACGTTCGGGCCTCTCTTGTGCGATCCACACGCAAAATGGCTTCAACTTTGAACGACTTAACCGGCGATGGTTATGTATTTCGAACCGATTTGCGACTGCGACCTGATCCTGCGGTCACGCCTGTGTGCATGGCGATGGAAGCGGCAGAGCGGTATTACGAAAGCCTCGGGCGCACTTGGGAACGGGCCGCCTATATCAAAGCCCGTCCAAGTGCTGGTGATCTGGACGCCGGAGCTCGGTTTCTGAAAACCTTGACGCCGTTTGTCTGGCGCAAACATCTTGATTTTGCCGCGATCCAAGATGCCCACGACATGCGTCTGCGGATTCGCGAGCATAAAAAGCTTGGCCGTGAGATGGCTCTTGAAGGTCATAACATGAAGCTTGGGCGGGGAGGTATTCGTGAGATCGAGTTTTTCACGCAAACCCGTCAGCTCATTGCCGGAGGCCGTGACCCAGATTTGCGGGACCGGCGCACCGTTCCTGGGCTTCGCATTCTTGCACAAAAGGAATGGATCCCGGAGGATGTGGCCGAAAAACTGGCAGAGCACTACCGGGCGCATCGCGAAGTTGAACATCGGATACAGATGATTGGTGACGCCCAGACCCATGATTTGCCAAAGTCGGAGGAAGGTTTTGAACGCCTGGCCTGCCTGATGGGCCGGGATGTTGCAGAGCTACGTAAAGATCTGACCGACCGGCTCACCGAAGTTCACGAACTGACCGAAGGATTCTTTGCGCCCGACGGAAGCGATAGCAATATTCCTGATGTCATGGCGAACAGCGAGATCCCGTCGCGTTGGCCAACCTATCCGTCGTTGCGATCTGAACGCGCCATGGAAATTTTTCGCCGGCTGCGCCCGGAAATTCTGCGTCGGTTGGGCAAGGCCCCAAAACCAGAAGATGCGCTTTTGGCCTTTGATGGATTTCTCGCGGGTCTTCCCGCAGGCGTTCAGCTGTTTTCTTTGTTCGAGGCCAACCCTCAGTTGATCGACCTGATGATCGACATCGTCGCGACATCACCCGATCTCGCGCGCCATTTGTCACGCAACGCCAAGGTGTTTGATGCTGTCATCGGAGGGGACTTCTTTAGCGCCTGGCCGGGACGTTCTGCACTTATTTCGGAACTTTCCGCACATTTGGAGGCGGAACCAGATTACGAACGGCGTTTGGATCTGACCCGGCGCTGGGGCAAAGAATGGCATTTCCGCATTGGGGTGCATCTGTTGCGCGGCTTGATGGAAGCCGAAGAAGCCGGGAGCGCCTATGCCGATTTGGCAGAAGCCACGCTTTCGGCGCTCTGGCCGGTGGTTCAAGAGGAGTTCGCACGCAAACATGGCCCAATGCCGGGTCGGGGAGCCTGTGTCGTGGGCATGGGATCGCTTGGGGTAGGGCGGCTTCACGCCCGGTCTGATCTGGATGTCATTGTTATCTACGATCCCGACGGCGTTGACATGTCAGAAGGCCGACGCCCTTTGGCAAGTCGGGTTTATTATGCACGCCTGACGCAGGCGTTGATCACGGCTATGACGGCCCCGATGGCCGAAGGCCGCCTCTATGAAGTGGATATGCGGTTGCGCCCCTCAGGAAATCAGGGGCCTGTTGCAACCTCGTTGACGTCGTTCAAAGAGTATCAACGCAAAGAAGCTTGGGTCTGGGAGCATCTGGCGCTGACACGGGCCCGAGTTGTGGCCGGATCGTCCGCACTTGCGGCAGATATCGAAGCATTCCGTAGCGAGCTTTTGGCTCAGCCACGCGACCGCGACACCATACTCGCTGAAGTGGCTGTGATGCGGGCGCGCATTTTCGAAGCAAAAGGGCCCTCGGGTCCCTGGGCTGCGAAACTCGGGGCTGGTCGCCTGCAGGATGTGGAATTGTTTGCGCAGGCGGTGTCTTTGTTGGCTGGCAAGGGCACCCGACAGGTTGCGCGCGCCTTGCGCAGTTCGGAGTGGTTAAGTGCAGAACAGAAATCCGCGCTGCTTGCCGCGTATCAAACCTTCTGGTCCATGCAGATTGGTGCGCGCCTTGTCTCTGAAACCCCGATCGATCCCGAGGTTTTGGGCGAAGGCGGGTGCGGTTTTCTGGGGCGCCTGAGCGGCACGTCGGATATGGAAGACCTGCGGTCGGAACTGGATCAGAAAGCCTGCAACGCCGCAGCAATCATCAACGATATATTGCCAAAGCTGGAGACGCAGGCGTGAGAAAAGGTGATGACCTGGATCCGAAAGGATTGATTGCGGAATCCTACAAAATTGAGGGGATTACCGCCGCTGAATGTCGATCAATCTTTTTGGATTGGGCTCTGTCGCTGCCAATGGATTGCGACAGCAAACCTTTGATCACAGCACTTATCGAAAGACATGGCGATGAAGCGCACCCGATGACAGAAGTCCTGCGCAATGGTTTAGCCTCTATGGATAAACCCAAGCGGCGCGGGGGCTTTCGGTCTCGCCCCCGACCGGAGTAGCGCAGGGGGTATCCTCTGCAAACTGACTTAGCGTGCGAGCTGTGAGGCTTCGCGCGCGAGGTCTTCGATGGCTTTCCAGTCCCCGGCCCTCACAAGATCTTTGGGAGCCACCCAGCTACCGCCTACGCAAAGCGTGTTCGACAGGCCAAGATATTGCGGCGCGTTTTTGAGAGAGACACCGCCCGTGGGGCAAAACCGCACCTGCGGGATCGGCGCACCAATCGACTTCAGCGCCGGAGCCCCACCATTCGCCTCTGCTGGGAAAAACTTCTGAACGGTATACCCACGCTCCAAAAGACGCATCGCCTCGGACGAGGTTGCAGCCCCTGGAAGCAGCGGCATGTCGGCCTCTTCGCAGGACTGTAGCAAGGTGTCCGTCGCACCGGGTGAGACGCCGAAACGCGCTCCGGCAGCTTTGGCTGCCAAGACATCGGAGGGTTTGAGCAATGTGCCCGCACCCACAACACCACCCTCAACTTTCGACATCTCAGTGATGGCTGCTAGCGCCGCAGGTGTTCGCAAAGTCACTTCTAAAACCGGCAACCCTCCGGTTACCAAGGCTTCGGCCAGGGGTTGTGCGGTAGAGGCGTCATCGATCACCAAGACCGGAATAACAGGTGCCAAGAGGCATAGTTTTTCCGTTTCGATACTTGCCTGTTCTGGGGTCATCTTAATGTCCTTCGATCAACTTAGACCACAACCGCAGCGCCGTCGGATGCAAGTCCGACGGTCTGGCGGAAGCTTTCAAACAATTCGCGCCCGACACCCGCACGGTTCGATGCAAGGTCAGCCGTTACGGGTGTGCGTGTTTCAAAATCCTCAGCCAGACATGTCAATGTGCCGCTGACGGCGTCAACTTTGACCAAATCACCATCCCGCAGGCGAGCCAAAGGACCGCCATCTGCTGCTTCGGGGCTGATATGGATCGCGGCAGGCACTTTGCCAGAGGCACCAGACATGCGACCATCAGTGACCAAGGCGATTTTCAATCCGCGATCCTGCAGGACTGTCAAAGCGGGCGTCAAAGCATGCAGCTCCGGCATACCATTGGATTTTGGGCCCTGGAACCGAACGACGACAACCGTATCGGTGGTGATCTCTCCAGCCTGAAACGCGGCTTTGACGCTGTCTTGATCTTGAAAGATGCGGGCAGGGGCTTCGACAATGTGACGTTCGGGGGCAACCGCAGAAACCTTCATCATGCCAGTGCCTAGGTTGCCGGTCAGCTTCTTAAGGCCACCTGACTTTTGGAACCCATCTTTTGAAGACCGCAAGATTTTTTCGTTAAGGCTTGTGCCCGGACCGTCATGGTAGACGATCTCATCATCCACAAGTTTTGGGTCTTGGGTGTATCTGCGCAAGCCATCTCCGGCGACGGTTTTGACATCGTCATGCAGCAGCCCCTGATCCAAAAGGTCGCCAATCATGTATTGCAATCCACCCGCCGCATGGAAGTGGTTCACATCGGCCAGACCGTTTGGATACACCTTGGCCATCAAAGGTGTCGCGGCTGAAATCTCATCAAAGTCTTCTAGCGTGAGGATGACACCCGCGGCACGAGCCATTGCGGGCAAATGCAGCACAAGATTGGTGGATCCTCCGGTTGCCATCAGACCAACGATTCCATTCACAAAGGCTTTGGCATCCAGAATATCGCAGACCGGCCGATACTCATTGCCTTGATGCGTGATTTGCAACGCCCGGTTCGTCCCCGCGAGTGTAAGCGCGTCACGCAGGGGCGTGTTTGGATTGACAAAAGATGCCCCGGGCAAATGCAGCCCCATGATTTCCATCAACATCTGATTGGAATTCGCAGTGCCGTAAAAGGTGCAGGTCCCAGGCCCGTGGTAAGAGGCCATTTCGGCCTTCATAAGCTCATCGCGACCCACTTCGCCGGTGGCAAATTGTTTGCGCACTTTGGCTTTTTCATCGTTGGGCAATCCAGAAACCATTGGGCCCGCAGGCAAAAATAGACCCGGAAGATAGCCAAAGGTCGCAGCGCCAATCACCAACCCGGGCACGATTTTGTCACATACACCAAGATAAAGCACCGAGTCATAGGTGTTGTGAGAAAGGGCAACTCCGGTAGCCAAGGCAATGACATCGCGTGAGAAAAGCGACAGTTCCATGCCGACCTGACCCTGGGTCACACCATCACACATCGCGGGCACGCCACCGGCAACCTGCGCCGTTGCGCCATTGGCGCGGGCAAAGTCACGGATGAGTTGAGGATACCGTTCATAGGGCTGATGCGCCGAGAGCATATCGTTGTAGGCAGATACAATCCCAATGTTAGGCGCGCGTCCAGTAGCAAGCGCATCTTGTGCTTCGCCCATGGCCGCATAGGCATGGGCCTGATTGGAACAAGAAAGATGGGCGCGCCGGGGGCCATCTTCTGCGGCACGGCGCATGCGGTCTAAATATGTGCTGCGCAGGTCCTGTGAACGATCTTCGATGCGGGCGGTGACTTTGGCGATGGTATCATGCAACGGCATGAGAACCTCCGGGGGCTGACCTAGGTTGAGGCCTGTCTACATAGGTTAGCGCTAACAGTAAACCGATAATCGGAGTGTTTTGGGGCAAACCGGCAAAGAATCACCAAGGGTAGGCCGCATTTTAGGCACATTTGACCGATAGAAGATGGTTAACAAAGGCTGAATTGGCCTGGGGCACCTTATCGGCAGAAAGGCCAGTCACATGATCTCGTTTCGTTTGATTGCTTGTACAGTTGCTTTGTCCGCGGTTTCCGCATGTGGATCGTCACAGTTTGCATCCCGGAATGCACCATTCGAACTTATTCCCGGCGATAATTTTGATCAGGTAACACCAGCTGTTGCCGTGGCCCCCGAGGCACAGTTGCAAAACCTGCCTGCGATGAAACTTGCAAGCTACGCCATTAAGGTACCCCAAGATCTGACTGTTTCAGAAGCCAATTTGTATTACCCAATTGCGGATATCGTTTGGCGCGGTGACCCCATTGGCGATCGCAAAGATCAGATTGGCTACATTTTTCAAGAGGCGGTTACCCGCACGCGCACCCAGATCACAGAGGGGCGCCCGGTAATCGCCGAGATCGAACTTGAACGCTTTCACTCGGTCACTGAGAAAACCCGGTATTCTGTAGGCGGCACCCATTCCATCAGCTTTTTCCTAACGCTGCGGGATGCAGAAACTGGTCAACCCCTAGTGAACAACAAACGGATCAAATCTGACCTCAATGCTTTTGGGGGCCGTCGGGCGATCGAAGCGGAGCGTCAGGGATTCACCATGAAAGAGCGCATTCTGAGCCACTTGAACCGCGTTCTTGCCGCTGAACTTAACCAAGACGGCGGTTGGACAAATCCAGATCCAAAAATAGAACAGGCCATCAACGCCATTTGATTGGTTTCCAATATCTCAAAAGCAGGATAAGGCGTGGGCATGACAGCTCCCGTTTCCGCATCAGATCGCCCCGTCCTGCGCCTCAAGCCCAAAGCCAACGCCCGTGCCATTCGCCGCGGCGCGCCTTGGGTCTTTGACAATGAATTGGTTCTGGACCGTCGGTCCAAAAAGCTTGCTCCAGGCACGCTTGCCATCCTGGAGGATGCAGAGCGCACGCCGCTCGCACTCGTGGCGACAAACACAAATTCTCGGATTGTTGCGCGTGTCTTGGATCGCGATTTTAACGCCGATATTGACGTAGACTGGTTCGCGAAGCGTATTCGCAAAGCGCTTGATCTGCGTGAACGCCTGTATGACGCCCCATTTTACCGGCTTGTTCACGCCGAAAGCGACGGCCTGCCGGGGCTGATCATCGACCGGTTTGGCGACACCCTGGTTGTTCAGCCGAATGCGGCCTGGGCCGATCGGTTCATTGAGGCTTTGACACAAGCTCTGATCGACGTAGTCGGAGTGAGCAATATCCTGAAAAACTCAAGCGGCCGTGGTCGTGGCCTTGAAGGGTTGGATGACACGGATTTGGTCTTGCACGGGGTCGCTCCGGACGCCCCGGTCGCAGTCCAGATGAATGGCGCCACCTACATGGCGGACCTGACAGAGGGTCAGAAAACCGGTCTGTTCTATGACCAACGTGACAACCATGGGTACGCCGCAAAATTTGCCAAAGATGCCCGCGTGTTGGATGTGTTTTCTCACGTTGGTGGGTTTGCTCTGGCTGCCCTGGCGAACGGAGCCAAATCTGCGATGTCCGTCGATGGGTCTGCCTCCGCGATTGCCTTGGCGGAAGAAGGCGCCAAGCGCATGGGTAAGGTATTGGACACCCGCCAGGGCGATGCCTTTGATACATTGTCGGCGCTGAATGATGAGGGCGCAAAATTTGACGTGGTGATCTGTGATCCCCCCGCCTTTGCCCCGTCCAAACCCGCTTTGGAGAAGGGGCTGCGCGCCTACGAACGCATTGCGCGCCTGGGCGCCAATCTTGTTGCTGAAGATGGATATCTGGTTCTCTGTTCATGTTCACACGCCGCCGATATGACAAGCTTCACCGGCGCATGCCTGCGGGGCATTGGTCGGTCTGGCCGTCGGGCGCAGTTGCTGCACACAGGTCAGGCCGGTGCGGATCACCCGTTGATGCCGCAACTGGCTGAATCGGGGTATCTCAAAGCGCTGTTCTTCCGCCTGTGAAAATCCTGCTCGACACCTGCGTTCTGTACCCCACAGTGATGCGTGAGATGCTGGTCAAGGTGGCCGAGCAGGGGCTCTATACGCCGCTTTGGTCTGCGCGCATTCTTGAGGAATGGGCGCGGGCCGCGCGCAAGATTGGGCCAACGGGGGAACCCCAGGCTCGTGCAGAAATTGCCCTTCTTCGTGCAGGTTTTCCAAAAGCGGAGATCTCATGGCCGCCATCTTTGGAAAACCGCCTGTATCTGCCGGACGAAAATGACATCCATGTTCTCGCCGCGGCGATCGCGGGCAGCGCCGAAAGCATTGTCACACTAAATGCGTCGGACTTCCCCAAACACACCCTCGCAGAAGAAGGGCTTCAGCGTCACGATCCGGATGGGTTCCTTTTTGGTCTCTACCTGAAAGACCCCGACAAAGTCTGTTTCGCTGCGACACAGGTGTTGACCGAAGCACGCCGCATGTCCGACAAGGATTGGACAATTCGTCGGTTGCTCAAAAAAGCGCGGTTGCCGCGTCTTGCCAAAGCCTTGGCCAACGATCTGGATCAGCGCGAGGCGGGTTGAAGTGGTCCCGCTGGGCTGATACCCCTGATCTGCAATCCCGACCCGTTCTCTCGGAATTAAAGGCACGCCGGTTTGACGATCACCACCACTCCCCGACTTGAAATCCGCAATCTTGTTCGCGTCTTTGAAGGGAAGCGTGTGGTTGACGATGTGTCTCTGGCCATTCAGCCCGGGCATGTGACCTGTTTGCTTGGCCCGTCGGGCTGCGGAAAATCAACTACCCTGCGCATGATCGCCGGGGTGGATATGCAAAACAGTGGCGAAATCTATGTGGATGGTCAGCTGATCTGCGACACGGTGTTTCGTATCCCCCCAGAACGTCGCGCAATTGGCCTTATGTTCCAGGACTTTGCGCTATTTCCGCACCTGAGCGTGGGGGAGAACGTTGCCTTTGGTCTGACGGGGTCTGGGAGCGAGAAAAAGGCGCGGGCCAAAACGCTTTTGGTTCGTGTGGGTCTGGCGCATTTTATCGACGAGTACCCGCATCAGCTTTCGGGTGGAGAACAACAACGCGTTGCATTGGCGCGGGCATTGGCGCCAAGCCCCAAGATCATGTTGATGGATGAGCCGTTTTCAGGATTGGACAACCGTCTTAGGGACGGCATTCGAGATGAAACTCTGGACCTTCTGAAAGAAGAAGGCGCCTCGGTGCTTTTGGTCACTCATGAGCCGGAAGAAGCGATGCGCATGGCCGATGAGATCGCGCTGATGCGTGGAGGCAAAATTGTCCAGCGCGGCGCGCCGTATAACATTTTCAATGCGCCCGCGGATCGGGATGCTGTTGCATTCTTTAGTGATATCAACACCCTGAAAGGGAAAGTTGAAGGCGCGTTGACTGATACACCGTTTGGTCAGTTTCTCGCGCCCGGTGTGCCAGACGGCGCAGAGGTTGAGATCGTGTTTCGGCCTCAACACGTTCGCATCGATTTCGACCGGCAGGGCAAAGGGCCCAATCCGACCCAGATGGCCGGTACGCCCGCGCGTGGCATTGTGCGCCGCGCCCGATTTATGGGGTCTGAGAGTTTGATCGAATTCCGCATGGATCATGACGGACAAACCTTGAAGGCTACAGTGCCAAACGTCTTTTTGCCCAAAGAGGGCACGCCGTTGTGGCTGACGGTGCGGCGTGATCGGTGTTTTGTCTTTCCTGTGACGTGATCAGATCTCGCCAAGTGCCTCGCGCAGAACAAAGACCCGAATAGAGGACGCGAGCCCTACTTCTGGATCTCGGCTAGCATCAATTTCAGCGGCCAGAGCGTTGATTGGAATGGATTTCTCCGCAGCAATTCGGCGAAATTCGCGCCAGAAGATATCTTCCAGCGACACAGAGGTTCTATGTCCGCTTAGAGTAAGAGAATGTTTGACCGGTCGGCCGCTCATTCGGATTTATGCCCATCCAATTCACGGGCTGATTTCTCGGCCTGTTTTTCTTCCAGAGTTTTCTGAGATTTGGTGCGACCAAATTTTACCGCGTTGACGTCGGCCTGTTGGCGTTTGGTGTCACGGGATTTGGCTTTGCGGACCTGATTGAGATTGATAACATTGCTCATTCTCATAGGCTAACGCGTGAGTGAGCATAAGAAAAGGGGGCGTTGCCCCCTCACCGCAATGCGGCTCACCCCCAGAGTATTTTCCAAAAGAAGAATCTCTGGAGGTGATTTCTCGGATCAGGCTTTGGGGCCGATCATCTGTTCGGGACGGACAACCGCATCAAAGGTGGCCTCGTCCACAAAGCCAAGCGCAATGGCCTCTTCTTTCAAAGTGGTGCCGTTTTTATGCGCGGTCTTGGCCACTTTGGTTGCGTTGTCATAACCAATGGTAGGAGCCAGTGCAGTCACGAGCATCAGCGATTCCTTCATCAGCTTGTCGATGCGGGGCTCGTTGGCTTTGATGCCGTTGAGCATACGCTCGGTAAAGCTGTCGGCTGCATCTCCCAGAAGCTGGATCGACTGCAGCAGGTTGTAGGACATCATTGGGTTGTAGACGTTGAGTTCAAAATGCCCCTGAGAGCCGGCGAACTTGATCGCCGCGTCATTGCCCATAACGTGGGCCGCAACCTGCGTCAGCGCTTCGGCCTGAGTTGGGTTGACCTTGCCCGGCATAATCGACGAACCTGGCTCGTTCTCAGGCAGGATCAACTCACCCAGACCCGAACGCGGACCGGAGCCCAGGAAGCGGATGTCGCTGGCGATCTTGTAGCAGCTGCCTGCTACTGTCGCCAAAGCGCCTGAGAGGAAGACCATGGCATCATGGGCGGCCAATGCTTCGAATTTATTCGGCGCAGTGACAAAAGGCAGGCCCGAGATCTCGGCCATATTGGCGGCAACCTCTTCGCTCCAGCCCGGCGCGGTGTTCAGACCGGTGCCCACGGCGGTGCCGCCCTGCGCAAGTTCATAAATGCCGGGCATGCAGGCCTCGACACGGGCAATGCCCTGGCGGATCTGATGCGCGTAACCGGAGAATTCCTGACCCAGTGTCAGAGGCGTCGCGTCCTGGGTGTGGGTGCGGCCGATTTTGATGATGTCTTTGAATTCTTCTTGCTTGGCTTCGAGACCCGCGAGAAGTTTTTTCAGACCGGGCAGCAGAACGTCACGGACGCTTGTCGCGGTGGCGATATGCATCGCGGTGGGGAAGGTGTCGTTGGACGATTGCCCCATGTTGCAGTGATCGTTGGGGTGTACCGGGTCTTTGGAGCCAACCACACCACCGAGGATCTCGATCGCACGGTTGGCGATGACCTCGTTTGAGTTCATGTTCGACTGGGTGCCTGAACCGGTCTGCCAAACCACCAGCGGGAAGTTGTCGTCGAATTTGCCTTCGATCACTTCTCCTGCGGCCTCAATCACAGCGTCAGCGATTTTAGCGTCCATCTTGCCATTGGCTTTGTTGGCCATGGCACAGGCTTTTTTGATCACGCCAAGGGCGCGCACAATGGCGACCGGCTGTTTTTCCCAGCCGATAGGGAAATTCATGATCGAGCGCTGGGTCTGAGCGCCCCAATATTTGTCCGCGGGGACTTCCAAAGGACCAAAACTATCGGATTCGGTGCGAGTCTCTGCCATCTCGGGCTCCTGCTTGGTATGCAATTGCATGCCGAATACCTTTAAGTGGCATGGCACACAATCGGATAGATGCGCGCAGGGTTATAACAGGTTCCGCCGAAAGGCATAGACCCGAGCGGGCGGCAGGTTGCCCCATACCTTATCGCTCTTGGTCCAGGTCAACCCAAGGGCATTTCGAACCCGTTCCGCAACCGGAGGATTGGGGCCATATGTGAATTGAATAAACACACCATCGGGGGCCATTGCACGAAAGCTGGCGCGCAGTATGGCCAGCTGGAGGTTTTTGGGAAAGGACAGAAAAGGCAGGCCGGATACAACGGCCCGGACATTGTTCAGCTCGAGTTGTCCCATGGATTGGGCAGGCGCATGATGGACGTGAATCCTAGGGAAACCGTCACGAAGACAGTCAACGAAATCACCGTTCAATTCAAAAGCATGCAGGTCCTGTTCAGCAACGCCGGCGTCCAGTAGAGCTTGGGTGATTTTGCCAGTGCCTGCCCCCAATTCTATCACGGGTCCCCCGCGCGCTTCCGGGAGCGCTGCGGCCATCTCACGCGCCAGAGCTTCGGACGATGGGGCGAGCGCAACAACACGGTGGGGACGACGGATCAGCTGCCCCAAAAACAGCGGTAATGCAGACATGAAACTGTACCTTTGAGTATACTCATTGGCACATTGAGCACAAAAGCAACGCGCGACAACCCTAGGGTGCCGCGCGTTACCGAAACTTCATAGTATAGACCGGGCCTTACTTACGGAAGCGGTCCAAGCTGACCACTTCGGCGTCTTGATGCGGTGCATCCTCAACGGTCCCATCTGGATCATCGTCCGGATCGGTCGGATCGTCGTCTTCGACGTCATCATGGGATTCAAACCGAAGGCCGAACTCAACAGATGGATCGACAAAGGTTTGGATCGCGTCATAGGGGATAGCCAAGCGCTCGGGTGTTTCCCCAAAGTTGAGCGTGACCGCAAAACCATTGTCGTCAACCTCGAGATCTTCAAACCAGTGCTGGATCACAACGGTCATTTCGTTGGGATACCGCTCGCGCAGCCACGGCGCGATCTCAACATCCGGGAAACCGGTGTCGAAGGTGATGAAAAAATGATGTTCCCCCGGCAAGCCATCTTTTTGGATGCTCACCAAAACTTCTTGGATGAGGCTGCGCATCGCACGATGCATCAGCTTGCCATAGTCGATACCCGAAGACATAGATCCGCCCTTCTTATTTGCGCTCAGCATATTGGAATTGTCGCGGAACGAAAGGGCAGAAATCCACCGCTTAAACGAGAAACCAGCTTAGTGCCGCACAAACCAGCAGTGTAGTCAGGACGCCAAGACGCAACATCACCAACATCACCGACGCGAAGGCTAAAAGAGGCAGGATCTGCCAGTCGAAAGACGACAGCACAGGCGCGGGCAGGGTGACTGGCCCAGCCGACCACGTACCAATGTCCGCAAATGCCACATGCAGTGCAAACCAAAGCGAGAGATTTAGGATCACCCCCACAACAGCAGAGGAAATCGCCCGCAGCGCAGCACTTAGACGCGGACGGCCCAGCAAGGTTTCAACATAGGGAGCCCCGGCGAAGATCCACAGAAAACAGGGCACAAAGGTCATCCAAAGCGTCAACACGCCCGCCACAAGCGCGAAAACTAAGCCACCTTGAACATAACCGGTCAGCATTCCGACAAATTGGGTCACGAGAATAAGTGGACCAGGGGTTGTCTCTGCCAGGCCCAGCGCGTCAACCATCTGCCCGGTTTCAAGCCACGCGCGGTTTTGAACAACCTCTTGCGCCATATAGGCCAGAACTGCATAGGCGCCGCCAAAAGTAACAACCGCGAGTTTTGCGAAGAAAGCCGAGAGCTCAAACAAGAGCGTCTGGTCGCAGAGCCAAAGAAGTGGCAATGGTGCCAGCCAAGCCAATGCCCACACAACAAGGACTGATGGTTTGGTTTTCCCTGTGACCTCAGGCACGTCCTCTGCGATATCATTTTTGCTCATCCAATATCCAACGGCGGCACTAAGTGCGATCACAAGCGGGAATGGGGCGTTCAGGGCAAAGATGGCAAAGAAGGATCCAAGCGCAAGTGCAATGGCCGTCAGAGAGCCCAGCGCCTTTTGTGACAGACGGATCAACGCTTGGGCGACAATAACAATCACGCAGGCTTTGACACCCAACATTAGTGCTTGGGTTTCGGGATGGGCCCCAAAGGCTCCATAGGCCAAAGCCAAGGCTGCGATCACCAAAGCGCCGGGCAACACAAAAAGGGCACCGGCCAACACCCCTCCGGCCACGCCGCGAAGCCGCCACCCCGCATATGTCGCCAACTGCATCGCCTCCGGTCCGGGCAGAAGCATGCAAAAGCTCAACGCACGTAGGAATTGGTCCTGAGACAGCCAACGCTGTTCATCAACCAAGACACGTTGCATCAAAGCAATTTGCGCCGCAGGACCACCAAATGAAGTGATCCCGATCTGGCCGAAGGTGCGAAACAAAGTGGAATAGCTGGGTGTTGTCATGGGCATGGCTTGCCCCCCATGACAGAGGAATGCAACAGTCTCTTGATGGTCTCAGCTGAGTTTTGTGCCCGACATGCACAGAAGGGCCGCATCCTCTGGGAGCAGCCCCAGATCTTGAAAATATGTCATCATGTCGACTTGGATGTGCACCCGGTTCAACAACCCATCACGAGTTTCAATCATAATCACGCCTGACTGCGTCGCAATTTGTTCTGTTGCCAAATTGCGAATGTCCATCTCGATCAGATAGGCAGATTTTCCCGCGAGATCATTAAGTGTCTCGTTGATGCGATAGCTTTTGAGACGTGACAATTCGCGCAGTTGTTCGGCCATTTCGCGATAGTCCTGAGGGCCGAGTTTTACATTGGGTACCAGCCCGGTGATTTGCGCCTCGGGATGAAAAAGCCGATCGACTGCGGTGGGGTCATCGGCGATCCAAACTTCGTCAAGAACTTTCGTAAGTAGAACCAAGGACAGAGAGATATCATTCGCCATTCGAGTGTTCTACTGGCGCGAGCTTTAACAATTTCTGAAAGACAATTGATTTGCCTCTAAGCGATGTTAGCATCTCGCTACTGGTAGTGAGTTAGGGAGCAAGATGTCTGATCCAATTTCTTCAGTTACAATTGTCGGAGGCGGCACTGCAGGCTGGCTCGCGGCTCTTTTGCTCAACCATACTCTGGGTAAGAACCCGAAAACCGGCAAACCCATCAAGGTCACCTTGATTGAATCCCCCAACATTCCAACCGTTGGAGTTGGCGAGGCCACGGTACCCGGCATGCCGCGCACGCTTAAAGAATGCGGGATTTCGGAACAGCAATTTTTCAGCGCCTGCAACAGTTCTTTTAAACTAGGTGTGTTGTTCGATCACTGGAATGTCGATGAACACGGCAAACCCATCCAGTTCGTCAATCCCTTTGAATCTCCGCCTCCGCTCAAGGGTCTGGATTTGGCCAACTATTTCCTAAGATTTGGCGCCGGAGATCTGGATTTCGTACATCTGAGCGCGCCCTGTTTAGACCTGCGCGAGGGGATGCGCGGCCCGCGGGGGTTTCGCGCCCCAGAGTTTCAGCGCGATGTAAACTTTGCCTATCATCTGGATGCGGGTAAATTCGCTGCGCTGCTTCGCGACCAATGCGTCGCCAAAGGGGTCGAACATGTGTTCGACAATCTTCAGGATGTTGAGCTGAATGAGGAAGGTAATGTTGCCGCGCTGCATCTCGAAAAAGAGGGGCGTCGTCCCGTTGAAATGGTTCTGGATTGTACAGGGTTTCGCGGGTTGATCATCAATCAGGCCCTTGGAAGTGAGTTCATCGATTACTCGCGGTATCTTGCCAATGACAAAGCCATGGCCGTACAGATCCCGCATCAAAGTGACCAGATTGAACCGATGACACGGTCAACAGCACTTGGGGCAGGGTGGACATGGCGGGTCCCGCTCTACAACCGCATCGGCACCGGATATGTCTATTCGAGTGCCCACCGCAGTGATGAACAGGCCAGAGAGGAATTTCTAAACTGGCTGGGCCCCGCGGGTAAGGATGCCGAACCTCGGATAATTCCGATGCGGGTTGGCCGCAACCGCGAGCTTTGGGTAAAGAACTGCGTGGCGGTTGGTCTCTCAGGTGGTTTCATTGAACCGCTAGAATCAACGGCCATCCACATGATCGAAATGGCTGTGCGTTTTCTGGTCACCTATTTCCCAGACACCAGCTATGCTGCGCCTTTGCGCCAAAGGTTCAATCAACAGATGGAGAACCTCTACGATGAGGTGCGTGACTTCATTTGTTTGCACTACACACTGAACAACCGCACGGACAGCGACTATTGGATCGACGCGCGCGAGCAATTGGAAGTTCCCGATACACTGGCCGAAAACCTTGAGCTTTGGCGTCACGTCCTTCCCGGGCACTACGATCTCAAGAATGACTCGCTGTTTTCTGTTTACACCTATCACACCGTGCTTCTCGGCAAACGCGTATACGAGATGGGCTATGCGGCGCCCAATTTCGGATCTGTCTTGGATCTCGATGAGGATGCCTGGTGGGAATTCGTTGCGAACCGTCGCGCCCATTTTGCTTCGATCGCCGAAAAATCCGCGGATCACAGGCATTTGCTTCGCGACATTCGCGGTGAATTAGGCAGCCGTGAGAGGCGCACTCTGGAACGCGGAGGTCAGCTTGAGATGCCCATGATGTCTCAACATGACCAGGCAGAAACCGCATTGCTCTAAAGGGAAAGTGGAGGTTTCTGTTGCCAGGCACCTCCGAACCCCGCCTCACGCGGCTAGGCGAAAGGACTTAAGTTTCGATCTCTCGAACTGCTTACGCAGCCAGAGCTACCGGAGCACGATTGTCGTTTGCAATTGTACTTTCTGAACCGATAACGGTGGTATCTCACCGAAGCAAAGCTACGTTTTTACGCGTTCGTCGATCCTATTTCGTCCCCATGATCCTCAAACGAAGGATGATTGGTGGAGACGCCGGGTACCGCCCCCGGGTCCGATCCGTTTATTATACGCGCGTTTATGCCCATAGATCCCGAAGGAACATCTCTCACATAAGGTTTCTGATGAGGGATGCAAAGGGGGTATCGCAAAATTTTTCTGGCGCCATTTGGCTGTTTTTCCTTTTCGGTCAGCACGCGAGGCGCAGATTCCTTGAATACATCCAAAAAGTTAGCCTAGGGGTTTTTCAAGGGCCGCAAGACCTGACGACATGCAGCAACCATAGGATCATGGGTCTCTTTGAGGATCTGAACACGGTCAAACCTGTCGGGGTCGCGTGTGACAGCCGTGCGAAGCGCGTCTCCAAAGGCGAGACGCAGCTCTGTGCCGATATTGAATTTGCAGACATTCGACCCCAGGGCCAGCGATCTGCGTTGTGCTATGGGTACCCCCGATCCGCCATGTATGACCAATGGCACCTGAGTAACGGCTTCAATCGCTCGAATGCGGGGCTCATCCAGCCCGCCCTGTTTCTCCTGTTGCAGGTGCACATTCCCAACAGAGATCGCCATGGCGTCGACGCCTGTGTCTCGTGCGAACTGAGCAGCCTCATCCGGGTCGGTTCCAGCTGAGCTTTCGCCTCCGGAATAGCCAACAAAACCGATCTCACCTTCACAGGACACGCCCGCAGCATGGGCCATTTCAACTATGGCGGCCGTTTCATCAATATTCTGCGCAAGCGGTTTGCGAGATCCGTCAAACATCACAGAGGTGAACCCGCAGTCGATGGCGACGCGGCAGTCTTCGGCGCTATAGCCGTGGTCAAGATGTGCAACCACGGGCACCGAGGCCGTTTCGGCCAGATGCCGGAACATTTTACCAAGCACCGGCAGAGGCGTGTGTTCACGGCACGATGGGCCGGCCTGTAGGATCACAGGGCAACCTTCGGCTTCAGCGGCGGTGACAAAGGCACGCATGTCTTCCCAACCCAGGGTGACAAGCCCCGCGACGGCATATCCGTCGCGCAGGGCAGGCTGAAGCACATCAGCAAGGGTGACAAGCGTCATTTGAACTTGGCCACCATGTCCATAATGCCGGGAATGGTATGCAGCTGTTCTTCATGGGTTGGCTGGAAGTACTGCTTCAAAGACCGCTGACTGAGCCCGCCCAGAATTGTGAAATAGTACATTTCATAACCCGGGAGTGCAGCGCAGGGATGATAGCCCTTGTCGATCATGATCGTAGATCCATCCATGATATGATAGGCATCGCCGGGCTTGTTGTCTTCGCGCTGCAGCATCTGAAGACCGGAGCCGTAGTTCGGCTTGAAACGGAAGTTATAGGTTTCGTCGTGCCGTGTTTCATTCGGCAAACGATCGGTGTCATGTTTATGACTTGGGAAGCCAGACCAACCGCCTGCGCCAACTGTGAAAAGCTCGCTCACCAGAAGACGGCCAACTTTGTCGTGATGCTGCGCTCCAAGGATGTGTTTGATTTTACGATGCGTTTTGGTGTCGTCGGAGCCATATTGCACCAGATCAATGTCGTCGCCACGCACGTCAAAAGGCTCAAGAACCTTGTCGTATTTTGCTCCGGCAATGAAGGTTTCGGTGTCATCCGTCAGGCAGGTGATGCGCACTTTGGCACCGACGGGCACGTAAACGCCCTCTGGCTCACCGCCCCAAACATCACCTGATCTGTTGCCAAGAGTATCGAATACGGCACCATCGACATCAACAGTCACTGTGCCAGTGGCCGGTACAACGCAGGTCTCATAGCCCGGCACACTGTATTCAAAACTTTCGCCTTTTTTCAGCTTGATGATGTTGAAATAGTTCAGGGGAACCAGGTCGTGATCCACATCAACGATGGGTTTGTTCTGGTTGTCGTGAGGCGCGATATGCATGGGCCTCTCCTTTCAAGTAGCGGTTGGGCCGGGGTGCTCTTGCAAAAATGCCTCCAACTCTGCTGTTGTCGGCATTGAGGGTGCACATCCCGGTTTCGAAACGACGATGGAAGCACAGGCAGAGCCACGCAAAACGGCGCTTTTCAGGTCGTGTCCCGTGGCAAGTGACGCAAGCAAACCAGCCATAAAGCTGTCGCCCGCACCGTTTGGCTTGACAGCCGTGACGGGGTAGATTCCCGTGCGGATTTCTCGCCCACCAACAAGGGTGATCGCACCCTCATGACCCATCTTGTAGATCACCATTTTACCTGAGGCCGCGAGCTCGCGGGCTTTGTCCAAGCCTTTTTCGATCCCACCGGCCATAAAGCCAAATTCCTCATCATTGCCGATGATCAGGTCGCTTTCTTCACCGGCACGCGAGAGCACCTCGGCTGCGACGTCGGGAGAGGGCCAGGAATAGGGCCGGTAGTCGATATCAAACAAGATCGGCACACCGGCCGCGCGTGCATTCTCAAACGCCCGGAAGGTCGAGCTACGCGAGGGTTCCGCCGCAAATACCGTTCCCGCAGTGATCAGGGCGCCGAATGAGGCATAGTCGACGCGGTCAACATCCTCATTGGTCACCTGAAAATCGACCGCATTATTGCGATAGATACAGAGTTGAAAGTCGTCCATCGTGCTTTCGTAAACCGCAAGAGAGACACGATGTTCGCCATCCAGAACTTTCACATACTGAGTATCTACGCCGTAGTGCTTTAACTTGTTGGTACAAAACCGGCCCACAGTGTCATTGCTGACAGAAGTGATCAGCGCCGATTGCATCCCAAGCTTACAAAGTCCGGCGCAGATGTTGGCAGATGATCCTCCCAGATCGGCCCGGAACATGTCGGCATGTTCCGCCTTGGTGCCCTGAGGATCTGCGAACATATCCATGCCCGCGCGACCAAAAACAGCGAAGTTTCCTTTTCGAATTCCGTCCAACACAGTACTCATCAGACCCCCCGACGCTGTTTTGAGCGGGAGGATTCCCAATCGATATGAGCCTTCCGCACGGTATCGTCGTCGGTGATATGCGGTGTGCCGACCTCCCACCAGGTATGGCCTTCGGTGGTCCACCCCTCATAAGGATCTACATCCATGACAATCACATAGGTTTTGTCTGAGGCTTTGGCGCGCTTGAACGCCTCGCCAAGTTCTGCAGGTGTTGCCACCTTTTCTGCAGACGCCCCCATCGAGGCGGCATGGGTCACAAAATCGACGCCAAACGCTTCTGGAATTGTTGGACAATCCTCAAGCAGGTTGTTGAAACTCTCATTGCCAGTGTTGTTTTGCAGCTTGTTGATAACTGCGAAGCCGCCGTTGTCGAGCACGAGGACGATCATCTTCTGACGGCTTAGAACACTAGAATAGATGTCTGAATTCAGCATCATGTATGAGCCGTCACCGCAGAACGTGATGGTGTCTTGTTCTGGCTCTTGTTCGGCCTGGGCAATGCGTGCCCCCCAAGCGCCGGCAATTTCATACCCCATACAGGAGAAACCGAATTCGACGTCGACAGTGCCAATATCAAGTGTGCGCCAGTTGGCCGTCACTTCGGCAGGCAACCCACCGGCTGCGGCAACCACGCGATCACGAGGATCACACAGCGCATTCACAACGCCGATGGCCTGCGCATAGGAATTGGGACGGTTTCCATGTTCGACGTTTTTGGCAACATAGTCGTCCCATTTGCTGCGTTCCGTCTTAGCGAAGGCCTCCCAGTCCATCGGAGCACGATAGTCGAGCACCTCAGAGAGAGCCGTTAGAGACAATTTAGCGTCCCCCACTACAGGCAAGGACATGTGCTTCCCAGCGTCATGTCGACCCGCATTGATCGAAATGAATTTCGCGTCCTGATCGAAGGCCGTCCAGGACCCGGTGGTGAAGTCCTGAAGACGGGTGCCAACAGCGACCACCACATCAGCCTTCTCGGCTATTGCATTGGCGCTGTTTGAACCGGTCACCCCAAGCGGTCCGATGTTTAGCGGGTGTGTGGCCAACATATTGGCCCGTCCGGCGATGGTCTCGACCACTGGAATGTTATGCGTCTCGGCAAATTCGGTAAGTTCGTTGACGGCCCGCGAGTATTGCACACCTCCACCCGCAATAAGCATCGGGCGTTTCGCGGTTTTCAGTAGCGCCACGGCATCGGCGATCTCGGCGCAATCCGGGCTTTGTCGGCGAATGCGGTGGAGCTTTTTCTCAAAGAACTTCACCGGATAGTCGTAGGTCCACCCCTGAACATCTTGAGGCAGACCCAAAAATGCAGGTCCACAATCTGCGGGATCAAGGAGTGTCGCGATGGCCGCAGGCAAGGATTGAATCACCTGCGCTGGATGGGTGATCCGATCCCAATAGCGGCTCACTGGTTTGAAGGCGTCATTTACACCAAAGGTTGGATCGTAGAAATTTTCCATCTGCTGCAAGACCGGGTCGGGCAGGCGGGTAAGGAAGGTGTCACCACACAAAAGCAGCATCGGAAGCCGGTTTGCGTGGGCAAGGCCTGCGGCGGTCAGCAGGTTGGCGGTGCCGGGCCCAGCACTTGCGGTGCAGAACATAAAGCGCTGGCGCAGCCATTGTTTTGCGTACCCAGCCGCAGCAAATCCCATGCTTTGTTCGTTCTGCCCACGGTACAGGGGCAGAGTGTCGCGGTGGCTATTGAGCGCCTCTCCGAGGCAGGTCACATTGCCATGGCCAAAGATGCCAAACCCGCCTCCACAGAGGCGATGTTCTTGGCCGTCAATCTCAATGAACTGATTGGAAAGCCATCTAATTATTGCCTGCGCGGTGGTCAGGCGGATCGTGTCATGTGAGGTCGTCATATCTGCGCGGGCCCTTTGGAAAATCCGGCCAATTGCCGAATGCAGCTTGCGAGTTTTCGATTCTCAAGATACAAGTTTTGCAACCGGTTGCAAACTGAATTTCAAAACAACGAGGCGCACAGGATGACTGAGATCGGAATCGGCATTGTTGGTGGCGGATACATGGGCAAGGCGCACGCCGTGGCCATGTCTGCTGTAGGTGCTGTGTTTGATACAAAGCTGCGGCCGCGCTTGGAAATGGTGTGCGCGTCTAGCGAGACAAGTGCCGACAGGTATCGCGAAGCTTATGGATTTGCCCGCGCAACCGATGATTGGCAAGTTCTGGTTAATGATCCAAAGGTCGAAGCGATCGTCATCGCCTCACCACAGGAAACGCACCGTGAGATAGCAGAAACGGCCTTTGCGCTTGGGAAGCCGGTTCTTTGTGAAAAGCCACTCGGTGCCTCTCTTGACGATAGCACAGCCATGGTTGCTGCGGCTGAGACCTCGGGCGTCACCAATATGGTAGGTTTCAACTATATTCGCACCCCCGCGAGCCAGTTTGCCGTGAACCTGATTGCGCAGGGAGAGATCGGGGATGTCACTTGGTTTCGTGGTGAGCATACGGAAGATTTCTATGCGGACCCCTCTGCCCCAGCATCCTGGCGAACAACGGGTATGGCGAACGGGACAATGGGGGATCTGGCGCCACATATGATCAATGCGGCTTTGGCCCTGATTGGACCGATTGATCGTGTGATGGGGGTCGTGGAAACAGTTCATAAAACCCGCCCCGGTGGCGAGGTTACAAATGATGATCAGGCCCAGATGATGTGTCGTTTTGAAAATGGTGCCATGGGGCATCTATTTTTCTCACGCGTCGCCACGGGTCGCAAAATGGGCTACGCCTACGAGATCACCGGCACCAAAGGCGCCATACGTTTTGACCAAGAAGACCAAAACGCAATCTGGTTGTACCGGATGGACGGCCCCGAGGCGGAACGCGGCTTTCGCAAAATCCTGACGGGTCCGGAACACCCAAACTATGCGCCGTTCTGCCAGGGGCCGGGGCATGGGACCGGCTATCAAGACCAGATCATCATTGAGGCCCGGGATTTCCTTGAGGCAATCGCGACCGGCAAACCTATCTGGCCAACTTTCCGCGATGGGCATGAGGTCAATCGCATCGTCGCGGCGGTGCTTGCATCGTCAGAAGACGAAGCCTGGAAAACTATCAATCGTTTCTGATTATCGGAGAACAAGAAATGACCATCAGAATCGGGAATGCCCCCTGTTCATGGGGTGTGGAATTCGCACAAGATCCACGAAACCCTACATGGCAATCTGTCCTGAAAGACTGTGCTGCGGCAGGGTACAAAGGGATCGAGCTTGGGCCGGTTGGCTTTATGCCAGAGGACCCAGCAGTGCTTGCCGACGGTCTGGCAGAGCATGATTTGCAACTGATCGGCGGCGTGGTGTTTCGCCCGTATCACGATCCGGACGCTTGGGAAGATGTCCTGGATGCGACACATCGAACGGCGCGGGCGCTCAAGGCGCATGGAGCCGAGCATCTGGTTTTGATCGACTCCATTTCGCCACGTCGTGCGCCAACCGCAGGTCGTGCCGGTGAAGCCGAACAAATGGACAAGGCGGAATGGGTAGCCTATCGCGACCGTATCGCCGAGAGCGCGCGCATCGGTGCTGAAGAGTATGGTCTTACCGTTGGTATTCACGCCCATGCGGCGGGTTTCATGGATTTTGAACCCGAGTTGGAGCGCCTTCTAAGCGAAGTCGATGAGAAAATTCTCAAGATCTGCTTTGACACCGGACACCACTCCTATGCAGGCTTTGATCCCGTTGCCTTTATGAAGCGCAACATTGGGCGCATTTCCTACATGCACTTCAAAGACATCGATCCAAAAGTAAAATCCGACGTGATCGAAAAACGGACCGGGTTCTATGATGCCTGTGGTCAGGGAATTTTCTGCAATCTCGGAGACGGAGATGTGGATTTCCCTGAGGTTCGAAAAGTCCTGACAAATGCCGGTTTCGAGGGCTGGTGCACCGTTGAACAGGATTGCGACCCAACACTTGATCCCGATCCCGTAGGCGATGCGCGCATCAACCGCGAATACCTTGAATCTATTGGCTTCAACTAAGGAAGGCCGAGACATGAGCAAACTAAAATGGGGAATGATCGGCGGCGGAGAAGGCAGTCAGATTGGCCCCGCACATCGGCTGGGCGCCCTTGCAGACGGACACTTTGAACTTGCCGCTGGCGCGTTGGATCACCGTCCAGCGGTGGGCCGAGATTATGCGCAACGGTTAGGGATTGCAAGTGACCGGGCTTATGGCGGTTGGCAGGAGATGCTGGAAGGTGAGCGGAACCGTGATGATCGGATTGATCTGGTGACGGTCGCTACACCCAATTCGACCCACTTTGAAATCACCAAATCCTTTCTCGAAGCAGGATTCAATGTGCTTTGCGAAAAGCCGATGACCATGACCGTTGAGGAAGGTGAGGAGATTGTTCGTGTCGCCGAGAAAACGGGCAAGATCTGTGCGGTAAACTATTGCTACTCAGCATATCCCATGGTGCGCCAAGCGCGGGCTATGGTGCGGGCGGGCGAGCTTGGGAAAATTCGTTTGGTGGTGACTAACTTTAGTCATGGGCATCATGGCGACGCCACCGATGCCGACAACCCACGTGTGCGTTGGCGCTACGATCCGGCCATGGCGGGTGTCTCCGGTCAGTTTGCGGATTGCGGCATTCACGCCCTACACATGGCAAGCTTCATTTGTGATGATGAAGTGTCCACGCTCTCTGCCGACTTCGCGTCCACCATCTCAAGCCGAGAGCTAGAAGATGATGCGATGGTGAACTTTAGAATGGAAGGCGGGACGGTTGGGCGCCTCTGGACCTCCTCTGTGGCCATTGGCAGACAGCATGGTTTTGATATCCAGATCTTTGGCGAAACAGGCGGGCTGCGTTGGGCATCGGAACAACCCAATCAGCTTGTCTACACCCCCGTTGGTGGACGCACCCAGATCATCGAAAAAGGGGAGGGTGGTTTGCACGAAGACGCCGAACGCCTTTCACGTGTGGCGATCGCTCACCCTGAAGGATTCCCTCTGGCCGTCGCAAATATCTACTGTGATTTGGCGGATGCGATCCGGGGTGAAACGCGAGATGGGCTTCCGAAAGCTGCCGATGGGCTACGCTCGATGGCGGCGGTTCATAATGCGGTTACTTCGGCCAAAGCCAACGGCGCCTGGGTGGATGCACGCCCACCAATGTTTCGCACCTAAATGAATGAAAATGCAGCGGGCCTTGGCATTAACGGGGCCCGCCTGCGTATTCACCTTAGGCGATCTTCATACAGAAGGTCGAAGCGATCCCCGTTCGATCAAGGTACAGGGGAAAAGTCGCGCCTCGGGATGGCGCTCAGGATCATCTAGCAGTGAAACCATTAGGTCGACTGAAGCAGCTGCAATTTGACCAATCGGCTGACGAATGGTTGTCAGGTTGATGTTGTCCCAACCCGCCATTTCAAGATCATTCAACCCCAAAAGACCGACATCCTCAGGCACCTTGAAGCCGCGAGACTGCAGAGCGCTGAGCGCGCCAATTGAGATGATGTCATCGGCCCCAAAATAGACATCCGCCAGATTGCCTTCGTCGATCAGACGCAGCATCTCAGCTCGGCCCGCATCGAAAGAATATTCCTCAGAGAATGAGTGCGAAAACCCAAGACCCTGGCTGGCCATCTCTGCCGAAAACCCCTTTAGACGATCCGTTGTTGATACGGCGGTCTTAGGGCCCCCAAGATATCCAATATTGCGATATCCGCGTTCGATCAGCAGACGCGCCGCGAAAGAACCCGCGTGTTCGTTGTCAATCCCAACCACGTTAGAGCTGTCGCTGCCTCGGTACCGCGCAAAGGCAAACACCGCAGGAATGCCCGCTTTTTCGAACAAAGTGGCGAAGCTTGGCGGAACAGTAGACGAGGCAACGATGACACCATCAACCGAATACTGCCGAAGCATTTGTGCTGCCTGGTCCGGATCCGGCATCGAGGTAAGATTGACAAGAAGGGGGCGCAGATCACGCGCCTGCAATCCGGAGGTGAATACGTCGAAGGCTTTGAGGAAAAAGGGGTTATGGAAGTTGTCGGAGATCAGGCCGATCAACTTTGTGCGCCCGGTCGTCAAAGATGAGGCAAGCGCATTAGGACTATACCCAAGCTCCTCAGCGGCTTTCTCAACTTTGCGCCGCATTTTCTCGGAAACAGAAGCGCCGTTAGTGAAAGTGCGCGACACGGCTGAACGCGATACGCCCGCCCGTTCTGCAACCTCTTTCAATGTTACGGCCATTCTCCGAGTTCCCCGTCGAGTTTCAAAGACGATGTTTTAGCGTGAAATTCCTCAAGACACATCATGAAATTTACCGAAGCGTTTTGCAACCGGTTGCAAAAAATATGGCGATGTGTTTAATCTTGAGTCGGAAATGCGGGAATCTACCGCTTTCGATCTCGATTTGTGGATCTTGGGAGGAACACATGACATCTCTGTTTAAGAAATTGACGCTGGCGACGGCCATTGTTGCGGCGCCGCTGCTAGCTGCGACCACTGTGTCGGCTGAAGGCGAAAAATACATTCTTGTGAGCCATGCTCCGGACAGCGACAGCTGGTGGAACACCATCAAAAACGGCATCGCGCTTGCTGGTGAGCAGATGGATGTTGAGGTGGAATACCGCAACCCGCCGACCGGTGACCTTGCCGATATGGCACGGATCATTGAGCAAGCGGCTGCATCTGGTCCGCATGGCATCATCACCACCTTGGCCGACCCAGACATCTTGGAAGGTCCGATCAAAGCCGCTGTCGACAGCGGTGTTGACGTCATCATCATGAACACCGGATCGCCGGAAAAAGCGCGCGAAGTGGGCGCATTGATGTATGTCGGTCAACCTGAGTATGACGCAGGTTATGCGGCTGGTCTGCGCGCTAAAGGCGACGGCATCGGTTCGTTCCTCTGTGTGAACCACTACATCGTTCAGCCGTCGAGCCAAGAGCGTTGTCAGGGCTTTGCGGATGGTCTGGGTATCGAATTGGGAAGCCAGATGATCGACGCTGGGCAAGATCCGGGTGAGATCAAAAACCGTGTACTTGCTTACCTGTCCGCCAATCCGGAAACTGACGCGGTTCTGACCCTTGGTCCGACCTCTGCGGATCCGACGCTGCTTGCGCTGGAAGAAAATGGCCTTGCTGGCGATATCTACTTTGGCACCTTTGACCTGGGTGGCGAGATCGTCAAAGGCATTAAATCTGGCGTTATCCAGTGGGGTATTGACCAACAGCCCTTCCTGCAGGCCTATCTGCCGGTTGTCGTAATGACCAACTATCATCGTTATGGCGTTCTGCCGGGCAACAACATCAACTCGGGTCCGGGTTTTGTCACAGCAGATGGTTTGACCAAAATCGAAGAGTTCGCGGGCGAATACCGCTAATCTTATGCGGAGGGCGCCGGGAAAACGGCGCCCTCTTTGCATCCAATTTCCGAAAATCCAGTCACAATCCAGTCACTTAGGGGAGATGTCGCATGCAGGACGCGACCAAACCCACGGCCCAGACCGATGAACGCATCAAAGAGATCTCTGCGTTCCGAAAAGCCCTAATCCGCCCTGAATTGGGTGGTATGGTCGGTACAATCGCCGTGTTTACCTTCTTTTTACTATTTGCGTTCGACAGCGGTATGTTCAGCAGCCAGGGCATCATGAACTGGTCGATTGTTTCGGCTCAATTTATGATCATCGCCGTCGGGGCGTGCCTATTGATGATCGCAGGCGAGTTCGACCTCTCTGTTGGCTCCATGATTGGCTTTGCCGGCATGATGGTGGCGATTTTCTCGGTTACCTTTGGCTGGCCAACCTGGATCGCGATCCTAGTCACCTTTGCTTTGTGTATCGCGATAGGGGCGCTTAACGGCTGGATTGTGATCCGAACAGGTCTTCCTAGCTTTATCGTAACGCTTGCATTTCTGTTTATCCTCCGGGGGTTTACGATCTTCTTGCCGCAGGTCATCGAGCGCAAGACAATCATCGGCGGGATCAAAGATGTTGCTGAAGGTGATTGGCTCGCAGCCATCTTTGGCGGAAAAATTCTACAAGGGGCCTTTGTTTGGCTGGGTGATGCAGGACTTATTGCAACCTTCGAACGTGGCACCCGCAAAGGCCAACCCGTGGTCGACGGCATTCCGATGTTGATTGTCTGGGCCTTAGTCTTGATTGTTATAGGACATATCCTGCTGACCAAAACAAAATTTGGGAACTGGATTTTTGCCTCCGGTGGCGATGCGGAAGCGGCGCGCAACTCCGGTGTTCCCGTGAACAAAGTGAAAATCCTGATGTTCATGTTCACGGCCTTCTGCGCCACGGTTTTTGCCATGTGTCAGGTTATGGAATTCGGATCTGCCGGTGCGGATCGCGGATTGCTCAAAGAGTTTGAAGCGATCATCGCGGTGGTCATTGGCGGCGCGTTGCTGACCGGCGGCTATGGATCGGTCTTGGGAGCTGCTCTTGGCGCATTGATCTTTGGTGTCGTGCAGCAGGGGTTGTTCTTTGCCGGTGTCGAAAGCTCACTGTTCCGCGTGTTCTTGGGTGTGATCCTATTAGGCGCCGTCATCCTGAACACTTACATTCGTCGCATCATCACAGGGGAGCGTTGATATGAACCCGGAAAAAGCTCCTATCATTCAGATGAAAGACATCCAGAAACACTTTGGCAGTGTGATTGCACTGGCTGGTGTGTCCGTGGATGTGTTTCCCGGTGAATGTCACTGCCTTCTAGGTGACAACGGTGCGGGCAAATCGACCTTCATCAAGACCATGTCCGGGGTGCACCAGCCCACCCACGGTGAGATTTTGTTTGAAGGCAAACCGATGCATTTCAACGATCCACGGGATGCGATCACCGCGGGCATTGCAACGGTGCACCAACATCTTGCGATGATCCCACTGATGTCGGTCAGCCGAAATTTCTTTATGGGGAACGAACCAGAACGAAAAGTTGGTCCAATAAAATTCTTCGACCATGAATACGCCAATCGCGTGACCATGGAAGAAATGCGCAAAATGGGGATCAATCTTCGCGGCCCGGATCAGGCTGTGGGCACCCTGTCTGGCGGAGAACGGCAAACCGTGGCCATCGCGCGGGCGGTCCATTTTGGAGCGAAGGTCCTTATCCTCGACGAACCGACCTCGGCGCTTGGGGTCAGGCAGACGGCCAATGTGCTTGCGACAATCGACAAGGTTCGCAAACAGGGCATTGCCGTTGTGTTCATCACACATAACGTGCGCCACGCGCTAGCAGTAGGCGACCGCTTTACGGTTCTGAACCGGGGGCAAACTCTGGGAACTGCGCAACGTGGTCAGATTACGCCAGAAGAGCTTCAGGATCTGATGGCCGGTGGACAAGAACTAGTCGCACTCGAAGGAAGTCTTGGGGGAACCGTGTAGCCAGCACGCCCACAAAGCTTCGAAAGTTATTGCCAATGGCCGGTTTCGTAGTCACCGATCAAGGTGTCTACGAAACCGCCAAAACGATATGACGAAGTTCTGGTGCAGGACAAAGCCATTCAAAATGGTGTTCACGTCCCCCAAGGGCAAAGACGTTCGACCTCTTGACGGCCCAAAGTTTTCAAATTTTTGATGTTATCTAAATAGATCTTCTCAGGGTCTGAAACGTGAGCAAGGGCTTTCGTCATCTGATCTTGACGCAGAAGGTGAATGGTTGGAAAGGGCGATCGATTGGTGAAATGGCTCAGATCATCTGACGCCACACCCTCGAACTGATATCGCGGATGAAAAGACGCCAGTTGAACATGCTCTGTGAGGTCTGCCTGCTCCAATAGCTGTTGAAACCAATCGAGCACGTCGAGGTAATCGTCAAACTCATCCAGACCTTGGGTGAACATGAGCAAGCTCGTGGCAACGTCGTTTTCGTTTGCCCCCAATAAAAGCTGTAACTCGCTCAAATAGAACTGCTGCAACGCTTCATCGGTGGTGGCATCACAAACGGCATAGCGTACTTGGTCCTGAGCTATAACGCTTGACGAAAATGGGCAAAGGTTCAAACCAACGACCATTTGGTCGAGCCAGAGGCGGGTGGCTTCAACCACATCTTGGTGAGCTGTTGACGGCATGTTGAGGGCAACCTTTTTTGATGCGTAGGTCCTTAGCTGCTTGAATAGCTTAAAGCAAATTTAGCAAAAGCCCTAAAGCGATGGCAAAAATCAAAATCCATCGAGTTCACGGTATCACCAAGAACAAGCTGTACTGACCGCCCGGTCATAATCTTGCGCTGCCCCTGCCTGCAACGCGGTCAAGGGCCAGCGCAACTGTTTGCTTCAGGTAATGTGAACAGACCGGATTTCTTCGTGCAGCATCGCGCGGGAAGGGGGGTACTGCACACAATCCCCCCTTCACTGTAACACGGGTATCGTCGCTCCCCAGTTCAGCCGCTGCGTCCCTCACGGAGGATATCCGCGATAGGCTCGATAGAGAAAACGTCCAGACCTTCCCGGCCAATCGGAAGCAGTGGCGCAATCTTCAATGCGTAGTCTCGTAGGCCTTCTCCGAGCGTTTCCACCGGAAGGTTGCGTTTTTGAATGGCCCAGACAGAGACAATGATCTCGATGGTCAGTACCAGCCGGGCCGCCTCAAGCATGCGCTCAAAATCGGCGACTGAGTGCAGCGCGTGGCTGGCGGTGTCCTCGACACCATCGGCCAGCTGGCCCACGGAGAGCAACAGCGAGGGCGCGGCCCAGATCTTGATGGAGGTGATCAGGGAAGACGCCAGATGTCCGAGGTTCAGGAACTGCACTCCACCCAGCGGGCTGTTTTCGTCTGCAAAGCCCGTTGGCAAGCCCGAGAACTCACGCCACTGCTGTTTGTGCAGTCGCTCGCCTGCGATGTCCAAAGCCTTGGCCAGCGCCTGCCGCAGCCCGTCGATGCTCAGGGTCATTCGAGTGGAATCCATGTTGCCGTGCGATCGGACGCATTGCGCCTCTGTATCGACAATCGGATTGTCGGTGACCGAGTTTAACTCTTCGTCCCAAACGCCAGTGGCGCGGTCCAAGAGTTCCTGCACAGCACCATGGATCTGACTTGCACAGCGAAAACTAAGGGGGTCTTGGATGCGGCGGGCTTCCCCCTCGCTCCAGAGCTTGCTGCCCTGCAGGAGCTTGCGGATCTCGGCGCTGACCTGTGCCTGCCCACCACGTTGGTGGGCGCGATTTACGGGCACACTGATGGCGTTGAGATTGCCGCGAAAGGCCTCCAGCGCAAAGGCCGCGGAAAGATTGGCCAGATCCAGAAGCGCGCGCGCCTCCACCAGCGCCTCAGCCCCGGCCGCCAGGGTGACTGCATTGGTATTGATCAGCGACAGGGTTTCCTTGGGGCCGGGAATGCCATACGCCTGAGCGGCCGGTAGGTTTTGCAGCCAATTGGCAATTTGCGACATCGGGATCAGATCCGCCGCACCCACGGTGCCGTAGGACGAGATCTCGGGCATTTCAGCGCCGTTGATCTGATCAAGTATCAACTGCACCAATGGTTCTGAGACTCCGGAGAGGCCATGCGAAAACTCATTGGCCAGAATGATCAAGGCAGCACGCACCCGGCTTTTGGGAAGAACCTCGCCGCCCGCATGTGTCGCATGCGCACGCGCAAGACGCCGGTTGTAATCCTGCACATTCTCCGTGGCGACCTTGAAATCCTTCTGAGAACCCACACCGGTCGTAATGCCATAGCCCTCTGTTCCGCTTGCCACCACGTCTTCGACCACGCGGCGGCCACGGATAATTCTGTCGCTCCCGCCGTCAACAAGGACCACGTTGGCCCTTTGAGTCACCGCAGCCACCAACTGGTCACAGGTCAGGGAAGAGCCATCCAACACCAGGCGTTCGCCATAGGAGAGGAGATGTTTTTCAGTCATGCAGTGAGCCTTTAGCAGAAAATGGTATTAGCGCTGGGATGAGGGTTAGAGCTCTTCCCAAGGGAAACTGTCGAGCCGTTCGAATCCGGTCTCGGTGACCAGAACCTGAGTTTCCAGCTTGACGCTCTCTGTGTTCTCTTCGGCGATCAGGCTTTCGATACACAAGACCATGCCCGGTTCGATCACGCCGGAGGCGGCATTCTCGTCGAAATCCACATGCAGGGGAATGCAGGGCCATTCGTCCGCCATACCGACACCGTGCACTGCCAATGAATAGCGATAATCGACATGTTTCGCCGGAATTTTCCAGCTTTTGCAATTGTATTCCTCAAAGCTCATGCCCGGGCGGAGGATCTCTAAATTGTGGTTGATCTGCTCCAATGCGGTGCCATAGATCCGCTTTTGTGTTTCGGACATCGGCGTGTAACCGCAGGTCCAGCTGCGCGAGAGATCGGCGCAATAGCCATAGGGTCCGATCATGTCGGTATCAAAAGAAATCATCTCTCCTTCCCGGCAGACCCGGTCAGAGCATTCTTTGTACCAGGGGTTGGTATTGGGGCCGCAGGTCAGCAGTTTGGTTTCCAACCAATCGCCGCCAGACCGGGCATTTTCAAAATGCAGATGACCCCAAAGCTCGCGTTCTATGACGCCAGGGCGCGAGTTTTCGTAGATCCGCGCCATGCCCGCTTCACAGACCCGGATTGTCCAGCGCATCAGCTCGACTTCTTCAGGCGACTTGATAGAGCGGGCGCGCTCGGTCAGCTCCGCGCCTTCGACATAGGTAAACCCGCGGTTTTCTAAGGCATGCAAGCCGGGGCCGTCCAGTTTGTCGGCCGCAAAGCGCTTGTTACCGCCACCGTGTTGACGCAGTAGATCGGCAATTTCATCTGCCCATGTTTCAACGCCAACAATGGCTTTGTCGCCTTTGGACATGAACATCCAGGAGACTGCGGTGCGGAGTTCATCAATGCCCGGCAACCCATCGTTCAGGTGTTCGCATCCCTTGAATTCCCACAATATTGCCGGGCCGTCGGCAAGGATCATCGCATAGCGCACGGGGTTGTGGCTGGTCCAAACCTGCATGTTCGAACTGTCAAACGCGTAACGAATGTTGATCGGATCATAGAGGATCAAACCAGCCACATCATAATCCGAGATCATTTTGCGGAACCGGTTCAACCGGTAACTGCGGGCCTTGTCGAGGACGGTGGCGCTGACCCGGCTGATCAAGGGTTTGTCCGCCCCTTCGCTATTGAGATATGTCAGCTTGCGGTTGTCTTTGAAGGCATTTTCGGTCTGGGTCATCATTTCGTCCGTAGGCAAAACGCTTTCGAAGCTGGTCCGACAAGCGCTTATAGTGAATGGGAGGATGTCTTCCGCCAATCGCGGATGACCGGGAGGTGATCAGGCCAGGGTGCGTCCGTAAAAGCCCATCTGTTCGTCTTCTGAGAACACGACACCTGGGCGGTCAAAGAAGGCGAAGATGGCGATCATCCGATCAATATCACCTCTCACCGGAACAACTCGGTGCGCAGTATTGACGCCGCGAAACACGTTCAACGCACCGGCCTCAGGCATGATCTGCTTGATCTTCGGGTCCTTGCCGAGCAGCACATCGGCCACGCCGTCATAGTTCTGGTCGTCAGCGGTACGCAGGTTCTTGCGGTATTCCAACTGGCCGCCTTCTACGGGGGCTTGCAGCAAGATCGTCGTGGTGAATTCCGAGCGGTCAAAGTGCCAGTTCAGCCCTTCGCCGTTGCGGGTGGCCTGTAGGTTCACGCGGGCCAGCTTGTCATCCATCGTGTAGAGTTTGGCCTTCCCCATGGCGGCCGCCAGGAATGCCGCAAAAGGCGCCCATTCATAGACGTCGATGACGGCGTTGCCCTGAAGTTGATCCGCACAAAGGGCGTGGTTCACGGTCTTGAGCTTTGCCATCGCAGGATGGTCGTCGGAGATCCCCGGGATGGTGTCCTTAAAATAGACATTGTGGAGCCGGGCATGGCGAAAAGATTCCGTTGCCATTTTCGACTTTGCGGCATCCGCAGCAGCCTGAGCAACACCGGGTTTGAAAAAGCCGGGTAGGTTGAACATGCCTTCGGCATCTAGGTCCTTTCGACACTTTTTCACCAGCGATGCGTATTCGGGGCTGTCCGGGCAATCCAGTGGGTATGTTCTCAGATCGAGCAAATGATTCATCAAACGTCCTCCTGCGCTCTTTTTGAGCGCAGCATCCGTTTGTTTGCAACCATATGAATTATTGGGTATCATAAGAAAACTTATGGGGAAAGAATGTACAACCTGCCATCCTTGAACGGCCTGCGCACCTTCGAATCCGCTGCGCGCTGTGGTAGTTTTGTTCTTGCAGGACAAGAGCTTGGCGTCAGTTCAGCCGCCGTCAGCCTTCAGGTCAAAAGCCTTGAGGAACACCTTGGAAAGAAGCTGTTTCTGCGCAGAGGCAATCGGATTTCTCTGACCGATGCCGGAGAAGAGATCTTTCCAAAACTTGTTCAGGCGTTCAGTGATATTTCAGACGCTGCGCAACTGTTGAGCAACGACAGGCGGGGCAGGCAATTGGTGATCAGCGTGCTGCCTTCATTGTCCGATCTCTGGCTGCTGCCTCGGGTATCCAGCTTCAGAAACGAAACCGGTGTGGCGCTGGACATCCGCGTTCAGGAGGATCCGATAGACTTTGAACGCGAAGCCATTGATTTGCGGATCACCTACGGGCCTACGTTTTATGAGGGCTATCGCCAATTGCCGCTGTACTCGGACGTTGCTGTGCCGGTCTGTTCTCCGCAATTCTGGCACCAATATTCGGATACCGAAGGGACTCTGGAAAACGTTCCGGAAGATCTATTGATTCACAACAATTGGGGGGCAAGCTATTCCAGCGAACCGAGCTGGCGTGAATGGGTGCAGCGGAACCAAGGCAGGCCGGTGGATCTGAGCAAACCGGGGCTGACCATCAGCGATACCTCATTGGCCATTGCAGCAGCCAAGGCGCATTCTGGGATGGCGCTGGCTCCATTGGCCATGGTGCAACAGGATATCGACGCAGGTCTGCTGGTGCGCCCGGGTAAGGCATCTTTGAAGATGAAAAAGGAATATCTCTGCGTGTTTCCCCATGCCCGTTCAGGCTACCCTTTGCTTCGCAAGTTTCTGCAACACCTCGAAATACCTCTCCCATCTTCCGAATAGGTTGTTGGCCTGGCACACAAATTTAAAATGACAGTGTCCCATAGCTGGCCTCCTGACTAGGAACGCCGAAGGTGACGGATCACGCAAGCCGACTGTCATATGTATGACAGTCTCGTATGACACACCCCGCCGGAGCGGTTTATGTCTACCATATCAATAACTTAGGTGAGTATGGCTCCGGCGGTAGGGATCGAAGCCATTTTTGTTAACCACATAAGTGACTGTTTCAAAAGCTAATCAGGCGCTCTCTTCCGCTATGGTGACGCAGTCTGGTGGAGCACAAATACGCGCTTTCATAGTGAGACATCAAGTGTCTTGAACAGAAAACCAGGGGCGATTTTCCTTGGAATTGCTTCGGGCAAGATGCGTAATCCCCCGAATTTATTGAGGTGCGCGTCAGTTGAAACTAAGCTACTCTTTGCTCTTGCTACTAGGGGTTGGTTGTTTCATTTCTAAGCCAGTTTGCATCCCGACACCGGGGTTCAGTTGGTCTGTCGCAATTTTGGGTGCTGGACATTGAAACAAGCCGGGCTACGCTGATCATGATGATGATTGGAGAAAATTGATGAAATCGGTTTTGCCCGCCGTTGCCTTATGTCTTTTCGCTTTTCCATCGGTGGCCCAAGAGCTGGTTGGATTTTCTCGCGACGATTTTGGAAAGGTCGTGCTGGCCCAGAGACAGTTTGCTGGCGACCGTAACTTCGAAGCCGCTTTTGGTGACTACAACAACGAACCGATCACAAGCTATTCTGAAGACTCAATTTTTTCTCAGATGGGGCGATCTGTAGGCCGACTCGACGTGTTGACAGACAAAGGCGTTTTCCCCTGCACGGCCTTCATCGTTTCGGAAAAACATATCGTTACAAACAATCATTGCGTGCCCGGAATTCTGCAGGATGCGCGGGTGGAGGCAACACGCATTGAAGCGGTTCAATTCGTAGCTGGCTATGTTCTCGAAGGCGTTGAAGAGGGTACACGAACCTACAGTGTCAGTTCCGTACCGGTTGAGACCGACAAGGCTCTTGATTATTCGGTATTGGAAGTTTTTGGAAATCCCTCAGCTGAGTGGGGTGCGCTTGAAATCGAGGCACGTCTTCCGAAACCAAAAGAACCGTATTGGGTGATTGGGCATCCAATGGGTGAGGCACAAAGGATCAGCCGCGAAAAGTGCCGGGCCGCCGAACCGGCGGTTAGCGGCGGGGCCTTGCGGCATACCTGTGACACTCTGCCGGGCAATTCCGGAAGTCCGGTCATTGACGCCTCTCGCCATCGGGTTGTTGCGCTGCACCACGCAGGAAGCCGCCGCAATTCAGTGAATTATGCCATTCCTATGGCGCATATCTTGGAGGTTTCTCCGACGCTGGCGGCGTTGCGCGCAAAAAGCCCGGAGGAAGACCAAGCAGAACAAGCGACCCGTCTGCAGGAAATGAACGAACTTGTTGATACTCTGCGGGCGCAAATGGATGGAATTCGCCAAGAAGCTCAAAACACCGGGGCAAATGCGGATGCACGAATTTCGGCGCTTTCTGAGCAGCTTGCAGCCGCGCTATCGCAGCTGGCGCAGGAACAGAATTTGTTGAAGGGCGCCGTGACGACGAATGCTGATCAAGCGCAGGAAATGAAAGCATTGCAGCAACAGCTTGCGAGCATGCAAAACCAGATGTCTGAGATTGATCGCTTGCGTGAGGAAAGAAGCCAAACGGCACAGGCCCTCGAACGTGAGACCAACGAGAAGAATGCGGCGATCGCATTAACAGAAGCACTGATAATTTCGGAAAAAACCGAGCGACGTCTGGCGCTTAGTAACGTGGTTCAAGAGTTCGCAGATACCAGTGCTGCACAAAAGGCCGTTATGGCGATTGAAGCCATCGATAGCGCGCCAACGTTTATTGCAGAACCATTGTCACCGGAATTGCAGATGCAACAAGCCCGGCTGCGGTGTGTGCTACAAGCCGCAAGCCCCTATGACCCAGACCGGGACATCGGGACGCCCGGTGTGGCCTTCGAGAAAATCGACACCCAAGCGACACTGGCACTCTGTCAGTCACCTGAAACGCGCGCGCAGGGCGCGCCTGAAACGAGCTTTGTTCTAGGGCGGGCCTTTGAGGCGTCTGGTCAATTTGCCGAAGCACGGGCGAATTACCGGGTAGCACTAACACTCGGGTCTGTGGCGGCTGGAACAGCCCTTGGTCGATTTGCACGAGATGGCAAAGCGGGCGAACGCGATGTTGACGAAGCGATTGCGCTTTTTGAAGACAGTGCAAAGAAAGGCGATCCTGTTGCCATGACATTCCTCGCCGATCTTTACAGTGTCACTGGTGGATTAACGCGCAGAAATTTCTCAGCTGCTCAGCGCCATCTTGAACATGCCGTCGCTCTGGAACATCCGCAGGCGGTCTATGCTCTTGCGAAGGCGTATGAAGCCGGATCGCTCTACCCAAAGGACCCTGAAAAGCGTGTTTTCTACCTCTCTCAAAGTGCTCAGATGGGAGATCTGCGCGCGCAAATTGATTTGGCAGAATTGTATTGGGAAGGCCTGAATGGCGTCATTGAGGTCGATCTTGCTAAGGGATTGGAGCTCATGATCTCTGCCGCAGAAACTGGGGACACCCGCGCACAATCTCTTGTCGGCGTTGCCTATCTTAAGGGCAAAACGGCACGGAATGGTCCGAACATTGCGCCAGATCCGGGACGAGCCCTAAGCTGGCTCGCCCGTGCGGCGGAAGGCGGATATGTGAATGCGCAGATGGCGCTTGGCAAAGTGTTTGAAAAAGGCGGCGATGGAATCGAGCGCGATGCCAAAGAGGCACTTCGCTGGTATGAGATGGCGGCGAAACAGGACTATGTGCGGGCGTTGGTTGTAACCGCTGAGATGTATGAAACAGGAACTGGAACTGACAAAGATCCCCGACAAGCAGCATGGTATTGGCTGCGCAGCCTTGAGAAGGGTAACAAACAGGTCATGCGCCGCCGGAACTGGCCCCGCTCAGTTGCATTGGAAATTCAGAGCCAACTACGTGACATGGGGTTTTACAGTGGGCCAGTCGATGGTGCAATTGGCCGTGGATCCAGATCTGCCATGAATGCTTTCTTCGAAAAAAGCTGGCGTAACCAGACATATGCTTTTCCTGAAACTCCTCCAGTTGCGCGCGTGAACGAAGGTTGGGTATGCCAATGTTGAGAGCCGTGCCAATTCAAATAAAACCTTGATGCCACATCTCGCCTCGGAAAAACGGTGCCAATTCGCTTGAATAATGCGTCTCTTCGAAAGCACTTGTTTCACCACAGCAACTGTGTCTAAGCGTCGGACTGAGGCCGCCACATTATACCGGTCATGATGATCGCGTTGGCGTTTGTGACCAACCTGCGTGCGATCGCGATAATGACGAGTTTGTGTGGTTTTCCCCGCACTTTGAGACGCTTCGCCTCTGGCTCGAGAGCTGGATTATCGCCGGCGGCGGCGAGTGCGGCCCGGAACAGCACATGTCGTAGAGAGCGTCGTCCGCCAGCAATCGATCTCCTGTCTCGCGTCGCCCCGCTGTCGTGTGGGATCGGTGCCAGACCGGTCATGGTCGCAAGTTCCCCTGACGTCATTCGACCGAATTCTCGCAATTCAGCGAACAACATCGCGGCAGCGACCGGACCAATTCCGAGAACTGATCGCAGCAGGTTCGTTCTTGCGGAAAGGGTCTTTACCTGCCCGATGGCATTTTTAATCCGCCGTTCGATGTCAGCGATCAGGGTAGCCGCGCAGCCGGGCGATGTTGTCCTGTTCACGCGCCACGCGTTGCCCGGAAAGGGACGTGTCGACCACGCAGGCCAGGCACTCCCGGCTGAAGTCGTCGATGACGTACAGAACCCGGAAACGGCGCCCGTCTGACAGGCTGTCCGACACGAAGTCCAGCGACCATCTTTGGTTCGGGCCTTGCGGGATTGCCCCTCCCGGCAGCATGCTTCGCATGCGCCTGCGGGCAATGATCGGCGCACGGGTGCCAATCGCCCGTTTGCGGCCACCGCGCTTGCGCACCGTCAGACCCTCTTCGCGGTAGATCCGGTAGAGTTTCTTCCAGTTCACTTTCCAGCCCTCCCGGTTCAGCAGAATATGCAGGCGCCGATAACCGAACCGCCTGCGTTCTCCGGACAACTCTTTCAACCGCTGACGCAGCCCCTGGTCCTCCGGACTGCTTGACCTTCGCCGATAGACACGCGGATCAAGCCCGGCCAAGGCGCACGCCCGCCGCTGGTTATAGTTCTTCTCTGTCATGGCCCAGTCCACGGCACGTTTCCGAGCACTGGGCTTCAGAAGTTTTTTCCCAGCATTTCCTTGAGTGTGGCGACATCGAGCATGTGCTCCGCAAGCATCTTCTTCAGCTTGGCATTCTCGACCTCCAGGGCCTTCAGCCTCTTGGCCTCGGACACTTCCATACCGCCATACTTCGAGCGCCATTTGTAGAAGGTGCCATCGCTGATGCCGTGCTTGCGGCACAGTTCCTTGGCACCTATCCCGGCCTGGTGCTCCTTCAAGATGCCAATGATCTGCTCTTCGCTGAACCGGCTTTTCCGCATTACCTGTCTCCTCATGTGGAGAACAGGCTAACTTCAAAACGCGGACATTTCAGGGGAGCACGTCAGCCATTAAACCGTTGAAAGCGGTTCTTACTTCAGTTCGTGTTTTCTCTGATCCAAACCGTTGGATTGATCTAACTGGAAAGGCAACTAATCTGCCGCTAACGATGTATTTCTCAAAGATCTGCGGCGTCATATACCGCCGAAAGAACTCTTGACCGTCCAAATCCCGAAATGCCCTAGAATAAACAAATACCTTAACATTCGTTTCAATAATAGTGGCAAGGAGGTTGCGAAAATCTCTAGTGCGCTCGGCATATGCTTCATCGGACGTACCTTCTTCGTGAAAGCACCCCAAGTGAATAATAATGACTTCAGGTACTTTGTCCCGCCAGAGCGTGTTACGGTAAGATGAACGCCAATCTCTCGGCAAGAACCCAGAACTACGTATCTGATACCCAAGTATTTCGACTTCCTCTATGATCGTAGCTTCAACGATCTCCCCTAATTTTCCAACACTACAATTGGCAACTAGAACGGTTGCTTCACTTTCTTCTTGTAGCAACAATTGACGTGCATCTGGAAAAATTTGCGCGAACCAGTCACGTAAGACGCTATGCGAAAACGACCTGCTGGAAGCAGGCTTAACAATTGAAAAATGATCCTCGTCAATCCTAACGAAACCTGAGTTGCAAAGTAGCTCTGCACTTTCTGCCTCGACGACCCTACTAACGCGGTAGACTGGCTCAGTTTCAGCAGCGCAAAATGAACGAATCATGTAACCAAATTCGCTCTCTCGCCATCTGTCTCTCATGTCTGAAAGAAATGTTGAGACGTCAAACGATTTTGACATTTGCCTGGCTAATGAGCCGCTGCTCGATAGCCTAAGCACATCTGCGAAAAAACTTCCCTTCATTGGAGTCGCGAAAAGGAATAAGCCCTTCACTTGGTTGGCGATATCAGGGTTAGCAAGTAAATACTGTCGTACCACTAACCCACCCATGCTGTGAGCAACAAACAAGACTTCTTCGTAGGCTTGAATGTTTACGTCAGGGCTTCTGAGCTCAATCTCCATCCGCTTGGCGAGCTCGTTGATAGTGATGTTCTGACTGACGAGCGACGAAGGATAGTCGTAAACAAGTATGTCCGCACGATCAAAGAGCGGGTCCTTAGAGGCAATAGCTGGCCAGTATGCGGTGGTCTCTGGCCTGCTGCCGGTTTCGTGGACGGCAATTTAAGCTTTCATAGCTCTCTCCTCGAACGTGATAGGGCTTAGATAGCCAATGGTCGAGTGACGACGCTTTGGGTTATAGAACCGCTCAATATA
>Ga0189288_10059_pt1 | contig 151622 bp, 137 predicted proteins | sample UW105minimetaG_FD_130316 | JGI IMG/M metagenome (GOLD analysis project Ga0189288, IMG submission 130316) | Marine microbial communities from the Costa Rica Dome - UW105 mini metaG | ecosystem: Environmental > Aquatic > Marine > Oceanic > Photic zone | place: Costa Rica: the Eastern Pacific...
CAGATTTCCTCGAACTCGTCGCGGTTGTAGGCGATACCGCCGCCGGAGCCGCCCATGGTGAAAGACGGGCGGATGATGCACGGGAAGCCGATGTCGTCAGCCACTTTCCAGGCTTCTTCCATAGAGTGGGCAATCGTGGCCCGCGGACACTCGAGGCCGATCTTCTTCATGGCCTTGTCGAAGCGGTCCCGGTCTTCGGCTTTATCAATGGTGTCGGCGTTGGCGCCGATCATTTCCACGCCGTGCTTTTCCAGAATGCCGTGGCGCTCGAGGTCCAGGGCGCAGTTCAGCGCGGTCTGGCCGCCCATGGTGGGCAACAGCGCATCCGGCTGCTCTTTCTCGATGATCTTCTCGACGGTCTTCCAGGTGATCGGCTCGATGTAGGTGGCATCGGCCATGACCGGGTCGGTCATGATGGTTGCCGGGTTGGAGTTAACCAGAATAACCCGGTAACCCTCTTCGCGCAGCGCCTTGCAGGCCTGGGCTCCGGAGTAATCAAACTCGCACGCCTGCCCGATCACGATGGGGCCGGCGCCCAGGATCAGGATGCTTTGGATGTCGGTACGTTTTGGCATGTCTTGGTAAACCTGTCAGCAACTTTTGAATTCTGGCAGCGCAACACGCGGCGCCCGTGAGCTTTCCGTAGCGATCGGTCTCAGGCCGATCGCGCCTCCATCAGGCGGATAAACTCGTCAAACAGCGGGGCCACATCATGGGGGCCGGGGCTGGCTTCCGGGTGGCCCTGGAAGCTGTAGGCCGGCTTGTCGGTCCGGCGAATGCCCTGCAGGGTGCCGTCAAACAGGGACTTGTGAGTCGCCTCGACATTGGCCGGCAGAGTTGCCTCATCCACGGCAAACCCGTGGTTCTGGCTGGTGATCATCACGGTGCCGGTGGCGATATCCTGAACCGGATGGTTGGCTCCGTGGTGGCCATGCCCCATCTTCATGGTCTTGGCACCGCTGGCCAGGGCCAGCAACTGGTGCCCCAGACAGATACCAAACACCGGAATCTCGGTTTCCAGCACTTCCTTGATGGCGGTGATGGCGTAATCACAGGGCTCGGGGTCCCCGGGACCATTGGACAGGAACACACCGTCCGGGTTCATCGCCAGAACCTCGGAGGCCGGAGTCTGCGCCGGCACCACGGTGATGTCGCAGCCCCGGGAGGCGAGCATGCGCAGGATGTTCAGCTTGACGCCGTAATCCCAGGCAACCACCTTGAACCGTGATTCCTCACGCTCACCGTAACCCTCGCCCAGGGTCCACTCCGTCTCTTTCCAGGACCAGATCTTGTCGGAGGTAACCTCTTTTGCCAGATCCATACCCTTGAGGCCCGGGAAGGCTTTTGCCAGTTCCAGAGCCCGCTCGGCAGTGGCGTTTTCACCGGCAACGATGGCACCGTTCTGGGAGCCCTTGTCCCGGAGGATGCGGGTCAGACGGCGGGTATCGATGTCGGCGATCCCAACAATGTTGTTGCTTCGCAGGTAATCGTCCAGAGTTCCCTTGCTACGCCAGCTGCTGGCCAGCAGAGGCAGATCGCGGATAATCAGACCGGCGGCCTGGATGCGGTCTGACTCAATGTCTTCTTCGTTCACACCGGTGTTACCGATATGCGGGTAGGTCAGGGTCACGATCTGGCGGGAGTAGGACGGGTCGGTCAGGATTTCCTGGTAGCCGGTCATGGCGGTGTTGAACACCACTTCGCCGCTGGTTTCTCCGTCAGCGCCGATGGCTGTGCCGTAGAACAGGCTTCCGTCTGCGAGTGCAAGGATTGCTGGTGTGCTCAAGGCTTGTATCCTCATCGAGTGGCGTATCGGTTCGTCACGAACAGGAACGCAAGCGCAAATTCAGGTTGCAAAAAAGCGAGACGGAGTCTTAACTCGGTCCCGCTTTTTCAGAATCTTTGTGCAAAGGTACGCTTGGTGCAGTCAAACCGCCTTATTGTAAAAAATATGGCGCTTTGTGTCCACGAGAAATGGCCTCACTTGAGGTCCAGCACGTCCTGCATATCATAAAGCCCGGCCGGCTTATCCTTCAGCCATAAAGCGGCCCGCATGGCACCCTTGGCAAAGGTCATCCGGCTGCTGGCCTTGTGGGTCACCTCGATACGCTCACCCTCGGTGGCGAACAAGACGGTGTGATCACCCACCACATCCCCCGCCCGAATCGTTTCGAAACCGATTTCCTTGCGGGTTCGCTCGCCGGTGAAGCCCTCACGACCATAGACGGCACACTCTTTCAGGTCACGACCGAGGGCATCGGCGACGACTTCACCCATGCGCAGGGCCGTTCCCGAGGGCGCGTCTTTCTTGTGGCGGTGATGGGCTTCGATAATCTCCACGTCGTAGTCGTCACCCAGGGTTGCGGCGGCGGTGCGCAGCAGGTTGAGGACGACGTTAACACCCACGCTCATGTTGGGCGCAAACACTACGGGCGTGGACTCGGCGGCCAGAGCCAGTTGCTGCTTTTCGGCGTCGGACATGCCGGTAGTGCCGATCACGAGCATCTTGCCGTTGGCCTTGCAGAACTCGGCGTTTTCCAGAGTCAGGTCCGGGAAGGTGAAGTCGATAAGCACATCGAAATCATCCTTCACATCGGCCAGGCTGCCGGCCATTTTGACGCCGGTTTTGCCGATCCCGGTCATTTCGCCGGCATCGGCGCCGATCAGGCTACTGCCGGGCTCGACCACGGCGGCACCCAGCTCGAGACCCTCGGCGCCGTCAACGGCTTCAATCAGGACTTTTCCCATGCGCCCGGCGGCGCCGATGATTGCTACCCTCATGCTCGCGTTCCTTCTTGTCGCGCCGATCAGAATTTCATTTCGTCGAAGAAGCTTTTCACGCCTTCAAACCAGGAGGTCTTCTTCGGGCCGTGCTCTGTGCCGTTACTGGCGTCCAGAGTTTTCTGGAACTCTTCCAGCAGCTCTTTCTGGCGCTTGGTCAGATTCACCGGCGTTTCCACGATCACACGGCACAGCAAGTCACCAGCAGGACCACCACGAACCGGGCTGACACCCTTGTTACGAAGGCGGAACAGCTTGCCGGTCTGGGTCTCCGGTGGAATCTTCAGTTTCACCCGGCCATCCAGTGTCGGCACCTCGAGCTCTCCACCCAGAGAGGCATCAACGATGCTGATGGGAACTTCGCAATAGAGGTTGCGGCCATCGCGGGTAAAGATGGAATGTTCCCGCACGGCTATCTGCACATACAGATCTCCGGGAGGACCACCATCGACGCCCATCTCGCCTTCACCGGAAAGGCGAATGCGGTCGCCGGTGTCAACGCCGGGCGGCACCTTGACCGACAGTGTTTTCTCTTCCTGAACCCTGCCCTGACCGTGACAGGCCTTACAGGGGTTCTTGATGATCTGGCCGGAGCCCCGACAGGTCGGACAGGCCTGCTGTACGGTAAAGAAGCCCTGCTGCATGCGCACCTGCCCCATACCCTTACAGGTACTGCAGGTTTCCGGGCGGGAGCCTTTCTCGGCGCCGCTGCCGTCGCATACTTCACATTCGCGATGCCCCGGGATCTTGATCTGGACCGTCTTGCCTTTCACGGCCTCTTCCAGATCCAGCTCCAGGGTGTAGCGCAGGTCCGCACCCCGGGTGTTGCGGCCACGACCGCCGCCACCAAAGATGTCGCCGAATACATCGCCGAAGATATCCGAGAAGCTGGCACCGCCGCCTCCGAATCCGCCGCCTCCGGCCTGGCCGTCAACGCCCGCGTGGCCGAACTGGTCGTAGGCAGCCCGCTTGGACGGCTCTGCCAGTACTTCGTAGGCTTCGCTGGCCTCCTTGAACTTGTTCTCGGCTTCGGTGTCGTCCGGGTTACGGTCGGGGTGGTACTTCATGGCGAGCTTTCGGTAGGCTCGCTTGATTTCCTTCTCGTCCGCGTCCCGGGAAATCCCGAGAATCTCGTAATAATCGCGCTTGGCCATGCTTTTAAAACCCTGTTTTTAAACGCGGAAAACGCGGGGATCTCCCCGCGTTTTCCAACTACCTGATGTACGTCAGATTTATCGCTTGTCGTCGTCTTTGACTTCTTCGAACTCAGCGTCGACAGCATCGTCAGACTTCTGGCCCTGGGCTTCTTCCTGCCCACCGGCCTGCTGGGTCTGATCCGCCTGATCTGCATACATCTTCTGGGCCAGCTCGGAAGAGACCTCGGTCAGCTTCTGAGTCTTGGCTTCGATGTCTTCCTTGTCGGAACCTTCCAGAGCGGTTTCAAGCTCCTTGATGGACGCTTCGATGGACTCTTTCTCGCTGTCGCTGACCTTGTCACCGGCTTCGTTCAATGTCTTGCGAACGGCGTGAACCATCGCGTCGCCCTGGTTGCGAACCTGGACAAGCTCTTCGAACTTGCGATCTTCCTCGGCGTTGGCCTCGGCGTCCTGAACCATCTTCTCGATTTCGTCATCGTTCAGACCGGAAGAGGCCTTGATCACGATTGACTGCTCTTTACCAGTCGCCTTGTCTTTGGCAGACACGTTCAGGATACCGTTGGCGTCGATATCGAAGGTAACTTCAATCTGCGGCACACCACGCGCTGCCGGCGGAATATCAGCCAGATCGAAACGGCCCAGCGATTTGTTCTGGGCAGCCTGCTTACGCTCACCCTGAACCACGTGAATGGTTACCGCGGTCTGGTTGTCGTCCGCTGTGGAGAACGTCTGCGACTTCTTGGTCGGAATCGTGGTGTTCTTGTCGATCAGCGGAGTTGCCACACCGCCCATGGTTTCGATACCCAGGGTCAGCGGGGTTACGTCCAGCAGCAGAACGTCTTTCACATCACCGGAGAGAACGGCCGCCTGGATGGCAGCACCCATCGCCACAGCTTCGTCCGGGTTAACGTCCTTGCGGGCTTCTTTGCCGAAGAACTCTTTCACTTTTTCCTGCACCAGCGGCATGCGGGTCTGACCGCCGACCAGGATAACCTCGTCGACTTCGCCTGCCTTCATGCCTGCGTCCTGCAGCGCCACTTTACACGGCTCGAGGCTGCGCTGAACCAGGTCTTCTACCAGAGATTCCAGCTTGGCACGGGTCAGCTTCACGTTCATGTGCTTGGGACCAGACGCGTCTGCGGTGATGTACGGCAGGTTAACGTCGGTCTGCTGGCTGCTGGAAAGCTCGATCTTGGCTTTTTCGCCCGCTTCCTTCAGACGCTGCATCGCCAGGGAATCGCCGCGCAGGTCGATACCGCTGTCTTTCTTGAACTGGTCTGCCAGGTACTCGATGATCTTCAGGTCGAAGTCTTCACCACCCAGGAAGGTGTCACCGTTGGTGGCCAGAACCTCGAACTGGTGCTCACCGTCAACATCGGCAATTTCGATGATGGACAGGTCAAAGGTACCACCGCCCAGGTCATATACCGCCACGGTACGATCGCCGCTCTTCTTGTCCAGGCCATAAGCCAGGGCTGCTGCGGTCGGCTCGTTGATAATCCGCTTCACTTCCAGACCGGCGATCTTGCCTGCATCTTTGGTAGCCTGACGCTGGCTGTCGTTGAAGTAGGCCGGAACAGTGATGACGGCTTCGGTCACTTTTTCGCCCAGGTAGTCTTCTGCAGTCTTCTTCATCTTCTTGAGAACTTCTGCAGACACCTGCGGCGGCGCCATTTTCTCGCCCTTCACTTCAACCCAGGCATCACCGTTGTCTGCCTTGGCAATCTTGTAGGGCACCATCTTGATGTCTTTCTGGACCACATCGTCTTCAAAACGACGACCGATCAGACGCTTGATGGCGTACAGAGTGTTGTTCGGGTTGGTAACCGCCTGGCGCTTGGCTGACTGGCCAACCAGGGTCTCACCATCGTCGGTGTAGGCGATGATGGACGGGGTGGTGCGATCACCCTCGGCGTTCTCGATTACCTTCACCTTGTCGCCATCCATGATGGCTACACAAGAGTTGGTCGTTCCCAGGTCGATACCGATAATCTTGCTCATTGAGTCACTCCAATTCTTCTGAATGCTTTCCAGGAGGCCATTTGCCTCCGCTTTCGCTATTTACTGGCTATATTGGCGCTTTAATCGGCTTTTCAAGCCTGCTCATCAATTTTTGGTGCATCTTCCGCTTTCGCGACCACCACCATGGCCGGCCGCACAACACGACCATTCAGCAGATACCCTTTCTGCACCACGGCTACCACGCTGTTCGGCTCGGCATCCGGCGCAGGCACCATGGACATGGCCTCGTGATGCTGGGGATCGAAGGGTGCGCCCACCGGGTTGATCTGCTCAACGTTGAATTTCTTCAGGCTGGACATGAAAAGACTCAGGGTCATTTCCACGCCTTCGCGAATTGAGGCAACCAGTTCGCCGGACTCATCGTGACCCTCGGTGCTCTCGACCGCCTTCTCAAGGCTGTCAGCTACCGGCAACAGCTCCTTGACGAACTTTTCCAGGGCAAACTTGTGCGCCTTCTCAACGTCGATCTCGGCCCGACGGCGCACGTTCTGCATTTCCGCCTGGGAGCGCAGCATCTGCTCCTGGAATTCCTGAACCTGAGCCTGGAGCGCTTCCACTTCGGAGGTTTCGTTGTCGCCGGCTTCGCCTTCAGCGGCCTGGGCCTCCTCTTTCGCAGCCTCGAGGGCTTCGTTCAGTTCCTCATGCTCGTTGCGGTTCTCGTCAGTGCTCATGGCTACTCCTGCTTCATCTAAAGCGGCCCGCTGTCAGTGGCCGGTTGAACATGGGCTCCGGCCGCCTCGAGCCGGAAAATGTCGTTGCGAACGGATATGGGGCCCGCTCTCCAGGTTTCAACCACCAAAGCCTGCAATCCTGAAGAAAATACCTGCCTCAGGTTTGCAAACCACAAAAACCCTGTATATATTCACAGTCACTGTATACATCCACAGTGTTTTGCCGGTTTCAGGAACAACGCGGAGGTTATCTGCATGCTGACTCAACTTACGGTTTCCAATTACGCCATCGCTGAACGGGTGGAACTCCAGTTCAGCAAGGGCATGACCGCATTGACCGGCGAGACCGGCGCCGGAAAATCCATCGTTCTGGACGCCCTCGGCCTGGCCATGGGTGGCAGAGCCGATGCCGGCGCCGTCCGGCATGGCGCCAAACGCGCCGACATCACAGCGACCTTCGACGTATCCGGCATTCCCGAGGCAACCGAATGGTTGGCAGAACACGAGCTGGATGACGACAACGATTGCATCCTGCGCCGGGTCATCAGCAAGGATGGCCGCTCCCGCGCCTACATCAATGGCCAACCCTGCCCCCTGAACCACCTCAAGGAACTGGGCGGTGTGCTAATGGATATTCACAGCCAGCATCAGCACCAGTCTCTTTTGCGCAAGGAAACCCACCGCAAGCTGGTGGACGAGTTCGCCGGCGTTGAGACCCTGGCCGCTGAAACACGGGAAGCCTGGAAATCCTGGAACCAGATCCGCCAGCGGCTGACCGAACGCCAGCAGAATGCCGATGAAGCAGAGGCCAAACTCCAGCTTTTGCGGTATCAGGTGGAAGAACTGGATCGTCTGGCCCTGGAAGCGGGCGAGCAGGAAAACCTGGAACAGGAACAGGCGCAGCTCAGCCAGGCTGATACGGTTCTGCACAACAGCCATCAGGCCGCCCTGCTTTGCACCGAAGATGAAACCAGCGCAGTGGATCTGGTGCGCCAGGCGTTACAGCAGCTGGAGCAGCTTCCGGTGGATGTTCCCGCACTGGCAGACACGATCCAGATGCTGAACGAAGCCCAGATCCAGATCAGTGAGGCCGGCGACAACCTTCGCCATTTCGTCGAGGACTACGAGGCCGATCCGGCTCGACTGGCGGAAGTGGAAGAACGGCTGAGCGCCATCTACCAGATGGCCCGCAAACACCGGATCACACCGGAAGAATTACCGGAACTGCATCAGCGCCTGAGTGCGGAGCTGGCCGAGCTGGACGGTGGCGAAGGCAGCCTGGAGCAGCTGGCCGCAGAGCTGGACAGCCAGCGCGGACACTTCGATGAACTGGCCGCGGAGCTGTCAGAGGCCCGTGCCAGGGCCGCCGCCGAACTGGATCAGCGGGTCGCAGCGGAGCTCGCCCAGTTAAGCATGCCCAACATGCAGTTCATTACACACCTGAACCGCAGCAACGGTGGGGAGCCGGCACCCCACGGACTGGAAGAGATTGAATTCCTGGTCAGCGCCAACCCGGGGCAACCTGCGCGGCCACTGGCCAAAGTAGCCTCCGGCGGCGAACTGTCGCGGATCAGCCTTGCCATCCAGGTGGTGGTTGCCCAGACATCAACCACACCCACACTGGTCTTCGATGAAGTGGATGTCGGCATTGGCGGCGGCACGGCCGAGGTGGTTGGCCGACTGTTACGGACTCTTGGCGGCAACGGACAGGTGCTCTGCGTCACCCACCTGCCGCAAGTGGCGGCCCAGTGTCATCAGCACCTGTTTGTCAGCAAGTTCACCGAGCAGGATGCCACCTTCTCGAAAATCGAGACGCTGGACGATCAGGGCAGAATCAGTGAAGTGGCGAGAATGCTGGGAGGCGTGGACATGACCGAACATACGATCGCTCATGCCAGGGAAATGTTTTCGAAGGGGCAGGCAACCCATCACTGAGCCGCGAGCAACTATCCACTACCCCTCTCGATCCTGAGAGCTGTTGGGGCGGGCCATAAACCCGCCCCTTTTTTCGTTCCTTGAGCCAACGGCCCGAGCCAGGCTCAGGACTTGATCGGCTTTACGTACAGAATCAGGCTGTGATCGACGATTTCGTAACCGTGCTCTTCGGCAATCTTCTTTTGTCGCTCTTCAATGACCTCGTCGACAAACTCGACTACCTCACCCGTCTGGGTGCACACCATATGGTCGTGGTGGTCGTCGCCAGCCATCTCGAACACGGCATGGCCGCCCTCAAAATTATGGCGCAGTACCAGCCCTGCTGCTTCAAACTGCGTCAGCACCCGGTAGACTGTTGCCAGCCCCACGTCATCGCCTTGCTCCAGAAGCTTCTTGTATACATCTTCGGCACTGAGGTGATGCTCCTCCGCGGTCTCCAGAATATTGAAGATTTTGACCCGCGGCAGAGTCACTTTCAGACCGACTTTTCGTAATTCGGCGTTTTCGGATGACATGTTACTATTCACTCTTTGGTGTGCCTCACGGCTTCCGGTATGATGAAGCCGCCATTGAACGGTTAACCCGTGTCACACCTGCCTCTGGCAGGCGATTTCAAGATAGAGGATTTCCCCCGGCGATGCAAAAGCTCACAGCTCTCATTCTCACTTTCGTTCTATCCGGTTGCGTTTTCCCGGGCGTCTACAAAATCAACGTCCAGCAGGGAAACATCGTTACCGATGAGGAGCTGACGCAACTGACCGAGGGCATGCCACGCAGCCAGGTGCACGCAGTGATGGGAACACCGCTCATGCTCAACCCGGTTGACCCCTCCCGCGAATACTACGTGTATACCTTCCAGAGAGAAGGCGGGGACATCCAGGAACAGCGAATCATCGTGTACTACGAAGAAGACCAGTACGCCTATTACGAGGCACAACTGCTGGAAGAAACGCCGGCCTACTGAGCCTGATCTTTCTTTTTCGCCCGATTCAGTCGCGCCTGCTTCGGATCGATCTTCAGCGGGCGATACAGTTCCACCCGGTCACCTTCACGCAGTTCGTGGGCGGCCGGGTCCTTGATCACCTTCCCGAACACGCCCATATCAATCGTATCCGGATCGATCTCCGGAAAAATATCGCTGATCCCGGACAGCTTGGCCGCTTCCAGCGCGGTCGTGCCCTCGGGCACATTTACCGGCACAATTTCCTGCCGGTCAGGCCGGGCATAGGCCACTTCCACCTGAATCATGCACCCTCCTTCCGGTAAAGCTCATCAGCGCGCCGGCAAAAGGCATCCACCATCGTATTGGCCGCCTGACTGAATACCGGCCCGAAGGTCATCCTTGAAAGCGATCCGGAGAACTCGAACTCCAGGGTCAGGATCACCTTGCAGGCGTTCTCATCCAGGGATTTGAAATGCCAGCGACCGGTCAGGTTGCGAAAAGGGCCATCCACCAGGTTCATCTCGATCGCCTCCGGCATCAGCAACTGATTCCGGGTCGTAAGCGTATGCCGCACCCCACCCTTGGCAATTTCAAGCGACGCTGTCACCTGCTCGGGCTGGCGCTCATGAATCTCCGCGCCAGCGCACCAGGGGAGAAACTCCGGGTAACGGGCGATGTCATTCACCAGGTGAAACATGCGCTCGGCGGAGTGCATAACCAAAGCTGTTTTATCAATCTGATGGGGCATTGGAACCGGTTGTCCTGCTTGCAAACACGCTGTGAAAAGGTTGCAGACTTCTGGAAAGGAAGACAGCCTCAATCACACGCTATCATAAAGGATATCTTCCTGTTTTGGGGCTTTTTCGCCTGACTTACCACCACTTTCCTCCACCCCCGGCGGCTTCTGGTCTGACACGGGCGCTGTCTTCTCGGCCTCGGCGGCTTTCTCCTCCGGCTCGGCCGGCGTAGCGGCAAAAGGCCGATCTCTCGCTGGCACTTCCCCGTCGTCCGAGACCATGGCAGCGGGCTGATCGCACCAGGCTGCAACATTACCGTTGCTGCACAGGTTAGCCAGTGAAAAGGCCGTGTACTGGATCCCTATCCACGCAACAACGAGGGGCAGCACCAGGCGCATCACCCAGAACCAGATGCTGGCGAACAGTCTTGGCGTTGCGCCGAGCATGGTACCCGAAAGGTGCCGGGTCAGGCACCAGCCGGTAAACAGCGCAATCAAGATGGCCACGAGCGGAATCAGCAGGCCACCGGTGATCAGCTCCAGCCAGCGGAACATGGTGGCGCCGCCCATCCGCTCCTCGGCCCAGACATTAAACGACAGCAGAGACGCGAGCCCGGCCAGCCACACCGACAGACCAATCAGCAGCACCGACAGTGCCCTGGGCGCCCCGGTCCACTCACGAAACCAGCCCACGATGGGCTCCAGCAGATTCAGGGATGTGGTCCAGACAATCAGCACCACTAGCAGAAAAACAGCGGCGATCACGAACTGGCTCGCGGGCAACTGGGCCAGCGTGACCGGCATGGAAACAAAGAGCAGGCTGAAGCCCCGTTCACCGTCAAAGCTGTTGCCGTCTGTTGCGATCGCGAAGATCATCAGGCCAGCCAGAATTGCCACCAGGGTATCCATCAGCACCACGGCCAGAATCGAACGCTTCAGACGGGTTTGAGGCGTGGTGTACGAGCCCAGTATCGCCCAGACACCCATACCGAGCCCGAGCGTAAAAAAGGCATGAAACAATGCGGCTTTCAGGCTTTCCCAGGAAAGGTCCTCGGGATGCATGGCCAGAATATGGTTGATGGCCCCGTCGATCCGACCATGCCAGGCAGCCAGGGCGAACAGCACGAGCATCAGCACCAGGGCGCCCGGCACAACCACTCTCAGGGCCCTTTCCAGCCCCCTCACTACGCCTTGCGCCGAGACCCAGAGCACCAGTAGCAGAAAGAAGATATGCCAGCCCATGAATACCCGGTACTGCCTGGGGTCGGACACCAGCCCCGCCAGAATCCCGGTTGCCTCTGCCTCACCGGCGCCGGAGAAACGGCCAAGTGCGCCGAAGAACACGTAAGCCAGGGCAATGGATCCGAAGACTGCCGTAAAAGAGAGCACCAGAAAAGCGGCCAGTATGCTGAGCCGGCCAACCGCCATCCAGGCCCGGGACTGCCTGGCACTGCGAATCAACCCGTCCATGGCCAATACAATGCCGTGCCGGGAATACCGACCAACAGCCGCTTCAGTCACCATCAGTGGCAGGGTCACCAGCAGCAGACAGGCGAGGTAAAGCAGGATGAACAAGCCACCACCATGCAGACTGGCCAAATACGGGAACTGCCACAGGTTGGCAAGACCCACGGTAGCGCCCACTGCGGCCCAGAAGAAGGTTGATTTTCGGGTAAAGGACCCGATATGTGTCTGATACGGCGTAGGCATTCGCGTCCCTGAGGCCACTCAACAGGTCGGGGAGAAAGTCTGGGCCAGTATTGTAGCTGAAGGATCCCGTCGCGCACGAACCGGACACCGGCACAACGCCGAATTCGTGACCGGTCCGCCACTGTTGGGCTACAATGCGCCTTTTTCCGGCTGCAGCAACGCCGGCCCGTTCATTCGTCCGACCCCGGATTCATTGATTCATGAGCAAGAAAAAACCCGGAACGCCGAGCAATACCATTGCGCTGAACAAAAAGGCGAAGCACGAGTATCACATTGAGGAACGCTTTGAAGCAGGTCTCTCCCTGCTGGGCTGGGAAGTGAAGTCCCTGCGTGCGGGCAAGGCCCAGCTGGTGGACGCCTATGTGCTGCTCAAGGACGGCGAAGCCTGGTTGCTCGGCTCTCACATTACCCCGTTGATTGCGGCGTCCACCCACGTGATCGCAGACCCCACGCGCACCCGCAAGCTGCTGCTGCACGCCAAGGAAATTGCCAAGATCGTGGGCAAGGTCAACCAGGCCGGCTACACCTGCATTCCGCTGGCGTTGTACTGGAAAAACAACAAGGTCAAATGCGAAATCGCCCTGGTAAAAGGCAAGAAGCTGTTCGACAAGCGCGCCACCGAGAAAGAACGCGACTGGAACCGCCAGAAGCAACGCATCCTGCGCGAAACCAACGTTTGATCCTGCCCGCCACCAATTAACAAATACCTGACGCCGGTCATGGCCGGCGTGAACGGGTATGTCGCATACTCACTCTCTTTGTTCAGAATTCCATCGGGCCTATACTCGGGAACTCTGGTGCATGGCAAAGGGAGCCGCTTATGTCACCCAAACAGATACCAATGTCCGCCGTAGACCGCGCCTGGCTACGCATGGACTCGCCCCAGAACCCCATGATGATCTGCGGGGTATGGACACTGGAACGCCCCGTATCGATGAACCGCCTCAGGCACACGCTCGAGGAGAGGTTTCTCTGCTTCAACCGGTTCCGGCAACGGGTGATCGACACTGGCGACCGGGCGTACTGGCAGGACGATCCCCTGTTCGACCTGGACAACCATCTCCACCGCATCGCCCTGCCGGGCAAGGCCGACAAAGCGGAGCTCCAGAAGCTGGTCAGTGACATGAACAGCACGTCGCTGGATTTCCGGCAACCGCTCTGGCAAATGCACTACATCGACAATTATGGGGACGGCGGCGCGCTACTCATCCGCATTCACCACTGCATTGCCGATGGCATCTCGCTGGTTCGTGTAATGCTGTCACTGACTGACAAAACACCGGAACCCCGGCTGGGCAAAGTCGCCCGCAAGCGTCGCTCCAAACCCGGCAGGAAATCGGCCATCCAGAACTTCCTGCACCGTGCCGTGGACAGCGCGCAGACCGCCACCAACCAGGCCAGACTGTTTATCCAGTCCGTGCGCGAGGAGCCCAACTACCCGTTAAAACTGGCCACCACCGCCAGCGGTGTCGCCCTTGACCTCCTGAAACTGGGCCTGGCGCCCGGCGAACCCAAAACCGGCTTGAAAGAGCCCTTATCCGGGCGCAAACAAGTGGCCTGGGCCGATCCCCTCGACCTTGCCGAGGTAAAGGCCTGCGCCAAGGCTCTGGGGGGCACCATCAACGATGCCCTCCTTTGCACGGTCACGGGCGCCTTACAGAGACATTTTGCCGCCCACAAGGAAACCATCCCCGAGTGTGGCATTCGGGTTGCCGTGCCGTTCAACCTGCGACCCCTTGACCAGCCCATCGAAACCCTGGGCAACAAGTTCGGGCTCGTACTGGTTACCCTGCCGGTGGAAGTGAGAGACCCGCTCATGTGCTTCCGCCAGGTGCAGGAGAACATGAACCGGCTCAAACGGTCCTATCAGGCCCAGGTTACCTACAGCCTGCTTGATATCTTCGGGCGCGGCCCCGATGTTATTGAACGAAGGGCCCTGGATCTGCTCAGCAACAAGGCCTCGGCGGTACTCACCAACGTGCCCGGCCCGAAAGAGCCCCTGTATCTGGCGGGCAGCAAGCTGACCCAGCCCATGTTCTGGGTTCCCCAGAGCGGCAGCATCGGTATTGGCATGAGTATTCTCAGTTATGCCGGCACCGTGCAGTTCGGCATCACCGTGGACAAGGCGATTCACGCGGATCCGGACGCCGTGATGGGCTACTTCCGGGAAAGCTTCGAGGCCCTGAGCCACGCGTCCCTGGCAGGCCGCCATGACGCCATTGAGCGCAAGGCCAGCTAGGGTTCTAGGTACATCTACAGCCCCGAAAGCACAAAACTGCAACAAAGAAACCTTGAAGTCCGGCAAACCGGACACATATACTGAAGGTAAGGGGACGACATGGCTTCGACGCCGGTGGCGAACCCTTGAGCGCATGTCGAGATGGCAGCCAATCTCGTTAATCCAAAGCTGCAACGCAATAGTCGCAAACGACGAAAACTACGCACTAGCAGCGTAAGCTGCTAGTCGTCCTGACCGGGTCGCCCGTAGCCCGGAAGCAACATCTCAGGACGTCATCGCTTACGGGATGCTCCGTTACCCAGAGTTCACTGGTTAACGGCTAAGATTTAAAGAACTCGGTTCTTGCACCCTGGCTCTCGGGTCGCTTGAACTTAAATCAATAGAGAGACGCTAAACATGTAGACCTCAAGGCTGAGTACTGGCGGACGCGGGTTCAATTCCCGCCGTCTCCACCAAACAACCAAAAAGCCTCGTCACACAACGAGGCCTTTTTTTGTGCCCGGCCAGAGTGGTCTAAACTGGTTCCCTCAACGAAGATTACCGCCACACCCAAACATTCATTCTGTTTACAAGACGGAAGAGGGATTACGTATGCCTACCATGCTGACTCGCATTACCGGCCTGACAGCCGGTGTTCTGTTTGCGGCCGCCGCCCAGGCGGAGGCCCCGATGGTAAAAGAGCAGGCTCCGGGCTATTACCGCACCATGCTCGGCAACTTCGAAATCACCGCCCTGTCCGATGGCACCGTCAAGCTGCCGGTGGACAAACTGTTGCTGAACACCACCGAAGAACACGTGCATAACACCCTGGCGGATAACTTCCTCTCTGCCCCGCTCGACACGTCAGTTAACGGCTATCTGATCAACACCGGCAACCATCTGGTACTGGTCGACACCGGTGCCGGCAGTCTGTTCGGGCCGACACTCGGAAAACTCGTTGAGCACCTGAAAGCGTCCGGTTACGAGCCGGCAGATGTCGATGAAATCTACATCACGCACATGCATCCGGACCATGTTGGCGGTTTGGTATCTGACGGTGAGATTGTGTTCCCGCATGCCATTGTTCGCGCCAGCGTGGAGGACCAGAATTTCTGGCTGAACGAAGACAACCTGAAGGCCGCTGACGAAGGTTCGAAGGGCTTTTTCAAGGGCGCGATGGCCTCTTTGAACCCGTATGTCGAGTCCGGCCAGTTCAAGCCATTCGACAAAGACCGGGAGCTGGTGCCGGGTATCTCTGCAGTGTCCGCCAGCGGGCACACCCCGGGCCACAGCCTTTACAAGGTGGAAAGCGGGGACAACACGCTGATGCTTTGGGGCGACCTGATTCACGTGGCAGCGGTTCAGTTCCCGCAGCCGGTCATTGCCATCCAGTTCGATGTGAACAGTGAACAGGCAGTGGAGTCTCGTGCACAGGCCTTTGCCGACGCCCAGGAAACCGGGTACTGGGTAGGCTCTGCCCACCTGTCTTTTCCCGGCCTGGGGCACCTGAAAAGCGCAGACCAGGGCTATGAATTCATTCCTGCCAACTACCAGGGTGGTGTCGGCGCCACTGAAACTGGCGAGTGATGACCCAATCCTGAAGACGAAAAAGCCGGAGCAACCCTCCGGCTTTTTTCATTCGCTTTTGCCAGATTTGCTACCCCCGAAAGACCTGCCAAAGAACAAGCCTCTGGGTCATCTTCAGTTTCTGACAGCCCAGCGCCTGCATCCACGCAAACGTACCGATTTACGATAGCCGTGAAGGTGCCATCATCCAGCATCGACTGCAGCGCGCGATCAAAATCTGCCACAAATCCGGCTGTAACCGTGGCTTTGGAAAAAACAAAGTACGCGGGCTTATTGGACACGACCAGGGAGCTGGGAATAACCGTTCCGGTCAGCCCCAGTTCCTGAATCTCTTAGAGCCCGGTTAACTCACTCGCCACCACACCATCGACCCGATCCCGGGCCAGCATGAGCCATAGCGGCTCCCTGCGGGAGAGGTACTCGATGTTTTTGTCGTAGTCGGGATTCTGGATGAGGGCGCTGTATTCCTCGCTGTAGGACACATGAATCTGGGCACCAAGCCTGAAACCCGATTCCAGCAGCTGCCGCAAGCCATTCAGCTCGAACCTTGACTCGTCAGATCGCCGTATAAACAGGATATTGGGTGATACCAGACCGACCACGTCGGAGTAATGGGCATACTCCTCTCGCTCCGGAGTCCGGTAGGCGCCGGAGAGCATATCCACATGCCCATCACGCAACTCCCGAAGCGCCCTGGCCCATGGCATCTTCTGAAAGGAAAGCCCGCAATTCAGGCGCCCAATGGCCTCACGGACCAGGTCGGCATCAATGCCGACCAACTTACCCTCCTGAACCATGAAATAGGGCGGATCATCGTCCCAGCGCAGTGAGATGTCGCAGTCCCCATAGCTTGGGGCGGAAAAACAGAGAATGAACGCGAGCACCAAAGCAGATCTGCGCCGTGCGGGCGTCAAAAAATGCGGGTGCAACAACTTTGAGAACGGCAACCCGTTGCTCTGGCCTGGATACATCTTTGATGCCGCCGAGGAGGGGAGGTCTAATTAATATAGACTAATTAGTCAGGCACTCAATATTCTGAGCGGCAACGCCCGGGCTAACTCCCTGTCATCTTGTGTTCATGCACTCGTTGCCCAATCAAGGTAGTGTCTGCAAAACCTGTTCAATAGGAGACCACGAGCACCACCATGAACCAGCCAGACGATCCGGCCAGTCTGACAGAACTTCTGGAACGCCTTCGCGCAAACACCGGGGGACAGGTTCAGGTGTCTGTGGGCGATGTACTGGCAGCTGTTGGTGAACGTTCCTTCGGGCCGATGGTTCTGATCGCCGGCGTAATCACCCTGGCCCCGCTGATAGGTGATATTCCGGGAGTACCGACGCTGCTTGGTCTGATGGTGCTACTCACCCTGGGGCAACTGATTTTCCAGCGCCACTCGATATGGATTCCCTCAAAGCTGGCGCGCCGGAACATCGAAAGAGAAAAGCTTGCCAGGGGGCTGGACTGGATGAACAAGCCCGCCCGATTTGTGGATCGATGGACAAAACAAAGGCTGCTCTGGCTGGTTCGCGGGCCGGGGCAATACGTTATCGCCATCATTTGCATGGCCGTAGCGGCTGCCATGCCACTGATGGAAGTGATTCCATTCAGCGCCAACGGTGCCGGAATCGCCCTGATGGCGTTCGGCCTCGCCATCGTGGCGCGGGACGGTCTGCTTGCCCTGGTGGCAATCCTGGCGACCGGCGGCACCGCCTGGTTCATCCTGAATAACCTCCCCTGGTAGGCAGCACCTCCGGCAGGGATCGCCAGAGACCTGTGCTACTGTTGAGCCTCAGCCACAAGGAATACAAACATGACCATTCTTATCACGGGCGCCAATCGCGGCATCGGCAAGGGCCTGGCCGATGAATGGAGAGAGGCGGGCGAGCATGTCATCGGCACGGCCCGCAGCGAACCGGGCATGGAGGTGCTGGATGTCGCCGACCCCGCCAGCGTGACCGCGCTGGGCGAGCGCCTCGAAAATCAACCGATCTCAACCCTGGTCTGTAACGCCGGCATTCTGCTTGATCGCCATGAACAGCTGGAAGGCGGCTATCCGCCAGAACTCTGGGCGGAGCACTTCCAGGTCAATGTGACCGGCGTATTCCTCACCATACAGGCGCTGCTACCCAATCTCAGACTGGCATTGGCCGGGGTCGGCACCCCGAAAATCGCCATCATATCCAGCAAGCTTGGATCCCAGGCTTCTGCCGGTGGCGGCCGGTACATATATCGTGCCTCAAAAGCGGCGGCGCTCAATCTCGGGCGAAATCTGGCCGTGGACCTGCGTGAGCAGGGCATAGCCGTGGGCATCTACCACCCGGGCTGGGTGGCCACGGACATGGGCGGCAGCGACGCCGAGGTATCGGTTGAACAATCGGTTGATGGCCTCAGGCGGCAGATTGATAGCCTCACCCTCGCCGAAACCGGCTGCTTCAAGGCCTGGGACGGCAAGGACATGGCGTTCTGAGGGCACACTGGTATGGCAACACAAGGCCTCGCGCGGAGTGTTTCTGTCACCATTTGAAACAATCCTTCTGAATCCCGATTCACGGTAAAGCTGCTACTATTGCTACATACCTCAGGCTTATTGGCTTGGCAGCGTCCGCCCGCCAGACAGCCTGCTGAATCCAATTCTTGAAAAGCTCCTGCGGCAGGGGCTTTTGCGTTTGAAAGGACCCGGTTGTATGTCCAGCAAAGCGAAGCAGACCCAGAAACTTCTGCTGTTCCGGCTTTCCGGCGAGCGTCTGTTCGGGATCGGAACCCTGAAGATCCGGGAAATCCTGCCTTTCATGCGGCTGACGAAACTGCCCCACAGCCATCACGCCGTCATCGGCACGGCCACCTTCCGGGGTTCCGCCGTTCCGGTGATCGATATGGCTGCCGCGGTCGGCTATCCGCCGCTGACGCAGGAAGAACGGGAAAAAGCCTCGATTATTGTCACGGATATCCAGCGCCAGGAGATCGGTTTTCTGGTGCGCAGCGTGCAACAGATCATCGAGACTGACTGGAAATCGGTGATGCCGCCACCCAAAGCCCTGGGCAGCAAGGCGTTTATCACAGGGCTGCTGGACGTGGAGGGCGATATCATCCAGCTGCTGGATGTGGAATTGCTGTTGGCGAAGGTGTACCCGGAATCCCTGGACACCCAGGAGGTGGTTCTCACGGATGTGCAGAGTGAGACGCTCAAGTCCCTGAACATTCTGATGGTCGACGATTCCCAGGTGGCCCGTAAGCAACTCTCGGACGTGCTGGACAGCAAGGACATCCCCTACCAGGTGACGTCGAATGGTGATGACGCGCTGCAGATTCTGCTGCGCGACCATGAACTGGGCCGGCCCACGGACATTCTGGTCAGCGATATCGAGATGCCGGGGCTCGATGGGTACGAACTGGCGTTCAATGTGCGGGACAATTCAGCGCTGAAGCAGCCTTACATCATCCTGCATACGTCACTGAACAGTGAGATGAGCCTAAGCTATGCCAATCAGGTGGGCGCCAACGAAGCGCTGACGAAATTCGATGCCGAGGAGCTGCTTCAGGCCATGCTGCGAGGCGCCGAGCAAGCCCGCTAAAGTCTGAGCTGCTCGATAAATTCGTCCGCGTCAGCGCGCATCTCAGCCAGCCTCTGCTGCCACTCCTCCCGGTAACGATTCAGCGTTTCCTCACTCAGGCGCGTGAAGCGTTCGCCGGTTTCGGCCACGGTGCGGCTGGCACTGGCGATCGATTCCATGGTGGGCTCGTTCAGCTCATCGGCCTGGCGATCCAGATCCCGGGCAGCCTGCTCCAGAATCACCCGGTCCTCTTCCGGTGTCGGCTCACTGTCTTTCAGGGCGTCTTCCACCGAGCGCTCAAGCTCCCGCATGGCTTCCTGCAACTTCTTGCCGAACGCCTCCATGGCGCCCTCTGCCTCGCGGCCGATTTCCTCGGAGTAGGCTTCCAGATCCCGCGCCAGCTGCTCCATCTGCTGCTCAAAGTCATCCGAAGACGATGAGAAACGGGCGCTGAGCTCGTCACCGAGCCGGCTGAGCTCGCCCATGATGCTGCTGAACGGGGAAGGATTAAGGATGGCCTCGCCAGTACGGTCGTAATCCACCAGCCACTGATCCTGGAACCGTACGAGATAGGTGACCAGCTCCAGCCGCTCACCTTCGGTTCCGGCTTCGGCCGGCAGGCGGGTCACGATAGTGGCTTCGCGATCTTCAATGACGACCCGGCCGAAGGATGGCACAGCGTCGGTCCAGCTACGCTTGTAACCGTCGAACGCGGTGGCTTCTGCCAGGGTGGAGTATTCCATCACATCACCGGCGTCGTTCTCGGCCATGGCCTGCCAGAAGGCCGCCGCCACTTCCTGGGGTGTCTCGGGGTTGCTGCAACCGGCGAGCAACGTCAGTGTCGCGATGGCCACCAGGCCGCGAAAAAAGGAACGGATCATTGCAGTGCTACCTCGGGTTCATCATCCATGGACGCATAATACACCCCTCAGAGTTTGCAGGTCAGTTCCGCCAGCTCCTCATCAAACACCCGTCGGTTTTCACTGTAATCCACGGGCACGTCCACCACATGAACACCGCCTTCAGCCAGGGCACCTTCCAGGGTTGGCCGAAGGTCCTCTGTGCGGGTCACGCGGTGACCCTTGGCGCCATAGGATTGGGCATAGGTGACAAAATCCGGGTTGCGATAATCCAGGCCGAAATCGCTGTAGCCTTCCTGGCCCTGCTTCCACTTGATCATGCCGTAGGCACTGTCATTGATAATCAGGACCACCAGATTCAGGTTCAGTCGAACCGCCGTTTCCAGCTCCTGGCTGTTCATCATGAAGCCACCATCGCCACAGATCGCCATCACTTTCAGATCCGGATACAGCATGGAGGCCATCATGCCGCTGGGCAAGCCGGCGCCCATGGAGGCCAGGGCGTTGTCGAGCAGTACCGTATTGTTGTCGTAGGCGCGGTAATTGCGGGCAAACCAGAGTTTGTACATGCCGTTGTCGAGCGTGATGATGCCGTCATCGGGCATTACCTGGCGCACATCATGAACAATGCGTTGGGGGATCACCGGGAAACGATCGTCTTCAGCTCGTTCCTGCAGGTGCGCATCCACCGCCTCCTTCACCTCCATCAGGCGGGTGAAATCATGGTTGGCGCACTGGCCACAGTTCTCGGCCATGTATTCCACGCTGTTGGCGATATCCCCGACAACCTCGTGCTGGGGGAAGTACACCGGGTCCACGTCGGCCGCACTGAAGTTCACATGAATGACCTTCTTGCCGCCGGGGGTCATGAAGAAAGGTGGCTTTTCCACCACATCATGGCCCACGTTGATCACCAGGTCGGCGCGGTCGATTGCACAGTGAACGAAGTCCCCGGCCGACAGGGCAGCGTTGCCCAGGTAGCGCGGATGTCGCTCATCCACCACGCCCTTGCCCATCTGGGTGGTGAAGAACGGGATGCCGGTGACATTCACGAGATGCAGCAACGCCTGGGAAACCCGTTTCCGGTTGGCGCCGGCGCCGATCATGATCAGCGGATGCCGGGCCTCGCGCAGCATTTCGCACGCCATTTCCAGGCTTTTCGGGCTGGCCGAGGGCCGCCGGGCGTCACTGGGTTTGAAGATATGGGTATCGGATTCGGGCGCCTCATCGGCGATGTCCTCCGGCAGCTCCAGATGCACGGCACCCGGACGCTCTTCAGAGGCCAGGCGGAAAGCTTCCCGAACCTTGGCAGGAATGGTGTTGGCATTGCTGATTTGCCGGGTGTACTTGGTGAGCGGACGCATCAGGTCCACCACATCCAGAATCTGGAATAGCCCCTGCTTGGAGGACTTGATGGGTTTCTGGCCCGAGATCATCATCATGGGCATACCGCCCAGCTGGGCGTAGGCGGCGGCAGTCACGAAGTTGGTGGCGCCGGGCCCGAGCGTGGAAAGGCAGACTCCCACGCGCCCCGTCAGGCGGCCGTAGGTGGCGGCCATGAACCCGGCAGCCTGTTCATGGCGGTTGAGGACCAGCTGAATACTGGAGGTCCTCAAAGCCTCAAGGAAGGCTAGATTCTCCTCACCGGGCACCGCGAAAATGTATTCAACGCCTTCGTTTTCCAGCGCCCGGATAAACAACTCGGCCCCATTACGGGCCGGGGTCTGTTCGTTGGCCATGGCCTTCCTCTTGATCTGTGGATTCCGGGTGATCGGCAGGTTCCGGGATCAATCGGTTATGGGCGGCTCCGCCTGCAAAGCATCCGCCGGCACGCGATCCAGACCCCAACTGCGATACACACCCTCTGTTACGCGCCGAAGGGCATCCTCGTTCACTTCCGCAGGCTCCCCCCGCTCCAGGGGATCGTAATGGAAGATGTACAGTCGCGATGTGAACTGTTCGAAAGGCAGCGACGACTCGCCAAAACGCTCTCCGTTGCCCGAGGTACTGACTTTGACTCCATCGCCCCAGTTCTGGCCGCTGTCGTTATTGGGATTGAAGAAATAAATCCGCATCTCACCTTCCGGGTCGAGCGCGGCCCGGAGAATGGTAATGGCGTGCCAGCCGATAAACCGGGCGGCACTGTCGGTCACTGCAATACCCGCAGGCTGCGGGTGGATCAGCGGCTGATTGCCGTTGTAGTAGGGGTGATAGCTGGCATAGAAATGCCGGATAAAGCCTTCCAGATCATGCAGCTTGCCAGTGGCCACATCCACGTTAATAGCAAATCCGCGCCCGGCAGACCAGCCGTGGAACTCCGGGTTCACCCATTTGTGGGGATCGCCCTGGCGGCCGACGCACAACCGGCCCATCTCCACATAAATGCGGTCCAGATGCGGCACTACAACCAGGGAGACAGGATCCAGATCGAGGGTAACCTCGGACGCGACACCGCCGACACTGCGGGCCGACGACACCGGCTGGCCTTCAAAGTGAATGACGATTTCATTGTCTCGGGCAGCCCAGGCCACCATCTGCAAGAGATAATCCGGATCGTTATAGGCCCACATCGAAAGAGCACGGGCCGACTGGCAGGTAGGATTGTTGCCCTGCCCCACGCCCAAAGGCTGGCCCAACATATTCAATACGCCCTGAATCAACCAGGCATTGGGTTGCGGTTGGTAGCCATAGGCCAGTTCAAGTCGCTCCCGCGCATGGGGGCACAGAGAGAGCCGTGCCTGGCGCCACAGACCCGGCGCAACAGGAGGTTGATAAAGAATACCCCGCTCCAGCAGTAGCGCCAGGCCGTAGATGCCCTGTGCCGTTTCCGGATAGATACCTTCTTTAATCAGGGTGTGGACCAGCTCCCGATAGCACATCAGGCAATCCCGGCCGGTACTGGACAGCCCCAGCGCCTCGCTCAGCAAGGTGTCCTGGTCCAACAGGATGAAACGTATGAACGAGGCATGGTAAGGCGAGACCAGGCCGGTATCGTGCATGGAACGCGCAAACCCGGTGGCTTCGTTCTGCAGGGCCTGGGCGTCCATGGTTTCCAGCCGCTGCTCGTAGACCACGGTTCCGGGGTCTTCACTGCAGGCCCGGGTGGGCCCATAGAGGCTGGAGATCAACCGGTCGGCACCGCGCCCGGCACTGCCCAGATCGGCCTGCGGATCGGCCCGGCAAAGGGCAATCTGGGTAATCATCTTGCGTACGTCCGATACCTGGATCGGTCGCTGTTCAAGGATGCGCCAGATCTCCTCGATCAGACTATCAATGACATGTTCGTAGCCGATGTGGTGGGCCACGTACTGCACAAGGTTCTGGCTGATCAGCGCGAGCTTGCCCTGCTCCCGCTCAGCCTCGCCGGTCATGCCAAACAGCAGGCCGAGGTTGATGGCAAGAACCTGGGTCAGATAGTGGTGGGCCTGTTCAGCCGACACCGAAGGGTGCAGATAGCTGCCCCGGGCGACGGCAAGCAGCCGCAATTCGCTGAAGGCCTCAATGACGACGGTATCGGCATTCTGGCTCTGCAGCGAATAGGTTGTCAGCGTGGGAAGGAGAATACCGGGTTCGGCCCAGTCGGTGCCGGCAAAGACGCCCGCCAGCTCAAGGCGCTCAGCGCGCTCCTCGATGATCCGGCAGCCATCCGGCTGCAGCAGGACCCGGCGGGCAATATCCAGCACACGCGGCAGTTTGCCGGCCTTGGTAAAAGACCGGCTTTCTTCCAAAGCCTGAATGGCGTCATCCAGGCGTTGAGCCAGCTTGTCAATGTTTACAGCTGGCGCTGCGCTGCCCGATTGGTGATCGTTCAAACGATAATCCTCAGGGCCTGGCACCAAACCCGGTTGTTGTTAATGCTTCTCCTGATTATACATAGAAATCGAGGTCTTCCTGATGTTTCAGGAGGTCCCGCATGACATAGGGGTCTTCACCGAAGAAATACACCAGCCCCCAGTGGGTACCGAAAGCGGTACGCTTGGTGACCGTTTCTTCAAGCGGCGCAGTCAGCTCGTGAGACTCGAAATACTCGTGATTTTCGGTCTCCTCCGGGATTTCCAGCTTGCTGACAACCCGGCGGCGCGGATACACACCGAAACAACCGGCGTAACCCTTCGCATCCACCACTTCCTTCGGGAAGAAGGCCTTGATTTCCTCTTCCGTGGTCTTCGGGTCAAAGGCCAGGATCATGCCCTGATACGCGTTGAAACCATAGGCACGCTCAAGCAGCTCGAATACCTTGAAGCCCGGTGGACGATAGGCCACCTCGCCAAAGTACATGGTCCGGTCGCTGGTCACGAAGTACTCCGGGTGGATAAACCCGAATTCGATATCGAAGGTCTTGATCAGCTTCTCGATTTCGCCGCGAATCTGGTCGCGATACTTCTCCAGGTCCGGTGTTGCGGGCACAAATACCGAATAGCCCAGCGTCACGTACTCGGAAATGTTCAGGAAGGCGATCTTGCCGTTGTGAATCCAGGCCTCGACCGCAAACTCCCAGCCATCCAGGTGCGACTCCATCAAAACCGGGAATTCTTCTTCCGGGATGGTATCGACTTCATCAGGCGTACGGATCACCCGGTGGCCAAGGCAGCCGGCCTTATCAAAGGCCTTGAGGTGAATCGGATCGTTGGGGTCACCATCCAGTTTCAGCAGAGTCTGGTTAACCCGCTTGAGGAACCGGATAACATCACCCTTGTCGTGCGCTTCCTCGAAGATACCCACCCGGATACCACCGAGCTGGGCACGGCGTTTCATCAGGGCCTTGTCACGCAGCAGCATGGCCTGACCGAACAAACGAGGCTTGTCCATCAACACTGAGTTAATGGCACCTGCCCACTCCACAGTCTCCTCAAACAACGGGATGGCAACGTCTACGCCCATCTCCTTGAGGGTCTGCGCAATTTCTACCGAACGGTCATTCAGGCGCTCAAAATTCCAGGGCACGTAGGGAATGTCATGCTCTTCGCAATAGGCTTCGGCCCAGTCCGGTGCCACAACAACATACCGACGATCGAATTTGTCGGCCGCTTCAACCGCATTCAGGCTCCAGCCCAGTAATGCAATATACCCTTTCTCAGGATTGTACTTTTGCTCACTCACAGGCTCTCTCCGTTCATAAGGGTTGACTTATAACCCTACGCATTAGCTGTGAAATCGCAAATTTCGCCCCCATTTGAAACGCAAAAAGCACTACGACAGCCGGGAGTGAATCCAGCAATCGCAGTGCCTTAGGCTTTCTTAGATCGATTGGGAATATCAGCCCAGTTTCAGGGTCGACAGGGTCCTCTCGCGAACTTTGGTAAGCAGTGCTTCGTCCTCTACCAGGGACTGGCCATAGGACGGAACAAGCTCTTTCATCCGTTCCTGCCACTCCGGCGTCTTGATCTTCTCCGGGAAACAGCGCTCGATCACGTTGATCATGGCATTGGCTGCGGTGGAGGCTCCGGGCGAAGCACCCAGCAGCGCCGCCAGCGTTCCATCTTTTGCCGCCACAATTTCGGTGCCGAACTCAAGCTTGCCACCGCCACCATCGACCTGCTTGATGATCTGAACGCGCTGGCCGGCCATGCGCAGTTGCCAATCCTCTTCCATGGCGTCCGGGAAGAAGTTGCGCAGCGATGCCACCCGGTCACCGTGGGACTGGAACACTTCACCGATGAGATAGCGTGTCAGGTCCATGTTGCTCTTGCTCACCGAGAGCATGGGCTTCAGGTTGGTGGGCTTCACCGAACCAATCAGATCAAAGATCGAGCCCTGTTTCAGGAAGCGGGTGGTGAAACCGGCGAAGGGGCCAAACAGAAGGGCCGGCTCGCCATTAATGATGCGGGTATCGAGGTGCGGTACCGACATGGGCGGTGCCCCGATCGGCGCCTTGCCGTATACCTTGGAGTTATGCTGCTTGACGATGTCGGGCTTGCCACACACCAGCCACTGACCGCTCACCGGGAAGCCACCGTAGCCACGGGCTTCGTCGATACCGGATTTCTGCAGCAGCGGCAACGCGCCACCGCCGGCGCCGAGGAATACGAAGCCGGTCTCGAGCTTGGTCAGCTCGCCGGTCTTCTGGTTCTTGACGCGGATCTTCCATCGGCCGTTGTCCCGCTGGTCGATGTAGTGCACCGGTGAGCTGAGCATCAGCTCGAAATTCGGCTGGGTTTCCAGCCAGCTCACCATGCTGCGGGTAAGCGAGCCGAAATCCACATCGGAACCGTGCTTGATCCGGGTCGCGGCAACCCGCTGCATGGGGTCCCGGTTATTGACGATCAGCGGCATCCATTCCTCGAGATCCTTCGGAGACTCGGTGTATTCCATGTCGCGGAACAGGTGATGGGCACTCAGGCGTTCATAACGGCGCTTGAGGAAGGCCACATCCTTCTCGCCCCAGACAAAGCTCTGATGCGGTGTGCGATTAATAAAGCTGGAGGGTTCGGGCAGGATGCCCTGCTCCACAAGGTAGGACCACAGCTGCAGTGACACCTCGAACTGGGCGTTGATCTGCAGGGCCCGATCGATGGTGACATCGCCATCACCGGTCTCGGGAGTGTAGTTAAGCTCACAGTATCCGGCATGCCCGGTACCTGCGTTGTTCCATCCGTCTGTGCTCTCATGGGCAACGTGGTCGAGACGCTCCACCATGACGATGTCCAGGGACGGATCAAGCTGCCTGAGCATCATGCCGAGAGTGGCGCTCATGACGCCACCGCCGACCAGCACTACGTCTGCCTGTCTAACGGCCATTGGTTTTCACCCTAGCTAGTGTTGAGCCTTTTGCCCTCTCACGATCAGCAAGAGAGCCTGTCGGAAGCCGGCCGGGCGCGAGGTAAACGGCGCCGCCGTCTGCTTCCGGTCTGAATGTGCGCGCAATTATCCCGATTTTTGCCGGGATAATAAATTGCGATTGTCAATCGTTGCGTCTTTCTTCGGCATCTAGTTGCTTCAGGGGCAGATACGTGCACTTACGAACAGTGGTTTGCTACGGGTCAAAGGTCTAAAATCCAATCCGCCCACGTGATCTGTCTGGCCGGCTCAGGCCTCCACTTTGACAAACCAGGACGGGATTTCCCCAATGTCTGCCCTTGATGCGTTTCTGATTATGCTCGCGGTTCTGGCACTGCTTGGCGTCATATTTGAAGAGGTCATCCACATCAACAAGGCCAAGGTAACGCTGTTCTTTGGCACCATGAGCTGGATGCTGCTGTTCCTGTTCAGTGATAACGCTGGTGAAACGTCTGCCATTTCCGATGGTCTGTCCGAGAGCATCGCCGAAATCGCCGGGCTGTGGCTGTTTCTGGTCGCAGCCATGACGTTTGTCGCCTACCTGAACAAGAAGGGTATGATCGAAAACGTGATTTACCTGATCATGCCGAAGCAGGTAAGCGAGCGACGGCTACTATTCCTGACCGGTCTTTTTTGTTTCATTTTCTCCTCTTTAGCAGACAATATCACCGCCACTTTAGTCTCATGTTCGCTGATTCTGTCTCTGGATCTGGAGCTGAAAAAACGTATCCAGTTCGTCACGCTGGTTGTGTTTGCGGTCAACTCGGGAGGCGTTTCTCTGATCACCGGCGACGTCACTACGTTGATGATTTTCCTGGCGGAAAAGGTTGAAATACTGACCCTTCTGACCCTGGCCATTCCGGCCTCGATCACCGTTTTCATCCTTGCGGTTTTCCTGTCGCGAGGGCTCACAGGAACCGTGACACTGCGCTCCAACACCACCCCGGTGCGACGGGTGGACGCGATCATCAGCGGGCTGTTTTTGTTAACAATCCTGAGCACCATTGCCGGTAATGCCCTGTTCGGGATTCCACCGGTACTGACCTTTCTGTTCGGCCTGTCCATCATGTTCCTGGTGTCTCGATTCATGAGTGACGACTCCGATCTGGACCCGATTCTCGAGTACATCCGCATCATCGAGTTTGAAACGCTCCTGTTCTTTCTCGGCATCCTCCTGCTGGTGGGCATGCTCAAGGAGATCCATGCGCTGGATTCGCTGGTGGCGATTTACGACATCCTGCCGCCGCTGTACGCCAATTACCTGATGGGCATCTTCTCGGCCGTTATCGATAACGTGCCTCTGACGGCGGCCCTGCTGAAGGCCGGCATCGACATGAGCCCCGGCGAGTGGATGGGCCTGACCTATGCCGTGGGTGTGGGTGGATCGCTCCTGGTGATTGGCTCAGCCGCCGGTATAGTGGCAATGAGCAAGATTCCGGGGCTGACCTTTGCCGCCTATATGCGGTATCTTGCACACCTTCTGGCGGCCTATACCCTGGGCTACGCCGGTGTCTACATGCTCGGGCGTTTCATCAACTGAGGTCTATCTATGCTAATGGCATTTGGCGCAATCATCGCCGGCCTGGTCCTCCTGGTCTGGAGTGCCGATAAATTTGTGGAGGGCGCCGCGGCGACCGCCAAACATCTCGGCATGCCCACCCTGCTGATCGGCATGGTGATTATCGGTTTCGGTACCTCGGCACCGGAACTGGCCGTGTCTGCCATGGCAGCCTCCGATGGCAATCCCGGGCTGGCACTGGGTAACGGCTATGGCTCCAACATTACCAACATTGCGCTCATTGTCGGCCTGACAGCCATCATCGCGCCCATCGCGGTGCACTCCCAGGTAATCCGTAAAGAACTGCCGCTGCTGATCGTGCTCACCCTCATTGCCGGCGCCCAGCTGCTCGACGGGCAACTTTCACGTATGGATGGCTGGGTGTTGCTGGCGGTATTTGCAGTGGTTATGGGCTGGTCAATCTTCCAGGGCCTGAAAGGCAAGGCAGACCCCCTGGCCGGTGATGCCGACGCCGAGATCATTGCGCATCCCATGCCCCTGAAAACCGCCGTGATCTGGCTGGTAATTGGCCTGGTACTGCTGATCGTCAGCTCCCGGATGCTGGTCTGGGGTGCCGTGACGATTGCCCAGAGCCTTGGAGTCAGCGATCTGGTGATCGGTCTCACCATCGTTGCCATCGGCACTTCCCTGCCCGAACTCGCCTCGGCTCTGGCCGCGGTCAAAAAGAACGAACACGACCTGATCCTGGGCAATATTCTGGGGTCGGGCATTTTCAACACCCTCGCCGTGGTGGGTCTCGCGGCTGTTATCGAACCCCTCGCGGTGGACCCGGAAGTGCTCTACCGTGACTGGACGCTGATGCTGGCGCTCACGGTGGGTCTGTTCCTGATGGGTTACGGGCTTACCGGATGGCGAAAACTGGTGAGCCGTGTGGATGGTGGCATCCTGGTGCTGGTGTACGTGGCCTATACCGGCTATCTGCTCTCCACGGTGGTGGCTGCCGGTACGGCCTGATCTGCGTGCCGATGTGAGGCCAGCGCTAACCGGCTTCACCGTCTCCCAACAGCTCCGTCAGCCTTGCGCGCACCTCGGTCATGACTTCGTCCAGGTCGGCTTTGGTCTTACCGGCCGTATCCAGCGGTTCTCCTACCCTCACATCCACCGGCTGCCCGAGGTTGATCTGCCAGGTGCGGGCCGGTAAAACACGGTGGATACCCCGCACGGCCACCGGCACGATCACCGCCTCAGTATCCAGCGCCAGGTGAAAACAGCCTTTCTTGAAAGGCAGAAGCTTTCCGTCCGGCGAGCGGGTTCCCTCGGGCGCGGCCCAGAGCACGATTCCGCTTTCCATCATCGCCCGGGCCTTCTCCAGATCCCTGACTGCACGTTGCCGATTGGAGCGGTCTACTGAGGGGAATTCCGCTGCACGCATCGCCTGCCCCAGCAGCGGGATACTGAACAGCTCCTTTTTTGCCAGCATACGGATCGATCCCGGCAACGATACGAAGGTAACCGGAATATCATAGTGGCTGGCATGAGTGCACATGATGATGTACCGGCGCCCGTCGCCGAAATCAGGCACTTGCCCGCGTACGGTGAGGCTGGCACGAACCAGTCGTAACAGCGAGGCCGACCACTCGCGGCAGTATTTGTCGACGATGGGCCGGTTCAACCTCCCGAACAGCGCCCTCAGCAAAACCAATAGGGAAAAGAGTGCTGTCAATCCGACACTGCCCAGAACCACACCCGCCCGCCGAAGAAGCGTTGCTGACTCCGTTAGCGGATTCATCTTCAATCGAATCATCTCAGCACCCTTCTCTGTTTCCCGGGTTCGTTCGCGGCCTCGTTGCTGCGCGTTCAATAGGGGGCGAATTATAGCGACTGAAAAACCCGTTGAATAACACACAAAAGTATTGATTAATTTTTAACCATTACCTATAAGATATAAGGATATAACCGCGAAGAATTGAAAAAGCAGTCCCACCGTCCGACGACAACCCTAAGAAGGAGACGGATAATGAAGCAGGAATCAGCGCTGATGCGCGGCCCGAATGACCCGGGCCTTCAGAACCCCTCCCGCCGCACCCTGCTACTTGGCAGTGCCGGCGCCATGGCCGCGGTAAGCGTGCTGGGATTTACGCCCCTTGCCAAAGCCGATGAACCAAAATCACTCCCGGATTACGCCGCCTGGAAAGAACGCAACGCCCTGATTGTTCACAGCGCAAACACGATGGAAACCCAACGGGGGGCCATCGGCAATGGCGTTATTACCTCAAGTGACCGCTTGTTCGTTCGTAATAACCTGCCCGCGCCACCAGCCTCGGTAACCGATAACCCCGATGTCTGGGAGGTGCGGATCGAGGGCGTGAAAAATCCCCGAACCCTGACGGTCGGCGACCTGAAACAGATGGGGGTTACCACCGTTGCCTCCGTATTACAGTGTTCCGGTAACGGTCGCGCCTTCTTCCCCCATGGCGCGAGTGGTACCCAATGGTCTGTTGGCGCTGCGGGCTGCATCATGTGGACCGGTGTACCGCTGAAAGATGTTGTGGAGGCTCTTGGCGGCCCTGTTGACGGTACACGGTACATCACCAGCACCGGCGGCGAGACACTTCCCGACGGCCTGGACCCGAAAACGATTATCGTGGAACGTTCCGTTCCCACCCGTGCCATGGAAACCGCATTGCTGGCCTGGGAAATGAATGACGAGCCTCTGACCCACACGCACGGTGGCCCTCTAAGAATGGTTGTGCCGGGTTACTACGGCGTGAACAACGTGAAGTACGTCAAGAACGTTGCCTTCACCGAAAACCAGACGGACGCCAAGATCCAGGCTTCAGGCTACCGGGTTCGTGATGTCGGCGTGAAAGGCGCCCCGGATCAGCCTTCCATGTGGGAAATGAACGTCAAATCCTGGGTAACATCGCCTCTGGAAAGCGGTCAGAACGGTCGCAATATGATCTATGGCGTCGCTTTCGGTGGCACTGTTCCGCTCGAAAAAGTCGACGTTTCAGTGGATGGTGGTAAAACCTGGAAACAGGCTCGTTTCCTGGGACCGGACCTTGGCCCCTATGCCTGGAGGCCGTTTGTCCTGGCAGCGGATCTCGCGGCCGGAGAGCACCGGATTGTCAGCCGGGCGACCGACGTGCAGGGCAACACCCAGCCTGAGGGTCGGACCGAGAACGAACGTGGCTACGGTCACAATGGCTGGAGCGACCACGGAGTCACGGTTGCCATCAGTTGATCATTGGCGGAGCCGACCCGGGAGTAAGGCGGCTCCGACCTATCCGGAAAGCAATGATATGAGAAAAACTGCAGTACTGGGCGCCATAGCTCTGATGGGACTGTCGCCCCTGACGATCGCCAGCGACTTTGACAAGGGGAAACAGGTATTCACTCAGGAGGCACAACCCTCCTGCACCATATGCCATACCCTGGCGGACGCCGGTTCGGCTGGTGCCATCGGCCCGGATCTCGATGAACTCAAACCCACGATGGAACAGGTGGTCAATGCCGTAACCAGCGGGGTGGGTGTCATGCCGGCGTTCAACGAGTCGCTGTCTGAGGAACAGATAAATGCGGTGGCCCACTACGTGGCGACTGTGACAGGCGGCAATAAATAGAATCGGGGGCCCTGCGGCCCCCTTTTTTTCGTCTCAGGCGTTTTCCTGAAACACCATGGCAACCGAGTTCAGGCAGTATCGCTGCCCGGTTGGCGGCGGGCCGTCAGGAAAGACATGGCCGAGATGGCTGTCGCAACGGGGACAGCGGATTTCGATGCGAGTCATGCCAAGACTCGTGTCCTCAATGTAGCGGATATGCTCCGGATCAAAGGGCTGGAAGAAACTCGGCCAGCCGGTTCCCGAGTCAAACTTCGAGTCCGAGCTGAACAAAGGCAGGTCGCAAAGCCGGCAGTGGTAAACACCGGCTTTTTTGTTATCCAGCAAGGTTCCGCAGAACGGATGCTCGGTGCCATGGTCGAGCAGTACGCGCCGCTCTTCCGATGTCAGATCCGCAGCTTTCTCCTCAACCTGTGCTTCGTTTAGTGGTGTCAGGTCATAACCTGCAGCGGAAACTCCCATAGTCTGCCTCCTCAGGCGGTGCTGCCTGCGTCGTTGTCTGTAAATTCCGGCTTCAGGCGATCAGGATAACTGTCTACAAGCTTTTCCATTTTCGGGGCGGCCACGGCCATGATGTATGGCTGGTAGGGATTCCGGGCAGCAAAATTCTGGTGGTACTCTTCTGCCGGGTAAAATGCCTCCAGCGGCTCCAGCGTGGTCACTATCGGGTCCGGGTACACTTCGGCCTGATTGAGCTGGTGGATGTAGGCCTCGGCTACCCGCCGCTGTTCGGCAGTCTCGTAGAACACAGCCGAGCGGTACTGGGTGCCCCGGTCGTTGCCCTGGCGGTTCAACTGGGTGGGATCGTGAGCAACCGAGAAGAACACCTTTAGCAGTTCGCCAAAACTGACCCTGGCAGGGTCATAGTGAACATCGACCACTTCTGCGTGGCCGGTAGTACCTGAGCATACGGCCTCATAATTGGCAGAGCTGGCGTGACCGCCAGCGTAACCGGACTCAACACTGGTTACGCCATCGATGGCCAGGAAAACGGCTTCCACACACCAGAAACAGCCGCCAGCCAGCACGACACGCTGTTCGCCCTCGGCCGCCGGCAGGTCCTGTTCAGGATCAGGAAAACGACTACGTGGTACGTTGAGACCCGGGATACTGCAGGATGTCGTCATGGTAACCTCTGCGTTCGAATTATCTGCCTTTAACCGCTCGATTGTGGCTGGAAACCTGCCGATTTGCCAACCCATGTGCCGGCTCAGGAAGAAGGGATTATATGTACGTTGATCAGGACAGCAGGATCACTCCAGCCAGCGCACTCAGCGGCGCCAGTACCCAGACCGGAACCCGCCAGACAGCGAGACAGACCCAAATGGCGAGCACGAGTGCCAGATCATGCGCACCATGGACGGCGGAGACCCAGACCGGATCGTAGAGAGCCGCCAGCAACAACCCCACCACGCCTGCATTCACGCCGGCCAGCGCTGACCGGGCGCGACGATGCTCCCGAAGCCAGCTCCATAGGGGAAGACCGGCGAATACAAGCAGGGTTCCAGGGAGGAACACAGCCAGTACCGCAATCACACCACCGAGAACACCGGCCTGTGAACCACCCAGAAATCCTGAAAAGGAAAACAGCGGTCCCGGCATAGCCTGGGCAACGCCATACCCCGCCAGGAAAGTGTCCGCCGGCATGGCACCGGAGGCCACGAAGCCCTCCTGCAGCCAGGGCAGCACAACGTGACCACCGCCAAACACCAGGGCACCGGCCCGGTACATTTCAGCGCCTATCCAGCCAAGACTGCCGGCGGCCTGAGGCAGGAAGGAAACCAACAACAGAATCAAAAAGGCCCCTGCAAAAAGCGCAGGTTTCCGGGATTGCAGTGGCACATGCAGCGGCTCAGATGCCTCTCCGCTCCCCAACCCCAGAAAGGAACCCACAGCCCCGGCAATGACCAACGCCAGTATCTGCATCCAGGTTTCGCCCATCATCAGAAGGCTCACCGCTACCAGCAACGCCATGGCGATTCGGGGACGGTCCGGGCACAGGGTTGTTCCCATCTGCCAGACCGCCTTGGCCACCACCGCCACCACAAACAACTTGAGACCCTGTACCCAGCCGCCACTGCTGGCCTCTGGCCAGGCGTTCAACCCCAACGCAAGACCAATCATGATCACCGCCGATGGCAGGGTGAACCCCAGCCACGCTGCGAGTCCGCCGCGGTAATGGCCGCGCAGGAACCCGATGGTTAGACCGACCTGGCTGGAAGCCGGTCCCGGCAGCAACTGGCAGAGGGCCACAACTTCTGCGTAGGCACTGTCTGAGAGCCACCGCCGACGTTTGACAAATTCATCGTGAAAGAATCCGAGATGCGCTGCCGGACCACCAAACGACGTCAGCCCCAGCCGAAGGAACAGCAGGAAAATCTGGCTGAACGACAGCCTGTCATCACTCGATGGTTCCGTCATAAATCTCCTGAGTCTGTTGCTCCGCCGGTTTCACCGCCAGTGTGTCATCAAACATGAACATTGTGTCGTTTTGGTTGCATACCTTCGAGGGCCATCCATAATGACAGACAGGGTTTGCCACTTAGCACATCGGCCATGCCCGGCTCGGCATATAAGGGAAGAAAAATGACGGCAAGGGCTCGTACACCGGAGAACCAGGATGAACTCCTGGAATACCGCCTGAGCCTGAGGCTCGGCCCTGTTCACGCCCGCCAGAGGCTCGGCATTGAACGGGAAGCTGAAGCGAAGGTATTCGGGCAGGATCACAGCTCATTCCATCTGGAAAACTGGGCCACCGCGCCCGGCTTTATCCGTACCTGTTTGCGCATGGTTGGCCTTTGGGGCCGGGGCCAGAGCAACAGCCGGCGTCTGAACACCGTGCACAATCATTTCCAGCTTCCCGGCCTGCCGGAAGCCTTCGAGGGCTTTCGCATTCTGCATCTGACCGACCTGCACGTAGACATGGACGAAGCCAACCTGCAGGCAGTCCTGCGCCAGATCGAACCGTTAGACTACGATCTGTGCGTGTTGACCGGCGACTACCGGAAACTCACGTGGGGCCCGATTGAGGGCGCCCTGGACGGCATGGCGCGGCTGAGGGACGGTATAAAAAGCAAGCCCTATGCGGTTCTGGGTAACCACGACAGCGTTCGCATGGTACCGGCATTGGAAGACATGGGTTACCAACTGCTGATGAACGAAATGGCGCCCATTGAACGGGGAGGCCAGACCCTGTACCTCGCGGGTGTGGACGACGCCCACTTCTTCAAGGTCCACAACCTGCACCAGGCGGGGGACAATATCCCTGCGGGAGGCACCAGCATCCTCCTCAGCCATACGCCGGAGATCTGGCGCGAGGCTGCCCACGCCGGCTACGACGTCTTTCTCTGCGGACACACACACGGCGGCCAGATCTGCCTGCCCGGAGGTATACCGGTGACTCTCGACTCTGACTGCCCGCGCACACTCGGTCGAGGTTACTGGCGGATGAATGGCATGCAGGGCTACACCTCACCGGGTTCCGGAACGTCCGTGGTAAACGTTCGCCTGAACTGCCCGCCGGAAGTAACCCTTCACACCCTGACTCGCGGCCCGGTTTAGTGGGGCTGCCGGCGTATACCGAGACGGTAGAGCAGCGGTGAGCCATAGATGTTGGACAGGGTAAAAACCACCACGACAACCAACACTACCCACAGGCTCACCGGCAGCCACCACATCGCCAGCAGCATGGGCAGGAGGGCTTCCGGGATCTGATCCAGCCCGACAGCCCGGGCACTCGATTCCAAACCCATTCGGCGCTTGATGAAGCTGCTCAGAAGATCTCCTCCCAGCCCCAGCAGGCCGAACAGAAGCCCGAACACGAATCCCAGCCCGGTAAACTGGGCGAAAAGCCCGCAGGCCAGTGCACCGGATACAACACCCCGCCAGGTTTTGCTTTCACCAAATACGGGGCGGCCATCGGACAGCAGTCGACCGCCGTCCACCGGGGCCGACCAGCGGTTTTTCAGCAGCCCGGCGGCAACCACCGGCGTGCCGTTGGCCAGCACCAGCATCACAAACAGCTCCAGGATGATCAGCAAGCGTTTGCGCCCCTCTGAAACGACCGATCAGGCGATACCGCCCCGGGTCAGCTTGAGCGGATCCATCAACTCCTCAAGCCGCTCCCGGCTCAGGCCGCTGCGTTCCTCCGCCACATCGATGACTGGCCGGCCCGTTTTATACGCTTCCTTGGCGATGTCTGCCGCCAGGCTGTAGCCGATCTCGGGATTAAGCGCTGTCACCAGTACGGGATTCTTGCCCACACCTGCGTTCAGGTTGTCGGCATTGACCGTGAAATCCTTGATCGCCTTGTCCGCCAGCATGATGGCCGCATTGGCGAGCAAATCGGTCATGTCCAGCAGGTTACCGCCCACCAGCGGGAGCATCACGTTGAGCTGGAAATTACCGGACTGACCGGCAATGGCCACGGCGCTGTCCAGCCCCATCACCTGGGCGCCGACCATGGCCACGGACTCCGGGATGACCGGATTGACCTTGCCCGGCATGATACTGCTGCCCGGTTGCAATGCCGGAAGACTGATTTCAGCCAGGCCGTGAATAGGGCCGCTGTTCATCCAGCGCAGATCGTTGGCGATCTTGGTCAGCACGATGGCTGCTCCGCGCAATTGTGCGGAGAGGGCCACCGGGGCATCCACCGCGCTCTGGCCGGTGAATTTGTGATCGAGCGACGTAAAAGGATAGCCGGTGTTGGCCCGCAGGAACTTGACGAACTGGCCCGGAAATTCCGGTAGCGCATTGATTCCGGTACCCACCGCGGTGCCGCCCTGGGGAACGGCCAACAGCTCATCAGCTGCGGCTTCTACCCGCTTTTCCACGGCCAGAAGCTGTTCGCGCCAGGTTTTCAACTCCTGGCCGAGGGTCACCGGCATGGCATCCATCAGGTGGGTGCGGCCGGTTTTTACCTGGCTGGAAAACGCCGCTTCCTGCTCGTAGATCACACCGCAAAGATGCGACAGCGCCGGCAGCAGCTTCTCCTTGGCTGCAATCACGGCACTCACGTGGATCGCCGTTGGAATCACGTCGTTGGAGCTCTGGCTCATGTTCACGTGATCGTTCGGATGCACCTCGAAGCCTGCGTTGCGGGCGATACTGGCGATCACCTCGTTGACATTCATATTGGTGCTGGTGCCGGAGCCGGTCTGGTAGCGGTCTACCGGAAACTGATCCGCGTACTCGCCCTTGACCAGATCTTCGCAAGCCTGGGAGATCGCATCCCGCAGATCGTTGTCCAGCAGCCCCAGGCTGGTATTGGCCTCGGCGGCCGCGCGCTTGATCTGGGCAACGGCGGCAATAAACGGCTGAGGCATCGGCTGGCCACTGACCGGGAAGTTTTCCAAAGCGCGCTGGGTTTGAGCGCCCCAGAGCGCATCAGCAGGTACCTGGACGTCCCCGAGGCTGTCGGTTTCCGTTCTGAATTCGCTCATATTCCCTCCTGTCCGTGCATTTGCACTGTGGGCTTCTTGGCGTGTACGCCAGGGGCCCGGCCATGGCTCAGCCGCCGCCCTGGGATCTGAGCCGGACATGGTCGCAGATGCCCGTAACCTGTTCAAAATTGAGGATCAGGGTATGAACGGTGTTGGTGTAGGTGTCGTGCAGGTGAAACTTGTAACGGTGCTGCTTTTCACCCTGCAGAAACGCATCGTACTCGCGGACCAGCTCACGCACATCCCCACCGGAATCCTTGCTCCAGGTCGCATTGAACGGACCCAGCACGGCACCGCCAGCCAGGCAGATGGTGACTTCGTGATTCGTCAGACCATTCTCAGGAACTGTCATGGTTATCTCCCTTTCGATGAGCCTCTGGTAAGTGTAGTCGCTCCTGACGCCAGGACAGTCCATAGTGCCAAGGCTGTCACAGAACCAGGTTTTCATTGCCGGCAAAGGCACTGCTGTAGGAAGTTCCTACACCGCTAAGCCACTGTTGTTGCTAATCTCTTCCCTACCCCATTAACAGGATACAGAGTAATCATGGCGACCAGCGGAGCGGCGGAGATCCTTCTCCGGTATGACGACGACCAGGACCGACAGCACTTCGAAACCTTGTTTGCCAGCGATTTCGTTATTCACGCGTTCGCCACTGACCAGGGGGCACTCGACTACCTGCCCTCGGCTGCCACCATACCCACCGCCATCGTTCTGCTTCCGAACCGCGCTGATGACTATCTTGAGTCGTCGCTACTGGCACGGGCCAGGGACCACCACCCCCGGATTCTGAAGATCCTCATAGGAGATGCCATTGCGCTGAACCTCCTCGTGAAACTGCTCGACCATCAGCTGGTCGATCGCTGCTTCGAACAGCCGGTCAATCCCGATGTTATCCGGTCGCACGTGCTCACAGCCGCGCTTACCCGCGAAGGACAAACCTTCTCTCCGGATACCAGCGAGGCCCACGAGGGCCCCAAACCGGCGATTCTGATCGTGGATGACGAACCGACTGCCACCCGTTATCTGTCGAGGCAGTTGGAGCGCATGCAGGACGAATTCCGCGTGCTGAGCGCCATCAGTGCAGAAGAGGCTCAGCTCGTGTTGCAGAAAGACAGCGATGTCGCGGTGGTGATGACAGACCAGAGAATGCCCGGGATGCATGGCAAAGAGCTGCTGGACGAACTACGCCAGTCGCACCCGACAATTGTCCGAATTCTCACGTCAGCCTGGGGCGAGGTTGATGTGGCCATGGATGCAGTTAACGAGGGCCGGATCTTCCGCTATCAGAAGAAGCCATGGAACGCAGCCGAATTGCTGTCGCTCTTCCGCAAGGCTCTTGTCCAACATCGCACCCTGGTCTCTGCAAGAGACCGTTCACGCTCAATTGCAGAACAACAGTTCGCGGAGCTTCGCCAGCAACGACGAGCCAGACTGCTTGAACATCTAAACGAGCGAGTGGACGGTTTTACCGGCGAACCGATCACCGCCGACTTTCTGGATGCCCTGGCAACCGTTCGCACACTTCCTGCCCAGCCACCCCATCTGCGCGCAAGCCGGGAAACCGCGCTTGAGCATGATCTTGTAAGAGACTTTGCCGGAATGGCGGGCAGGCAGCTCAGCACCCTTCAGCCAGGCCACGTGCACGGCATCCAGAACCGGCAAGCCTTTGACCAGGCTCTCGCGAACGCCTTGGAGAACCCGGCAGGCACGAGCGAAACACAAACACCGTTGATGGCCCTTTGCCAGGCACTGGCAACCCTGATGAAGGCCTCCGGGCTGGAGCGCTCTGCTCTGGAATTGACCCGGACCGAAAGCGGCCTCATGGTCGCCAGCGCCAGCCCACTTCACATGTACAGCCATCTGCTGGCGCCAATCACCCGCCTCTCCCGCCCCCTGCTGGAGCAGCAGAGCGCTCTTCTGATGCTCTTCGTAAGCACCCGACTGCTTGCTGGCGATATCGACGTGACCGGAGGCGACCAGTGTCTTCGATTGAGTCTCCATCTGCCGGCCAGGGCAGACTGATGGCGTCAGGTCAGCGCAGGCTCAGGTTGTACGTCACCATGGGGCAGCGACTGCTCCGTGACAGCCTGCTATTCCAGATCCTCTTGCACGATGAGGTCGAGCTGGTTGGCGAATCGGAGACCGGAGTGGCAACGCTCAATCGGCTAAAGAGGGCCACCCCTTCGGTACTGCTGATTGAGGAAAACCTGCAGGACAACGACGGGCTCACCATCGCCGAGCATGCATTGGCGGTGAATCCGTCATTGTCCGTGCTGCTGATATCGGACACGCCGGTCAGCAGCGGGCGGATGGCGATCTATCTGGAAGCAGGCATCAAGGCCGTGGTGTCCAAGGACCAGCCAGTACAGGAGTTGATCAAGACGCTGTTCTACATTCGAAACGGGCAGGTTTATGTCGGTAACTGGCAGCAGGAACCAGCACCGGCCGCCATGCTCGCCTATCAGGCCTTGTCCGGACGGGAGCGGGAAGTGGCACAGCTGATGGCCAGCCGGCTGCCGGTACGCGATATTGCAGGCAGGCTTGGCGTTTCCTGCAAGACGGTGCATTCCTACAAGGACCGGATTTTCGTGAAATTGGGCTTCGAGCGCCTGCCCGAGCTCATTCTCTTTATGCAACGACACCAACACGGAGCCGCCGAGTGAAACTGCTTTCCGGGATGGATCAGATCCGCCAGCTGCCCGCCTACCGACAGCGACGCTTCGAACGCTTCTACCACACCCAGTATCGGTACCGGGTGCTGCCCCTGTTCGCCGACGTTTACCTGGTGATTGCCTTTATCGGTACCCTGCTGTTTCTCGGGGGCCTGGCCCTGAACCCGGATGCACCGGACGTATTCGGTATCTACCTCATCTACACCGCGATTCTGACCGGTCTGATCGCCGCTCACCGGTTCACGCGCCTGCGCCGGTCAGCGCCGATGATTGTCTACCTGGTGTTTTTCAACATGGCGGCGTTCAGCTACCTGGGATACATGACAACGGGCGCGTCGCTCGCTCCCATCGTGGGCTTGTTCTTTTTCATCAGCTCCGTGGGCATCATTACCCTGTCCCTGTTCCACACCAGCGTGATTATCCTGATCAACCTGACACTGCTGGTACTCGCCACGTTCGTGGCGGTCGACAGCACTCAGGTAAGCGACACCCTGATCGGCATTCTGACCAACTGGCTGATTCTGATGTGCCTGGTGGTCGCACCGCTATCGGCCTGGTTCCTGTCGCAGTTCCTGCGCAACCTGCTGGCGCTCCAATTCCTGCTCCGAGACCGGAATCGACAACTTTCCCGCACTTTGGAAACCCTGAAATCAACGGAAGAAAGACTGGCCCAGGAACAGAAACATCAGGCCCTGAGCCATATGGCCAAGGGGCTGCTGCACGAGATCATGAACCCGTTGAACTGCGCCAGCCAGGCCGTGGATTTTGCCAACTCGGTAAACCGGGATGTCGAGGTCGCAGACGCCCTGACCGACGCCAGCACCCACCAGAAACGCATTGCCGATATTGTGTCTGACCTGATCGAGTTTTCCCGCCCCGTCCCTGAACACAGCCTGGAAACGGCAGACCTCGGCAAACTGGTGACCACCGCCACCCGCTTCTGCCAGCATCAGCTACGAGGTGTCGAGCTTCAGACTGACATTCCGGAGGGAACGACCGTTCCCTGCTATCCATCTGCCCTGACCCAGGTGTTCGTTAACCTGCTGCTCAATGGCGTCTCTGCCGTGAGCAAAAACCGGCAGCCCGGAAAAATCGAGATAACCGCCGAAAGCTCTGACAGTGCCCATCGAATCGTAATTCGGGACAACGGCCAGGGTATCGCGCCAGACGATATCAAGCGGCTCACTGATCCGTTCTATTCCACCAGTGATACACCGGACAACCTGGGGTTGGGCCTCAGTATCTGTCAGACCATCATGCGCCATCACAAAGGCAACATGTCGATTACCAGCGAACCCGGCCAGTGGACGCAGGTGACCCTCACGCTGCCTAGAACCGCAGCACAGCACGCAGGGTAACAGCGTCTCCGTCCGGCACGGCCATCAGGGTATTGCCGCGAATATCCGGCATCAGGTAATTCAGGCGCAGCTGGAACAACTCGCCCAGATACCAGGCAAGACCCAGCAGCGTCACACTCGCCTCGGCGCCCAGGTTCCGGTCTCTCAGGTCCACAGCACTGTGCCGTGCGACCAGTTCCAGGGCGCCCGCCCGGTGCCGGGGCTCTATCCGGTCAAACTCACCCCGGCTGTAATAGCGCCGATCATCGGTCAGGAACACACCGGCCTGGAGGTAGGCGCCACCGAACTGCCAGCGTGACCCGTCGGTTCGACGCACGCTCTGAGCCATGGCCTCCGCCACGAGGGTCAGACGATGATAAAGCCAGGCGGCCTCGAGACCTGCCAGCCAAGCATCACCAGCCTCGAATCGTGGGCTGCGGATGACATTATCGGCACTGAACACCTCTCCCTCATCCTTGATCTGAAAGCGGCTGTCGCCAAGATCACGATAAGAGGCCGCGGCGCCCAGATGCAGGGTCTGGTTTTCTGAACGAATGGGGGCACGGGTCAGTCTCGCGGTTATAGCGTGAGTGGAGCCACCATCGGGCTCATCGGTGAACAGGCCCAGGGACCAGGTGCCGCGTTTGCGGTACTGCCCCGCCATAACACCGATGGAACGCCCCGGTGCGAACGCCGAGGTCACCAGAGAACGCTCGCTGGTGTTCAGGCTGGTGTAGCTGGCGAGGCGTTCCAGGCCGAAAGGCTCCTTGAAGCGCCCAATTTGAGCCTCGAAACGGCTTTCCCCGTCATACAGGAGATAGGCATCGCCCAGATCCAGCTCTTTCTTGTCACCTTCAATCTTATAACTGCCATCCAGCTCTGCTTCCCAGCGCTTGCCCAAGGCCAGCTCCAGTTCAAGTTTCGCGTTTCTCAGGACGCCCCGGGTTGTGCTGCGCCCACCGTCTTCATCATAAAATGACCCGTAATGGTCAACACCGGCGGCGACGTAACCACCCAATTCTGCCTCGACAGGGGAAGCCACAGCGAGCAGAGGCTGTAACATGAACGCCAGTGTCAGACCGATCACCAGCCACGCCCATCTCAGCTCAGCGAGCATGATCGGCCTCCTGACGAAAGTGCATACGTAGCATGGCGGTGTCCCTCAGATAGCTGACAGACACCACATCCACCCGGAACACATCCAGACCGGTGCGCTCTCGCAGGTCCGCAATGAGCAACTCCCGGCGGTCCCGGTGAACGTTCTCTATCTTTTCGTACTCCACCTCTCTCTCACTGTGTCGCGGCAAAAGCACACGGGTTTCGAGCACCAGCGCCAGAACAATGACCAGCAGGTTCAGAAACACCAGCTCCAGGTGGTGCATGTTGCCAACTGCTGCCAGCAGGGCCATGGCGATCACCAGAAACAGGTAGGTCATTTCCTTTATGCCCAGGGCTTCGGTTCGGTACCGGAGCATCGAGAAAACGGCGAACAGACCGAAGGCAAAGCCCATGGTGACGGTGACCGAATGCAGCAATGCGGTCACCAGGAAAACGCCGACACCAAAAAGAATGAACGAGGCGGCATTCTCCCGGTGATGGGAAAACGCGTAGTAGCAGCGAATCAGCACAAACACGGAGGCGGTATTGATCAAAAGCCGGATCGCAAAATGGACATCAACAGCAGATTCCATGAAGTCTCCTTAACAGCGGTTTGAAGCGATTGGTTTTGCATTCGTGGCCGAACAACAGGCTTGTGCCGATGCAGTATTTGCTGAACTGCACGGGGCGGCAGCCGAGCTGACCAAGACGTTCCAGGAAAGGGGAATATGGGACCTTGCGATCGTACTTGACCTCGAAAACGGCAACATCAGGCAGGCACAGACCGCTGCGACGGTCGGCCGAGTGAAAACCCAGCCCTGTATCCACCGTAATACGCTCGGTCCCCCGTGCGCTCATGAAGGTCATCCGGCGGTAGCCGACAAAAAGAGCCGGCAGCATCCCTGCCACCGGTCGGCCCAATTGCTCTTCAAGGAAAGGGACCACCCGGCTGCTCGCAACGGTTTGCGATGTCAGCGGCAAACGGTTCTTGATGGTTCTCTCCCTGTTGTTCTTTTTCTTGACCTCCAGGAAGCTGTCCCCGGTTTCACGGTAGTGCCGGATACGGAGCTTGAACCGGTTCAACTTGCCGTTGTGGTGATCCAGGTAAAGCTGGCGTTCCGGTGTATCGAAATACAGGGTGTCGTAGGTGAACCGCCGGCGCCCGTCGATCTCCAGGATGGAGTAATGGTGCTCCAATCCACGCAGACAGGCATCCAGCAGGTATGCAGGCACCAGAAACTTGGTGTCGACCCGATTCATCAAACGGGCCTGCATCTGTTCGGCCAGACAATGCCCGCGGAATCCTTCCAGCGGGCTGGCGACAGCCATGTTCATCGAATCGCCGAATCGTATTCCAGGGTGGCGTTCAGGCTCAGTTCCACGTCGCCCTCACTGGCCCCGGATCCCACCCCGATGACAGTAATACTGCCCTCTGCGCCAAGGGCCAGGGTGCGCACATCCCCGGGCTGGCTTTCATCCACCTCAAACAACAGAGCGTTGGTGGCAAAGCCATGGAACTCGTGTGTGCCCGGCACGTAATCGGATGCCTCGATAAACAGTTGCAGCACATAGGGCGTGAAGTTGTCGTTGATATCCGCGCCAATCAGCAGGAGGCTGATCACCGCCGGCTTTGATTCGCGATCAACCGAGTAAACCAGGCTGTCCACCTCGAAGGCGGCAAAAGTCAGGCTCGCGTTCACCGCCCGACCTCCGGGCAGCGTGAAGCGGAAGGCACCTGTGTCGGCACCGTCCTCGGACTTGATGGTGCCGGTCAGGCTGGTTGTCGCCGGCACGCTGCAATCCGGTTGCGTGTCCGCAAGCCGGTACACTTCCCCGGAGGGCGTCTCCTCGGCGATGGCCTGTTCAATAACAGCTCGACGCGCAGGCCGGAAATCGTCATCACCGGCCACGCCGCGGCCACCAATGAAGGCATTCAGGCTGGCCGTCGCCTCCGCGCTGGTGCCGGTGAGTTCACGTATCCGCTCCACTTCCGCCAGCAAATCGGCCTCATCCCACTGGGTGGCCAGCAGGTCTTCAAGCTCGGCCTCATAGCGCGCCCGGTACTCGGGAATGCTGAAAAGCCGGTCCGCCAGCGAGAAGTTGCGGTATAGCACCCCCGTGAGCGGCCTCAGGGGATGCGCCCCACGAAAGGCCGTATCAGCGCCCCAGGGAATAAAATGGAACAGGCCGTCTCCGGGGTCCCGATAGATGTGGAAATTGTTGGCGTTGCCAGTGGCGGAATCCCAGGCGCCCAACAGGGTTTCCACCGCCCAGAACCGGATGAATTCATCCACATCCACCAGCTGCGGCAATACATTCACCATCTGCTCATCGGGCAAGGCCAGAGCATCGGTAACGGCCTGCAGGTCAGTTCGGTCGTTTTCTTTTTCGTTGGTCTTTTTCTCAAAACGTTCGCTCAGCCAGGTACCGAAGTCCGCCGTTTGGGCTTCGTACTGGTTACCGTCGTCGTCCCCGAATACCCGTGCCAGAAAGGGCTTCTTGATAGGCTCGACATTGGTAAACACACCCAGATCCTCGCCATTGACAGACACTCTGGCGTAATTGCATTTCGGCGCCGCGAGCCCGGCCTGCCGAAACTGGTCATAGGCCATGCACTGGCGGGCATTGGAGGGGTCCTGGCGGTTGTTGTTCAGGGTCATCCGGGTCATGTTCTGATAGGTGCGACCAGGCCAGAGATCGTTAAAATCGAGCTTGAGAGAGGGGATACTGGGGCTCAGGGAGCCCATGTAGCCCTTCTTGCGCACGATCACCCGGTCCATGCGGTCACCGTCGATGGTGACGCTGGCCGTGAATTCCGTGTATTCGAACTCGGGCACACATTCCCGGTCGGTGCTGGCCAGGGTTCGGGCTTCCGATTTCAGTTTGCTGAAATCGGCGGAGCTCATGGTGACCGACACATCAATCAGCCGCTCGGAATCATAAAGCTCGGCATCGCCCCCTATGTTCACGGGCTCCGCCGGGGGTTCGAAATCCGAGGGGCTGGACACCTCCGTCTCGCCGCCCCCACCGCCGCAACCGGCCAACAGCACAGCGCCGATCATTGCCAGCCACCAATGCCCAAATCCACTGCCGGCTTTCCGGCCAATCGTTGTTGTTTTCATCTGTTACTCCCTCAGATGTTTTGAAACCTGCCGGTATCGGAGACCGGTTGAGGGAGTATTTCGCGAAGGGCTTCAGAGTGTATGTAAGAAGGTCTTACAGGACGGGCGAGAAGGGGTCACGCCGAGGCAGAGGTCAGCAGGCTGGTCATCAGGGCCCTGAGCCGGTTGGGTTTCACCGGCTTGTTCAGTATTGGCAGGTACTGGGCGCGCAGTATCTTGCGGGTGTCATCGCTGCGATCTGCGGTAATGATGGCGGCGGGAATATCCCGACCAAGGTGGCGGCGAACCCCGTGAACTGCATCGTAACCGGTTCGCTCATTGTTCAGGTGATAGTCCGCAAGGATAAGGGCCGGTATCTGGCCGGTTTGCTCGAGAGCCTCCACGGCCTCTGCCTTGCTTGCGGCTGTGAGCACATCACAGCCCCAACGCTCCAGCAGCAACTGCATGCTCTCCAACACCGCCGGCTCGTTGTCGATCACCAGCACCGGCACACCATCAAAGCCATCGGCGAAATTCTGGAGCGAATCTGTACGGGCCATATCCGGTCTGGCCTGAGCGGGTTCAAGCGGCAGGGTCAGCACGAAGCGGGAGCCACGACCGGGCCGTGATGACACATCAATGTCGTACCCCAGCACCCGAACCATCCGTTCCACGATGGCCAGCCCCAGGCCCACACCCTGCCGGCCGCCGGTGCCCTGGGGCAACAGCTGGTGAAACTCGGTGAAAATGTCCCGCAGCTTGTCTTCCTCGATGCCAACACCGGTATCCCAGACTTCAATCCGCAGACGGTCGCCGCGGGATCTCAACGCCATGACAACACCGCCCTTGCGGGTGTACCGGAAGGCATTGCTGAGAAGATTTCGGAGGATACGGGTCAGCATGCGCTGATCTGTTCGCACCATCGCCGGAATGGTGCGTACCCGGAACCCGAGGCCGGCATTGCTGGCAACGGCCTCGAACTCCTCCCCGAGGGATCTGGCCAGGGCGGCCACATCGGTATAAACCAGATCAGGCTTCATTGCCTGCTGGTCGAGCTTGGAGATATCCAGCAGGTCCGCCAGCAGGTCTTCGGCGCCCTCCAGAGCCCGATGTACCTGGTGCACCATGCGGGTTTCCTGTTCCGGCAGCGTGCTGTCCTGGAGCGCGGATATCATCAGCCGGGCTGCATTCAGGGGCTGGAGCAGGTCATGGCTGGCCGCCGCGAGATATTTATCCTTGCTGCGGTTGGCCTCTTTGGCGGCTTCCATGGCAACAAAGAGCTCGCGCTCAACCTTCTCGCGCTCCTCAATCTGGTAGCGCAGGCCCACATTGGCATTCTGCAGTGCTTCGGTCCGCTCTTCCACGCGCCGCTCGAGGGTGGCGTTCAACTGCTCCAGTTTCTGCCGGGCCAACACTCGCTCGGTAATGTCGGCAACGAAGGCTTCCACCACTTCCGGTCCGAGGTCCGGGCGTCGCAGCAGGGTGACAGCAACGTGGACCGGCGTGCGATCAGCACGCTGGAAACGGGTTTCCCGGGCACTCAGGCTGCCCTCGTTGAGAAGCTCCTGCCGTATGGCATCGAATTCACTGGAACTGCAGAACAACTGTTCACGGAGCCGGATGACCTTTTCCGTGAGCGCCTCGGGGCTGTCATAACCGCAGATTCTCGCCATCGCCGGGTTGCAGGCCAGAAAGCCGCCCCGCAGGTTGGCCTGGAAGATACCGTGCAGGGCGTTCTCGAACAGCCATTTGTAGCGGTTGCGTTCCTGCTCCAGCTCGTCAATGCGTTCCTGCAGAGCCGGGTAATAGTTCTTGCGGACGGACTGGCTGCCCAGCCCGAGAAGATCGCCAATTCCGTAGCTACTGTCCTGTTCGCCATCCTTGCTGTCAGAGGGCTTCTTCATAGACAACCTGGACATCCCGCAGCGACGACTTCCGGGGGTTGGTGAGAATGCACGGGTCCTGCAACGCAAAGCCGGACAGGTGGGGAATGTCGGACACCGAAACACCCAGCTGGGCAAGACGGGCCTCCAGACCAACCCGCCGCTTGAGCTCCACAATACGGTTCATCAGCCGCTTCTTGATTTCCGCTTTGTTCATACCCCGGGTATCGATATCCATGGCTTCGGCAACGCGGCGGAAACGGTCTTCGGCAGACTGGAAGTTGTAAGCCACCACGTGCTCCAGCAGCAGCGCATTACACAGACCATGAGGCAAATCCAGGAAACCACCCAGGCTATGGGACATGGCGTGTACTGCCCCGAGAATGGCATTGGAGAAGGCCAGCCCCGCCTGCATGGAGGCCAGCATGATCTGCTCCCGGAGATAGGGATCTGCCGTGTTGTCCACCAGCGGCTCGAGATTCCGGTTGATCAGCCGGATCGCTTCAAGCGCATGGGTGTCCGTCAGCGGGCCGCTGCCCGTGGATACGTAAGCCTCGATGGCGTGCACCAGGGCATCAACGCCGGTGCAGGCGGTGAGGTAGGCGTCCATGGTCTCGGTAACTTCCGGATCGATCAGGGACACATCTGGCACAACGGCCTTGCTGATGATAGAAAATTTGAAACGGCGGTTCGGGTCGGAAATGATCGCGAACTGGGAAACATCCGCCGAGGTGCCCGCCGTGGTCGGAATCAGGATCAGGGGCGGTGACGGATTGGTGATGGTGTCGACGCCCTCGAACTCCAGGATGCTGCGATCATGAGTGGCGACGATACCGATGCCTTTGGCGCAGTCCATGGGGCTGCCGCCACCGATGGCGACAATGACATCACATTCACTGGATTTGTAGAGCTCGGCCCCGGTCATCACCTCATCCACCTTGGGGTTTGGTGAAACACCGGTATAAACGGTGGAGCGGATACCTGCATCGGTCAGCAGCGTCACGATCTCATCGACCCAACCGGCGGCAGCCACACCCGGATCGGACACCAGAAAGACATGCCGGGCACCGAAATTACTGGCGAAGTTGGCCACGGACTTCCGGGAGCCGGCACCAAATACGATTTCCGGTGAGACAAACTTTCGCAAGCTGGATATATCGTGACTCATCAGACTGCACTCGACCGTTTGTTGTTATAGGAATAGCCGAGAGTTTAACTCAAGTTCTCCGCCTGATCATTGGCCTTTTGGCTATGCTTTCGGTAGAAGCTGAACATCCATTCGAGCATACCGGCCTGATTGGCCTGTCGCCGGAAACCATGCCCCTCGTCTTCAAACCAGTGCAGCTCCGGCGCCCTGCCCGCGGCTTTCATGGCCTCGGTCATTGCCCGGGTCTGCTCAGGCACCACAACCCGGTCCTGTCCGCCCTGGAAAAAGATCATGGGCGCGGTAATGCGTTCGGCGTGCAACAGGGGCGTTCTCTCCTGCCACCGCTCCGGGTATTTTTCTGGCGACCCCAGTAGCCAATCCAGATAACCGGATTCAAACCGATGGGTCATGGCCCGTAAACGCATGGGATCCGTTACGCCGAACATGCTCGCGCCAGCGGTGAAACGCCTGCTCCGGATCATCGCCATCAGGGCCGTGTAACCCCCGGAGCTGCGACCCTGGATAAACACCCGTCTCCCATCAGCCAGGCCGAAGGAGGCAAGGTGGTCTGCCGCCCGTTCCATATCCGCGACATCCACGTCACCCCACCGACCTTCCAGGGCCAGGCGGAACTCACGACCAAAGCCGGTGCTGCCTCGATAGTTGATTTCAGCGACGGCAAAGCCCCGCTGACACCAGTACTGAACCTGGGGATTGAACACCGGATAGGCCGCCGAAGTGGGTCCTCCGTGAGCAATCAGAATCAGTGGAGGGACATCTGGCGTGGCCAGCTTCGGAGTGTAGAAAAATCCGTGGATAGAAGCTTCACCAGGGTTCAGAGCCGGAATCTCGATATCCAGCGGCAGTGCCGCCCGCGGCTCTGGCATGGCCTCCTCGCCCCCGGCAATGGTGCGGGCCTGGCCGGTCTCGAGATCAATCTGGAGGACCGCGTCCAGGCGGGTGGCGGCTCGCCCGATGCAGTAAAGATGCTCGCCAGCCGACTGCAGACATCGGAAGTCGCCAAAGCCCCGGGCAACCCGGATTGCTTCACCCGTTTCGCCGGAGCTTAGCCAGAGCTCGCCGGTCCCATTGCAGTAACGAACCCGGGCCCAACTGCCACTGCCTGTCGGGCAGTGGTGGGATTCACCCAACTGCCAGGGCGCGTTGCCATGATCCCGGGCTGGCGATTCGGTGGCGTGCCAAGCGCCCTCGCCCGAAGTATCAATATGCCAGGGTTGCCACCAACCCCCGTGGTCTGACAAAACCCAGAGTTGGTTGCCATCGAACACCGGCTGCTGTACCGACGCCTCAGAAGGTGTGGGCCATTCCCGGCCTTGATCCAGCAATCCATCTTCAGAGCAATTTGCGGTCCACAGCCGTGAACGCAGCCAGGGCATATCCGGCAACTGCCAGCTGGTCCAGGCAACCTGACTGCCATCGGCCGAGACCGCCGGCGCGCTGTAAAAATCCAGGCCGGAATGAAGCACCGAACGCTCGCCCAGCATGGAGACGGCAACCAGCTGCTGCTTGCCCTCTGCTTCCCGTACCGCGAGCACCCGTCGACGGGACTGGTCAGCGACCAACCCACCATAGGCCGCTCCGGGGTCATCGGTCAGGTTGTGGCACTGGCCGTCGGGCAGACTGACAAACCGTATCTGTTGATCCTCGCCAACCACGAACACACCGCTGTCGGCAGCCGCCAGGGCGCCACCACCATAGCCATTTACCCGGCTGCGGATGCCAAGATCATCAGGTCCAAGGCGAACAGGCCCCTGATCGGAAAGGTGCCAGAGCGTATTGCAGCCGCGTGCCGGATCCGTCTCCAGCCAGAACACACCCGCCGGGGCCACCGCAAGTTCCCCACGCTGGACATGCGCCGAGCAGGCCTCGTAGGCACTCAGTACCGTTTTGTCGTGGTGATGGCCGACCAGTGCAGGCTTGATGGCGGAGTTGTTAACCCCGGAAGAAAAGCCGTGAATTATCCGCATTTCGATATACCAGTTCAGTCAGGCCGGCCGTGGCATGATCGGCAGCTTTCCTCGCTGCCAGTATTCGATCATGATACGACGATTTGCTGCATACTGGATCTGCGTTATCCGCTTTGCCCGTCAAAAGATAGGCCTGACAGCGACAGCCACCGAAGTCCTTCTCCTTCTCATCGCAGGAACGGCAAGGCTCGGGCATCCAGGTGTCGCCGCGGTAGTGGTTGAACCCCGGGCTGTCGTACCAGATGTTTTGCAGATCCATGTCTCGGACATTGGGAAAGTCGATGGGCAGCAAACGGGCGCTGTGGCACGGCAGTGCGGTGCCATCCGGGGCCACGGTCAGGAACAGATTACCCCAGCCGTTCATACAGGCTTTCGGGCGCTCTTCGTAATAGTCCGGTGTCACAAAGATCAGCTTCATGGCCGAACCGGATTGCTGCAGCCGTTCCCGGTACCGGTTCACTTCCTGCTCTGCCTTCACCAGCTGCGCTTTGGAAGGCATCAACCCTTCCCGGTTTTCGAAGGCCCAGCCGTAATACTGGCAGGTGGCCAGCTCGACGTAGTCCGCCCCCAGGCGCTCGCACAAATCCATGATGTCGTTCATCTGGTGGATGTTGTGGCGGTGGATCACGAAGTTGAGCACCATGGGATAGCCGGCTTCCTTCACCGCCCGGGCCAAGGCCAGCTTCTGGTCAAAGGCCTTTCGGGAGCCGGCCACGGCGTTGTTCAGTTCCGGATCGGACGCCTGAAAGCTCACCTGGATATGATCCAGCCCCGCCTCGGCAAAGGCATCCACCTTGGCCTCCGTCAGGCCCAGCCCTGAAGTAATCAGGTTGGTGTAATACCCCAGGTGCCGCGCCTCGGCGATCAGCTCCGCGAGGTCCTGGCGGACCAGGGGCTCGCCGCCGGAAAAACCCAGTTGCGCCGCCCCCATCGTGCGGCCCTGTCGAAGCACACTCACCCACTCCTCGGTGGTCAGCTCCTGTTGGGTTTGCGCAAAGTCCAGCGGATTGGAGCAATAGGGGCATTGCAGCGGGCAGCGATAGGTCAGCTCTGCCAGCAGCCACAGGGGCGGCCCGGCGTTGTGGGGGTTGGTCGTGCTCATGACAGTTCAATCCAGTGTTGGTGCCGGGCGTCCTGCAAAAATTCGCTGACGTCCTTGCCAAGCGGGCCGGCGTCGGGGAACTGCTGCTCCAGACTGGCGACGATGTCGGCCACGGTACGCTGGCCGTCCACTTGATTGAGAATGGCACCGGCACTGCCATTGAGCTTCACCATTCCTTCCGGATAAAGCAGCACATAACTCTCCTGGGCCGGCTCCCACTGGAACCGGAACCCTCGACGAAAACGCGGCACCTCATTCATACCCACCTCCATTACAGCCCCCGGTGCCAGACCTGTTCGTCGGTCACGGTATGGTACGGCGGGGTGCGATGGCCGTAGGCCATGGTCATGGCATCCAACATGGTCCAGAGGATGTCCAGCTTGAACTGAAGAATCTCCAGGGCCCGGGCCTGCTGTGCCTCTGTGGTGAAGTGGTCGAGGGTAATGGTCAGGCCATGTTCCACGTCTCTTCTGGCTTCGGACAGACGCTTGCGGAAGTAGCTGTAGCCGCTCTCTTCAATCCACGGATAGTGGGCGGGCCAGCTGTCCAGTCGGGACTGGTGGATTTCCGGGGCAAACAGCTCGGTCAGTGACGAACAGGCCGCCTCCTGCCAGGTCGCCCGGCGGGCGAAGTTCAGGTAGGCGTCCACGGCAAAGCGGACACCCGGCAAAACGTGGCGCTGGTCAATCACCTCTTCCCGGCTAAGGCCCACCGCCTCGGCCAGGGACAACCAGGCTTCGATGCCGCCGACATCGCCGTCGTGGCCATCGTGATCCAGAATCCGCTGCAGCCAGAGCCGGCGCACACCAGCGTCCGGGCAGTTGGCCATGATGGCGGAGTCTTTCTGGGGAATCTTGATCTGGTAGTAGTACCGGTTGGCCACCCAGCCGCGGATCTGTTCGGGCGTGCACTGCCCGCCGTACATGGCTTTATGGTACGGGTGGTGGATGTGGTAGTACTGGCCCTTGGCGCGCAGGGCCTGCTCGAAATCCGTCCGATTCATGGCGGTGTTGGCTTTGGCGTTCATGGCTGCCCCGAAAGGTCGATGTGCATTCCATCCCAGGACACCTCGATGCCGTGGCGGGTCAGCTCCGCCCGCTCCGGGGAGTCCTCGTTCAGGATCGGGTTGGTGTTGTTGATGTGTATCAGGATCTTGCGCTGGGCCGGCATGGTGTCGAGCACCTCGATCATGCCACCCGGGCCGCTCTGGGCCAGATGACCCATGGCCTGGCCGGTCTTGGTGCCTACTTCCTGGCGGATCATCTCGTCGTCGTGCCAGACGGTCCCGTCCACCATCAGCACGTCGGCCTGGCGCATCCAGCCGAGAATACGGTCGTCCGGCTCGCCGAGGCCCGGGGCATAAAGGACTGTCTGACCGGTGCGGGTGTCTTTCAGGAACAGGCCAATGTTATCGCCCGGATGCGGGTTGTCCCGGCGCGGTGAATACGGGGGTGCGTTGCTCAGCAGCGGAATGGCGGTCAGCTCGATGGACGGTGCGCAGGGAATGGTAAAAGGCGTCTGCTCGGATGCCTCGATGCGCTGCCAGTTCAGGCCACCGTTCCAGTGCTTGAGCATGGTGAACAGCGGAAAACCACCGCTGAGGTCTTCATGCACCTGTTCGGTACACCAGACATCCATCGGAAGACCCTCGCGCAGGGACAGCAGGCCGGTGGTGTGGTCCACCTGGCTGTCCATCAGCACAATGGCATCAATGCCGGTATCCCTTAAAGCACGTGCCGGCTGCATCGCTTCGAAGGAAGCCAACTGGGCGCGAATGTCGGGGGACGCGTTAAACAGGATCCAGTGCTCGCCGTCTTCACTGATGGCAATGGAAGACTGGGTACGGGCCCGGGCGTTCAGGGTACCCTTCCGGAAGCCGTCGCAGTTGGCGCAGTTACAGTTCCACTGGGGAAAGCCACCGCCTGCAGCGGAGCCCAGAACGTGAATCAACATGGTGGGTCACTCCACAAGCAAAACGGCCAGCTCGAGGCTGGCCGCTTCAGCACTCAGCGATTGGCGAAGTACATGGTGACTTCGAAACCGATGCGGAGATCTTCGTAGGCTGGTTTGGTCCACATAATGCTCACCTCTATTGTCATGATTGTTAGCGCATTGAGGGTGAATCAACGACATTGCCGATAACCCAGTTCCCATCCTATCGGCCGGGGCAAGGGGCCAATATGGTACTTTGGAACTGTTTTTGGCCACCACAAAGTAGCATCGCTCCCACTTGGGAGAGCGAATCCCATTCCGCCCTGGCTGCACCCCATAGCAACTTCACTTGATTTTATTAGACGACCAGTCTAGTTTATTCTGATAATTAAATAGACGATCGGTCTAAATTGAGTCAAGACGATGAACCAGACAGCAGACATCAAGCGAAAACGGGGCCGCCCCCCGAAGACTGAAAATGCCGATTTCAGGGATACCCGGGAAACGCTCATCACCGTGGGCCTGTCAGTGCTGACGGAGAAGGGTTACTCCTCCACCGGCATCGACGAAATACTTCGCAAAGCCGGCGTACCGAAAGGCTCCTTCTACCACTACTTCGACAATAAAGAAGCCTTCGGCCGGATCCTGATCGAAGCCTACGGCCGCTATTTTGCGCGCAAATTTGATCGCTGGTTTGAAGATCGCGCCCTCACTCCCCTGCAGCGGCTCGAAGCGTTTGTTGAGGATGCCAAAACGGGCATGGCCAGGTTCGAGTATCGCCGCGGCTGCCTGATCGGCAATCTGGGACAGGAAATGACCGCCCTGCCCGAGGGTTTCCGTGTTCTGTTACAGGACGTTTTCACGGACTGGGAGTGCCGCACCGCTGGGGTATTGAGAGAGGCCCAGCAGGCCGGTGAGATTTCCAAGGATCTAAAGTGCGATCAGATGGCGCACTTCTTCTGGATTGGTTGGGAGGGCGCGGTGTTGCGCGCAAAGCTGGATCAATCCCCAGAACCACTGGATCGGTTCGCCCAGGGATTTTTGTCGCTACTTCGCGGCTCATGACCCGGGACGAAAAACCATCCTCATTACCCAAACACGGAGGCAACATGTTTAAAGGCATACTCATTGAAGGATCACGCGGCGACCAAAAAGTGTCACTGACATCCATAGAAGAATCGGAACTGCCGGAAGGCGACGTTACCGTGGATATAGCCTTCTCAACCTTGAACTACAAGGATGCTCTGGCCATCACCGGAAAGTCACCGATCGTGAAACAGTACCCGATGATTCCAGGCATCGACTTTGCCGGCACCGTATCAAGCTCCACGCATGCAGACTTCAAGGCAGGCGACCCGGTTGTCTTGAACGGGTGGGGCGTTGGCGAGAAACACTGGGGCGGCCTGGCCGAGAAAGCCCGTGTTTCCGGTGACTGGCTGATTCCTCTGCCCAAGGCGTTTTCTCCTCGACAGGCCATGGCCATTGGCACCGCCGGCTATACCGCCATGCTTTGTGTCATGGCACTGGAAAAGAATGGCGTAACACCTGATTCCGGCGACATCCTGGTGACCGGGGCAACCGGCGGCGTTGGAAGCATTGCGGTGGCGCTGTTGGCCAAGCGGGGTTATTCCGTGACCGCGGTGACCGGCCGATCCGAGGAAGCAGACTATCTGAAGTCGTTGGGGGCCGGAAACACCCTCGATCGCGCTGAGCTGAGTGAACCAGGCAAACCCCTGGTGCGCGAGACCTGGGCCGGCGCCATTGATGTGGCCGGTGGACAGGTGCTGGCCAATGTCTGTGCCGGCATGAAATACCGTGGCGTCGTCGCAGCCTGTGGTCTGGCGGCCGGCATGGACTTCCCGTCCACCGTTGCCCCGTTCATTCTTCGGGGTGTGACCTTGTGTGGCGTGGACAGCGTGATGGCGCCCAAAGCTGAGCGACTCGAAGCCTGGAAGCGCCTGTCGGAGGATCTCGACATCGATCTGCTCGAGCGCATGATCACGGAAATACCCTTTGAAGACGCCATCGAAGGTGCCAGCCAACTGCTGGAAGGCAAGGTTCGTGGACGTATCGTCGTACCGGTCGCAGGCTGAACCGAAACTTCTTGAACCATAAAACCGCCATTAAAGGAATTGTTATGAGCTCGTCCAACGAACAACCAATAAGCCGATTCCCGGTTCCGTCGCTTGAATCACTCCCGGCGGACATCCGGGAGAAGATTCTTGCCGTTCAGGAAAAGTCGGGGTTTATCCCCAATGTCTTTCTGGTACTGGCACATCGCCCAGCCGAGTTTCGTGCCTTCTTTGATTACCACGATGCCCTGATGGAAAAAGACAGCAACCTCACCAAAGGCGAACGCGAGATGATCGTGGTCGCTACCAGCAACCTGAACCAGTGCCAGTACTGCGTGGTGGCCCATGGCGCTATTCTGCGCATCCGTGAAAAGAACCCGGAGATCGCAGATCAGGTCGCCGTGAACTACCGAAAGGCCGACATCACTGAACGCCAGAAAGCCATGCTTGATTTCGCCATAAAGGTTTCGCAACAAGCCCAAGAAGTGAGTGACGCGGACTTTGAGGAACTCAAACGTCATGGTTTCAACGACGAGGATATCTGGGACATCTCCGGCATCGCCGCGTTCTTCGGGCTTTCCAATCGGATGGCAAACGTGACAAACATGCGGCCTAACGCAGAGTTCTACTCACTGGGGCGATAAAGCGCATTGACACCACAATCCGCCCCAATAAAAAAGGCCCTGGGAAGGGCCAAAAGAGAGTGACAGAAAAACCCGAACTCTCGTCAGAGAGTCGCCCCGGCCAGACACCGGGGAATGAAGGTGCACATCCGCTGTGCTGACTCACAGGCGGGCCCGTGTGGGAGGCCCGCTTACCGCTCATTGATTTAGAAGAAACCCAGCGGGTTGGTGTCGTAGCTGGTCAGCATGCACTTGGTCTGCTGATAGTGCTCGAGCGCCATCTTGTGGGTTTCACGGCCAACGCCAGACTTCTTGTAACCACCGAAGGCTGCGTGAGCCGGGTAGGCGTGGTAACAGTTCATCCACACCCGACCGGCCTGGATGTTGCGGCCCATCCGGTAGGCGAGATTGGTGTCGCGGGTCCATACACCGGCACCCAGACCAAACTCGGTGTCGTTGGCGATGGCCAGGGCTTCTTCCTCGGTCTTGAAGGTGGTAACGCCCACGACCGGTCCGAAGATTTCTTCCTGGAACACGCGCATCTTGTTGTCACCCTTGAACAGGGTGGGCTGGATGTAGAAGCCATTGTTGAACTCTTCATCCAGATGCTCGCGGTCGCCGCCAGTCAGCACCACAGCGCCCTCTTCCTTACCAATGGCCAGGTAGGACATGATCTTGTCGAACTGTTCTTTCGACGCCTGGGCACCTACCTGAACATCGGTGTCCAGCGGGTTGCCACGCTTGATCGACTTGGTGCGCTGAACCACCTTCTGCATGAACTCTTCGAACATGTCTTCCTGGACCAGCGCCCGTGACGGACAGGTGCAGACTTCGCCCTGGTTGAAGAACGCCAGAACCAGACCTTCCACGCACTTGTCGATGAATTCCGGCTCGGCCTTCATCACGTCGGAGAAGTAGATGTTCGGGGATTTGCCACCCAGCTCCACTGTGGACGGGATGATGTTTTCAGCCGCGCACTTGAGGATGTGGGAGCCAACCGGGGTGGAGCCGGTGAAGGCAATCTTGGCAATACGCTTGCTGGTGGCCAGGGCCTGGCCGGCCTCGATGCCGTAGCCGTTAACAATGTTCAGCACGCCCGGCGGCAGCAGGTCACCAATGATTTCCATCAGTACCAGGATGCTGGCAGGCGTCTGCTCGGCAGGCTTCAGCACGGTGCAGTTACCCGCAGCCAGACAGGGGCCCAGTTTCCAGGCCGCCATCAGAATCGGGAAGTTCCATGGAATGATCTGGCCAACGACACCCAGCGGCTCATGGAAATGGTACGCCACGGTATTGTGGTCGATCTCGCCCATGTGGCCTTCCTGGGCACGAAGACAACCCGCGAAGTAGCGGAAGTGATCAGCCGCGAGGGGAATGTCGGCGTTCAGGGTTTCGCGCACGGCCTTGCCGTTGTCCCAGGTTTCAGCGACTGCGAGCTTCTCGAGGTTGGCCTCGATGCGGTCCGCAATTTTCAGCAGGATGTTGGAACGCTCGGTGGGAGAGGTCCTGCCCCACGCAGGTGCCGCCTTGTGCGCTGCGTCCAGGGCCAGATCAATATCTTCGGCACTGGAGCGCGGAATTTCACAGATCACATTGCCAGTGACCGGTGTGATGTTCTCGAAATACTGGCCTTTTACCGGGGCAACCCACTCCCCACCGATGTAGTTCTCGTAACGGGATTTGAAAGAAACGACGGAGCCATCCTTTCCTGGTTGTGCGTAGATCATGATCTCGACCTCTTGTTGTGTTTGTCGCAGGGCAACGCGGCCTTTCGCGTTTACCCATTCAATGTAGACGCCAAACCCGGAAAGTTGAATGGTGCGATGGAGGCGAAAAACTCCTCCCTTGGTAGTAGATGGCTCGAAGGCCATGCCATCAGTGGTCTGGCTCTGGAATCAAACTCCGAAAATAAATGCACTGGAAGCGCACTGACCGACGCACAAAAACGGTGCGCCCGCCCAGGCAGGAAGCAACACTGCCCTTCCCCGGAACTTCCACCTCAGTAAAATCAGTGACTTGCCGATTGGCATGGACTCTGCAGTACATTCAGCACGCAGCGAGACGTCGGTTACTGAAACCACAATCAACGCGCCACAATCTGACCAATGGTCAACTAGGGTTCCGGTCTGCCATCAATCCGTGCAGACGGCTGGTCCGAGAGTTGACGACCTTTTCCAAGGTTACACGGCGGGACAAAAGCCCGGGAGGATCGCTCAGTTACTGACGCCTCTCGCTTTTTAAATGCCCTAACCAGGAGGAAAAGGCCATGTTGCAAACCGCAACCCCCCTCTACGACGATCTGATTCCCGGCGGATCCCACTGGTCCTTTATCATGCGCCGCGGCCACGTGCTGCGCCTGATTGACGAAACCGGCGGTGCCAACGTCGGCATGTTGATGTACAACCCCGAGAACCCGCTCGAGCGGTACAACATGCCGGACACCCTGAAAAACCAGCACACCTTCCTGCTCACCAAGGGCCACGTGTTGCTCTCGGACATGGGCCGGGTATTTGCCTCCATCATCCGCGATGACCTGGGCTGGCACGACACCGTCGCCGGCACCTGCAATGCCGATCTGGTGGAAAAGCGCTGGGGCAAAAAGACCTATCAGGAAGCCCATAACCACTACCACCGAAACGGTTTCAACAGCTTTCTGAACGAACTGGCCAAGTACGGCCTTGGCAAGAAAGACCTGACCGCCAACCTGAACTGGTTCAGCAAAGTAAAAACAGATGACGACGGCAACATGGCCTTCTCCGAGGGCCACTCCCACGCCGGCGCCACAGTGGACCTTCGATTCGAGATGGACACCATCGTGGTGCTGCACACCTGCCCGCATCCGATGAATCCGGCCAGCGAATACCCCAGCCATCCGCTGCGGTACCAGTTGTTCAAGGCGGCCCCGGTGACCGATGCCGATCCGTGCAAAACCTCGTCGCCCGAGGCGACACGGGCATTTGCCAACACCGCTCTTTATCACCTGATGCAGTAATGGGAGGCCGGAGATGATCAAGCAAAGCACATTGAAGCCCGAAAATGCCGCCTTCCGTGAAACCGTACCGGCAGGCGAGTATTTCCTGAAAGTGGTGAACGCCGGCGAAACCATCCGGATTCTGGATCTGGAGGGCAACCAGGCCGCCGACACCCTGTTCTACAACGCCCATAATCCGACCGAACGCTACAGCGCCGTCGACACCATCCGCGAGCAGGGCAACGTCTACCTGACGGCTGGCTCGAAGCTGATGTCTTCTGAAAACAACGTGATGCTGGAAATCACCGCCGACACCTGCGGCCGTCACGACACCCTGGGCGGTGCATGTGCGGCCGAGAGCAACACAACCCGTTATGCCCTTGAGAAAAAGTGCATGCACGCCTGCCGGGACAGCTGGCTGGTGGCCGTCACCGAACACGAAGAACTGGGCATGAGCAAACGGGACATCACCCACAACATCAACTTCTTCATGAATGTCCCGGTCACGGCCGACGGCGGACTCACCTTCGCCGACGGGATTTCCGATGCCGGCAAATACGTGGAGCTGGAAGCGAAGATGGATGTTCTGGTGATGATCTCCAACTGCCCGCAGCTCAACAATCCCTGCAACGGCTGGAACCCCACACCGATTGAGGTGCTGGTATGGAGCTGAGCGGCAGATTCTCAAAGGTCCTGATCGCCAACCGCGGCGCCATCGCCTGCCGGGTTATTCGCACGCTGCGTGACATGGGGCTGACCTCGGTTGCCGTCTACGCCGAAGCGGATTCCGATTCGCTTCACGTACGGCAGGCGGACGAGGCGTATTCCCTGGGAGACGGCCCGGCAGCGACCACTTACCTGGATCAGGACAAACTGTTCGAGGTAATCCGCGAGAGCGGTGCCGGCGCCATCCACCCCGGCTACGGCTTCCTGAGCGAAAACGCCGATTTTGCCCGACGCTGTGACGCCGAAGGCGTGGTCTTCCTGGGCCCGACACCCGAGCAGATGGAGCAATTCGGTCTCAAGCATACGGCACGGTCACTGGCTGAAAGCGCCGGCGTACCACTGCTACCAGGCACCGGCTTGCTGACCAATCTGGAGGAAGCGCTAAAAGCCGCCGACACCATCGGCTACCCGGTGATGCTGAAAAGCACCGCCGGCGGTGGCGGCATCGGCATGTCCCGCTGCTATGGCCCGGATGATCTCAGCAAAAGCTTCGAGTCGGTCCAGCGCCTGAGCCAGAACAACTTCAGCAACAGCGGCGTGTTCCTGGAAAAATTCGTGGAACACGCCCGCCATGTGGAAGTGCAGCTGTTTGGCAATGGCGGAGGGCAGGTGTTGGCCCTGGGCGAGCGTGACTGCTCGGCCCAGCGTCGCAACCAAAAAGTGATCGAGGAAGCTCCGGCGCCAGGGCTATCCGACGACGTCCGCTCCCGCATGCACGCGACAGCCCGTCAGCTGGGTGAAAGCATTGGCTACCGCAGCGCCGGCACCGTGGAGTTTATCTACGACCCGGACACCACCGAGTTCTACTTCCTGGAAGTGAATACCCGCTTACAGGTGGAGCACGGTGTGACCGAGCAGGTTTATGGCGTAGACCTGGTCCGATGGATGGTGGAACTGGGCGCAGGCACCCTGCCCGACCTGGCGAAACTGGGCAGCAAACTTGCGCCTTCTGGCCACGCCATCCAGGCCCGGATCTATGCGGAAGACCCCAACAAGGATTTCCAGCCCGGCGCCGGTCTGCTCACCAACGTGGCCTGGCCCGACGAGGATGGCCTGCGAATCGATACCTGGATTCAGCCGGGCACAGAGGTGTCGCCGCTCTATGATCCCATGCTCGCCAAGGTGATTGTGCATGAGGCCGATCGCGAGTCTGCCCGTCAGCGGTTGATGCAGGCACTCGACGACAGCCAGCTCTATGGCATCGAGACCAACCTGAAATACGTGCGCCAGGTACTGGACGACCCGCGCTTTGCCGAGGGCAGACTGTTTACTCGAACCCTCAACGAATTCGATTACCAGCCGGCCACCGTGGATGTGCTCAGTGGCGGCACCCTGACCACCATCCAGGACTACCCCGGTCGCATCGGCTATTGGGAAATCGGCGTACCACCGTCGGGTCCTTTCGACAGTTATTCGTTCCGGCTTGGCAATCGACTGCTGGGCAATCCGGAAGGGGCTCCAGGTCTGGAAATCACCCTGAAGGGACCAGTGCTCACCTTCAACCGCGCCACCCAGATTGCGCTGACGGGCGCCCAGCTGGACGCCACGCTGGACGATAAGCCGGTCGCCTTCTGGCAGGTGATTGACGTGCCCGCTGGCGCTACCCTGAAGCTGGGTGCCACCACGGCGGACGGAGCACGGGCCTATGTTCTATTCAGCGGTGGGCTGGACTGCCCGGAATACCTGACCTCGTGCAGCACCTTTACCCTGGGCCAGTTCGGCGGCCATTGTGGTCGCGCCTTGCGGGCCGGCGATGTGCTGGCCCTGGCGGATTCGGAGCCAACCGGTCTGACAGCCCTTCCTGCCGAACTGAAACCGACCATCGGCAAAACCTGGAAACTGCACGTCACCTATGGCCCCCATGGCGCGCCGGACTACTTCACTGGAGAAGATATAGACACCTTCTTCGCCAGCGACTGGGAGATTCACTACAACTCGAGCCGCACCGGCGTTCGCCTGATTGGCCCGAAACCGGAATGGGCGCGCAGCGATGGCGGCGAGGCCGGTATGCATCCGTCCAATATCCACGACAACGCCTACGCAGTTGGCACCGTGGATTTCACGGGCGATATGCCGGTCATTCTCGGTCCCGATGGCCCCAGCCTGGGCGGCTTTGTCTGCCCGGTGACCGTCATCAGCGCTGACCTCTGGAAACTGGGCCAACTGAAAGCCGGTGACAAGGTCCAATTTGTTCCGGTCAGTCAGGACCAGGCCGTGGCCCTGCGGGAAGCCCTCGACGAGTCCATCGCCACCCTGACCGCAGCGACCGCCCATATCAAACCGATCACACCAACCTCCCCGGTTCTGGCGGCACTCAGTGACGATGAACACGAAACCGGCGTGGTTTATCGGGCCGCCGGCGACAACTACGTGTTGGTGGAATACGGCCCAATGGAGCTGGATATCCGCCTGCGCTTCCGCGCCCACGCGCTGATGCTGTGGCTGCGTGAGCAGAATCACGATGCCATTCTGGAGCTGACCCCCGGCATCCGATCCCTGCAGGTGCATTACGACAGCCAGAAACTGAACCAGCGCACGCTGCTGGATCTGCTGATCGGCGCCGAAAAGGAACTGGAAAAACAGCCCGAATGGGATGTGCCCGCGCGCATCGTTCATTTGCCCCTGTCCTGGGATGACGAAGCCTGCCAGACCGCCATCGCGAAATACATGCAGTCGGTGCGGAAGGATGCCCCCTGGTGCCCGAGCAACCTGGAGTTCATCCGCCGCATCAACGGACTGGACAGCATCGATGAGGTAAAAAAGACGCTTTTCGAGGCAACCTATCTGGTGATGGGCCTGGGCGACGTCTATCTGGGCGCCCCGGTCGCTACCCCGCTGGATCCCCGGCACCGGCTGGTGACCACCAAATACAACCCGGCCCGTACCTGGACCGCGGAGAACTCCGTTGGCATCGGCGGCGCCTACCTGTGCATCTACGGCATGGAAGGGCCAGGCGGCTACCAGTTTGTCGGTCGTACCCTGCAGATGTGGAATCGCTACCGCACCACCGATTTCTTCGAGCCCGGCAAGCCCTGGCTGCTCCGGTTCTTTGACCAGGTGCGCTTCTACGAGGTCAGTGCCGAAGAACTGCAGCAAATCCGACGGGACTTTCCCAATGGCGACTACCCGATAAAGGTCGAGGAAACCCGCTTCAATCTGAAGGACTACGAGCAGTTTCTGGCGAACAACGACGACGAAATTCAGACCTTCACAGCCAAGCGCAAACAGGCCTTCGATGAAGAGCTGCAGCGCTGGATCGAGTCGGGCCAGATTAACTTCAGTTCCGAAGCACCGATCGAGGACACCGGCGAAGACGACATTGCCAACCTGCCAGCAGGCCAGCACGCGGTGGAAAGCCACGTAGCCGGTAACCTCTGGGAGTGCCTGGTCAAGCCAGGCGACACCATCGATGCCCAGCGGCCGGTGGCGGTTATTGAATCCATGAAAATGGAAATCGAATTACTGAGCCCCGTAACCGGACGCGTGGTAGACGTGCGCCGGGAAGCGGGACAGGCGGTCTCGCCCGGAACGCCGGTCGTGATCGTTGAAGAGATTACCGAGTAATGCCAGCAACCCCAAAAAACTGAAGAAAGACCAAACCTGCAAACACGGGCAAGGCCCGAGGAGAGACACCATGAAAACACGCGACATCACCAAAGGTCTGGCGGCCGGTCTGTTCACGGCCTCCCTGTCCATGGGTGCAATGGCCGAGGAAAAGGACTCCTTCAGCATCGCATGGACCATCTATGCCGGCTGGGTGCCCTGGCAGTATGCCGAGGACTACGGAATCATGAAAAAGTGGGCGGACAAGTACGATATCGAAGTGGATATCGTGCAGGTGAACGACTACATCGAGTCCATTAACCAGTATACCGCCGGCCAGTTCGATGGTGTGACAGCTACCAGCATGGACGGCCTATCGATTCCCGCAGCCTCTGGTGTGGATACCACCGCGCTGATCGTCGGTGATTACTCCAACGGCAACGACGGCCTGGTTTCAAAAGATGCGTCCAGCATCGAAGAGCTGGAAGGCGAAACCGTTCATTTGGTTGAGTTGTCCGTCTCCCACTACCTCCTGGCCCGCGCCCTGGCCAGCGTTGGCCTGGAAGAACGTGACTTGAGCGTGGTCAACATTTCTGACGCTGATCTGGTCTCTGCATTCCAGACCGACGATGTTCGCCATGTGGCAACCTGGAATCCGTTGCTGAGCGAAGTGGAAGCCTATCCCGGTGCTACAAAGCTGTTTGATTCCAGCCAGATTCCGGGCCACATCAAGGATCTGACTCTGGTAAACACCGAGACCCTGGCCGACAATCCCAAGCTGGGCAAGGCATTGGTCGGAGCCTGGTACGAGACCATGAGTATTCTTGAGTCCGATACCCCAGAGGGTGCGGAGGCGCGGGCATACCTGGGCGAGCTTTCCGGCACGGACCAGGGCGGCTACGAAGCACAGCTGGCAGGCATGAAGATGTTCTGGGAGCCGCAGATGTCGGTGGACTTCATCAACAGCGACGAGGCGTCTGAAGCGATGGACAGCGTACGTGAGTTCTCCTTCGAGAAGGGCCTGCTGGGCCAGGGGGCCATGAGCCCGGACTTCGTGGGCATCGAGTTCCCGGATGGGTCCATCATGGGTGACTCTGGCAACGTGAAGCTTCGTTTCAATGACAGTTATATGGAGATGGCGGCAGACGGGGAGATCTGAGCCTCTGATTGCTTGCCTTGATGGTTAGCCGAGGGCACGATGTTCGTGCCCTTTTTTGTGGGCTTCGGAGGTGGATTGGGTTTGGGGTGCCTTTCCAAAACACGCTCCTTGCGGCACATCCATGTGGCGCTTGGGCTCCGCCATCCATGGCTCCGCACAGTTTTGGAAAGGCACCCCAAACCCAATCGTCCAACCTCATGATCAGCCGCCGAGAAAAATCTATTTATGCGTCGTACCAAGGAAGATGCCGAGAAAACCCGCCAGACCGTGCTTGAAGCCGCGCTAAAGTTGTTTAGCCGGGACGGTTACTCACTGACGACCTTGAGCCGTATTGCCAAAGAAGCCGGTTGTAGCCGTGGGCCGATCTACTGGCATTTCGAGAACAAGGATGATCTGTACGAAGCTGTACTTGCCTACTCCCAGGAACCGCTGGAAGCCTTGGTCGCGGAGTGTTCGGGCATGCGGGAAACGCCCATTGAGGCCATGGATCATTTCATTGAACGCTGGCTGGGCCTGCTGGCCAATGATCGGAAGTATCGTCAGTCGTTTGAGATTCTGTTGAACAAGACCGAGCTGACCGATGCCATGAGTCGGACGCTGAAGCGGGAACGGGCGTTGACCAAGTCGATTATTGCCATGTTCCGGGATCTGGTAGGTCACGCCGCAGAGCGGGGTCTGATTTCTACGCCGGAAGACCCGGAGGATCTGGGGCTTCTGAGTTACACCTATCTGATGGGCATTACCCAGACCTGGCTGTTTACGCCGAAGCTGTTTTCGTTGAAACAGGAAACGGCGTTTTTCCAGCGACAGTTCTGGGTGCTACTGGGTCGAGGCTGAGCGCTCTTTCTCCAGCAATTGCTGTTTTCGGTCGAGGCCCCAGCGGTAACCACCGAGGGAACCGTCACTGCGCAACACCCGATGGCAGGGAATCAGCACGGCGATGCGGTTTCGCCCGCAGGCGGAGGCCACAGCCCGAACGGCTTTGGGCTCGCCCAGTCGCCTTGCCAGCTCCGTGTAACTCACCACCTCACCTTCACGGACGCTTAGCAGGAGTTTCCAGACGCGTGTCTGGAATGCGGTGCCACGGATATCCAGAGGGACATCCGGTCTGGGCATGTTCTGGCTCAAATGCTCATCCAGAGCCAACATCCACGCATCCAGCTCCGGCGATCCCTTTGCCCCAGACGGAGCCAGTCGAGCCTTCGGAAACTCCTTCTGTAACTGATCTCCCAGTGCCGTCTCATCATCCCCGAATTCGGCAAAACACACACCCTGATCGGTGGCGGCCATCATCAGCAGGCCGAGAGCCGTTTCCCGGCAGGCATAGGCAATGGTTTCACCTTCCCCACCCTTGCCGTAGCGGGAAGGCGGCATGCCGACCTGTCGGTCTGCCTTGCCATAGACGCGACTGACCGAACCAAAGCCGGCATCGTAGATTGCATCGGTCACGGTCCGGCCTGTTCTCAACGCCCGCTTGTAGTGGTTCAGGCGCAGTGCATCCTGATAAGCCTTTGGTGAGACACCGAAGGTTTCCTTGAACACCCGCTGTACGCGGGATGGCGACAACCCAACCACAGCGCCGAGGTCGGCAAGGCTCAACGGTTCATCTGGCCGGCTCTCGATGTACCTGGCCAGTGCGACCATTCGATCGGCAACGGGCATGGATGCTTTCGCGTCACTATCCTTCTCGTCCTGCATCGGGGTTCGGAAACTTTCCATGCTTCGGCTCCTTCATGTGCGCACAACCCATCATCCATATGATGCGCGTTTGCTTCGCCCCCTTCCATCCGATTCTTGCGGGCGCTACATTGACCGTCAATCAACAATAAAACCAACCGATTCCGAGGGGTCAGCACTATGTCCGAGCAATTGGCAATTCCATCCAAAAAGGGTGAAGTCAGTGAGGAGGAGTGGCAGCTTCGCATTGACCTTGCCGCCGCCTACCGACTGATTGCTCTCTACGGCTGGGACGACCTTATCTTCACCCATCTCTCGGTGCGAATTCCCGGTGACGAGCATCATTTCCTGATCAACCCCTACGGAATGATGTTCGAGGAAATTACGGCTTCCAGCCTGGTGCGCATCGACCAGGACGGCAACAAGATCAATCCGGAAGATTTCGACATCAATCCTGCCGGGTTCACCATTCACAGCGCTATCCATGCGGTTCGCGAGGATGCCGCCTGCGTCATGCATACCCACACCACCGCCGGCGTGGCAGTTTCGGCGCAAAAGGAGGGCCTGCTGCCCCTGTCCCAACAAAGCCTGTTCCCATTATCCGGGCTGGCGTACCACGATTACGAAGGTGTGGCGCTGCGGGAAGACGAGAAAGCGCGCCTGCAGGCAGATCTGGGCCAGGCCCGGTTCATGATCCTGCGCAACCACGGACTGCTGACCACAGGCCCCAGCATTGCCGACGCCTTCCTGAACATGTACATCCTGCAGCGCGCCTGTGAGGTGCAGATCCAGGCCATGTCTGGTGGGCAGCCACTGGTGCGTATTCCGGACACCATCCTGAGCTCGATTCGTGAGCAGGCAAAGAAGGTCACCAGGGGCATGGGCGGCAACCTTGCCTGGCCCGGACTTCTCCGGAAGCTTGACCGCATCGATCCTGGCTTCCGGAGCTGACACCCTCCCGGACAGCTATCAGAACATTTTCAGGTAACGATCCACCTCCCAGGAAGATACGTGGTTCTGATAGCTCTCCCACTCGGCTTTCTTGAAGTCCACGAAGCTTTCGAACATGGCGTCACCGAAGACTTCTTTGGCCAGCGGATCGGCCTCGAATGCCTCCACCGCCTCGCCCAGGTTCCGGGGCAGATACTCAATGCCCTGCCCGGCGATCTCGGCATCGCTGTAGTTGTACATATTCTCGTGGTGGGGTGCGCCCGCATCCAGGCCCTCACGGATGCCTTCCAGGCCTGCGGCCAGTATCAGGGCACTGCCAAGGTAAGGGTTGCAGGCAATGTCGGCCGCACGGCACTCGATGCGCCCGCCCATGCCGGGGATGCGGATCATGTTGGTGCGGTTGTTGGAGCCATAGCACATGAACACGGGCGCCCAGGTGGAACCGGACATGCTGCCCTGGCGCACCAGCCGTTTGTAACTGTTTACGGTCGGCGCAATCACGGCGCTGATCGCCGCGCCGTGTTTCAGCACACCCGCAGTGAAGTGATAGGCAATCTTGCTGATGCCACAGTTGTGCAGGTCGTCGCCCTTCGGCTCGAACAGGTTTTCTCCCGTGTTCACGTCGGCCAGGGACATGTTGTAGTGGGCGCCACTGCCGGTGCGGTCGGCAAAGGGCTTTGGCATGAAGCTCGCGAAAGCGCCATGTTTGCGGGCAATCTCGTTGGCCATCATCCGGAAGAACACCAGGCGGTCGGACATGGTCAGGGCGTCGGCGTATTTGAAGTCGGTCTCGAACTGGCCGTTGGCATCTTCGTGATCGAAAGAGTACACATCCCAGCCCAGTTCGTTCATGGCGTCTACCAGCTCATCCATGATCGGCAGGTTGTCCATGAGGGTGCGGGGGTCGTAACAGGGTTTGCCCAGGTTGTCGCGATCGCTCAGCGGCGCAAAGCCCCCATCCTCGGTATCCCGGAACAGGAAGAACTCGGTTTCAATACCGAGATTGAAGCGATACCCCATATCGGCCGCCGCACTCAGCTGACGACGTAGAATATTCCGGGAACAGGCTTCGAAAGGCGCGCCGTTCAGGAACAGATTGCCCGGGAACCAGGCCAGCTGGCGATTCCAGGGGCAGATGGCCAGCCCATCGGCATCCGGCATGGAGGCGACCTCGTCGTCGGAGATATCCTGGGGCACGCCATCCAGGGCGGCGCCTGTGTAAAGCTCCGAGCCTTCCATCATTTGCCCCAAGTGAGCCACGGGCACGAACTTGCCTTTGGTCACACCGTGGATGTCCACGTAGCTGGCAATGGCGTATTTCACACCTTCCTCTGTGAGCTTCTCTTTCAGGGCCTGGGTGTTGGTCAATTCCGTCATCCTGTTTTTCTCCGGCCCGTCATGCGGGCAATCAGTTTGGGTTCTGGCACGTTTCTTTCTTTGTTTTTGCCATTCAACTTACATGCCAGCGTGTATATATAAGAGCGAAGGCGAGAGACTTCAGGCAAACAGTCAGCCTGAAAGAGAGGGGAAAATGGCGTCGAAGCAATGGCTTGTAGAAGATTACGAAGCAGGTGACCTGCCTCTGACTTCCGGCGAAACGTTGCGCTCCGCGAGATTGCGGTACCACCGCATGGGCGAGCTGAATGCACCAAAAGACAACCTTATTATGCTGCCCACGTACTACGGTGGTGCGGCCGCGGGTAATCACCCGTGGGTTGGAGGCAACAGCCCCCTCGATCCAGACCGTTACTGCATCGTTATTCCCGCTTTGTTGGGCGCAGGCGAATCATCCTCACCCTCGAACACCGCCGGAGCACAGGGCGGCCCGGGCTTTCCTGCCGTGTCCCTGTATGACAACGTGATGCTACAAAAGCGGTTGGTGGAGGACATCTTCGGAGACGCCCGGATCGCGCTGGTGATGGGCTGGTCCATGGGCGGGATGCAGGCGCTGCAGTGGGGCTGTTTGTTTCCGACGCAGGTGCGCGCAGTGCTGGCCACCTGCTGCACCGCGCGGTGCTATCCCCACAGCCGGGTATTTCTTGAGGGCGTAAAGGCGGCACTGACCTGTGACCACGCCTTCGAGAATGGCCGCTACCGGACTCCACCCGAACGCGGACTCCGGGCCTTCGGCCGGGTTTATGCGGGCTGGGCTTATTCCCAGGCGTTTTTCCGTCATGAGCTCTGGCGCGAACAGGGTTTTGGCTCCATTGAAGAGCTGCTTCGATTCTGGGAGCAGGATCATCTGGGCCAGGACGCCAATGATCTGCTCACCGTACTGAACACCTGGCAGAACGGCGATATCAGCGACAACCCCGTATTCGGCATGGATTACGAAGCGGCGCTCTCTGCCATTGCCATGCCTACCCGGATGATGCCCTGCACCACCGATCTCTACTTTACCGAGGAGGACGCCAGTGAGGATCGCCGCCGGATGCCCGGCGCAACCGTGGAATCGCTGGAATCGGACTGGGGCCACGTTGCCGGTGGTGCGGGCCGGGAGGCTGCAAGCCACAATCGCATCCTTGCGGCCGCCCGGGCCTTGCTCTCGGGAAAGGCGTCATGATCGAGCATCCGAACCTATGCCGCACCAACCCGGTGCATATTTTTGCCGATGCTTTTGCCGGGATGACCCGTTTTCGCCCGCTCTTCGGATCTGGCATGCCATCTGCACTGTTTCCGACTGACGGTTTTCAAAAACCCGATCCGTTCAAAGCACTGTTCACAACACCGCAGACAGAGCGACGGACAAAATGGGTGACTAGGGTTCCGGTCCGGGCAGTCAAGATTCCCGGATGGCTGGTCCGAGAGTTACCGACCTCTGGGGAGGTTACACGGCGGGACAAAAGCCCGGGAGACTGAATCGCAAGGGACGCTGTTACCCGCGATGACCTTGCCGTGTTGTGTAACCAGAGGAGACGATTCATGCGAATGATCAACCATCACCCCGGGCGTGTTTCCGCTACCATCCTGGGCCTGTTGCCCTTTCTGTTGATCATGCTCATTTACAGCCTGGCGTCTCAGGAGCGCCTGGCAGACAACCCTAACGACAAACTCCTCCCAGGTCTGGAGCAGATGACCGCGGCCGTGGATCGCATGGCTTTTCAGGAGGACCGTCGCAGCGGCGACTACCTGATGTGGCAGGACACGACCGCCAGTCTGGCGCGCCTTGGAATGGGCGTCGGTATCGCCGCCTCGCTGGCGCTGGTGGTCGGTATTCTCAATGGAGTGTTGCCACTGGTCAGGGCCAACCTTGCTCCTCTGGTTTCTGCCCTTTCCATGGTGCCGCCGCTGGCCATACTACCGATTCTCTTCATTGTGTTCGGGCTGGGCGAGCTTTCCAAAGTCATGCTGATCGTAATCGGAACCGCGCCCATCATGATGCGGGATGTGGCCCAGCGGGTCCGCGAACTTCCCGGCGAGCAACTGATCAAGATCCAGACTCTGGGCGCGAATTCCTGGCAAGTAATCACCCGCATGGCCCTGCCCCAGGTGCTGCCCCGCCTGATCGACGCCGTGCGCCTGAGCCTTGGCCCCGCCTGGCTGTTCCTGATTGCTGCCGAGGCGATTGCCTCCACCGAAGGCCTCGGCTACCGGATCTTCCTGGTGCGGCGCTACCTGGCCATGGACGTGATCCTGCCCTATGTCATCTGGATCACCATTCTCGCCATTGTTATCGACCAGTGCCTGCGCCTGGCAAACCGCAGGCTGTTCCCCTGGTACAACGCAGGAGGCCACTGATGAGCTTCATTACCGTCAACAATCTCTGGAAAGAATACGGTGACCAGGTGATCCTGGAGAACCTGAACCTGAGCGTGAAACAGGGCGAATTCTGCACTCTGGTGGGCGCCTCCGGTTGTGGCAAATCCACCTTCCTGAAAATGCTGTTGGGCCAGGAAACCCAGACCCGCGGCGAACTCTTACTGGAGGGCGAGGCCTTCCCCGGCGAGCCGGACCGAAACCGGGGTATCGTATTCCAGCGCTACTCGGTGTTCCCTCACCTGACAGTGCGCCAGAACGTGCTGATGGGTCTGGAACTGGAACAGAAGCCCTGGCTGGGCAAACTGTTCGGCAGCGCCCGCCGCGAAGCCCTGGAGAAAGTGGGTGCCATGCTGGAGTCTGTGGGCCTGAGCCCATCAGCCAACAAATGGCCCCACGAACTCTCCGGCGGCATGCAACAACGCCTCGCCATCGCCCAGTCGCTGATCATGCGCCCACGAGTACTCCTGCTGGACGAGCCATTCGGCGCATTGGACCCCGGCATTCGGGGCGACATGCACGATCTGCTATTGAAACTCTGGCAGGAAACCGGCACCACCATCTTCATGGTGACCCACGATCTGAAGGAAGGTTTTTACCTGGGCACCCGACTGCTGGTGTTCGACAAGGTGCGCAACGATCCCCATGACCCACAGGCATTTGGTGCCACCATCACCTACGACTTGCCGATCGGGCAGACAGATCGAAAACTGTTCGAAGACATTCACCAGTCGGTCAGCGAGACAGCCCGTAATCAGGCCGCCTGATCTAACGGACAGCTCAATAAAAAAGGTCGCCCCAGGGCGACCTTTTTTTTCACTTTCGCTTGGATCAGTTGCTGGCAACCCGATCCTTCGGCAGCTTGAAGGTCCAGACCATACCGCCCTGGTTGAAGTCCTTCACTACCTTGGCCACTTCGCCACCCCAGAGCGGAACCGCGCCACCCCAGCCGGACGCCACAGAGACGTACTGCTCGCCATCCATGGTCCAGGTGATGGGCGTGCCCACGACACCGGAACCGGTGTTGAAGCGGTAGAGCTCTTCGCCGGTCTTGGCATCAAACGCCTTCAGATGGCCCTCGGGCGTACCGGTGAACACCAGACCACCGGCCGTTGTCATCACGCCACCCCACAGCGGTGCGGTGTTCTCGTAACGCCAGACTTCCTCACCGGTTTTCGGATCCATGGCCCGAAGTACGCCGATGTAGTCATCGTTGGCCGGCTTGATGGTGAACCCTGCACCCAGGAACGCAGCGCCCTTCTTGTAGGAAACAGGCTCGTTCCAGATATCCATGGACCACTCGTTCGAGGGCACGTAGAACAGACCGGTCTGCTGGCTGAAGGCCATGGGCATCCAGTTCTTGCCGCCGAGGAAGGCTGGCTGAGCCAGAACCATTTCACCCTTGCCACCTTCCATATCGGCAGGATTGCCCGGGCGTCCGCCCTCGGTGTAAATCGGACGGCCGGTCTTCGGATCCAGGCCCTCTGCCCAGGTGATCTTGTCCACGAACGGGAAGCCACGAATAAAGTCACCGTTCTCGCGGTTCAGTACGTAGAAGAACCCGTTACGGTCGGCGGTGGCCGCTGCTTTCACGGTTTTACCGTTCTCTTCGTAGTTGAAGGAGATCAGTTCGTTAACACCATCATAGTCCCAGCCATCGTTCGGGGTGGTCTGGAAGTGCCACTTGATGCTGCCGTCGTCCGGATCAATCGCCAGTCGGCTTGAGGAGAACAGGTTGTCGCCGGGGCGCAGGTGCGAGTTCCAGGGCGCCGGGTTACCGGTACCAAAGAACAGGGAATCGGTGTCCGGATCGTAGGTGCCGCCCAGCCAGGTAGCCGCGCCGCCGTTCTTCCACATTTCGCCGGGCCAGGTCACGCCTGCCTTGCCACCGGAAATGCCGTTTTCGATCTTTTTGCCATCCTTGTAGACATAGCCCATATGGCCTTCTACCGTCGGACGGGTCCATACCAGATCACCGGTATTGGCATCGTAGGCTTCCACCTTGCCGACAATACCGAATTCACCACCGGAAACGCCGGTAATGACCTTGCCCTTGATGACCATGGGCGCGGCGGTGATTGCATAACCGGCCTGGTAATCGGCCACCTTCTTGATCCACATCGGCTTGCCGGTGTCCTTGTTCAGGGCAACCAGTTTGGCGTCCAGGGTACCGAATATCACCTTGTCGCCGTAGATGGCGGCACCGCGGTTAACCACGTCACAGCAGGGCATGATGCCATCGGGCAGACGGGCATCGTACTGCCAGATTTCTTCGCCGGTTCTGGCATCAACGGCATAGATCCGGGAGTAGGAGGCTGTCACGTACATGACGCCGTCCTTGATCAGCGGCTGTGACTCCTGCCCACGCATCTTCTCGCTGCCGAAGGAGAAAGCCCAGGCCGGCTGCAGATACTGGACGTTGTTGGTGTTCAGATCTTCCAGGATGCTGTAGCGCTGTCCCTGAGTACCCATGCCGTAGCTGACAATGTCTTCAGGGGTCTTGTGATCGTTGATGATGTCTTCGTCGGTTACCGCATGGGCCCCGTAGGAAACTGCCATGGCCAGGGCGCTGGCCGCAATGCGAATCCCGAACTTGTTGGTTCTCATGGTTGCGCTCTCCAAGTCTCTTGTTTTCAGTTCTCTTGAGTTCGTTTCAGGCCGAACCGGGAACTTTTCCCGCCTCTGACACGATTCTTCGCTTTGTGGAAAAAACCAACAATTGCTCGCCCGAACAGGTTTTCTAATCACTTGGTAGTACGACTACCCCGGAACTTGAGGCCGGCGCACACCGATCGAACCATCAGAGCTCCCCTTCCGCCCTTGCTATAGCCTGTTCATCCAGAAACGCCCGATAGTAGCCCGGCACGCTGTACCTGAGATTCTGCTCAACCATGAGCTCATTCATTTCACCGGTTTTCACCAACCTGTCGACGATGGCTTCCAGGGCATAGCCCAGCTGGCGATGGGTGTGTTTGATCGCCATGCCCACATCCCATACCTGTTTGCCAATACCAGGGAAGCCGTTACCGGCCGACTTGAAGCCGTCGTTCTCGGGTTTGGCCAGTTCATGGTCAATTTCCGAGCGCATACCCATGACGGCACTCACCTCGCCCCTACGCATGGCCTCGAACGCTTCGGCGACTTTGTGGAAATGGCGCACGTTCTCTCGCATGCGACCGCCAAACGCGGAAGTCAGGTAAAAATCGGGAAGGGTGTCGATCTCGACGCCGATGGGGTTGTATTGAAAAACCGCCACGGTTTCGACGGCATCAAGCTTTTCGGGGTTGTAGGCAATCTGCCAGGTTTCCTGCTGATACGGGCCGAACAGAACGACCTGTTCGTTGATGTATTCGCCGGTGGAATCCTGCATATAGGCGTAGGTCTTATCGTAGGGCACCCGAAGCATCAAATCAGCAAGCCGCTGTTTGGCCAGGTAGTGCCCTTTCCAGACGTTATTACGCAAGTCGTCTCCGAGATTCTCGTCGGGGATGATCCAGTGCACCTTGAACTCAACGCCCATTTCCTCGGCAATCCGTCGCCCGAGTTCGATGTCGATGCCTCGTGGTTCACCATCAACCTGGTAGGAATACGGTGGAAAATCCTCGTAGACGCCGACTTTCAGATAGCCGGAATCCAGAATGATGTCGTAGGTGCGCTCCGCAGGCCGGTTGAGCAGTTCGTTTCCGTCGTTAACCTCCTGGGCCAGGACCACCTGGGCGAACAGCAACAGGGCAAGTATTCCAAGTAGACTTTTCATTGTTTTCTCCCACCTTTTCTCCCAACGACGAAGGGCCGGCAGATGGCCGACCCGAATTCAGGCGCTCGTTTTGACAGGGGCCGAGTTCATCACTCCGGCTTGGGCAGGGATTCCACATAGGTGCGGATTGCCCACATGGCGTTCTGGTCCATGCTCTTTTTCCAGGACGGCATTCCGCGATCGGTACCGTTCATCACGCGTCCGATGTAGTACTCGTCATCCCACTCGGTCAGTTCGCGAAGATCCGGCGTGAGACCGCCGGACATCGCCCGAATGCCATGGCACGCGGCGCAGTTGCCAGCGTAGGCACTCTCGCCGATTTTCGCGGCCTGGGCGTTGAACTCGCCGAATTCATTGCCCTCGCGGAAGGGGTTCTCGATGCGCACCTCATCGCCCAGCTCCGGCAGATTGCCCGTATCCACTTCCTGTGGTGTGACATTGCCATGCGCGATAGCGAAGCCGGCCAGGCCAAACATGGCCGAAGCCACGATGGTTTTGAGTGAAAAGGACATTGCCATTGGTCTTACCTCTGTTATTGGATTCCCCGTGGTTGGCTATTGGATTTGTCAGTTGCCAACTTGCTGACCACCAGTCTAGGAATCCCCATGTCCAATCCGAATGCCACTTTGGGGGTTTTGGCTTAGTTCCTTGGTAGTAGATTTTTGGTCCCCGAGAGGAAATCTCATCCTTTGGTACTGCCTGATTCCTACTTTCTGAATATTTCCGGGCGTTTCCCCCTTCCATAAGCTGGAAGCACAACAACAAACCGGAGAATCCCATGTCTTTTCTGTCCCGGACGGCGGCCACTTCACTGGTAACGCTGGCGCTGACAAGCCCGATAAAGGCGGAATCCCTGGATGTGCAGATCGGCTACCTGCAGTGGGTGCCAGACCAGGGGCCGGTGCTTTCCAATGTGATTCCGGAACCTGAAGACGCCGGTTTGCGAGGGGCTGAACTGGCCATCAACGACAACAGCACAACCGGCAAGTTTCTGGGCCAGGCCTACTCACTCCGGAGTGAGGTTGCCGATTCGGAAGAAGCGGCCATCGCGGCCTTTGATGCCATGCGTGAGAGCGGCATTGAGCTCTTCGTGGTGAACGCTCCGGCCCAGACCTTGAAGACCATCACGGGCAAGAGCGGCGACAACACCCTGGTCTTCAACGCTGGCGCCAAGGACGATGCCCTGCGCACCGGCCAGTGTCACGTGAACCTGCTGCACACCATCCCCAGCTATTCGATGCTCACCGACGCCCTGGGCCAGTGGCTGAATAAGCGACGCTGGGATGAGGTTTTCCTGATTACCGGGCCGACTGAAGCAGACAAGGGCTGGGCCGATGCCTTCCGCCGTTCCGCCAAGCGCTTCGGGCTGGAGATCGTCGAAGACAAGCCCTGGACCTTTGACGCCGACCTGCGCCGTACCGCCTCCAAAGAACTACCGCTGTTCACCCAGGCCAGTGATTATGATGCGGTTGTAGTCGCTGATGTACGGGGCGATTTTGGCGAGTACGTGCCTTTCAACACCTGGCTGCCGCGCCCGGTGGTGGGCACCCAGGGCATGTCACCGGTCACCTGGCATCGGGTGGTGGAAAGCTGGGGTGCCGCGCAACTTCAAAACCGTTTCCGCGAATTGGCTGGGCGGGATATGAACGGTGAAGACTACGCGGCTTGGGCTGCCATTCGGTCAATGGGTACGGCAGTGACCGACCTGAATTCTGCGCACCCCACCGACATCCGAAATTTCCTGTTCAGTGACAAATTCCAGCTGGCCGCGTTCAAGGGCCGCAAACTCACCTTCCGCGACTGGAACGGCCAGCTGAGACAGCCGATTCCACTCGTGCATCCCCGGGGGCTGGTAGCACGAGCTCCTTTTGAAGGCTTCCTGCACCCGAATACCGAAATGGACACCCTCGGCTTCGACAGACCTGAAAGCGAGTGCCGGATTAACGGCTGAGCCCATGCCGGCCAACGTTCAAAACAAAAAGGAGTCACACCATGAAAACCCTGTTCAAACAGACCGCACTGGCCGCCATGATCGGCCTGTCGACACCGGCACTGGCCAGCGTGGCCTATGTGTCCAACGAGAAAGATAACACCCTGTCGGTGATTGATACCGAAACCCAGGAAGTGATTGAGACCATCAGTGTCGGCCAGCGGCCCCGGGGTATCCTGCTGTCCAAAGACTTTACCAAGCTGTACATCTGTGCCAGCGACGACGACACGGTTCAGGTGCTGGATCTGGCCACCCGCAAGATTGTGGACACCCTGCCTTCCGGTGAAGATCCGGAGCAGTTCGCGCTGCACCCGAATAACAAGCACCTCTACATCGCCAACGAGGACGACGCCATCGTGACGGTGGTGGATGTGGATACCAAGGATGTTCTGGCCCAGATCGATGTGGGCATTGAGCCGGAGGGGATGGCGGTGAGCCCGGACGGCAAGTGGGCGGTAAACACCTCCGAAACCACCAGCATGCTGCACTGGATCAACACCGAGACCTTCGAGATCGAGAAAAACATTGTGGTGGGTCAGCGCCCGCGCCACGTGGAGTTCAGCAAGGACAGCAAGATTGCCTGGGCCTCCGCCGAAATCGGCGGCACCGTGCACATCATCGATGTCGACAACCTGGAGCAGATTCACGAGATGTCCTTCAAGGTGCCTGGCGTTAATCAGGATCGGGTCCAGCCGGTGGGTATTGAACTGACGTCCAATGGCAAATACGCCTTCGTAGCGCTCGGCCCCTCCAATCATGTAGCGGTTGTTGATGCCCAGACCTATGAAGTCCTGGATTACCTGCTGGTGGGCGCCCGGGTGTGGCAGCTGGATCTGGACAAGGACGAGAAGCACCTCTACACCACCAATGGTGTGTCCGGCGATGTATCCGTGATCGATGTGGAAGACCTGAAGGTCATCAAATCCATCAAGGTAGGCCGCTACCCCTGGGGTGTGGTCATCGATCCGACGTCATGACCATCGAAGCGAGCAACCTCAGCTTTCGTTACGGCGACAAGCCGGTGCTCCGGGAGGTCAGCTTTACGCTGACCTCTGGCCGTTTTCACGCGCTGCTCGGGCCCAACGGCGCCGGCAAATCAACCCTGTTTGGTTTGCTCACCCGACTGCTGGCCCTGCAGCAGGGCGAACTCCTGCTGGCCGGGCAGTCCCTGAAAAAACAGCCGGCCGAGGCCATGCGTCAGATCGGCGTCGTATTCCAGCAGAACGCCCTGGACCTTGATCTGACCGTGCGCCAAAACCTGCAATACCACGCCGCGTTGCACGGTCTGTCCCGCAAGGAAGCCAGGGTTCGGGTTGATCGGGAACTGGAACGCTTTAGCCTTGAGGACCGGGCCAACGACGCTGTCCGCCAGCTCAACGGCGGCCATCGTCGGCGAGTGGAAATAGCACGGGCCCTGCTTCACAACCCTTCCCTGTTGTTGCTGGACGAGCCGACGGTGGGCCTGGATGTCGCCAGCCGCAAAGCGCTCAACGAGCACGTGCGAACCCTGTGCGACGAAGACGGACTGACCGTGCTCTGGGCCACGCACCTGATTGAAGAAGTCCGCGCCGACGACCGCGTGCTGATCCTGCATCAGGGCCAGTTGCTCGCCGACGGCAACGGCCAGGCCATCTGCGACGCCGAAGGCACCCGCGACCTGGCTGAAACCTTCCATGCCCTGATCGGAGCCGGCTGATATGAACGCAGCGCACTACTGGCACTGTTTTGTTGGCATCCAGACCCGTGAATGGCTGCGGTTCTGGCAGCAGCGCACTCGCTTTGCCAGCGCCCTGGTCCGGCCACTGCTTTGGCTGGTGGTGTTTGCCGCCGGGTTCCGGGCGGTTCTTGGCATTTCCATCATTCCGCCCTATGAAACCTACATCACCTACGAGACCTACATTGCCCCCGGGCTATGCGGCATGATCATCCTGTTCAACAGCATGCAGGGAGCCCTGTCCATGGTGTACGACCGGGAGCTAGGCAGCATGCGGGTGCTGCTCATGAGCCCCCTGCCCCGGCCCTTCCTGCTGGTGACCAAACTGCTGGCAATGGGTGTGGTGTCCATCGGCCAGGTGTATGCGTTCCTGCTGCTGGCGCTGCTGGTGGATGTGGAGCCACCACTCTGGGGCTATCTGGCCGTGCTGCCGGCGTTGATTCTCACCAGCCTGATGCTGGGCGCGTTGGGCCTGCTGATCGCCACCTGGATCAAGCAACTGGAGAACTTCGCCGGGGTGATGAACTTTGTCATCTTCCCGATGTTCTTCATGTCCTCGGCGCTCTACCCGCTCTGGCGCATGAACGAGGCCAGTCCCTGGCTGTACTGGATTTGCCAGTTCAATCCGTTCACCCACGCCGTGGAAGCAATCCGCTTCTCACTGTATCTGGAGTGGAATCCGATGGCTTATGGGATTACCGCTGGAGTGACAGTTACCCTCGCTTTGCTAGCGACCGCTGGCTTCCGGCCGCAACGCACGAAAATACTGGGCGGAAGGCCCGCATAGTGTTCGGGGCAGTTGTCGGGTGGGGCTTTCCAAAACTGTGCGGAGTCATGGATGGCGGAGCCCAAGCGTCACATGGACGTGCCGTAAGGAGCGTGTTTTGGAAAGCCCCACCCGACAGCTGACTTGCACGGATTCAGAGACCAGCTAAATCCAGATCACGAAGCCTCCCAAGCAGCCCATCGACCAACCCCGGTTCTGCCAATGCATCGTCCCACTGCAGTCGCGCAGGCTTGCCGTCGAGATACCATAGGCGGTTCGCCAATATCTCAGCATCCCCGCCATCATGGGTAACACAGATCATCGCCATATCCGGATGCGAATCCAGGATTCCGGCAATCAGCGCCTTGAGCTCACCCGCCATCACAGGGTCCAGTGACGCAAACGGCTCGTCCAGCAGCAGCAAGTCCGGCTTCACCGCCAGGCAACGGGCCAGGGCCGCCCTTCTGGCCATTCCCAGGGACAGCTGGTCCGGCAGGTAATGGCCATAACCGGACAACCCCACCTGTTCCAACAAGGTCTCGGCCTCCGGATCACTGGCACCCACCAGTTTCAGATTCGCATTCAGACTGCGCCACGGCAGCAGGCGATGTTCCTGAAACAGGTAACCCACCCGGAGTTTGCCGCGACCCATAACGGCTTCCTCTGGCACCGATTTATCGAGACCGGCAATCGCGTTCAGCAGCGTCGTCTTGCCAACACCCGAGGGGCCCAGCAGGCAGATGCGGTCGCCTCGCGCAATGGTTGCGAAGACCTCTCCGAGCACCGGCTGGCCGAAATCGCGGCCGGCGATTCTGAGTTCAAGCATGGGCGGCCTCCGGTTGTCGCCAGCGACTGGATCGGCGCTCAAGAGGCTGAAGTATGGCCAGTTCAATCAGCTGGACGATGGCAATAAACGCCAGGCTGTAGGCAAGAATGGCGGCCACGTCGAAAACCTGAAACGCCATATGCAACTGGAAGCCAACGCCGCTGGAACGGCCGAGCAGCTCCACCACCAGGACAATTTTCCAGATCAGGGCCAGGCCGCCCCGGGTAGCCGCCATGAGATAGGGAAACAGCTGGGGTACCCAGACTTCCCGCAACCGTTGCCACCGGGTGAACTCGTAAACAGTGGCCATCTCCTCGAGCCTATAGTCCAGGCTGCGGGCGCCCTCCCGGACGGTAACCGCCACGTTGGGCACTTTGTTGATCACGACCGCCATCACGGCCGCCACTTCCACCAGGCCGAACCAGACATACATGAGGATGATGGTGACCAGGGCCGGCAGGTTCAATAAAAGCACCAGCAAGGGATCGAACAGGGCATTGGTGGTTTGCGAACGGCCCATGGCGATGCCGATAGCGGTGCCAATGATCATGGCCAGAATAAAGGCAACCACCACACGCCCGAGCGTCGCGCCCAGATGATGCCAGAGTTCGCCAGTCGCCGATTCACGAATCAGGGTGTCCAGCACGTTCAGGGGCGTCGGCAGCAACGGCGACTGAATTAGCCAGGCGATCAGTCCCCAGAACAGGACAAATAACGGCAGAACTACCCAGTAGCTCCACAGCGGCGGCCGGCCGGCACGGCCTTTCACGGCTGCCTCTGGTAAAACAGATGGGCCGGCATAAGGTTGTCCGGGTCGGCGCCGGTGAGGGTCATCAAACGCTGCAAGTCAGCGATTCTCTGGTCCGTTTGCGGCGCAGGCGTCCCGGCGACAAAGCCCTCTCGTAATGCTGCGAAAACACTGTCGTCCGGATCTCCCATGAGAGGACGCAAGCGCTGCCAGTAGGATGTACTCTCCGCCAGCTCGGCTTTGGCCTGTTGCAGGGAAGCAGCAAAACGATCAGTCAGCGGGCCGTTGTCCTGGGCCCAGCTCTCGGGAAAAACATAGCCAAGCACCGGCAGGTTGCGATCCAGGTCCAGCTCCGTGAGCAGGTCAGCCATACCAAACGCCGACCGCCAGCCGCCCTCACCTCTCAGGCGGGCCGCAAAATGCCAGTAGGTAACGATGACATCCACCTGCCCGCGTTTTAGCGCCTGGCTCAACAGAGGCGGAGCTGCGAACTGAAGTTGGGCGGATTCCTCCAGATTGATTCCCTGGCGCTGAGCCACCTTCTTGAGCAGTATCCAGCCCTTGCTATCCGGCCCGCCCGCAATACCAATGCGCTTGCCGGCCAGATCCGCCACCGAGCGAATCGTTGAGCTGTCAGCGACGACGATATCGCCAATCTGTGAGGAGAAAGGAACGTACAGGTAGGGCGTGCCGGCCTGGAATCGCGATTGGGCCCACAGCAGGTCGGCCACAGCACCGTGCACCGAGCCGCTGGTGACCGCCAGTCTGGAGGCCGGCAGGTTGGCCACCGGTTTCAATTCCAGCCGAAAGCCATGCTCCCGGTCCAGCTCCCGATGCAGGAGATGGTCGAGCTCCCAGTGGGCGGTGCCAAACTGCAACACGCTGACAGACAGCACGGGCAGGTCAGACGCTTCTTCCCGGGCATGGACACTGCCTGCGAGACTCAGGAAAAGACCCAGCACGGCGGCCATTCCCTTTTTGATCCAGGGATCGGCAAGCGAGGATCGGGAGACGGTCGTTATTGTTGGTTGTAGGCTCATTGCTCCACGATACGAAGCCCACAGCCTTGCAAGAATAGTACTTTGGTGCCTGTTTTTTGGTGCGATGGTCGCATTCAACCCGAGACCAAGATGGCGTGTAATGAAACCATCACAATAATAAACAGAGGATCGGAACCGATTCCGGCGATTCTCTGCACAGGAGGCCGCCATGCTGAACGAGCTCGAAGCCGCACTCTCTACCGAGAACTACCCTTCCGAAAACTGCCATGATGATTCTGAAAAAACGCTATCATGATTCGGAAGCCATTCCCGACACTGAAAACAAACAGGTAGACCCATCCATGGAGCCGGCTTACAAGATTCTGATTGCCGACGACCACCCACTGTTCCGCGAAGCCATCAGCAGCGTTATCGCCTCTGGCTTTGAGGGCAGCGAGATCATCGAAACCGACGATCTGGACAGCGCTCTCGACATTACCCGTGAGAATGACGACCTGGACCTGATCCTGCTGGACCTGAACATGCCCGGCATGCATGGTCTTAACGGCCTGATCACCCTGCGCAACGAAGCCCCGACGATTCCGGTGGTTATTGTCTCTGCCGAGGAAGACAAGCAGGTGGTGCTGCAGGCCATTACCTACGGCGCCTGCGGCTTCATTACCAAGTCCTCGCCCCGGGCCCAGATGACCGAAGCCATCCAGCAGATCCTGAACGGCAACGTCTACCTGCCGTCGGATATCATTCGCACCGGCAAGGAAAGCAACACCCGCCGCAGCCGCAATGAAGACAATCCGATTTCACCGGAGCTGCTGAACTCCCTGACCCGCCGCCAGCTGCTGGTGCTCGAGCGCATGTCCAAGGGCGAATCCAACAAGCAGATTGCCTATAACCTGAACATTGCCGAGACAACGGTGAAGGCCCATGTGTCTGCGATCCTTCGCAAGCTCGGGGTTCACAACCGGGTTCAGGCAATTCTGTCTGCCAGTGATGTGGATTTCAGTCAGTATTTGAAGCGTTAAGGTAGGGTGTTTGTCGGATTGGGCGCAGCCGTAATCCGACACCTATCGTCAATATCAGCTTCTAAGCAAATGACTCAGCGCACTGCGCAGCTTAAGGGGCTTCACCGGCTTGTTCATCAGCAGATGCCCAAGCTCGCGGATATGCTGCTTTAGCTCATTGGTGTAGTTGGCGGTAATCATCACCACCGGCGCCGGGCAGTTCCGGCGGCCATTGATCTCCGCCACCACATCCACGCCGTTTTCATCGTTGTCCAGATGATAGTCCGCCAGGATCAGGTCCACTTCACTGGTAGCCGGATCCAGCTGACGCTCGAGATCCTCAAGGGACACCGCCGTCACCACCTGGCAGTCCCAACCTTCGAGCAGGGTTTGCATGCCCTGGCAGATCGACAGGTCATTATCGATCACCCAGATTCGGGCACCGCCAAGACCACTATCGAAAGACACGGCTCGATTCTGGTCGGCCGTCGGTTGCCTTGGCTTCAGGCGGCCAATAGGAACCCGAACACTGAATACCGAGCCTTTCCCCTCGATGGAGGAAACCGTGACTTCATGCCCAAGCATGCGGGATATCTTGTCCACGATCGCCAGACCAAGACCCAATCCTTTATCGGGTTGTGAGCCGGCCGGACGGATGCGTTTGAATTCCTGGAAGATCTCGGTGAGCTTGTCTTCGGGAATACCGGGGCCGGTATCCCACACCTGCAACAGGACATGGTCCTTTTGTCGACGGCAGCCAAGCAGAATCCGGCCGTTGCCGGTATAACGGATGGCGTTGGTCAGGAAATTCCGGAGGATCCGAGCCAGTAGCTGGGAATCCGACTCCACAATCGCGGAGCTGGCAATAAAGTCCAGTTGCAGCCCCTCGGCCATGGCCATCTGGCGGAATTCCCGTGCGATATTATTGAGCAGGTCCCGAAGGTCAAAGGCGGTGACATCCGGTTTGATCACGCCGGCATCGAGCTTGGAAATATCAACCAGGGTGCCCAGCAGGTTTTCAACGTCATCCAGAGAGGTGCTCACCGATCGAACCAGGCCTTCAGCCTTGGGCCCGAACGACTGTTCCAGCAATGCACTGGTGAATAACCGTGCGGCATTCAGGGGTTGCAGCAAGTCGTGGCTGACGGCCGCCAGGAACTTCGTTTTCGAGAGGTTGGCCCGCTCGGCCTCGAGCTTGGCATCCCGAAGCCGTGCCTCTACCGCCGCCCGCTCGGTGATTTCCTGGCGCAGCTGGTTGTTCAGGCCGGTCAGGGCCGCGGTGCGTTCCTTCACCCGGCGCTCCAGATTGTCATAGGCCTGCTCCAGAGCCAGGGCGGTCTTTCGACGGTCGGTAATGTCCCGGATCAGCACGAAGAAACCGATGATGTCGCCCTGCTCATCGAAATTCGGCACGTAGGAACGCAGCATGTGGCGTACCTCACCCTGTTCACCGGTCTCCTCGAATTCGAACGTCACGTTGTGGCCGTCCATGACATCGAGAATCTGGGGAAGCAGGCGCTGGTAGAACTCTGGCGAATGCACCTCGTTAAGACGTTTGCCGAGGGGCGACTCGCCTTTGCGCCCGTACCATGACTCATAGACCTTGTTGCAGAACTGGATGGTCATGTCGGCGCCGATATAGGCAATCAGCGCGGGAACATGGTCGGTCACCACCCGGATCCAGCGCTCGCTCTCTTCGAGCGCCTTGATCCGGCGGGCCATTTCGCTGTTCTTCACATCGGTGATGTCGGAATAGAGCACCACCAACCCACCTTCCCGGGTCGGTCTCTCGGTAACCTGAACCCAGCGGCCGTTGGCCAGCAGAAACACCACGCCTTCCGAATCCGGATGGCTGTGTTCCTCCAGGACCAGACCGCAGGCCACCGCCTGCCGCTTTACGTCTGAAATCCGGGTGCCCTGGCCTGGCGCCTCAACACCGGCATGCCGCCAGTAGCTCCGGAACCGACTGTTGCTCTGGATCAGGCAATGCTTGTTATCAAACAGCACGAAGCCATCGGCAATACTCTCTATAGCATCACTCAGTCTCTGGCGGGTTGTCTCGGCTTCCTCCCTGGCCCGGTTCAGGGCCTTGTTGCTGCCCTTGAGCTGCTCCATGGCCTGGTTCAGCGCCTCGGTCCGCTCCCGAACCTGCTCGGCAAGCACCACCGAGTGCTCGAAGGCGGCGTAGGGCTCCGGCTTATGGGCAGAGCCGGACTCCACCCGGACAATCAGGGCATCGCGAATCCGCCGCAGGCGCTCGTTCTCCGCCTCAAGTTCGGCAATCCGGAGATCCCGCCTGTCTTCAACGGGTGCTTCAATCTTGTTCGGAACGGACATCAGGCTGGCCAATGACCACCCCCGTAAACGTCTGGTTGATGTGCATACCGTCGAACTGCTCGCCGTACGTGTTAAAGCCAATCACATTGTGGTGGCGGAGGAACTGCGAGACCGCTTCCACCTCCCCGGTCAGTTCAGCCTCCAGCCTGCGCAGAAAACAATCGCAGCCGATGGTCACCAGAGGTGGCCCCACAACCCGTTCTGCGGCTTCTATCTGGGTACGAACGCTGTCCAGCAGGGATTCCGGCTCCATGGCCGTCATCACGATTCCGGTTTCCACGGCGCAATAGAAAGTCAGACTCTTGTCCGGGTTTACCCGCTGCACCGAGCGGACAAAATAGTGGCCGCCGATTTTCACCCCCATGGGCCGTAGCGCAAACACCTTGCGATCCAGTGCTTCGACATCCACGCCAACGGCTCGGGCATAGGCATCGGCCGCCGGCTCGGCGTTGAGCTCGTATACCGTGCGACTTTCCGCGCAGGCGTCGGTCACCACCAGCTTTTCACTGCGTTCGACCATGTGGTGCGTGGAAAACACCCGGAAATCCAGCGGTGTATTTACCAGCAACACCGTGGCGGCTCCGGTATGGAACTGGCCGTCGTAGAACACATGGGTGTTGGCCAGGCGCTCATCGTCGCCGGCAGAACCGCCAAACTGGGGAATGGTGCCAAGGGCCGAGTTGAGCGTTGCCAGCACCAGCTCTTCACGACTCGAAAGGCCGTCCAGCAGCGTGATGGCAAAGGTGTTGCCTTTGACCGGCGCGAGTCTGGCATCCCGACAGGTCGAAAGCAGGCCGTCGATTACCCCCTGGGCATCCTGCAGGGTGAATCGGTCCAGCTCCCGGATCAGTGCGCAATCGATGGCGAAATAGCGGCTGTCAAACCCGATGGCGGTGATGCATCCACGTCCGTAGCCGTCCGGAGTGATCTCCCCGGCCGAAGTGCAGCCGCAGACACGCGCACCTTGAAAACTGTGCTCAAGGGCACTACCAAGTCGACCCAGGTCGTATTCCGCAGAACAGAAGAAGAGTACACAGCCAAGATGCTCGTGGCTGAGCTGGCTGGCGAGATTGGTGGCGGCCAACATGGGATCGCGAACGCTGGAGCTCGCTACCCGGACCGCAGGCAGGGTCGTCGCTGGCTTCATAAACGCGGTTCCCGAAAACGGATGACTTTTCACCGATTCTACGGCATCCGCAAACGCAGCCAATGCGACTTCAGTGCTTTTAATCGGCGCGCCAAAATGATCGTAAGCCATTGATTAAACTGCCTCCTGAATCAATGCCTGGTGGCGCTGCCGGTTTGCCTCAAGGCAAACCGGCACTTTAGTCTTAGACAAACCAGCGCAGCGAGAGGCCTCCTGCCACCCGCAACGCCAGGTAGGGCTTAGAACATCACGATGGCGCCAAGGGCGATGGTGTCCGCCTCAGTGGTGGTTGCACCGGTGGTGCGGTTGTTGTCTTCGTACATGTTGTACTCGGCAACCAGCTTGAAGTTGCTGTTTACATCGTGGAAGAACCCGAGCGTTGTGCTCTCGGTTTCCAGATTCAGGATTTCAGCGTCCGTCTCGCCGTAGGAAAGCACAACGCGATTGGCACCGAAGGCATAGGAGCCCTGAACCAGGAAGCCGTCGGCATCGTCTTCGGTCACCGCACCGTTGCCGATCAGAACCGGGTTGTCACCCTTGGAAGTAAAACCGGAAGCAGCCAGGGTCAGTCCCGCGACCGACGCCTTGATACCGTAGCCGAGGCCTGTGCTGTCGACGGTCGTGCTGCCATTTTCAGCAGACTGATAGCGCCCGTTCACCCAGCCGGTCAGGGCCACATCGTTCAGGTTGGCGTTGTAGGTTACCTCGGACTCGAAGCGGGGTGCGGCATTTTCGTCATTGGCACCGGTCACCGTATCGGCGGGATCCAGAACACCGGCCGCGACCTTGAGGCCGCCCATATCCGGCGAGCGATAGGTAATCTGGGCGGAAGGTGTCGGGTACGGATAGCCTGCGCGGATATTGCCGAAGGAAACGCCACCGGCGACGCCCGGGGAACCGAATCCCATCAGGATTTCGTCGAGGAAAATGTTGGAGCGGGCATACAGGCCGAAGTCCTTACCAATCAGCACCTGACCAAAATCGCCGTCCACCGTGGCGTAGAATTGGCGCACGTCAATGGCGGTGTCCGTCGCTTTACCAGCTTCCAGACTGTCATTGATAGTGGTCCAGAACGAGGAACGCCCGCCCAGGGTCAGATCACCCATCTCCTTGCTGAAATTGAAGCCGATGGTGTTGGGCAGGAAGCCCATCTTGATTCGGGAATCGCGAACGTCGTTCTGCTTGTCGTCACGGTTTACGTAGAACGCGTTGAAGTAGCCATCCACGGAAAAGCTGGTGCCGTCCTGGTTATACAGCTCAACAGCGGCGCTGGCTCCTGTGCTGGCACCCATGGCTGCTGCCATGGCAATGGCTAACCCTGACTTTCTGACGTTATTGTTTTTCATAGTTCCCCCGGTTGTTTTTGGAAATCTGGGATCGGAGATCCGGGTTATCCGGACTCTCCAGGCGCGGTCTGTCGCCTGAATTCCATGGTCGGTGATGCGGGGGAGGGGGAAAATGCTTCCAGGGAGCAGGTTTTCTGCTCATTTGGGAGGCACTTGAATTGAAACTTTGGGAGTACGACCCGGCGGACTATTGGCCGGGGAACTGCGCCAGTTCCTGCAGGCAGTCGTTGAGAAAGTCTTCGGGATCGGCCATTACGGCCTCATCGGCAACGACGCCAAACTGCACCTGGCTGGCGTAGCTGACAATGCTGATGCCCAGGCCAATATCCCCGGCCTGGGGCACCCAGAACATCTGCTCGGTGATCCGGCATCCGGCAATGTAGCGAGGCTCCGGTGTGCCGGGCACATTGGACACCACGGCACTGGCCTTGCGATAGAACACATCGGCCAGAGGCTCCCGCCAGGGCTCCGGAACCACCGTGGCACTGGCCGCCAACCCCCAGGCAATGCCGGGCTGCCAGCTTTTCTTCAGGCGGCGGGTTTCATGCTTGATGCGGTACAAGCGCTCGAGCGGGCTTTCGCCATCCACCGGCAAAGGTACAAACACGGTGCCGAAATAGTTGCCCAGGCCGCCGGGGGCCGGCTTCAACTCGTCGGGCAAACGGCTGCGGATATCGACGGGCACGGCGGCATGCAGCACCGCTTCATCCAGGTCCGCACCGTCAATTCCAAGTCGGGTGCGCACCGCAGCCGCGACACAGCTCAGCAACACATCGTTGATGGTCACGTTGGTAGCTCGGGCAATGTTTCTGAAGCGGTCGAGGAGCACCGGCTCGGACCAGCGACAATGTCGCCTCCCCAGCAGCGGCTGCCTGAGATCCGTCGCCGTGTCTTCCGGCTCCACCAGGAACTCCGAAAATTCATTGACCAGCTTCAGGCTCTTCTGGGCGACCCGCTCCAGCAAGCGACCCGCGTCCTGCCATTGATTACCGGCGGACCGGTCTGCATTGCCAGCACCGTGGGATTCTTCAGAAGGCTCTTCGGATGCCATCAGTTGCCCGAACCAGGCCTTTGCCGCAGCCGTCCAGCGTGACAGCTCCGCGATTTCGGGGGCGCCGTAAATGGCGGGATGCTGCTGGGGAGAGGATGGGCACAGTCGGTCAAAGATGCCCAGCAGAGACAGGCCATCGGCGTAACAGTGGTGAATGCGCAGCAGCAGCACCGCCCCACCGTCGGCATTGGGCGCAAGCCAGAATTTCCAGCGCGGGCGATACATGGGCAGAGGCTGGTTCAGACGCGCGGACACCCATTCCTGAAGGCTGTCGGGCGTGAAACGATCCACAACCACATCAAGGTGGTGGCTAACATCAAACGTCGGATCCTGCTCCCACCACCAGGCAGGTGAGCGTTTGACGGGCATGTACCGGAAACGCTCCCAGGCCATCCAGTACACCCGAAGAAACTCCCTGAAACGGGGCGCAGTGAGCCCATCAACCCGGAGCATCACGGTGATGGTCATGGGGTTTTCCGGGCGCTCCAGGGCCAGCCAGGCCGAATCAGCAGGTAGCAGGAGATGCGATTGCTCGTGACTCAAACCCGAACGTCCCTGGAGAAGTAATGAAGAAAGGGGCCCTGGATCCAATGCCAAGCACGAGGCGCCCTAAGTAAAAACCGAACTCCGCATTGTGCCAGACAAGCCGCGCCGTCTCCATATGCTGCACCAGCGCACGCTGTTACAAAAAATTACACGTGAGTAACTGTTCAGTCCTATACTGGTTATAAGCCTTGGTGCAATGGTTATTAAACGCTGCCGATCCGTGATCGATTGGCCCTGGGACATCAAAAAATCCGTACTCAGAGCCAGTAACATAACGAGATGATCGGGGTACAAAAGGCTTACCAGCACAACCAAATTCCAACAACAGGCCATTGCCGTGCTGGGTGGGAGAACAGTTATGAAAGCGAGCCATGTTCGCAAGCTGATCAAACCGATTGAAAGCGCCTACTCGGAAATGTTTTCCGGGCATGTGTATCGCGTCGGCAAGGGCGCTGTTTCCGTTCGCAACCACAGCGGCAAAGCGGAGCAGACCGTAATTGGCGTGCACGGCTTTCTGGAAAATCACTGCTACTTCACCCAGGCCTATGAAGCGCCGACCACTGAACTGATCCTGCTCACCTGCAGCAACTACCACATCCCGGTAAACGGCGTTACGCCGGAAACGCCGGAATGGGAAGTGCCGATCAAGCAGCTGGAAGGCACGATCGAGTACGACGCCTGCATTCTTAACCAGGCGCTCTCCAGCCTCCCGACTACTCAGAACATCCGGGTTCATGGACATTCCCGTGGCGGAGCGGTCATTCTCGAGGCCATCAAGCAATGGCCCGAGCTCTATGATGACGTGGAAGTGGTTCTGGAGGCACCGGTACTCCCCAACGGCAAGCTCTCAGCTCTGGTAACCACCATTCTGGAACCGGTCAGTCACGGCATGTGGCCCTGGCTGATCCGTCTGATCAACAGCGCTCCGTCGTCGGCCTATGGCCAGACCTTTTTCGGCAAGATGAATCCGCGCAAGAAGCAGCTGTTGAGCAAGCTGTTCTCAGCCACCAAGGATCACCTGACCATTGTTCGTAACATCGAGAACATCATGGACTGGATGGCGCGGACGGACAGCAGTGTCTACGGCCATGTGCGCCACGGCACCTTCCTGATCCCTGCCGTGGATCGCATTCTCGATCGCTCATCCATGCTGGCCAGCGCCCGCCAGAGCCCGACCACCATGCGCATCGTGGAAACCGAGGCACCGAGCCACTTCATTACGCTGGACAGCAAGGAATGGGTTCCGGGGTTCGAAACGCTCCCGACAGCCGCGCAGGGCTGACGCCCGGCTTGCACCCTGCTGCAAGACCACTGCAGCTCCGCTAAACTACGCTCTTTTCCTCAGGTTTAGTGGAGCCATCGCCCATGTACCGTGAGCGCCTCGTCGCTACCGAAGCCCGCTCTGAAAGCGCTCGCCGGCTGCAGCAACTGCTTCTGGACTACCATGATTTCCGGCGCCTGAAAGCCGAGCATCCGCTAATGGAACACGCCGTCTCCGTCGCCGACTGGCAGGCGGAGCGGCTGAAGTCGACCCATGAGGATCTTTATCGCCATCCCGGATATCACCACGGCCTCGAATTTCTGCTGACCGACCTCTACGCCCCGGCCGGCATGACCCGCCGGGACGACAATATTGATCGGGTGTTTCCCAAAATGGTGAAGTGGTTGCCAGATAATCTGCTGGACACCTTCGCCGGCCTCGTGGAACTGAACCTGATCACCCAACAGCTGGACCTGGAGCTCGCCGAACTGTTCCATCAGCAAGGTGTGTCTGCGCGGGCAATCACCACGGACGCCTATTGTGCAGCCTACCGGGAGAGCCGACGGCTGGCGCAGAGAGAGAAACAGATTACCCTGGTGGCAGACGTTGGCCAGCAACTTGATCGCTATGTCCGCAACCGCACCCTTGGATGGCTGCTATCGATGACCCGGGGCCCGGCAGAGATGGCCGATCTGACGGATCTGCACAGCTTCCTGCACCGGGGCTATTCCGCCTTCCGGAAGATGGACGATGTGGAGCTACTGATCGACCGGCTGGTTTCCCGGGAGCAGCGGGTAATGCGCAACATTCTCGACCATCACCCGGACCCGTTCAGCCTGCCGGAAAACCTCTGAGCCGGGGATAGTTGGCTGGCTCAGGCCTTGATGATCTGGTCCAGCTGGGAGTGGATTTCCTGCTCGATCCGCGATTTGAAGGGCCGCAGCATCATGCCCAGCTCCAGGTGAATGTGCAGGTCTGTCGGGGTGATGTTCAGGTGTCCCTTGACGCCACTGCGCTTGAACTTCAGGTGGTCGCCTTCCCACTCATAATGCACGTCAAACTGACTGGACAGGTCTTTGGCAAGGGATTCTGCGGCCTGCCTTGCGTGTTCTTGATCCAGGGTGTGCGGGCGATGTACATCAATTACAGACATGAAGCGGTTTTCTCTCGGATTTGGATAGATTTACAGTTTAGGGCGCTATTTAACTCACCGCCACCCTTGTAGCAACCCCGTCAGCGGTTAGAATACGGGGTTCAGATTCTGACAGGACATGCCCCATGAGCGAGCAGCAAACGCCAGCCAACCAGGCCGCAAACAGCAACGGCCAGGACGACGTAACCCATTTCGGTTTCCGCAATGTGCCCAAGAGCCAGAAAGCGAGCCAGGTAGCCGAGGTGTTCCACAGTGTGGCGGGCAAGTACGACCTCATGAATGACCTGATGTCCATGGGAATTCACCGGCTCTGGAAACGTTTCACCATTGAGCTTTCGGGCGTGCGTCCCGGCCACCAGGTGCTGGACATTGCCGGCGGCACTGGCGATCTCACCATGAAGTTTTCAGACCTTGTGGGTCCGTCCGGAAAAGTGGTACTGGCCGACATCAATGCCTCCATGCTGCAGGTGGGCCGCAGCCGGCTGACCGATCGCGGCTATGCAGGCAACATTGAATACGTACAGGCAGATGCCGAGCATCTGCCGTTTCCGGACAACAACTTCAATGCGGTATCCATCGCCTTCGGTCTGCGCAATGTCACCGATAAAGACCAGGCCCTGCGCGACATGACCCGGGTTCTCAAGCCCGGCGGCAAGCTGATGATCCTCGAATTTTCCAAGCCGACCAATCCATTGCTGAGCAAGGCCTACGACACCTACTCGTTTTCCGCCCTGCCCCTGATGGGCCAGCTCATCGCCGGCGACAGTGAAAGCTACAAGTACCTGGCTGAATCTATCCGCATGCATCCCGACCAGGACACCCTCAAGGGCATGATGGAGAACGCCGGCCTGGTGAACTGCAAGTACTACAACATGACCGGCGGTATCGTCGCCCTGCACGTGGGAATCAAGCCCTGATGTTTCCCGGCCCCACCCTGCTTTCCGCTGTCTCCGCTATCCTGGAAAGTGCCCTGAACCGGGCACTGGAACTGGATCAGGCGGGGCATAGTGCCTTGATGGAAGCGTTGGCGGGGCCGGTTCAGTTCAATATCACCGACCCGATTGCCCTGACCTACACCCTGGACCGGGCCGGAAACCGCGTCCGCGTCGGCAGTCAGCCGGTCGAACAGCCAGCGCTCGAGATCACCGGCAAACCCATCGCCTTTGCAGCGCTGGCCACCGGCGATGACCGGGTCTTTGCCGACGGCCGTCTTGACGTGACCGGCGACACAGCGCTGGCCCATCAGCTGCAACGAGCCCTGAACCAGCTTGAACCGGATTGGGAAGCCGCCATGGCCCGGCACATCGGCGATGTGCCCGCACACTTCCTCGGCCAACGGGTTCGCGGCGCTATCCGATGGAGTCGACAGGCCTTTCAGTCCCTGAATGCCAACATCGAGGAGTATGTGCACGAGGAAAGTCGCGCCCTGCCCGGTCGGCGGGAGCTGGAAGCTACGTTCGAGGATATCGACGAACTGAACCTGCGCACGGAAAGACTGGAAGCGCGGCTTAATCTGATTGAAAACCGCGGCAAGACTGACGAATCGGAGAACCTGTGACCCGCCTGCAACGCCTGTTCCGAATTGCCTGGGTATTCTGCCGTTACCGGCTGGACACGTTCCTGCCTATCGCAGAGCTGCCCGCGCCCCTGAAGGTGTTTTTCCTGCTGGCGCCCTGGCACCTGTTCCCGCAACCGAAGCTCGATCGTGGCGACCGCCTTCGGCTGGCGCTGGAGGAACTGGGCCCCGTGTTCGTAAAGTTCGGCCAGATCCTCTCTACCCGAAGGGATCTTCTGCCGGACGACATGGCGGAATCCCTGAAGAATCTCCAGGACCGGGTACCGCCGTTCCCGAGCAATGAAGCCCGGAGCATTATCGAAACCTCCCTCGGTGCCCCGGTTTCGGACCTGTTTGCCGAATTCAGTCCGGACCCGCTTGCCTCGGCATCGGTTGCCCAGGTGCATGCAGCCACCCTGCGCAACGGCCAGAAGGTAGTCGTGAAAGTTCTGCGACCGGGCATAGAGAAGGTAATCCGTCAGGATCTGGCCCTGATGTACCTGATGGCTGGCCTGCTGGAAAAATACTGGTCCGAAGGCAATCGCCTGCACCCGGTGGAAGTGGTAGCCGACTACGATTCCACCATTCACGATGAGCTGGATCTCCAGCGCGAGGCCGCCAACGCCAGCCAGCTGCGCCGGAATTTCGAAAACTCCTCGCTGATCTACATTCCCTTTATCGACTGGGACTACACCCGCAAATCCGTGCTGGTGATGGAGCGGATTCACGGCATCCCCATTGCCGATACTGCGGCTCTGAAGGCCGCCGGCGTCGACATGAAGGTACTGGCTGAAAAAGGCGTGGAAATTTTCTTTACCCAGGTGTTCCGGGACAGCTTCTTCCATGCCGACATGCATCCGGGCAACATCTTTGTGGATACGTCCAATCCCTCGGATCCCCGATATATCGCCATCGATTTCGGCATCGTTGGCACCCTGGCACCGGATGACCAGAGCTATCTTGCCCGAAACCTTCTGGCCTTTTTCCGCCGGGATTATCGGCAGGTTGCGCAGCTGCATATTCAGTCCGGCTGGGTACCGCCCGACACGCCAGTGAACCAGTTTGAGGCGGCCATACGTACTGTTTGCGAGCCCATCTTCGAGAAGCCGTTGAAGGATATCTCGTTCGGCCACTTCCTGTTGCGCCTGTTCCAGACGGCACGGCGGTTCAATATGGAAGTGCAGCCCCAGCTCGTTCTGCTGCAGAAAACCCTCCTGAACGTTGAAGGTCTGGGCCGACAGCTGTATCCGGATCTGGATTTGTGGAGCACCGCGCAACCCTACCTCGAGACCTGGATGCGCAAACGCATTGGCCCTTCGGGGCTGATCAAGTCGCTGCAGTCGCACCTTCCCTCCTGGCTGGAACAGTCGCCGGAAATGCCCCAGCTGGTGCACGATGCGCTCTTGCAACTGCGGCAGGCGGGGCCCACCGAGCCCCAGAACCGGGCAACACTGGCGTTGCTCCGGGAGCAGCAGATCCGTACCGAGCGGCGTTGGCGGCGGGCGACATTGGCGGTACTGCTCATTGCCGGCGGCTTTCTGGGCACTCAGCCCGAGAGCCGGCAGTGGATTGAAAGCGTGCCTGCCTGGAGCTGGGCCCTGTTTGCCGTCGCCGGCGGGCTCATGCTCCGGGGCAGCCGATAACCGATAAAGATTTCAGGATTCACAAAAATGCAAAATAGCTCGGATAACGTCGAGACCCCTGACTGGCTGAATGCCATTCGCTGGACAGAGGACGGCCTGGTTCCGGCCATCGCCCAGGACGCCGACACCGGCGACATCCTGATGATGGCCTGGATGAACCGCGAGTCGCTCAGGCTGACCGCCGAAGAAGGCCACGCCGTATACTGGTCGCGCTCCCGGGGCAAGCTCTGGCGCAAAGGGGAAACCTCGGGGCACCAACAGGTCATCCGGGACATTCGACTGGACTGCGACGAGGACGTCATCCTGCTGAAAGTAGAACAAAAAGGCGGCATCGCCTGCCATACTGGCAGACGCAGCTGCTTCTACCGGACTTTGAAAGACGGTCAGTGGGTCAGCGTTGACCCGGTGATCAAGGACCCCGGCACTATTTACGGCAGCAACTGAGGAGCACGGACTGTGAGCGATGTATTGGAAAACCTGGCGAGGGTTCTGGAGGCCAGGAAAGAGGCAGACCCGGAAACCTCCTATGTAGCCAGCCTCCACGCCAAGGGCCTGAACAAGATCCTGGAAAAAGTGGGGGAAGAGTGCACGGAAACCCTGCTGGCAGCCAAGGACGCAGAGCATTCCGGGGAAACCCGGGACGTGGTTTATGAAACCGCCGACCTCTGGTTCCACAGCATGGTCATGCTGTCGAGACTGGGCCTTGGCCCGAAGGACATCCTGGACGAACTGGCCAGCCGGTTCGATCTGTCAGGCCTGGAAGAAAAAGCGTCGAGGAACAAGTGAGCGGTAATACCTCTAAAGGGGTTTCCGCGTAACGGTTCTGGTAACGTACAATGTCATTGAACAGAAACATTAAAATGAGGACCCCGTAATGGGTATCAGCATCTGGCAATTACTTATCGTACTCGGCATTGTCATTCTGTTGTTCGGAACCAAGAAGCTTCGCAACATCGGCAGCGACCTCGGTGGTGCCATTCGCGGCTTCAAGAAGTCCATGAGCGATGAGGACTCCAAGGCCGAGAACCAGGAATCCCTGGAAGGCAAGGAAGGGGAGCAGCCACAGCAACAAGCGGCGGCCGAAGACAAGCCCCGGGACAAGTCCCACAGCTGAGACCAGGCTGAATGTTCGATATCGGCTTTCTTGAGCTGCTGATCTGCGGCGTCATAGCGCTATTGGTACTCGGCCCCGAGCGCCTGCCTGCGGCCGCCCGTGCGGCTGGCCGCTGGGTGGGTGGTGCACGGCGCATGGTTGGCCAGTTCACCTCGGAACTGGACCGGGAGCTAAAAGCCGGCGAACTCCGCGACGAGCTTCGCAAGGCAGGAGATGTTGGCCTCGACGACGTTCAGAAAACCGTGCGTGGCGCCCTGGACGAAGCCAGGAAATACGAGCACATGATCCTGCCCGAGAACGAGACCCAGAAGCCAAGGCCTGCACCTGCGACACGGCGGGTATCCGGCCAGCCAAAGGCCTCTGAGGCTCCAGCGCAGGATCAGCCCGATGCTGGTAGCTCCTCGCAGACGCCAGATTCCGGCTCTGACGGAAACGAACAACCCAAACGCGAAACCCCGCAAAGTCCGCCGGATAATCGTTCATGAATGCAAAACCCGACGGCAACCAGCTGCCTCCGGAGCAGCAGGAAATGCCACTGATCGAGCACCTGCTCGAACTGCGTAATCGCCTTCTGAAAATGGTTCTTGCGGTGCTGGTCTGCTTCGCTGCCATTTATCCGTTTGCCAACGAACTTTACCTGTGGCTGTCGGAGCCCATCCGTTCCCTGTTGCCCGTTGGCCAGACCATGATCGCAACGGATGTTACGTCGCCCTTCTTCGCACCGCTGAAGCTGGCCCTGGTTCTGGCTGTGTTCGCTGCCATTCCGATCATTCTCTACCAGCTCTGGAGCTTTATTGCCCCGGGCCTCTACGCCCACGAAAAACGTCTGGCCTTTCCGCTGCTGTTTACCTCGGTCATCCTGTTTTACGCGGGCGCTGCGTTTGCCTATTACGTGGTTTTCCCGCTGGTGTTCGGCTTTTTTACTGCGATAGGCCCCGAAGGCATCGTCGAACTTCCGGACATCACCAGCTACCTCAATTTTGTACTCAAGATGTTCTTCGCCTTCGGTGTGGCCTTCGAAATTCCGATCGCCACGGTGCTGTTGATCCTCACCGGCGCCACCACGCCCGCCGATCTTGCAGCCAAGCGCCCCTACGTGGTGGTGGGCTGTTTCATCATCGGCATGCTGCTGACGCCGCCGGATATTATTTCCCAGACCCTTCTCGCGGTTCCCATGTGGATCCTGTTCGAGGTCGGTATCCTGTTCGGGCGGCTGGCAAAACGGGAAGTCGCAGACCCGGAAAGCGATGAGCCCGCCGGCGAATGAATCTGGCGTTACTGTTTGACGAGGATTTCGTGGCAACTGACCGTGCCGTTCTGCGCGGTCGACGCCTGGCGCACCTGCAGTCCGTGATCAAAGTGGTTGCTGGCGACACCGTGCCCGTCGGCCGCGCGGATGGCCAGTTGGGAACCGGCGAAGTGATCCGGCTTACCGATACCGAGGCGGAGCTGCGGGTGACGCTGGATCAGGCTCCGCCGCCGCCTCTACCGCTCACCCTGATACTCGCCATGCCCAGGCCCAAGATGTTCCGCCGTATCCTGCAAACCTGCGCTGCCCTCGGTGTGAAGGATCTCTGGCTGATCAACAGCTACAAGGTCGAGAAAAGCTTCTGGCAGACGCCATGGCTCTCAGACGAACAGCTTCGGGAGAACCTCACGCTGGGGCTGGAACAGGCAAAAGATACCCTGATGCCACAGGTGCATATCCGCAAGCTGTTCAAACCCTTCGTGGAAGATGAGTTGCCGGCGCTATTGGCGGATAAACGAGCCCTGGTAGCGCATCCCGGCACAAGCACCCCCTGCCCTGTGCACCTCAACCAGCCGACCGTGCTCTGCATTGGCCCGGAGGGTGGCTTCACGGCTTACGAAGTGGGCAAACTGGAAGAAGCCGGCTGCCAGAGCGTGCATCTCGGCCCCCGTATTCTGCGGGTCGAAACCGCGGTACCGGTACTGGTGAGCCGGCTGTTCGACGCCTGCCTCTAGAGCCCCGGCCTTCTCAGGCGTTCCTCGCCTGCCACCATCGCGTCAGTGGCGTGATAATGGCCACCAGTAGCGCACCTGCCAGCACACCGAACAGGCCATTGGCCACCGTTGGCACGAGCACACCAGCCACACCACTGAACCCCTCGGCAAAGTGATGAATAGCGTCGTATACCGGCGTCAGTCCGTGGGTAAGAATGCCACCGCCCACCAGAAACATCGCCAGAGTGCCCAGGATGGAGAGTGTCTTCATCAGATAGGGGGCCAGCCAGAGAATGCCTGAACCCAATTGCTGGAGCACCGGGTTCTCTTGCTGACTGAGGTAGAGGCCGCCGTCGTCCAGCTTTACGATCCCAGCCACCAGGCCGTAAACAAAGACTGTGATCATAATCGCCACCACCGCCAGCACCATGAACTGCATGCCGATGGTCTGGGTCGTTACCGTTCCGAGGGTAATGGCAATGATTTCGGCAGACAGAATGAAGTCGGTGCGGATGGCGCCCTTGATCTTGTCTTTCTCGATCGCCCGCAAGTCGACGTCCGGGCTCTTGAGGGCTTCACGCAGCTCGCCCTTGCGCTTCTGGTCCTGCTCCTGGTGCAAAAACTTGTGCACCAGTTTCTCAAAGCCCTCAAAACACAGAAAGGCACCGCCGAGCATCAGCAGAGGCGTTACCAGCCAGGGCATGAAAAAACTGATCGCAAGGGCCGCCGGCACCAGGATGGCCTTGTTGATCATGGAGCCGCGGGCAACCGCGAGGACCACTGGCAGTTCCCGGGCAGGCTTTACACCGGTCACCTGCTGGGCGTTAAGCGCCAGATCATCCCCCAGAACACCTGCGGTTTTCTTGGTGGCGGCTTTTGTCATCAGGGCAACATCGTCCAGCACAGTGGCGATGTCATCGATCAGAACCAGAAGGCTGCTTCCTGCCATTGGACAATTCCTTTTTGTATTCAGCCGTTAAGACCCATGGCCTCGGCAGCTATACGATTTTTCACCGGCCCCATCTGGTTGAGCCAGCGCAGTCCGGTATTTCGCAGCCAGCGGACCGGCAGCTCATCACGGCCGAACAGCTGCTTGAAGCCCTCCATGGCGGCCATCATGGCGAGATTCTCGCCTTTCCGGCGGCGCTGATAGCGCGCCAGAACCAGCTCATTGGCTGGACTCAGGCCCGCCTTTTTAGCTCGCGAAAGCTCATCGAGCAGAGCCCGTACATCGCCGTAGCCAAGGTTGGCACCCTGTCCCGCCAGCGGATGGATGGTATGGGCCGCATCGCCGACGAGGGCAAAGCCGGGGGCAATGTAGTCCTTCGCGTGCCGCTGTCGAAGCGGAAAGGCGAAGCGGCCGGAAATGGACTCCACCGATCCCAGCTCGCGCTCAATCGCACGCTCAAGTTCAGCGGCAAAGTCGGTGTCGTCCAAAGCCATCAGACGCCGCGCTTCCCCGGTATCCTGGGACCAGACAATGGAACAGTAATGCTCATCTCCGGACTCTGGCAGCAAGGGCAAAAACGCCAGCGGCCCGGTCGTCGAAAATCGCTGCCACGCGGTGAAACGGTGGCTCTGGCTGGTCTTCACCGTGCATACGATTGCCTGCTGGTCGTAGTCCCACTCACGCGTTGGCAGGCCAACCCAGTGGCGCAGACGGGAATTGGCACCGTCACAACCGACCAATAGCCCCGCCGACAAAGATCGACCATCCTCCAGCTCAACCGTATAAGTTCCAGACAACTGTTTACAGCCAGTAATCCTCGCGCCATCAATCAGTTCGACCGGACTTTGTTCCAAAGCCCTGAACAGTGATCGGACGATGCTGCGGTTCTCGACAATCGTTCCGAGGGCTCTCGCCTGCAGCTCGGCTGCCTCAAACTGTATTCGCCCCGTGCCGTCGCCATCCCAGACCGTCATGGTCTGGTAAGGACAGTGCCGACCGGCGGTCACCTCGGACCAGACTCCGAGTTGCTCCAGCAATTGCTGGCTCGCCACCGAAATGGCACTGACCCGTGGTTCAAAATCGGCAACGGTGGTGGCGGAGTCCGGCGCCTCAACCAGAGACTCATGGCCGGAACCTTCCACCAGCCCCACATGCCAACCCTGTCGTGACAGCCCGAGAGCCAGGGCGGAACCGATCATGCCACCGCCAGCCACAAGAATATCGAACGTTTGCGCCTCACTCATCAGCCGGCGCCTCCCGCTTCAGCTTACCCGGCCGCTCAATCACGGCCCGGCGGCCGCCCAGGCCCATGGCCTTGCGGGCAAACCAGCGTTTTGCCCCAGGCAACAGATCAAGACCCACCAGGCCGGCATCGCGGGCCGCCGCAACCGGCAGCATGGAATGCCCGAACAAACGCACAAGCGAATCGGAGAAGCGCACCGTCTGTTGCCAGTCTTCCCGATGCAGTGCCTGGTAGCCCTTCAGGACCTCGAGATCGCCAATCGACCTGCCCTGCTCTTCAGCCAGGCGAAACTGTTCGACCAGCGTCATGAGCCCTCTCAGCGCGAGATTGAAGCCCTGCCCGGCGACCGGATGCAGGGCATGGGCCGCATTGCCCACAAGTGCAACCCCGGGGCGCACCGGCTCGTCTACCGTCGTCAGGGTCAGCGGGTAATGGTGACAGGTGCCGATGCGGGTAAACCGGCCCAGACGCCAGCCAAACCGGTCCTGAAGCCAACGACATTTCTCGTCGTCGGGCAGCGCCAGAACCTGCTGCAGAACCTCATCGGATAGCGTCCAGACCAGTGCCGACTGATGTCCGGCTCTGGTCGCTGATTCATGGGGCAAGAGAGCCATGGGACCGGCATCGGTAAATCGTTCAAAGGCAGTGAATCCGTGGCTGTCACTGGTAGAGACATTAGCGATCAGTGCGTTCTGGCCGTAGCTGTGACGATCCGGCCGGAACCCGAGCCTTTCCCGCAGACCGGAACGACCGCCATCTGCAACGACGAGGCAACGGGCCTTCAGTTCCGCGGTCTCTTCACCTTCTTCTGAGAGCTGAACACGGACGCCGCCGGGAATGGGCGTCATGTCCGTTACTTCTGCCGGCGCCCGCCACTGGACGTTGGTATCCAGAAGCTCACGCATCAGACACAGCCCCATCCAGCGATTGTCAGCCACGTACCCGAGCGCCGCCTGGCCATGCTCGGCAGCATGCAACCGTGTGGCGCCGAAATGGCCCCGATCTGAAACATGGATATGTTCGATGGGTGTGGCATGTTCGGCCAGCCTTTGCCACAGCCCCAGCTCCTCAAAGATTAACCGGGAGCCCCACGCCAGTGCGGTTGAACGGGCATCGTAACTCGGCTGGTAACTCTCCGGCAGGGCGTCGGGCGAGAGCGGGAAGGCCTCGACCACGGTCACGCGCAGTGACGGCACCATCCGTGCCAGCGCCAGAGCCAGGGTCGCTCCGGCGAGGCCACCGCCGGCAATGATCAGATCGGTATCAGGCTTGGTCACAGGCTGTCAGTCCGCCATCAGGGCTTCGATTTCGGCAATGGTTTTCGGCACCGCTTCGGTCAGGACCCGGCAGCCGTCTTTGGTCACCACCACATCGTCTTCGATGCGTATGCCAATGCCGCGCCATTTCTCATCCACGTCGGTGTTATCCGGCGCAATGTACAGGCCTGGCTCGACGGTCAGGGCCATGCCGGGTTCCAGCTGGCGCCAGGCGTCACCGACCTTGTAATCGCCGACGTCGTGTACATCCAGCCCCAGCCAGTGGCCGGTTCGGTGCATGAAAAAGGGCTTGTAGGTTTCGTTGGCAATGGCATCTTCCAGGGTGCCGGACAACAGCCCCAGATCAATCAGGCCCTGGGTCAGTACTTCCAGCGCAGCCTCATGGGGCCGGTTCCAGTGATTTTGAGGCGAGACCGCCTCGATGGCCCGATACTGCGCCGCCAGCACCACCTCGTAGAGGGCCCGCTGTTCATTACTGAACTTTCCACTGACCGGGAAGGTGCGCGTGATGTCGGAGGCGTAGCACTGGTATTCACAGCCGGCATCGATCAGCACCAGATCGCCGTCCTTCAGCGGCGCACTGTTCTCGATGTAATGCAGGATGCAGCCATTGGCGCCCCCGCCCACGATGGAGGGATAGGCCGTAGACCGTGCGCCATGCTCCATGAAGGTGTGGATAAGCTCGGCCTCGAGGTTGTATTCGAAGCCGCCCTTGCGGGCCCGTTTCATGGCCCGGCAATGGGCCTCGGCACTGATCTGGCCGGCCTTGGCCATGATCTTGATCTCATTGGCGCTCTTATATAGCCGCAGGTCATGAAGCAGGTGCTCGAGGGCTACGAACTCGCCCGGCGGGTGGGCGCCATTGCGAACCTTGCTGCGAATCATCTTCACCCAGTCCATGACACGGGCGTCAAAATGATCATCCTTGCCAAGGGGATAATACACCCGGCTGCGACCCTCGATCATGCCCGGCAGGATATCGTCGATGTCTGCAATCGGAAACGCATCGTCCAGGCCGTAGCGTTCGATGGCGCCTTCCGGGCCAACCAGGAAACCGTCCCAGAGCTCCTTCTGCGGATTGCGCTCTTTGCAGAACAGTACCGATTCCCCGTGTTCACGGCCCGGAATCAGCGCCAGGACGGCCTCCGGCTCACCAAAACCGGACAGGTAATGAAAATCGCTGTCCTGGCGGAACGGATGCAGCACGTCCCGATTACGAACGCGCTCCGGGGCGGCCGGAATAATCGCAATGCTGTCTGGCGCCATACGCTCCATCAGCTTGCGACGGCGCTCGGCAAACTCCTTTACGGGAATCATGGAGTTCATAGTCTCTCCTGCAATCAGGACCCGGCTCAGTGCAGGGTCGGCGAATCAGACTTCGGTGGTTCGGGGGCGTTGAATTCAGTGAACACGGCGAGCGCCCCCAGCCGGATGTATTCGGTAATCTCCAGCAACTGCTGCTCGCTTTCGTCGTCCGCTTCTTCCTCTTCGGATAGCTGGCTGATGGCCACCATATCCTCGATCAGCTCCCGAATCTCGTCCGGCGCCTGGCCGAGTGACTCGCCGGCCGACAGTGCCATACCCTCGAGAAATCCCCGCACCCAGGAAACCAGGGCTTCCAGCCGCTGCTCAATGGCATAGTCGTCATCCGGCAGTAAAGGATGGAAACTCATGTCTGCTGATTTCAAGAGCTCGAGGGTCTGTTCATAGGCTTTGTTCATGAACGGAGCGAGATCATCGGACTCCTCGGCCGCGTTCTCGGCCAGCCCCATGTGTTCACACACCATCGCCAGCCACTCCGGCTCTTCGATACGCGATCCGGCCGCCAGGCGACCACAGAGCGCGCCGTGCAATTCGGATGGGTGGCTGAATGCCTTGTGAGCTGTAAAAACGTTGGCCCAGCGCTCGAATTCTGCGGCGCGGGCAGCACCGGAAGTGTCGGTTTCTGACATGAAACAGGCGGATCCTGTGTTAATGGATTAGAGGTCTATCCTAGCATTCAGGCGGTGCCAAGGCACTGCCTGTTGATTTTTATCCGGCAAGCGAACAATATGTTATAACGTATCATTTCTGCCGAGAGATAAAGCCATGTCCTTACGAGCCAAAACCTGCTTCTTTCTGGCTGGCGCCGCGATTGCAAGCACTGGCCCTGTGTTTGCCAGCGACAATCCAGGTGCGCACCTGCACGGTCATGCCGAACTACAACTGGCCATCGAGGGAGAGCAGATTGATCTCCTGTTCACATCGCCGGCCTACAACCTGGTGGGGTTCGAGCATCTTGCCCGTTCGGACGACCAGAAAGCACTGGTTAACGACGCAACCAACTGGCTTGGACAGACCCCCCTTGCGAACACCAGTGAGGAGGGCTGCACCGTAATGAATGCGGTAGTGCATCATCAGGCAGGTGGCGATGATCACGGACACAGCCATGGGCATGACCATGATCATCAGGACGAATCATCCCACTCGGATTTCGAAGTCACCCAGACCCTGAGCTGTCCAGGCCTGGGCTCATCCCAGGCGCTTGCAACACCCATTACAACCCGGTTTTCCGGAATAGAGCATCTCGGCGTTCAGTGGGTATGGCCAGAAGGTCAGGGATCAGCCCGTCTGGGCCACGGACAAAGCACGTTTGAACTCCGCAGCCAATGACAGCGTCTATTCTTCGTACGGCTCAACCCCGGTTGCGACCATAGAATAGGAAGACGTGCCGATGTCGTTTTCGGTGCGATCAATGACCAGCTCGCCTTCGATCCACACCGGATCGTACAGGGCTTCGAGCGTGAAACCTTCCTTGTACTTGACGTGAATGATCTGATTGGGGGGCGGTGGCGGCACATGAATACAGGCGCCGTAGTAGGGCACCAGGAAGAACTCCAGGATGCGCATGTCCTCGGTTGTCTTGAGGGGCACCACGAAGCCGGGAATGCGGCCTTCAACATTGCCCATTTCCGGCACAACCCGACCGGTCATGATCTCGTCCGGCAGCAGCGGCGGGCCATCGCCCTCGTGCTCAATCTCTGGCATATTCTCCAGCAGCGCCAGATCCTCGGCGGGCATCAGTTCAAGCCAGTCGATTTCCCGGGTTTCAGTCCGGCCTGTTGATGGAAGTACACACACCAGGGTAAGCGCGATGAAAAAAGGCAGCGCAAAGCGCGAACGTGCCGGGGCAGACATCATTGGACCAAAGACTCCTGAGATTACTATCCGGAAACCGCCATCATACACCGGGCCGACGGCAACCAACATGACCAGCAAGACAGACTCAGCCAGCAACAGTTCCCGAAGCACAGAAACTGCGATGGAAGTCAGCGGGCTCGGCTTTTCCTGGGATCCTGTCCAGCCCCGCCTCAGCTTTCCGGACATCATACTGAAACGCGGCGAACACCTTTTCCTCCACGGCCCGAGCGGCAGTGGCAAAAGCACGCTGCTCAGCCTGTTGGCAGGCATGCTTCGGCCGGCCTCTGGCACTGTCCGCGTACTCGGAACCGATATCCACCGGCTCGGTGCCGGCGCCCGCGACCAGTTCCGGGCCGACCACATGGGCGTGATCTTCCAGCAGTTCAATCTGGTGCCCTACCTGAGCACACAAGCCAACGTCACCCTGCCCTGCGGACTTTCTGAACTGCGCAGAGAGCGCACCGAACCGACCGTCGAAGACGAGGCTGAGAGATTGCTTGCCGCCCTGTCCATCCCCGCGGACCACTGGCAGAGGAAAGTCACCAGGCTGAGTATTGGCCAGCAGCAACGTATCGCAGCCGCCCGGGCGCTGATTGGCGCGCCCGGCCTGATTCTCGCGGACGAGCCGACTTCCGCACTGGATGCCGACAACCGGGACCGTTTCCTGGAACTGCTTCTAACTCTTGCGCACCGGCACAACACCTCGGTTCTGTTCGTCAGTCACGACCAGTCCCTGGCCCGCCATTTCGATAATCAGCTGGAACTGCAGGGTGACCGGACATGAAAGCACGCCTGGCCCTGACACTCGCCCTGGCCAGCCTCTGGCACCGGAAAAAAGTACTGGCCCTGGTGTGCCTGACCCTGACCCTGAGCGTTTCCCTGTTGCTGGGCATCCAATACCTCCGCACGGAGGTCAAGCAGTCCTTCACCAGCACCATCAGCGGTACAGACCTGATCATCGGCGCCCGAAGTGGCCAGTTGAACCTGCTGTTGTACACCGTGTTTCATATTGGCGATGCCACCAACAACATTCGCTGGTCGACCTATCAGGGCCTGAAACAGGATAACCGCCTGGCCTGGCTGATTCCGATTTCCCTGGGAGACAGCTACCGGGGTAATCGTGTGGTCGCCACAGATGAGAACTTTTTCAAGCACTTCCGCTACGGCCGCGACCTGCCCCTCGAACTGGATGAAGGCCAGTGGTTTGAAGGCGTCTTTGATGTAGTGTTGGGTGCCGGCGTTGCCCGCTCGCTGGCGCATCAGGTGGGCGAGCAGATCGTGCTATCCCATGGCGGTGGACGCACCAGTTTCTCCAACCACGAAGACACGCCGTTTACCGTCACCGGCATACTGGCGCCCACTGGCACGCCGGTGGACCAGGCCGTGTATATCAGCCTGGATGGCATGGAGGCCATGCACGTAGGCTGGGAATCCGGGGTCGCCATCCCCGGACGGACAATCACACCGGAGCAGGCAAAGGGCCGAGATTTCACACCCGATGCCATTACCGCCGTGTTCGTTGGTATCGACCGGCAAATCCTGACCTTCCGCATACAGCGGGAAATCAACCAGTTTGCCGGCGAGCCGCTCTCGGCCATACTTCCGGGAGTCGCCCTCAGTGAACTCTGGCGGCTGATGGGCCAGTTTGAGCGAGCACTACTGGGCATAACCGGTTTTGTCGTGGTAACCAGCCTGATCGGACTGATTGCCGTACTTCTGACCCTCCAGAGCCAGCGGGCCCATGAAATTGCGGTGCTGCGGGCAACCGGTGCCTCTCCGGCGCTGATTGCCTCACTTTACATCCTCGAGTGCGTGGCTCTTGCCCTTGCCGCCTGCGTGATGGCTTTGGCCCTTGGCATGGCGGGCCTTGCACTGGCGAGCCCATGGTTACTGGCCAACTATGGCCTGCAGATTGAGCTTCGCCCATTAACGCCCGAGGAATGGACGTTAATGGCCCTGGTTCCGGTTGCCGCCTTCACCGTGGCGCTGATACCCGCCTTCAACACATGGCGCCAGAGCCGCCGGCTGGGCTTTGGCGAGGCAGCAGATCAGTGATGGGCATCACGCAGGGAACGCAATGACAAGCCTGTAAATTGACCGACTTAGCGTCCACACTTATAGTTGAGCTTAATATCATAAAACCACTGCTGGGCACGTCATGGAACAGTCCGAAGTACAGGCATTAGCGGACAAGCTGGACAGGCTGATTGAACGCTGTCAGAAACTTGAGCGGGACAACGCCACATTGCGGGAACTGCAGGACGACTGGAACCGGGAACGGGCCCAGCTGGTGCAGAAGAACGATCACGCGAAGCACAAGATCGAAGCCATGATCAGCCGCCTTAGGGCCCTGGAGCATCACTGATGGCACAGCAATCCACCACGGTTGAGGTGAAAATCCTCGACAAGGAATACCTGGTCGCCTGCCCCGAGGAAGAACAGGAGGCACTGCTGCGTGCCGCCCGGCATCTGGACAGCAAAATGCGGGAAATCCGCGCCGGCGGCAAGGTTTTTGGTACCGAGCGCATTGCTGTAATGGCCGCTCTCAACATAACCCACGAACTGCTCGAGCGCGACACCATGTCCGATGCCACCAGCACCTTGCTGCGAGCCATGGACAACAAACTGGACGGAGCGCTGGGTGATGGCTCCGGTCGTTAAATCCCCGGAGAATCTCAGACAGGTGTTGCAATCGGCCCCGACACTGCCCGTATAATGAGAACAACTTCCTGGGCTGTTCGGGATAGTCGGATACGTCCTCGAGCCGATGCGCACTACCCAGGTGGCTACTTCAGGGCATTGTGAGCACGTCCCCGACAGGGGAAAGCCTAATATGTCACAGCGGCCACCGACCTTGAACTTTGGGTTCAAGGGCCACATCCGATAACGGCAGCCCGGGAAGCTTTATTTTGAGCCAGTTTATCGAGCCTCAACCGTTCCAGTCCCACCCTGATACCCTGTCGCGCAGTGAACTTCGCAAACGCCTGCGGCAGAATCGTCGCGACCTGAGCGCTGAAAAACAGCAACAGGCCGCCGAGCACCTGGCCCTCAATCTGCTGAAGAATCCAGACCTGCACCGGGCCCGGCACATTGCCATTTATCTGCCCAACGACGGCGAAATTGACCCCCACGTATACCTGGACATCGCCCGGCGCAAGGGCATCCGCTTCTACCTGCCGGTACTCCATCCGATTCATGAAGGCAGGCTGGTGTTCAGCCCCTACTACGATGGCGTGGAACTCACCGCCAACCGGTTTGGCATTCCCGAGCCAGGGTTCAGCAAAGGCCTGCGGCGCCCGGCCTGGGCACTGGATGCAGTACTGTTTCCGTTAGTGGGGTTTGACGAACAGGGCGGAAGACTGGGGATGGGAGGAGGCTTTTACGACAGAACGTTTGCCTTCAGCCGGATACGGCCAAGGCTGGCGCCGAAGCTGATTGGCCTGGCCCACGATTTCCAGAAAGTTAAGAAGCTGCCAATAGAGCCCTGGGACGTGCCCCTTCACAGCGTAGTGACCGATAAGCGACGTTACCGGTTCAGCGGCTGATTCATGACTTGAACGGAGCCAACCAGATTGGCCGCTCGTGCGTCTTTATCTTCGGAGGCGTGGATGGATGTGAAACCAGTAATCACAAGGCCGATGGCAAAAATCAGCACAATGGCTTTGATGATGTCAGGCTTGCCGCCCATGGCTTCAGTTCCTCAAAATGCGGTTTTAAAAGTGTCGGGAAATCAGATAGCTATTCTTGACTTCAAGAATCAGAAGAAAGACTAACACCTATCTGTACTTTTACAATTTTTCACAGATTAAAATTCAGTAAGCTTTGCATTCGGGGACCGGCCAGGGTCTGGCAGGGCTTTCCAAAACACGCTGTGGATACATCCCTGTACGCTTGGCTCCGCCATCCATGGCTCCGCACAGTTTTGGAAAGCCCTGCCAGACCCTGCCCTACCCAGAGTTAACTTGAACGCGCGTTGCCCTGCCCAAGAAACAGCTGATAGGCCTCGTTGTCCGTCATGTTGTCATAGCGGAAGCCAACCTTATCCAGCATTTTCTCGAAATCCTGCACTTCATCGTCGTCCACCTGGGCGCCCAGCAGAACACGGCTGTAGGCTGCACCGTGGTTGCGGTAGTGGAACATGGAGATATTCCAGCGGGTACCAAGAGACATCAGGAACTTCAGCAACGCCCCCGGACGCTCCGGGAACTCGAACTGGAACACCTTTTCGTTGGTGATGGTCGGCGCGTGGCCGCCCACCATGTGACGGATGTGCTGCTTGGCCAGATCGCTGTCGGTTAAATCGACCACCGAGTATCCGCTCTCCCGAAGATCCTGAACCAGATCCTCGCGGCCGTGACCACCCGCGGCAATCTGGATGCCAACGAAAATCGTGGCATTGGTAGCATCGGCGTAGCGGTAATTGAACTCGGTGATGCTGCGCTTGTGCAGGGCGTTGATGAAGGTCTTGAACGCGCCCGGTTTCTCCGGAATGGTCACCGCCAGGATGGCCTCGCGTTTCTCGCCCACTTCCGTGCGTTCGGAGATGTAGCGCAGACGGTCGAAGTTCATGTTGGCACCGCTCAGGGTGGCAATCAGGTTCTCGCCCTCGACTTTCTCGCGCTCGATGTATTTCTTGATGCCGGCCACACCCAGGGCACCGGCCGGCTCGGCAATGGAGCGGGTATCCTCGAACACATCCTTGATGGCCGCGCAGATTTCGTCGGTGGATACGGTGATCACCTCGTCCACGTGGTCCTTGCAGATCTCCCAGGGGTACTTACCAATCTGCTTGACTGCCACACCATCAGCAAAGATGCCCACTTCATCGAGCACCACGCGTTTGCCCGCTTTCATGGCGGCCTGGAGGCAGTTGGAGTCCTCCGGTTCGACACCAATCACCTTGATCTCGGGGCGCAGATACTTGATGTAAGCGGCCATGCCGGCAATCAGCCCGCCGCCACCAACACAGATGAAGATGGCGTGGATCGGCTTGCTGAACTGCCACATGATTTCCATGGCCACCGTGCCCTGGCCGGCGATCACATCGGGATCATCGTACGGCGGAATGTAGGTGTAGCCGTGCTTTGCGATCAACTCCTGAGCGTGGGCCGCCGCCTCGTCGAAGGCATCGCCCTTGAGAACCACCTTGGCACCGTGATCCCGTACCGAACGCACCTTGATCTCCGGCGTGGTCTGCGGCATCACAATTACCGCCTTGATCCCGAGATTCTTGGCAGCCAGCGCCACACCCTGGGCATGATTTCCGGCCGACGCACAAATGACACCCTTGGCCTTCTGCTCCTCGGAAAGCTGCGCAATCCGGTTATAGGCACCACGAATCTTGAAGGAAAACACCGGCTGAAGGTCTTCACGCTTGAGCAGAATATTGTTGCCAAAGCGCTTGGACAGACTGCGGGCTTCAGTCAGGGGTGTTTCGATGGCCACGTCATAGACGCGCGCGTCGAGAATCTTCTTGATGTAGCGTTGCGGCATAGCAGTTCCGGCTTTTGGTCGATGTGTGAGTGATGACTGGCTGAGAAAAACCCACAGTGTAGAAAGTTTGCACGGCAGCCGTCTATAAGCAGAGGGCTCTTAAGCGCTATAATGCCGGCAAAGCCAACCTGATTTGCAGCCGGAGCCAATGATGAACCAGGACGAACTGAAAAAAGCCGTCGCCAAAGCCGCCATTGATTACATTGCTCCTCGTCTTGATAGCGAGAGCGTGATCGGTGTGGGCACTGGTAGCACGGCCAATTTCTTCATCGACATGCTCGCGGAACTCAAGACCGAGTTTGACGGCGCCGTTGCCAGCTCGGAGGCCACCGCCGAGCGTCTGAAAAGCCACGGCATCCCGGTTTACGACCTTAACAGTGCCGGAGAACTGGAGTTCTATGTGGACGGCGCTGACGAAACCAACGACCGCCTGGAACTGATCAAAGGCGGCGGTGCCGCGCTGACCCGGGAAAAAATCGTGGCCGCGGTTGCCAAGACCTTCATCTGCATTGCCGATGATTCCAAGATGGTCGGCATTCTTGGCGGCTTCCCGCTGCCGGTGGAAGTCATCCCCATGGCCCGCAGCCATGTTGGCCGGGAAATCGTGAAACTGGGGGGCGACCCGGTTTACCGGGAAGGGGTTGTCACCGACAACGGCAATATCATTATCGACGTCCACAACATGGACATTTCCCAACCGATCCGAGTCGAAGAAAAGCTTAACAACATCGTCGGCGTGGTCACCAATGGCCTGTTCGCCCGCCGCCGCGCTGATCTCCTGCTGCTGGGAACAAAGGACGGCGTGAAAAGCATCTCCAGCGAAGGCGCCTGACCGACTTCTGTCGCTCCTCGATGTCGAAGCTGGCCTTTCGGGCCAGCTTTTTTATTGCCTGAATGAACGAACAACCAAGCGCTTGCTTGGTAATAATATTTAGGCGACACTGCTTCCCATTGATTCCGATCAGAGGGAGCGTCACCGTGTCCGATTACTTCAACGAAACCCACCAGCAGGTCCGCGCGACCGCCCGAAAGTTCATCGAAACCCACGTGCTGCCGCACATCGACGACTGGGAAGAAGCGGGTGAATTTCCCCGGGATCTCTACAAGAAGGCCGGGGATGCAGGTTTGCTGGGCATTGGTTTTCCCGAAGCACTGGGCGGCATCGGGGAAGGCGACATTTTCCTCAAAGTGGCTGTCTCCGAAGAGCTGATGCGCTCCACCTCCGGCGGCCTGGTGGCTGGCCTCGGCTCCCTGGATATCGGCCTGCCGCCGGTCGCCAAATGGGCAAAGAAGGAAATCCGGGAACAGATCGTGCCGCCGGTCCTGCGGGGCGAAAAGATCGCCGCCCTCGCGGTGACCGAGCCCGGCGGTGGTTCCGATGTTGCCAACCTGAAAACCCGGGCAGTCCGGGACGGCGACCATTACATCGTCAACGGCAGCAAAACCTTCATCACCAGCGGCATCCGCGCCGACCACTATACGGTTGCTGTACGCACCGGTGGAGAAGGCCACGGCGGTATCAGCCTGTTGTTGATCGACCGGGACATGCCCGGATTCTCTACTGGCAAGAAACTGCGAAAAATGGGCTGGTGGGCCAGCGATACCGCCGAGCTGTTTTTCGAGGACTGCCGCGTGCCTGCCGACCGCCTGATCGGCGCCGAAAACGCCGGCTTCATCGCCATCATGAGCAACTTCCTGTTCGAGCGTCTCAGCCTGGCCATCATGGCCTACATGACCGCCCAACTGGCCTACGAAGCGGCGCTGGAATACACCCAACAACGCACGGCGTTCGGCCGCAATATCACGGGCTTCCAGGTGACCCGCCACAAGCTTGTGGATATGGCGACCCAGATCGACGTAGCCCGGGAATACACCTACCGCTGCGCCGCCCTGATGCAGGCGGGCAAGAACCCCATCAAGGAAGTGGCGATGGCCAAGAACTTCTCGGTGGATGTCTGCGAAAAGGTCACCCGGGAAGCGGTGCAGCTGTTCGGTGGCATGGGGTATATGCGGGAAACCGTCGTCGAGCGCCTCTATCGGGATGCCAAGATTCTCTCCATCGGCGGCGGCACCACCGAGATCATGAAGGAACTCATTGCCAAGCAGATCAAGCTCTGAGCTGTGGGTTCCGCGTTCGCCCTCTTGTCCTGACCCAGCTTGCTGGGTTTTGGTGGCGGGGCATGTCAGTGGCTGTTCCAAAACACGCTACGAGCACATCCATGTGCGCTTGTTTCGGGCCATCCATGGCCCTCTACAGTTTTGGAACAGCCACTGACACGCCCCGTTCGAACACTTTGCAATCCTCGTGTTGAATATTGCGTTCTTTGTTTCGGGTTTACTTCAACGGTTTTCCTCAAAGGTTCGGGCGGGTATCTGGCGGGGCTTTCCGAAAACGTGGAGCGCCAGGGATGGCGCGACCGAGCCCTACAGGGACGTATTCACGGGCGTTTTTCGGAAAGCCCCGCCAGATAGCCGCGTGCACCCAACTCAACGACCAAGGTTTAGTTTCGAACTGCAGGATACTCCCGTATAATTGCGCCCACTTTTTAACCGCAGTTAAACGTACCTTTAACGTACCAGGAAGGATCGCACATGCAATTCGACAACATCCCCGCAGGCAAGAACCCGCCTGAAGACATCTACGTTGCTATCGAAATCCCGGCCAACAGCTCCCCGGTGAAGTACGAACTGGACAAAGACATGGGCGCCCTGCTGGTAGACCGCTTCATGGCGACCCCCATGTTCTACCCGGCCAACTACGGTTTCATCCCGCACACCCTGGCCGACGACGGTGACCCCCTGGACGTACTGGTTGTAACCCCCTACCCGATCCAGGCCGGTTCCGTGATTCGCTGCCGCCCCGTGGGTGTGCTGAACATGGAAGACGAAGCCGGTGGCGACGCCAAGCTGGTTGCAGTTCCCCATGACAAGCTGACCACCACTTACCATGACGTGAAGGAAATTGACGATCTGCCCGAGCTGCTGCGCGACCAGATCAAGCATTTCTTCGAGAACTACAAGACGCTCGAGCCCGGCAAGTGGGTAAAAGTGCAAGGCTGGGACAACGCCGACGCCGCCAGGAAAGCCATCGTGGATTCCGTTAACGCCTACAAAGGCTAAGCCGGACTCTTCTTGGTTTGATGGCATAAAAAAACCGGGCTTAGCGCCCGGTTTTTTTGTTTCTGGATCGAACTCTCCTGTCATCAGCCCCGGGACAGCAGATCCCGCATGTCACTGATCGCCGAGTTGGCGCGGGAAAGGTAGGCGGCCATGGTCAGCGAGTGGTTGGCCAGTACGCCAAAGCCGCTGCCATTGAGAATCACCGGGCTCCACATTTCGCCCTGGGCGCCCTCAAGCTCGATGATCACCTGCCGTACGCTAGCCATGGCATTCTTGTCCTGCAGCACTTTCCGGAAATCCACTTCAATTGCCCGGAAGATGTGCAGAAGCGCCCAGGAGCTGCCGCGGGCCTCATAGAAAACGTCATCAATTTTGGTCCAGGGTGTCTTCACGTCTTCTCCGGTCGCTTCCTCAGCAAGAGGATCACCGGAGTTCATGGTGATCACCGAGTCTGATACCGATGCCTTGCCGACACTCTCACCAAGTGTACGGGACAGACTTCCCAGGCGAGTCTCCAGGTCCGCCAACCAGTTGCTCAGGTTATCCGCTCGGGCGAAAAACTGGGCGTCGGCCTGTTCCGGGCTCGACAGCCGGTCAAGGTAACGCTTCAGAGCGGTGATACCCCGACGGTACTCGGCCTCGGTAGACGGGATTGCCCAGCTCTCGCTGTCGAAATGGAACTGGGGCTCGGCGATCGTCAGATCCCGATCTTCCGCGGACTGGCTTTGCGAGCGGCTGATGTCCTTGCGCATGGCGCGCGAAAGATCCCGAAGCTGAACCAGAACGCCGTACTCCCAGTTGGGCATATTATCCAGCCACAGTCCTGGCGGGAAAATGTCGTTGGAAATATAGCCACCAGGCTTGTCCAACAGAGTTTCTGCGATACGAATCATGGTGACCGTGGTGGCAAAGCCGGTAATCGGCTCCCTTTCCATGGTGTTGGCCACCGACCTCGTGTGCTCGCGCACCGAGAAGGTGTCCGGCTCGCTGCTCCAGATCATGCCGAGCACCAGCGCCACCAGCAGGTAGACCCCAACCAACGCCAGAATCAGTTTGCCGATTACGCCGCTGCCGCCGGCATAATCCTGAACATCGTCTTTCTTGTCCTTGAAGTACTGTCTGATTTTGCCTGGCATATGACTTTTAATCCCCTGTCTGTTGATTGTCAGCGGCAAACGGCCTGCCCAGATGGTAACCCATGGCCCCGTCGATACCCAGTTTACAGAGTACCGAGTATTCCGCGGCAGTTTCCACTCCTGTGGCGAAGACTTTCACGCCACGACTGTGAGCGATGGCCACCACAGACTCAAGGTAGAAGCGGTTATCTTCATGGGTGTCGATATTGTGGATGAAGCTGTTGTCGATACGCAGGGCCTGAAACCTCAGATTTCTCAGGTAACTGAACGGTACGCCTCCCACCCCGAAGCGGTCGACCAGTACCGGAACACCGAGTCGCCCCAACGCCCGGACCAGTAGGCCCGCCGCGGTCCGGTGGTGATGGATTGCCTGTTCTGAAATACCGATCCAGAGATTCCTTGCCGGCGAACCTGCCTGCCGCAGCTGGTCCAGCAAATCCGTGCGAAATGCCTCGCTGGCCACGGAGGCATTACCAAGCGAGACCGCCAGCGGCTGATCCGGGCTCTGTTTCAGGCGATCGAGCACCCGCTGGACCAGCAGACGATCAAGTTCCGAGATCAGCCCGAAACGCTCAGCCATTGGTACAAAGGTGCCTGCCTTCAAGGCCCCTTCGGCGGAATCGATCCGGGAAAACACCTGATGATAGACCGGCATGAGCCGGCCCTCGTTCACCATGGGCTGGAGCCATAGCGACAGGGCCTGCCGGCGGATCGCCTGACTGATAATCACCCGCCAGGTTTCGAGGTTGTGATGGCCGTCTTTCTCAGGGTCAGCCAGATGGCAGCCACTCTCGGCCCTGCTCTGGGCAGCGCGCAATGCTTCGTCCGCGGCCGCCATCAGATCCCGGGCACCACGGCCGTCCAGCGTTCTCGCCAGCCCGGCATGAACAGCGGTATCCATCGGCGAAGCAAGATCTGCATAGACCCCATCGAGGTCCGTGACCAGCTGACGACACCAGACACCGGCATCAGCCGGCATCGCACCGGGCAGAAAAATGGCAAATTCGGCGCCCGTTCGGCGCCCGGCAAACGACCCGGCATGCTGCATGACGAATTCGCCAATCCAGGTTGCCACCCGCAGCAGCAGGCGGTCGGCCTCGCTCCGGCCATAGGCCTGGTTATATCCCGAAAAGTCGGCCAGTTGAATCAGCATGAGAATTCCGGGTGCCGCCTTTTCCTCGGACTCCACCTCCACCTTCAGGCGCTGGTCGAAGGCGCTTCGGCTGGCCAGCCCGGTGACCGAGTCCTCGTTGTTTACCCGGCGCAGGTGCTGAATGAGTTTCGCCTGGCCTTCGAAGAGCTGGCCGAGGTCATCCGCCATCCGGTTCATGGCGTCGGTCACCTGATTGATCTCGCGGGTCGACTTGATAGAGACCCGCCTCCTGAAATCCCGCTGCCCGAGGGCCTTTGCCTGATCCTCGAGAGCATGAAGCGGGCGCAGGGTACGACGAAGCAGAAGGAAAACCGCAAACAGTCCAATCCCCCCGATGACGGCAGTACTGGCAGTCAACCCGATGGTGATTCGCCAGAGGTCCTCATAGGCGCGACCGGGATGGCTGATTACCTGCACGGTTCCCAGACGGCTCCAGCCACGGACGACTTCTGCCTCGGCAACCGGCAGCGGAAGATCTGCGAGGTCGCGGAACCAGGCGGGGACAGCCACTTTATTGAGCGTCATGGCCCGACCGGCAACCTGCTCGCCCTGATGATTCAGATAGCTGACGGACAGATAGCGGCCACTATCAAACACCGCATCAATGAGGGAGGCGGAGGCGACCGGATCGCGGCCGTCGATGGCATTGGACAGGGACAACCCGATGGCCGTGGCCCCGTCACGGGCATGACCTGCCAGCTGATCCGAGACATAGTCCCGGAAATAACCGTAGCTGGTGATAAACACCGCAACCAACAGGGTAACCAGCAGACTTCCGGTCAACACCAGAAGCAGGGTTCGCAATGTGACCGCACCCTGTTGCGTCTGCTCCAGGGGGATGTGCTTCCGTGCCATGGGGAGTTTCTCCGCATTGGCTGTGAGCCAGCCGGCCAGGTGTTTGTGACCTGCACCGCAGAGTTGACAAACATTTACATAGCGCAACCTACGCCGACAACATTAAACACTATAGACTCTGCAAAAGGACTAAGGTTGAAAAATCGTCCACACCGGGAAAGGACGACCAATAACGAAAAAGAGACAGGCCCGAGCAACATGAACGACGAAAGCCAGAAAGAAAAACTCAGGCAGCATTTCGCACGCCGTGTGACAACCCAGGCCCGGGTTGTTCTGGATACCTGGCAGAAAATTCACGAGGACCGGGACAAGGCTTCGGCGCACCGCAACGAGTTCGCGGCGGCTACGGACAAACTGGTGCGCTACGCCCAGCGGTTTGAAATGGACAGCCACGCCCGGGCCGGTCAAACCACGCTGGCGCTGATCAACCAGTGGGAACCCGGATCTGCCCTGAACGAGAGCCTCGAGCGACAACTGCAGGATGCCATCGAGACCTTGTCCCAGAGCACTCTGCGCAGGACCGACCTCAACAGTTCTGAAGCGCCCCACCAATTTCGTCGAACACCGGTTTACATTGCCCTGGCCAACCAGGAAATGGCAGCCCGCCTGATCCGGCAGCTGGAATTCTTCGGCTTCCGGGCATCCGCTTTTGCCAATGCTGATGAACTGACCGAAGCCTGCGCACTGCACAAGCCGGAAACCATCCTGGTAGACGTCAATTTTGGCGGCTCGCCCAATGCCGGCATTACCACCATCGAACGCCTGCAGGAACGACACGATACGCCGATTCCGATTATTTTCATGAGTGACGAGGACGGTTCTATCGAGACCCGTCTGCAGGCTTCCCGCTGCGGCGGGGAAGAGTTCTTCTACCCTGCTGTCGACCCGGGGCAGCTGATCGAAAAGATTGAGACCTACACCCACGGCAACACCGTGGATCCCTACAAGGTCCTGGGTCTGGATGATTCCCGGGCCCAGGCAAAATATATGGAAACGGTGTTGAAGAAAGCGGGTATGACCGCCCACATCATCACCGACCCGATGCAGATCATCCACGCCCTGGAGGAGTTCTCGCCGGAGATCATCATCCTGGACATGTATATGCCGGGCTGTACGGGCATGGAAATCGCCCGGGTGATCCGCCAGCAGGACCGTTTTCACAGCGTGCCCATCATTTACCTCTCGGCCGAGGAAGACGTGACGAAACAGCTCCATGCCATGAGCCTGGGCGGCGACGACTTCCTGACCAAACCGATCGACCCGAAACACCTGATTGCCACGATCCACAATCGCGGGCGACGCGCCCGCTCGTTGCTGGCCCTGATGATTCGCGACAGCCTGACGGGCCTGTTCAACCACACCCACACCCTCCACCTGCTGGACCAGGAGATCGTGCGGGCGCGCCAGAAACAACAGCCGCTGTGCTTTGCGATGATCGACATCGACTATTTCAAGAAGGTGAACGATACCTTTGGCCACCCGATCGGCGACCGGGTACTGCGCAGCCTGTCGATGTTCCTCAAACAACGCCTGCGCAAGACCGACCACATCGGACGCTACGGTGGTGAGGAATTTGCCATCATCCTGCCCAACACCCGTCCGAGCGATGCCCGGAACGTTCTCAATGAAATCCGGGAGCGATTCTCCGAGTTGCAGCAACCGGCCGGCGACCGGGAATTCAATGTCACCTTCAGTTGTGGCATCGCAGCCTGGGACGACGACACTTCCCAGGCACTGTGCGAGCGGGCCGACCGTGCGCTGTACAGCTCCAAGGAGCTTGGCCGCAACTGCGTAACCCTGGCAGATTCCTGAATCCGGGCCGTGCCGCGGCCCGAATCCCTCCCCCCAGACTTTTCAGACAATTTTCGGTCGGGCATGGCTCAGTCACTGCCCGGCTGCTACCTTTTATGAAACCAACGTCGTATGGAAGTTCGTTCCGCCGTTCACGACAATGATTGTCATCAGCGGAAAGATCCCGTTTCGATTCATTTGCCGGCTTTTTACGACCAATGGACAACAGGAACGATTGTCAAAAAGTGTTGATCTGAACAAAACAAGCACGCACCATTGGGGGAACATGCCGTTAAAATCGGCGATCCTGTAAAAAGACATCAAGGCAGACAGAACCATGTCGACAATTCTCGTGCTCCACGGACCCAACCTCAACATGCTCGGTACCCGCGAGCCGGAGGTCTATGGTTACGAGACACTGGCAGACATCGACGACCGGTTGCGCTCACTGGCAGCAGAGCATGGGCATCATCTGCTGCACCTGCAATCAAATGCCGAATACGAACTGATTGAGCGGGTTCACGAGGCCCGGGCGGAAGGCGTGGACTTCATCATCATCAACCCCGCCGCCTTCACCCATACCAGCGTTGCCCTGCGCGACGCCATGCTGGCCTCGGGAATTCCATTTATAGAAGTGCATCTTTCGAACGTGCATGCCCGGGAACCGTTCCGGCATCACTCCTATTTCTCGGATATCGCCGAAGGCGTTATCTGTGGGCTGGGTAGCCAGGGGTACGACCTCGCACTCCAGGCAGCCCTGAAACGCATTCACCGATAGACCTGACAAAACGGGACTGGACTGACTATGGATATTCGTAAAATCAAGAAACTGATTGAGCTGCTCGAGGAATCTGACGTCGAGGAGCTGGAGATTCACGAGGCCGACGATTCGGTACGCATCTCCCGCCGGCGTGAACCGGCTGCCGGCACCCAGTACGTGAGCCACTACCCTGCGCCAGCGCCTGCCCAGCAGCCAGCTCCGGCGCCGGCAGCGTCCGCTCCGGCTTCGGAAGAGTCCTCTGCGCCAGCGGCCCCGGCCGGACACAGCGTGAAGTCTCCCATGGTAGGCACTTTCTATCGCTCACCCTCGCCCACCGCCAAGGCGTTTGTGGAAGTTGGCCAGACCGTCAATGTGGGTGATGTCATCTGCATCGTGGAAGCCATGAAGATGATGAACCAGATTGAGGCCGACAAGAGCGGCACCATCCAGGACATCCTGGTCGAGAATGGCCAGCCGGTTGAGTTTGACCAGCCCCTGGTCGTCATTTCCTGAACGCGGTGATAGCTACTCATGGCCATGTTAGAAAAAGTTCTGATCGCAAACCGGGGTGAAATTGCCCTCCGGATTCTGCGCGCCTGCAAGGAGCTGGGCATCAAGACAGTGGCAGTGCATTCCCAGGTCGATCGCGACCTGATGCACGTACGGCTTGCCGACGAGTCTGTCTGTATTGGCCCGAACAGCGCGACCGACAGCTACCTGAACATCCCTACCATCATCAGCGCCGCCGAGGTAACCGATTCCGTGGGTATTCACCCCGGCTACGGCTTCCTTGCCGAGAACGCCGATTTTGCCGAACAGGTGGAAAAGAGCGGGTTCCGCTTCATCGGCCCCAAGGCCGAGACTATCCGGCTGATGGGCAACAAGGTGTCCGCCATCAACGCCATGATCAAGGCCGGCGTTCCGACCGTGCCGGGCTCCGATGGCCCGCTGGACGACGATGAAGAGCGGACCCTGAGGATTGCCAAGGAAATTGGCTACCCCGTCATGATCAAGGCGGCTTCCGGTGGCGGCGGCCGCGGGATGCAGGTGGTCCATTCTGAAGCGGCCCTGCTCAAGGGTGTCCAGATCACCCAGAGCGAGGCCAAAAATGCCTTCGGCGACCCGACGGTTTACCTCGAGAAGTTCCTGGAAGCCCCGCGTCACGTGGAAGTGCAGGTACTTGCCGACATGCATGGCAACTGCATTCACCTGGGCGATCGCGACTGCTCCATGCAGCGCCGGAACCAGAAGGTAATAGAGGAAGCACCGGCTCCGAACATCAATCCGGAATCCCGGGAACGCACCCTGAAAGCCTGTACCGATGCCTGTAAGGAAATCGGTTATGTGGGCGCCGGTACGTTCGAGTTCCTGTATCAGGACGGCGAGTTCTATTTCATCGAAATGAACACCCGTGTCCAGGTAGAACATCCGGTCTCCGAGATGGTCACCGGTGTTGATATCGTCCGCGAACAGCTCCGCATTGCCAGCGGCCTTCCGCTGCAATACACCCAGGACGACATCCGGATTTCCGGCCACGCCATGGAGTGCCGGATCAACGCCGAGGATCCGAAAACCTTTATCCCCAGCCCCGGCAAGGTTAAACACTTCCATGCCCCGGGCGGTAATGGTGTGCGGGTGGATTCTCACCTGTACAGCGGTTACACGGTTCCCCCCTACTACGATTCCTTGGTGGCCAAACTGATCACCTGGGGCGACGACAGGGACATTGCCCGGCGCCGGATGAAGAACGCGCTGGACGAACTGGTGGTCGAGGGCATCAAGACCAATCAACCACTGCATCGGAAACTGGTACGCGATGGTGGCTTTAAACAGGTAGACTTCACCATCCACTACCTTGAGAAACTGATGCGGGATTAATCATGCCCTGGATACAACTCCAGATCCCGGCTGATCCGGACAACGCGGATCAGCTGGAGGATCTGCTCATGGAGATGGGCTCTGACGCCGTCTCCATGGAAGATGCCGCCGACCAGCCCCTCTATGAGCCGGACCCCGGCACCACCCCTTTATGGAGCCAGACAACGGTGACCGGGCTGTTCGATTCCGGCCGGGATATCGAGCAGCTCTGCGCCGATATCCGGGATGCCTGGCACCAGCAAACCCAGCAGGCCCTTCCGGAAATCGACGTCACTCTGGTTGAGGACAAGGATTGGGAACGGGCCTGGATGGACGATTTCCAGCCCCTGAAATTCGGCGAGCGGCTCTGGATCGTCCCGAGCTGGCATGACGCACCTGACCCGGATGCGGCGAATCTGATGCTGGACCCCGGTCTGGCCTTCGGTACCGGCACCCATCCAACCACGGCCCTCTGCCTCGAATGGCTTGATGGCCAGGATCCCCATGGCAAGCAGGTGATCGATTACGGCTGTGGCTCCGGCATTCTCGGCCTTGCGGCCCTGCTCCTTGGCGCAGACCATGTGATTGGTGTCGATACCGACCCGCAGGCCCTCGAAGCCAGCCGGGAAAACGCCCGCCGCAACGGTGTCGAAGACAGCAAGCTGGACCTGTTCCTGCCAGACAACGAGCCCGAGACCAAAGCCGACATCATGCTTGCCAACATCCTGGCCCAGCCCCTGATCGGCCTTGCTCCCCATCTTGCCTCGCGGACCAGGCCCGGCGGCGATCTGGTGCTGTCCGGCATCCTGTCTAACCAGGCCCGGGAAGTAATGGCCGCCTATGAGCCATGGTTCGTCATGGACGAGCCCGAGCAGCGGGAAGAGTGGATACGCCTCACAGGACGGCGCCACGACAGATGACGAAACCGGTCTTAACGACTAAACTCCGAAACTCGTAGCCTAGTCGCTTTCAGGAAGAAGCATGACCCAGAGCAGCCTGCAGACACAGTGCCCGAATTGCCAGACCCGCTTCCGGGTAACCGAAGAACAGCTTGGCATTGCCAAGGGCAAAGTGCGCTGCGGGAACTGCATGAAGGTGTTCAATGCCATTGAGCACCAGGTTATCCCAGGCGGTGGCGAGAAACCACGAACCCCCGCCACCCCGGCACAACCCGCAGGTGCATCATCGCCTGCCGGCTCTATCTCCGGCTCCGGCGTCAGCGAGGAGGATTTTGTCTTCGCCGATAACCCGGAAGAAGATGCGGCGGAAGGGCCTTACGCCGGCACCAAGCTGACCTTCTCCGATGACGAGTTAAGCGATAGTTTCCGCAGCTTTGATGAGCGCGACGAAACAGATTACAAAGACGCTGACACCGACGGCCCCGATGAGCAAGTCGATGAGAGCTGGGCCGAAGCCATTCTTCAGGATGACGAGCCAGCATCCCGAAAACCTTCTGCCCCCCAGCGCCCCGAGCCTGCCCCCGAACCGGAACCTGAAGACACCTCTCCCGAACCGGAGCCGAGGCCAGCACCTCGCCCTGAGCTGAGCCTGGAGGAAGAACCGGTGTTTGAGCAGACCGGAACACCCTCCTCCGCGGCGACCGGGCCGGCCAAAGATTCTGATCCGTTCGATGACTTTGTGGACGAATCCGGTTTCGATTTTGATGAGCCGGAGCGACCGGCCGACGCGTTCCATGCCGACCCGCCCTTCCGGGATCTACGCCGGGAGCCGGTTGCTGTCGATTCCGGTGGAAGTGGCGTCCGTACGATCGTGTGGAGCGTGATTGTACTGGGTCTGATCGGTGTTCTGATCGCCCAGGTAACCTGGTTCCAGTTCGATCGACTGTCGGCCATCCCCGAGCTGCGCCCCTTCTATGAGAAAGGCTGTGAACTGGCCGGCTGCGAACTCAAACCGCTGATCAATGTGGAAGCCATCCAGAGCCGGAAACTGGTGGTGCGGACCGATCCGGATAATCGCTCGCAACTGGTGGTCGATGCCGTGATCATTAACCGGGCCGACTTCGAGCAACCCTTTCCCGCCATTGCCCTCACCTTTTCCAACCTGAATGGCGATGTGGTGGCACAGAGTCTGTTCACGCCTGAGGAGTACCTGGCCGGCGAAGGTCGGGAGCTGGACGCCATGCCCACGGATACTCCCGTTCGCATTGCCATCAACATTCGGGATCCGGGCCGTGACGCGGTGAATTACAACATCCTCTTCCGCCCCCACGCACCCTGATGCCGTAAGCAAGTATTCACTCGACAGCCATTCCCGACGGTCATCGTACAGAACAAAAGTCAACCAGAAAGGGCGAAAAATAATCAGTTTTTTCACCGCCCAGCCCCTTCAATCATGGTCCACCCGGCGGTATCATTACCGCCCTTCGGATGCTGGATCGGTTACTTATTGAACAACCGCTCAGCCCGACCTTTGCTTAACCCGCTGTGACACGGACTCAGATCATGCTGCCAACGGCAAAAATCGGGCCGTACACTTTGCCCAACCCCTTGATTGTTGCGCCCATGGCTGGCGTGACAGACCGCCCTTTCCGTCTTTTGTGCCGGAGGTTGGGCGCGGGTCTGGCGGTGTCGGAGATGGTCATAGCGGACAGCAAACTCTGGCATACGCGCAAATCACAGACCCGCCTGAACCATGAAGGCGAGCCTGAGCCCCGCTCGGTGCAGATTGCCGGCGGCGATCCGCAAATGCTGGCCGATGCCGCCCGTCAGAATGCGGAATTCGGCGCCCAGATCATCGACATTAATATGGGCTGCCCGGCCAAGAAGGTCTGTAACAAGGCCGCCGGTTCCGCCCTGATGAAAGATGAAGCCCTGGTTCGCGACATTCTGGAGTCGGTGGTTCAGGCGGTTGATGTCCCAGTCACCCTCAAGATGCGAACCGGATGGGACCGGGAAAACCGCAATGCACTGGTTATTGCCCGAATGGCGGAGGATGCCGGCATTCAGGCAGTGGCCATTCACGGTCGGACCCGTGCGGACAAATACGAGGGCAATGCCGAGTACGACACCATCGCCGATGTGAAATCCCGCATCAGCATTCCGGTGTTTGCCAACGGGGATGTTACATCGCCTGAGAAAGCCCGGGACGTCCTTCGCCATACCGGCGCCGACGGCCTGCTGATTGGCCGCGCTGCCCAGGGCAGCCCCTGGATTTTCCGGGAAATCCGGCATTTCCTGGAAACCGGTAGCCACATGGCCGCACCGGAGCTTGATGAGGTCGAGGAAATTCTGACCGAGCATCTCCAGGCGTTGCATGCTTTCTATGGTGAGACCATGGGCGTGCGTATTGCCAGAAAACACGTGGGCTGGTACCTGCAGTCCCACGATCCGGGTAAACAGTTCCGCAAACGCTTCAACGCGATCGACGATGCGCTGGAGCAGAGAGACACGATTCAACGGTATTTTGCAGGCTTACGAAATGGAGAGGTATTCGCAGCATGAGCGCTGAGACTTTGGCAAACGACAACCTGAGCACCCCGGCCAACGATGATATCCATCAGTTGCAGACGGTGAACAGCAGCGGCAACACCGTCACCCTGCGCGACAGCGTTGAGGTCGCCCTGAAAAACTACTTCGCCCAACTGGACGGCGCTCCGGTGACCGAGGTCTACCAGCTGGTGCTTTCCGAAGTGGAAGCCCCGCTGCTTGAACAGGTGATGAAATACACCCGCAACAACCAGACCAAGGCCTCCACCATGCTGGGCCTGAACCGCGGGACCCTGCGCAAAAAGCTGAAGCAGTACGGTCTGCTATAATCCAGACACCCTGATTTGAAGAGGGCCTCCCGGACACCATTCGCGAGGCCCTTATTCGTTCATCTCCAGCGAAGAAAGTGACCCATGGCAAACCAGGCTAACACCTCCGTCCGTCGCGCTTTGATCAGCGTGAGTGATAAAACCGGCATCGTCGATTTCGGCCGTGCCCTGACCGAACGCGGCGTTGAGCTGCTCTCCACCGGTGGCACTTACCGGCTCCTGAAAGAAAACAGCATCCCGGTAACCGAAGTCTCCGACTACACCGGATTTCCCGAGATGATGGCTGGCCGTGTAAAAACCCTGCACCCGAAGATTCATGGCGGGATTCTCGGGCGCCGGGGCACTGACGATGCGGTGATGTCCGAGCATGGCATTAGCCCTATCGATATGGTTGTGGTCAATCTCTACCCCTTCGAGGAGACCGTTGCAAAGCCGGACTGTGATCTGGCGACCGCTATCGAGAACATTGATATCGGCGGTCCGACCATGGTTCGCGCTGCTGCCAAGAACCACAACGACGTCGCCATCGTGGTCAACGCCAGTGATTACAGCCGGGTCCTCAAGGAACTGGAGGCCAACGATGGCCAACTGACCTACAGCACCCGGTTCGATCTGGCCGTAAAAGCGTTTGAGCACACCGCTGGCTACGATGGCGCCATCGCCAACTATCTGGGCGGCCGCACGCCGGATAACGACAACGCTGATTTCCCCCGCACCTTCAACGCCCAGTACGTGAAGGTCCAGGACATGCGTTATGGCGAAAACCCGCATCAGCGCGCCGCATTCTACGCCGAGCGCAACCCCAAGGAAGCCTGCGTGGCCACGGCCAAACAGCTTCAGGGCAAGGAGCTCAGCTACAACAACGTGGCCGATACCGATGCCGCCCTGGAATGCGTGAAGCCTTTCGCGGATCCGGCCTGCGTGATCGTCAAACATGCCAATCCCTGTGGTGTGGCGATCGGCGCCGATATCCGTCAGGCCTACGACCTGGCGTTCGCCACGGACCCCACATCGGCTTTTGGTGGCATCATCGCCTTCAACCGTGAGCTGGATGCGGAAACTGCCAAAGCCATCATTGATCGCCAGTTTGTGGAAGTGATCATCGCGCCGACCGTTGCTCCGGAAGCAGTGGAACTGGTAGCCGCAAAGAAGAACGTGCGTCTGCTTGCGTGCGGCGAGTTTGACGGCGACCGTGCCCGTTCCATGGATTACAAGCGTGTAACCGGTGGTCTGCTCGTTCAGGACCGGGACCTGGGCATGGTGGCCATGGAGGACGTCAAGGTGGTCACTGAGCGCCAGCCCTCCGAGCAGGAACTCAACGACCTGTTGTTTGCCTGGGAAGTGGCTAAATACGTCAAATCCAACGCCATTGTCTATGCCAAGGCGGGTCGCACCATCGGCGTCGGCGCTGGCCAGATGAGCCGTGTTTACAGCGCGAAGATTGCCGGTATCAAGGCCGCCGACGAGGGCCTGGAAGTGAAAGGGTCGGTCATGGCGTCCGATGCCTTCTTCCCGTTCCGCGACGGCATTGACGCTGCTGCGGCGGCTGGTATCACCGCTGTCATCCAGCCTGGTGGCTCCATGCGCGATCAGGAAGTGATTGATGCGGCCAACGAACACGGCATCGCGATGGTCTTCACCGGCATGCGCCACTTCCGGCACTGAGGGGTTATCACCATGAATATTCTCGTTATTGGCTCCGGCGGCCGCGAACACGCCCTGGCCTGGAAAGCCGCGCAATCCCCCAAGGCAGACCGTGTTTTCGTGGCGCCCGGCAACGCCGGCACGGCACGGGAAACCGGCCTGGAAAATGTCGACATCGACGTGATGGACCTGGACGGTCTCGCCAACTTCGCCGCCACCAATCATGTCGGGCTTACCATCGTCGGCCCGGAGGCGCCGTTGGTTGCAGGCATCGTCGACAAATTTGAGCAGCGTGGCCTGAGGGTTTTCGGCCCGAGTGCCGGCGCTGCCCAGCTTGAGGGCTCCAAGGCTTTCACCAAGGATTTTCTGGCGCGCCACAAAATCCCGACAGCCGGCTACGGCAACTTCACTGATGTGGACGAAGCCCTGGCCTATGTTCGCCAGCAGGGCGCTCCAATCGTCGTCAAAGCCGATGGCCTGGCTGCCGGCAAAGGCGTGATCGTTGCGATGACCCTGGAAGAAGCCGAAGATGCCATCCGCGACATGCTGGCCGGGAACGCGTTTGGTGATGCCGGTAGCCGTGTCGTCATCGAAGAGTTTCTGGAAGGCGAAGAAGCCAGCTTTATCGTGATGGTGGATGGCGAGCACGTTCTGGCCATGGCCACCTCCCAGGATCACAAACGCGTGGGCGACGGCGACACCGGTCTCAATACCGGTGGCATGGGCGCCTACTCGCCGGCCCCGGTGGTGACCGCGGATGTTCATCAGCGCATCATGGATGAAGTGATCTATCCGACCGTGCGCGGCATGGCGGCCGAGGGCCATCCCTATAAGGGGTTCCTCTACGCCGGCCTGATGATTGACAACAGCGGCACCCCCAAGGTGATCGAGTTCAACTGCCGTTTTGGCGACCCGGAAACCCAGCCGATCATGCTGCGGATGAAGTCGGACCTTGTGGAACTCTGCGACGCGGCCATCGACGGCAAGCTCGACCAGTGCGATTCCGAATGGGATGACCGCGCCTCCGTCGGTATCGTGCTGGCAGCCGGGGGTTACCCGGGCAGCTATAACAAGGGCGACGCCATTTCCGGCCTGCCGGACACCGAGACCGAAGGCGAGAAAGTGTTTCACGCCGGCACCCGTCTCAACGGAGACCAGGTGGTTACCAACGGCGGTCGGGTGCTCTGCGCCACGGCTCTGGGCAATACCGTCACCGAAGCACAGAAGCGTGCGTATGAGCTGGCCTCCCGGATCCGGTGGGATGGCGTGTTTTATCGCAAGGACATCGGCCACCGCGCCATCGGCCGCGAGACCCACTGAGCCTGGCCGACCGATCCGATCCTATTCTCAATCCCCGGCCGACCGGGGATTTCTTCGCCTGACCTGACACCTGCCTGCGTCATAAGCACTGACTATTGACTTTATAGTTACGGAACCGTAAAGTTTCGCCCGAACGTAATAGTAATGATTGTCACTTATATTTCGAAAAACAAATGGTAATGGAGATTAACCACATGTTTAAACCTTCCCGCTTATCACTGGCCGTGGCTGTCAGCCTTGCCCCGGGCGCCAGTTGGGCAGTCGGCGATGATCAGCCCCAGATGCTTGAACCCATGGAAATCATTGGCGATGCGTCCGCAGCCCAGACCTTGCCAGGGTCAGGCTACGTCGTTGGTGAGGCGCAGTTGAAAACCGAGGTTGAGACCGACATCAACCAGGTGCTGAAAACCGTCCCGGGCGTCTATGTGCGGGAAGAGGAAGGTCTGGGCCTGCGCCCCAACATCGGCATCCGCGGCGCCACGGCCGAGCGCAGCAGTAATATTACCCTGATGGAAGATGGCATTCTGATCGCACCGGCGCCCTACTCCAATCCGGCCGCCTATTATTTTCCGACACTGAAGCGCATGTCCTCGCTGGAAGTACTCAAGGGTGCCCCGCTGCTGCGCTATGGCCCGCAAACCACCGGTGGTGTCATCAACCTGATTTCCACACCCATTCCCGATCAGCGGCAGGGCTATGTTGAGACAGTCACCAACGACCGCGGCTCCACCGACGTTCACGCAACCTATGGTGACACGGCCGGCGACTGGGGCTACCTGCTTGAGACCGTCCAGCGCTCCGCGAAAGGCTTCAAGGAGATTGACCGCAGCGGCCGCGATACCGGCTTTGATATCGAGGACTACGTCGGCAAGCTGCGCTGGCAGGGAGAGCGCCAGAGCGTGACCGCCAAGCTGCAATACTCCGAGGAAACCTCCAACTCCAGTTACCTCGGCCTGACCGATGCGGACTTCAGCCAGGACCCGAACCGGCGCTACGGGCTATCCAGTATCGACCAGATGAACAACACCCACTCCGGTATCAGCCTGACCCATCAGTTCGACTGGAGTAACACCGTAAGCAGCACCGCTACCCTCTACCGCAACGACTTCAAGCGGAACTGGTTCAAGCTCAGCGATGGCGGAAGCATCATCGACAAGGCCAACCGCGGCGACGCCAATGCCCAGGGTATTCTGGACGGCACAGTTGACGCCAGCGGCCTGGATTACAAAAACAACGCCAGGGACTACCTGTCCCAGGGCGTGCAGGTAAACTTTGATGTCGACATGGGCAGCCACCAGTTTGATTTCGGCGCCCGCGCCCACGAAGATGAAATGGATCGCTTCCAGCCGGTCGATGTTTATGACCAGGTCAACGGCTCTCTGGTGTTCCAGAACACTGTCGCCCCCACGGGCAGCAATAATCGCTTTGAGACCGGCGAAGCCCTGAGCTTCTGGGCCCTCGACACCTGGCAGGCGACGGACAAGCTCAGCGTTAACCTCGCCCTGCGCTACGAGGATGTACAGACCAGCCGCACCCAATACGCGGATCCCGGCCGCACAACCGTCGACAGCACCCGCGCCAATGACAGTGCTGAACTCCTGCCCGGCGCTTCCTTTACCTATGACCTGTCCCAAAGCTGGCAGGTTCTGGGTGGCGTGCACCGGGGTTTCTCCCCTCTCGGAGGTGGTGCCAAGGCAAACGAAGATCCGGAAACCAGCAAGAACTGGGAGGCCGGCCTCCGGTACTTTGGCAATGCGTTCTTCGCGGAAATGATCGGCTTCTACAGCGACTTCTCCAACAAGGCCGAAAACTGTTCCGTGGGCTCGCCGTGCAGCAATGGCGCCACCTCTGGCAGTTTTGTAACCGGCGAGGCTGAAATTTCCGGTGTTGAGTTCCAGCTCCAGACCGGCACCCGGGCAGGCGAGTTCTACCTTCCGGTCAGCCTTACCTACACCTTTACCCAGGCGGAAATCAGCAAGGACAATGCCGCTTCGGGCCTGAAAAAAGGCGAGCAGCTCAAGGACGTACCTGAAAACCAGATGAGCTTCCGGACAGGCATGGAACACCCGAGTGGCTGGGACAACTACCTTGTGGCCACCTACGTCGATGAGATGTGTGTCAGCGCGGGATGCAACAACACCGCCACGAAACTGGACGAGACCGAGTCCCTGTTCCTGGTCGATTTCATCAGCCGCTACGCACTGACCGCCAGTGCCGATGTCTTCCTGAAAGTGGACAACCTGTTCGATGAACAGCAAATTGTCTCACGTTGGCCCGATGGCGCCATGGCGAACCTGCCGCGCACCGCTTCACTGGGGTTAAGCGTTAATTTCTGACGAATGACCGGGTTGGCCTGGTTTCCGGGCGAACCCGCTGTGAATGGCCCACTGATGAGACCCGGCCCGTTGGCCGGGTCTTTTTTTATGCCGGGCAGGGGAAGCAATTCCCATTCTCCGGCCCGAGAGTAAGGTAGACTGCGGACACAAAGTTCCGACCACATCGCCCAAAGGAGTCCCTTCGATGCGCCGCCCGTCACCGGTATACCTGCTGATCATACTGGCCGCTTCCCTGCTGTTCAGTGCCTGCTCTCGTCAGGACATCTACCAGACCGCGATTGATTTTGAACGATCATCGGCGGGTCTGGAGGCGGCGAGCGTGGCAGTGGGCAACCTTGACATCGCCTATCTCAGGAACCAGGAAATGAGCGCAGGCGACACCATCGTCATGATCCATGGCTTCGGGGCCAACAAGGACAACTGGACCCGTCTGGCCGGCCACCTGACCGACGACTTCAATGTCTATGCGATCGATCTGCCGGGGCATGGTGACAGCAGCAAGCCCCTAGACATCGGCTACCGCCTGGAAGATCAGGCAGGCTACGTCGCAAAGATTCTGGAGGCACTGTCGGTCGAGGATGCCCACATCATGGGAAATTCCATGGGAGGTGCGATTACCGCACTCTATGCAGCCAACTATCCCGGCAAAGTGAAATCAGCGGTGCTGTTCGACCCCGCGGGCATTCTCGAGTATGAAAGCGAACTGGTGGATCTTGTGATGGAGGGGGACAACCCCCTGATCCCCAAAAAGCCCGGTGACTTCGAGCGGCTCATGGAGTTCGCTCTCGAGAAAGAGCCCTTTGTGCCCTGGCCGATCATGGGCGTGATGGAAGAGCGGGCCATCGCCAATCGAGACATCAACGAGGTCATTTTTGCGGCGATTCGTGATGCCGGTTTCGAGTCGGACTTCCGCAATGCCATCACCAGGATTCAGGCCCCGGTCCTGATCATCTGGGGCAAGGAAGACCGGGTGATCAACTACCGAAACGGCGAGGTGTTCGCAGCAGCAATCCCGAATGCCAGGCTGGAACTGATGGACGGTATCGGCCACGCACCGATGGTGGAGGCCCCGGCGGAATCCGCAGAACTGTTCCGGACCTTTATCGGGCAGCCGGTCGAGTGAGGCTCATTTGAGCAATAGTTTCCGCATTCCACCTTCAGCGACTACAAGGGCACCGCAAAACAGGGTAGCCTAACAACCATTGTGCTTTTGACGTCCGAACTGATATCCCATGCCTGAAGCGATCTGGATTACCTTTGCCTTCGGCCTTGGCCTGCTGGTCAAGCTTGTTGGCCTCCCCCCTCTTGTTGGCTACCTGGCTGCCGGCTTTGTGCTCAGTGGCATCGCCGAAGCCACCGGTGTGGTGATCGAGGAGACCGACGTTCTCCAGCACATTGCGCATCTTGGCGTACTCCTGTTGCTGTTTACCGTGGGGCTGAAGCTAAAGCTCCGATCCATCGTCAGTCCGGAAGTGATTGGCGGCAGCCTTCTGCACTTTGGCATCACCTGCGCGGTATTTACCCCCGGTGTCTACCTGTTGATGGACCTCGATTGGTCGACCGCGCTGATGCTGGCCATCGCCTTGTCATTCTCGAGCACGGTGCTGGCCGCCAAGGTTCTTGAATCCAAACGGGAACTGCGGGCGTTCCATGGCCGGGTCGCCATCGGCATCCTGATCATGCAGGATCTGATCGCCCTGGTTGTCATGAGCCTGGCCGCTGGTAAAACGCCCTCCGAATGGGCCCTGATTGTATTCGGACTTCCCCTGCTTCGCCCTCTGCTGTTCCGGTTGCTCGATGCCAGCGGCCACGACGAACTGCTGGTGCTCCTGGGACTGCTTCTGGCACTCGTTGTCGGCGGGCTTGGCTTTGAGGCCGTCGGCCTCAGCTCGGAGCTCGGCGCGCTGGTTTTCGGTGCCATGCTGGCCAATCACCCCCGGTCGCAGGAACTCTCCAAGTCGCTCTGGAGCGTCAAGGAAGTGTTCCTGGTGGGTTTCTTCCTACAGATTGGCATTGGCGGTCTGCCCGACGGGGATGCGCTCATTTTCGCAATCATTGCGGGGCTGGTGCTGCCACTGAAAGGCATCCTGTTCTTCTTCCTGCTGCTGGCCTTCCGTTTACGGGCCCGCAGCGGCTTCCTGAGCGCCCTGGCACTGACCAACTACAGCGAATTCGGCCTGATTGTGGCAAGCGTTGCCTTGCCGGAGTGGTTGGTCCCTCTGGCAATTTCGGTGTCGCTGTCGTTCCTGGTTTCTGCCCCGATCAACCGGTTTGCGCACGGCCTTTATGAACGTTACTCCCAGGATCTCAGCCGCTTTGAAGGCAGCAAACATCATCCCGATGAACAACCGATTTCCCTCGGGGATACCCGAGTCCTGATCATGGGCATGGGGCGGACAGGGACCGCAGCCTACGACTGGCTCTGCGAGGATCAGCCCAAACTGATGGGGCTGGATTCCGACCCTGCAAAAGCCAGTCAACACCAGAAAGAAGGCCGCAACGTGGTTTTTGCTGATGCCGAGGATGCGTCCTTCTGGAACGGGTTGCACATGCCTGCAGTGCAGTCGGTGATCCTGGCAATGGGTGACATAGAAGGCAAACTGATCGCCGCCCGAATGCTGCGCAAACTGGGTTTCAAGGGTTTTATCGTGGCCCACACCATGTATGAAGATGAGGCAAAACAGATCCGGGAAGCCGGGGCCGATGAAGCCTACCTGACCATGAGTGAAACCGGCGTGGCCCTTGCCAGTCATCTGATCGATAAAAAGCCCGCCAAACCATCCCTGGTTGTCGGCAAACCTGATTAACTGTATCGGCGATTACAGTCGACGTTCAGGGCTTTTCGAGCGCGCAGGTTCGAAAACCAGTGTATACGTCGTTCCGAAGCGGAAGATAGGCCTGCCGATAGGTACCCCGGATAAGGCAGGATGACGTTGCACAACTGCCCCCCTTGGTGACTTTGTGATCACCGAACTGCAGGGTGGACATGAAAGGGTACATATCCACTTTGAAACCGTCGTAGGGCAGGAACTGATCGCCGGTCCACTCCCAGACCGTGCCAGTCATCTGCCGGCAGCCGAACGGACTGTCACCCGCAGGAAAGTCGAACACCGGGCTCTGCGCCATGGCGCGCCCGTTGAGATCCGCCAGCTGTTCGGTCGGCGCCGAGTTGCCCCAGGGAAAGCGCCGGAAGGGCTCGCCCGGGCGATTGCCCAGAGCCGCGACTTCCCACTCGTATTCCGTCGGCAGCCGACGCCCCGCCCAACGGCACCAGGCCTCCGCCTCCCAGAATGTCACGTGAGTGACCGGTGCATCCGGATTGAGCGGCTGCCAGCGATCGAACACCCGCTCCTGCCACTGCTCATCATGCCAGCGCCAGTAAAGCGGGTGGCGGGGCGTCCGTATAAAAGGCTCGTCACTGCCGTGAACCAGGGCAACATCGGTTTCGGTCTGAAGCCATTTCCGCCCGCCAAAAGACCAGAGCTCTGGCCGCCGGTAGCCACCGTCTTCCACAAACTGCATAAACTCCCGGTTGCTGACCAGGCATTTTGAAATCGCGAACGATTCCAGCTTCACGGTAAACCATGGCTTTTCATTGTCGAAGGCAAAATCGTCACTGGCGTACTGCCCGGACTCACCCGGCATCCCGATCAGCCACTCTCCTGCCGGAACACAGGCGTCTCCCTGATGCGAGTCACCTGGCGCCGGTCGGTAAAAATCAGTACCCGGCGGAGCCGGGTAGCCGACGGTCTGACGGCACCAGATCATAGACTCGATGTGCATGTTCTGGTGGTAGATTGCGTAGCGGTAGAGGTAACGGGCCTGGTCGGTTAACGGTTGCTTCTCGATCCGCTCGGCCACTCGATCATAGATGAGATTGAAGTAGTCGAGGGTTTTCTGCCGCCCCGGAAACAACTCGCGGTTCCATCGATCCCGGTGTTCGATGTGGAACGAATCCCACAGGTCGTCCATGGCAGGATCATGGCTCGGTGTGCCATCCAGCAGGTTGAAGACGAAGACTTCGTAAAAGAAGGCCGCATGCCCCATTTCCCAGAGCGGTGGATTGACGCCCGGATGGTAGGGAACGTCCAGCGCGGTCTCGGGAAGAGAACACACGAGGGTCTCGGTTCGCTTCCTTGTCCATTCAAGCTGCTCCAGCAATTCCGACTTTGCCAGATCGATTTGCTCAATCACTGCCATCGTGCCAGTCACCCATCAAAACAGATGAGTAACAGCATAACAGAGAGTACAGACACCGGTTAAACGGCGTCACGCCCAGACCGCCAGAATGACTGGCACAGCTACCACGGTTACGAGGAGAGACAGCGGCAGCCCCAGCCGCCAGTAGTCCCCAAAGCGATAACCTCCGGGCTCCATAACCAGAGCATTGGATTGATGCCCTACCGGGGTCAGAAAGGCGCAGGAGGCGCCAACCGCCACCGCCATCAACATGGCATCGGCGGCAATGCCAAGCTGCCCGGAAAGACTCAAGGCAATCGGCGCAACCAGGATGGCCGCTGCCGCGTTGTTCACAACGTTCGACAGCAGCATTGTGCCCGTAAGGATAATGGTAACAACCACCCAGGCATCGCCTCCGGAGCCCAGCATCAGCATCCAGGACGCGATCAATTCTGCCCCACCGGTAGTCTCGAGGGCCTGCCCCACAGGAATCATGGCGGCCAGCAGAACGATAACGGGCCAGTCAATCGCCCGGTAGGCTTCCTGGTTGCTGAGAACCTTGCTGAGAACCATGACCACGGCGCAGGCGACCAGCGCGACCGGGGGAGATAACCAGCCAACCACAATCAACGCAATGGCGGCGATAAAAAGGCCGCCAGCCAGAAGGGAGTTGCGCTCCCTGCCAAACCGGAGACCCCGCTCGGCCAGGGGCAGGCAGCCGAGCCCCTGAAGCGTGACACTCAAGGTTTCCTCCTCGCCCTGGACCAGAAGGATGTCGCCAGCCTGAAAACGAATATCACCCAGACGTCGCTGCAACCGCTGACCCTGACGCGCAATCGCAACGATGTTGAGACCGTTCTGCTCGCGAAGATTGAGCCTGTTGGCGGTTTTTCCGATCAGCCCCGATTCCGGCGTGATGACCGCTTCGATCAAACGCACGTCGCCCTCAGACAGGGACTTTTCGCCCGGCTTTCCCGACTCTGGTTCTTCCTGATCGGACGCTTCTGAAGAGGCTTCCTCCACTCTCGCCAACTCGAGCCCGGTGCTGTCCAGAAAGTCCTGCAAGGCATCGGTATCCGCTTCCAGCAGGAGCAGATCATCGCCGCGCAGGACGGAGAACGTAGAGGGAGCCAGCGACCGCTTGTCATCCCGGATAAGCGCCAGAACCACGACGTCCTTCTCGGCATCGGCGCGCGTCAGAAGCCCATGAAGGGTTGCCCCAACGTGGGAGGAATCCTCCGGCACCCGAAGCTCGGTAACATAGTCGCCCACACTGAACAGCTTGCCACCGTCGTCGGGCTTACCCCGCCGCGGCGTCAGCCGCCACCCGACCAGCGTGATAAAGCCAATGCCTGCCAACGTAATGGCAAGGCCCACCGGTGCGAAGTCAAACATGCCGAACGAACCAGCTTCCCGATAACTGGCAATGATGATGTTCGGAGGCGTGCCAATCAGTGTCATGGTTCCCCCGAGCAGGGAACCAAATGCCAGGGGCATCAGCAGCAGCGAGGGCGACCGCCCGGCTTCCCTGGACATCCAGACCGCCACCGGCATCAACAGTGCGAGTGCACCAACGTTGTTGATAAACCCCGAGCAAAGGGCCACCACTGAAGTCAGCATCAGCACCTGCAGCGTCGGCCTGTGCCCGACCTTTCCAAGCAGCCTGGCCAGGCGGTCAACCACACCGCCGTTGACCAGCCCCTGGCTGATAACCAGAACCGCCGCCACCGTGACAACCGCAGGATGGCCAAAGCCGTCGAACAGTTGATCCACAGGCACGATCCCGGCAATCGAGACAGCAAGAAGCGCGATCAGGGCGACCAGATCGAACCGGATTCGGTTCCAAGCGAACAGCACCAGGGCGATACCCAGTATCGAAAAAACAATGGCCTGATCCGTGTTCAACACCTTCCCTCCGGTTGGCACCGAGCTTGTTTCTCTTCAGGTTACAGTATCGAACACATCACGAGCGATACACCAAATATCCTCGCCTCAACGAAAAAACCCCGCCGAGGCGGGGTTTTTGTGGCTTCCGGATTACTCCGGAAGAGACAACTGAACTGTTCTATTAACCGAACTGGTTCATGGTGTTGTCTTTACCACCGGCCTTCAGGGCCGCTTCACCAGCGAAGAATTCCTTGTGGTCGTCACCGATGTTGGAACCAGCCATGTCCTGGTGCTTAACGGTAGCGATACCCTGACGGATTTCCTTGCGCTGTACACCAGCCACGTAGGCCAGCATGCCTTCGTCACCGAAGTAACCCTTGGCCAGGTTGTCGGTAGACAGGGCCGCGGTGTGGTAAGTCGGCAGCGTGATCAGGTGGTGGAAGATACCCGCTTCGCGTGAACCGTCACGCTGGAAGTTACGGCACCACTCGTCAGCCAGCTGACCCAGCTCGGTGTTGTCGTACTCTTCGCTCATCAGCTTGGCGCGGTCGTAGGCAGAAACGTCCTTGCCTTCTTCCTTCCATGCGTCGAATACCTGCTGACGGAAGTTCAGAGTCCAGTTGAAGGACGGGCTGTTGTTGTAAACCAGCTTGGCGTCGGGAACCACTTCCTTGATGCGGTTAACCATGGCTGCAATCTGGCCAACGTGCGGCTTCTCGGTTTCGATCCACAGCAGGTCAGCACCATTCTGCAGGCTGGTGATGCAATCCAGAACCACACGGTCTTCGCCAGTGCCCGGCTTGAACTGGAACAGGCCAGACGCCAGACGCTTCGGACGAACCAGCTGACCGTTCTGCTTGATCACAACGTCGCCGTTGTTGATGTCTTCTGCTTTCTCGATCACTTCACCGTCGATGAAGCTGTTGTACTGGTCGCCCAGATCGCCCGGCTCGTTGGTCACGGCGATTTTCTGAGTCAGGCCAGCGCCCAGGGAGTCAGTACGGGCAACGATAACACCGTCGTCCACTCCCAGCTCCAGGAACGCCAGACGAACGGCGTTGATCTTGGACAGGAAGTCGGCGTGGGGAACAGTTACCTTGCCGTCCTGGTGACCACACTGCTTCTCGTCAGAGACCTGGTTCTCGATCTGGATGCAGCAGGCACCGGCTTCGATCATCTGCTTGGCCAGCAGGTAGGTCGCTTCGGCGTTACCAAAACCAGCATCGATGTCGGCAATGATCGGCACAACGTGAGTTTCGTGGTTGTCGATCTGCTTGATCAGTTCTTCAGCCTTGGCGTTGTCGCCAGCTTTCTCAGCTTCTTCCAGGGCACGGAACAGGTGGTTCAGTTCCCAGGCATCTGCCTGACGCAGGAAGGTGTACAGCTCTTCGATCAGGCCGGATACGGCAGTCTTCTCGTGCATGGACTGGTCAGGCAGCGGGCCGAACTCGGAACGCAGGGCAGCAACCATCCAGCCAGACAGGTACAGGTAGCGACGCTTGGTGGTGCCGAAGTGCTTCTTGATGGACAGCATCTTCTGCTGACCGATAAAGCCGTGCCAGCAGCCCAGGGACTGGGTGTACTGGGCGGTGTCCTGATCGTAGTTCGCCATGTCTTCGCGCATGATCCTGGCGGTGTACTTCGCGATATCCAGACCAGTCTTGAACTTGTTCTGGGCGCGCATGCGAGCGGCGTGCTTCGGGTTGATAGCATTCCAGGTCGGGTGCTGCTTCAACAGGGAAGCAATCTGGTCAACGTCTTGTGCGTAGGGCATTGTCTCAATCCTTTCTACGTTGGTTTTCTAAGTCGATGCGGAGAAGCGTACAGCAACTTCCGAAGCCAACAACCTGCTCACTTTTTGAGCGAAGCGCTGACATTGATGGTTACTTTAGTGGTTTCAAATTTATAATTGAAATTTATATAATCTATTTTCGGCATTTTTTTGGTGAATGAAGAACAGGATCGGCTTTTGAGATGGATCAACGCTGAAACAGTAGCTATTGTTATTGTGAACAATGATCATTTCCCATCAGAACCCATCAGGCGTGAACAGTGTTCTATATGCGAGCTTTCAGTCATTCCCTTCTGCACGCCCTGAAGAACCTGTTTCCAATCATCGCTGTCGTGGCCTTCTTTCAGCTCGTCATTCTCCAGCAAGTGCCGGAGAACACATTGGCGATGGCCATTGGCTTACTGATCGTGGCCGTGGGGGTTGCCCTGTTCCTCCAGGGCCTTGAGCTGAGCATCTTCCCGGTTGGCAAAAGCCTGTCCAATCAGTTTGCCCGACGGGGTTCAGTGCCCATTCTGCTTTCGTTCGGCTTTGCCATGGGTTTCTCGGCGGTGGTGGCAGAACCCGCGCTGATTGCCGTAGCCCAGCAGGCCGAGGAAATCAGCGAAGGCAGGATCAAAGCCCTGACGCTCAGGATACTGGTAGCCGTCTCTGTCGGGCTGGTGGTTGCCCTGGGCGTGTTCCGGACCATCTTCGGTTACCCGCTGCACTGGTTCATGATCATCGGCTATATCGTGGTTGTCATCATCACTGGGTTTGCGCCGCCGGAGATTGTCGGACTCGCCTACGATTCCGGCGGTGTGACCACCAATATCGTCACCGTTCCCCTGATTGCAGCCCTGGGCATTGGTCTTGCTGCCTCCATCCGCGGGCGTAATCCGCTAATGGACGGGTTCGGACTGGTCGCGCTTGCAGTCATGGTGCCCATGATCACCGTTCAGCTGTACGGGATTGTTGTCTATTCCGGGGAAACCGCGGATCCGTCCGTTTTGCCGGCTCTGGTTGCCAATGCAAATGTGGAGGACGCCCCGCTTGTGCTCGCGATGTTGCTGGACCTGGCTGAAATGGTCCGTGATGTGCTCCCGATCATTATCACCATCCTGTTCTTCCAGTACCTGGTCCTGCGCCGGGGGCTGACCAATCCCCGCAGGATTCTGTCCGGATTTGCACTGGTTGTCCTGGGGCTCTATGCCTTCGTTGTCGGCCTGAAACTGGGCCTGTTTCCCATTGGCACCAGCATGGCCGAGCAGTTGATGAGCATGGAGGGTTTCGCCTTCGTCTACCTCTTTGCGTTCATGATCGGTTTTGCCACCACCATGGCCGAACCTGCGCTGATCGCTATCGGGCACCAGGCAGAACAGGCGGCGGCCGGAACCATCAATGGCAACGCCATCAGGATCATCGTGGCGGTCGGGGTGGCCGTGGGCATAACCCTCGGAGTACACCGGATTATCAGTGGCGATTCGATACACCAGTACATCATCGGCGGCTATATTCTGGTCATCTTTCTGACCGCGCTGGCACCCAGGTACATCATTCCCCTGGCCTACGATCTCGGTGGCGTCACCACCTCCGAGGTCACCGTGCCCCTGGTGACCGCACTGGGCATTGGCCTGGCTAGCAACATAGAGGGCCGTAACGTACTGATCGACGGTTTTGGCCTGATTGCCTTCGCGTCGATCTTTCCGATTGTCACGGTGATGGGCTATGCCATCATTGTTGAAATGCTTGCTAAGCAGAGGAAAACAGAGCCATGAAATTTTCCGTACTGGTTGCCATTGTTCCCGAGGATCGGGAGCAGGACTGTGTGGATGCGGCAAGAGACCTGGGCGCCGGGGGCATAACGGTGCTGTCGGGCCGGGGCATCAGTAACGCCGCCCGGAAGACCTTCTTCGGGCTGACCTACGACGGCAGCCAGAGCGTTTTGCTGATGGTACTGGAGAAGGGCCTTTCACTTGATATTCTGAAAGCCATCCAGAAAATTCTCATGCCCGACCACACCGATTCACAGGGACTTGTGTTCACCCTGCCCCTGGAACACCTGGGAGGGATCGATATGTCACAGGTCGAGAAATTCGAACAACACCTGAAATGTTCACTGTATCCGGAGAACAACGATGAAACTGGTTAAAGATGTGATGGTCCGGGACATTATCACCATTACTCCGTTTGCCACCATCCGTGAGGCGCTCTCTCTGATGAAGAGGCACTCGGTGAAATCACTGGTGGTGGAGAAACAGAGCGAGCACGATGCCTGGGGCCTGATCACCTATACCAACGTGCTAAAAACCGTGATCGCCGAGGACGGCGACATCGACCTTCTGAACGTTTATGACGCCTGCGCCAAGCCGGTGATCAGCGTCGGTGAGAACCTGAATGTCCGGCATGCGGCCAGTCTGATGAGCAAATACCGGGTAAAGCGCCTTCTGGTGCTGGCCGACAATGACCTCAAAGGCTTTGTGGTCATGGACGACATTATGGCGGCCCTGCTCGACAGCATCGACTAGCAGGCGCATTGCAAATCCTTGGCCGCCTCGTACCCGAATGGCATCAGCCCTCCCGGTGAACAGGTTACAAAGCCACAACTGACAACTCGTCGGCACTAGGACACACTGCCTTCTCGTTGTATGGGCTCATTCGTGGTCACCTCAATCGAATCAAGTGAGCGTCGATGGGCGTCGATAGTAACCGACTGACAATCAGAGCATGGACAAGACGCAGTGGATTGCTCGCCGCCACTGCTTTTTGTGCTGCCGCCCTAGCCTTCTCCAGTTCACTTCCCCAGGCTTCACCGCGCCCCGTTTTCGCCTCCATTGATTTCGCCGAAACCCACGCGCAATGGAATCAATATGGTTTCCAGGCTGATAAAGCCATCCTTGAACGATGGCAATCCCTGCTACAGCGGGTAAGCTCCCTGGATACCGCCGAGAAACTGAAACAGGTGAATGCTTTTGTTCACAAAGCGCTGGCCTACCAGTTGGATCAATCGCTTTGGGGTCGTGAGGACTACTGGGCAACGCCTCTCGAAACACTGGCCAGAGGCCGGGGCGATTGCGAGGATTATGTAATCATCCAGTATGTAAGCCTGCTCAACGCCGGTATCAGCGATGACAAACTCAGGTTGATCTATGTTCGGGCCCGGATAGGAGGGTCCACCAGCCCGGTCACCCGGCCGCATATGGTTCTGGGGTATTACCCGGAAGCCGGGGCCGAACCGATCCTGCTGGACAGCCTGATCGAGGACATTCTGCCAGCCAGCGAACGAACCGATCTGACCCCCGTATTCAGCTTCAACAGCAGCGAACTCTGGGCCGGGGGAACCGGCGCCTCTGCCGGCAGCGCCACCGCCCGGTTATCGCCGTGGCGAGACGTATTGAACCGAATGAAACGTGAAGGAGTGAGTCTGAATGTCTCTCGTTAAACAGCTCTGGCTGCTAATCAGCTTTCTGATTGTCACTGCCTTTGCCTCCAGCCTGGCTGGCAGTCTGCTGTCCGCTCAGGCTTACTATCAGGAACAACTGACGATCAAGAACATTGATAACACCAACTCTCTGGCGATCACGCTGTCCCATACGGAAAAAGAGCCGGCCCTGCTGCGTTCGTTTCTGGAAGCCCAGTTCGCCACCGGTCACTATCAGAGAATCCGGCTTGCCATGCCCGATGGCAAGTCTGTTGAACTGACTGGCCAGGTTGAAAGCAGCGCGGCGCCGGACTGGTTCCAGTCGCTCTTTCCGCTAGACGTTCCTGCCGGCCGCGCAACCCTCACCGATGGCTGGGTGAATTACGGTAGCCTGACGCTTGAAAGCGACACCACCCATGCCCAGAACTCGTTATGGACAACCACCCGGCGACTGTTCACCTGGCTGCTGATTGTCGCCGTGCTGGCAGGGCTGGGAGGAAGCTGGCTGGTGCGCCGTATAACCCGGCCTCTGAAAGGCGTGGTAGATCAGGCCGAAGCCATCGGAGACAAGCGTTTTGTGGAATTGAAAGAACCTGCCACCGAAGAGTTCCGCCGTGTGGCGAAAGCTATGAACACACTTTCCGGTCGGGTAAAAGACATGCTCGAGCGGGAATCGCAAGCTCTGGCGAACATGCGAGAGAAGGCCTTGAACGACCCGGTTACAGGTGTCGCCAACCGCGAGTTCTTTATCAGCCGGCTGGACGGACTCATCTGTGACTACGACCAGGACACACGGCACACGCTGATTCTGGCAAGAATAGCGAACCTGACTGACCTTAACGCCGAGCATGGCCACGAAACGGTTGACGAGGCTCTTCGAGCGTTCTGCCTACGACTTTCTGACGCCCTGATCAACAGCGAACTGCATTTCACGAACCTGTTCATGGGCAGGCTCAACGGCTCGGACTTCGGCGTCATTCTGACGGAGTTTGATGAGACCACCGCGCTCGGGACTCCTCTTACCGCTTCCGTTCCCGGACTGTTTGACGAGAACGGTGAGTCGGAACTGAGCTGGTCGGCCAGTGTATTCAAAGCCGGTGTCACACGCTCAGAGATTCTGATGAAGGCAGACCATCTGCTGGCTCAGGCGGAACAGACCCAGGAACATCTGGCCGTGGACACAGGCTCAGACGTTCACATTCCATTCCAGAGCACTCAAGAGTGGCGCGAGGCAATCAGCCACTCGATCAGCAACCATGACGTCGACGCGGTACTGCACCCACTGGTTCGGCCGGACGGCACGGTTATTCACCTTGAGGCAAAGGTACGACTGAAGCTTGACAACGAATGGCGTACCGCAGGCTATTTCCTGCCCTGGAGTCGACGCCTGTCTCTGATGCCTCTGGTGGATTCAGCCATGCTGAAACACCTGACGACATCTCCGGAAACACTGGGCGATACACCGGTGATTGTGCACGTCGCAACCCAGAGCCTGAACAGTGAACAGGCGCGGCGCCAGCTTTTGGCCAGCATGCCGGCTGCCGGGCAGCTACCCGGGGAATTCCACTTCGAGCTGCCAGAGTCGGTTCTTCAACTGGACGATCAATCGTTGCGATCGTTCATCGAGGACCTTCGACCCTATGGCTGCCAGGTGGGCATCAGCGGTGTCGGGCAGCACCTGGAAAATCTGCCAAAACTTCGGGAACTGGGGCTCAGATACCTGAAAACCGATCCCGCTTACGCGCAGCGGTTAGGGTCTGATCATGGTACCCGTCACTATATGCAGCGACTGACCGGCATGGCCCACGCCATTGGCCTGCCAATCTACCTGGCGGGGGCAAGCACCCCTGACATTGTTCGGGCGGCGTGGGAACTGGGATTCGATGGCGCCACGGGGCCCGGCGTGAAAGCGGGCGACTAATCGAAGTCGAAGAGATCGTCACCGCGATGGTCGATCAGATTCAGATCGTCGTCATTCCCGCGCATGGATTTGCGCTCCATGAGCTTTTTCTGAGCTTCCGGCGGCAGGTCGGTAAAGCGAATGATACCCTTGGAGGACAGCAGGTCCACCAGATCTTCAATGACCCGGATCAGCGACGAATCCGACTCCCGGAAGCGCCGGTTTCGGTTGGGATCGGTTTTCTCTGCCAGAAACACCTGGAGCTCCGGATCCGTCGGGTCGACTTTTTCAAAGCCGTCGAGATAGTCCTCACTGACCGCCACAATCCGCTGTTCGTTGCGTTTAACGTACATTCTCCCCTCCACCGGCGGGACGCTGCCCGGTGACCAGCAGCATCAGCTGCATTCGGTCTTTGACACCCAGCTTACGAAACACCGACCCCATGTGTTCCTTAACGGTTCGCTCTGTTATGCCCAGGGATTCGGCAATCAACCGATTGCTGTCACCTTTGGCTGCGTAGCGAGCCACTTGCTGCTCCCGACCCGTTAGCATTGAAAGATCGGCTTCTGTGCGCTGGCGCCCGCTCTGCTCCAGTGCGCCGGAAACCAGACGCAGCAATGAACCCAGCAGGTCCTCGGGAAACCACAACCCCCCGGAACTCACCACCTCCGCCGCCTGCCGGACAACCTGTGTATTTGCCAGGGCCGGCAGATAGGCCCGCGCACCGCAGGCCAGAGCACGGTTCATTTCCGACGGGTCGGGAAGTCGGGTCAGGATCAGAACGCGGCTGCCAGCATCTGACCAGCGCTGACTTGTGGCCTGCCAGTCTGCGACGTCCGTGCTCAGCCACAGCAAAGCACCGTGTTGCGGAGCGGTCACGCATTCTGAGGCTTCACGTGGATGCGCCTCGGGGAGCACCCGATGCCAGTGATCGAGAGGCGCAAAACGGCGGTCGTACAAAAGCAACGACAAAGACATGATCAGCGCTCACTCATAGCTTGGGAGGTGGCCCGGACAACAGGCTTCAACAGATAATTCAATACCGTTTTCTCACCAGTGAGAATGTCCACCTGAGCGGTCATACCCGGAATAATCGACAGTTTTTCCGAGAACCCCTCGGATTCCGTGCGCAAGCGGATCAGATAAAACGTGTTATCCTTCTCGTCAGTAATGGTGTCAGCACTGATGTGCTCCACTGTCGCCTCAAGGCCGCCGAAGACCGCAAAATCGTAAGCGCTGAATTTCACGATGGCCTTCTGCCCCCTGCGAATAAAGGCAATGTCTCTCGGCGAGATCTTCGCCTCAACCAGCAGCTCATCGTTCAGTGGCACAATTTCAACCACGTCCTGCCCGGGCGCGACAACGCCGCCTTCGGTTTTGGCAAACAGCCGCTGCACGGTGCCATCCACAGGCGAGACAATCTGTGTTTTGCTGACCCGGTCATCTAGGCCCCCCATCGCATCCCGGATAGCGGCCAGTTCGCTGATGGATTCTGATAACTGCTGACGCCATTTGTTGGTCATCATCAGTCCGGCTTCGCGGATTTTCGACCGGGCCTCGGTAATCGCCGAACGGGCACGCGATATGGCGGCATTGGCCTGATTCACCTCACCCCGGGCGTTGCTGATTTCCCGCTCAAGCTTGATCAGGTCCACTTCCGACACCGCGCCGGAAGCCACAAGCGGTCGCTTCAGCTCCAGCTCCCGAGAAGCGAGGTCGAGAACCTCCTGATACTGTGTGCGCGCCGATTCTGCTTCCCGCAGATCAGCCTGGCGCTGTTCCAGCTGTTGCTGGTAGATCAACCGCTGTTCCTGCAACTCCTGACGGCTGTTCTCGAACAGCGAGCGCTGGACCTCCAGCAGTTCCGGGGCGGTTTCCGAAAACTCCGAAGGAAACTGGATATCGGTGCCATCCACCAGTGCCCGCAAACGCACAATGTCGGCTTTCAACGCCAGTTCTCGGGACTTCTGCTCGGCCAGGTCCGAGGCGAACCTCGTCGATTCAACGCTAACCAGCAAGTCGCCCTTGCTTACCAGATCACCTTCCTGCACGGCGACCTCTTCCACAACGCCACCATCCAGGGTCTGTATTACCTGCAACTGGCTGGACGGAATCACCTTGCCTTCACCCCTGGCCACCTCGTCGATGGGGGCCAGCGCGGCCCAGACCAGCAAGGCCACAAAAGCAAAAAACACCATCCAGAGAAGGCTGCGGGCGCGTATCGGCTCCTGCTGAACCCTCGCCCACTCGCTGTCGACTTCCCAACCCTCGGTGTCCGGTATTCTTAACCAGCGTCCGAATACCCGATCAAACAGCCCTTCCGATTTTCGCCCCACCCGGTCGCTGCCACGACCAATGCCATGGAAGCTTTTCTCGGCCAGGGTGCGCTGCTGATTGCTCTGGTCGCTCATGACGCCCCCCGGATCTTGCCCTGGCGCAGCGCTTCAATAACGGTGTCCTTGGCGCCATCGGCCACGACCCGCCCACCATCGAGTACGACAATGCGATTGGCAAGCTCCAGCAGGGACGTACGATGGGTTACCATGACCACGGTCTTCCCCTGCGCGGCCCTGGCGAGATTGCGCTTGAAATGCTCCTCACTGGAATGGTCCAGTGAGCCACTGGGCTCATCCAGCAACAGAATTGGAGGGTCATCCACCATGGCTCTGGCAATCGCCACCGCCTGGCGCTGACCGCCAGACAAGCGCTGGCCGCCCTCGCCCACCTGCAGATCAAACCCCTCAGGGTGAGCATCGACAAACGCCTTTAGCCCACTGATCTCTGTCACCCGCAACAGCTCTTCGTGGGACACCGGTCGGGAGAGTGTAATGTTTTCCTGCAGGCTGCCGTAGAACAGCTCCACGGCCTGGGGCACGTAGCCGATGTTGCGACGCAACTCGGCCGGATCCAGCTGGCGCAGATCAACGTTATCGAGGCTGATGCTGCCCGAATCGGGGTGGTACAGGCCCAGCAACAGGCGCTGGAGCGTGCTCTTACCCGACCCGTTCTTGCCCAGGATCGCCACACGCTCCCCCGCTTTCAGATTGAGAGAGACTCCGGTCAGGGCCCGATGCCCGGCCTCAGGATACTGGAATTCAACGCCACTGAACTCGATGTTGCCTTTAAGCACAGGGCGTGAGACCCAGCTTTTGCCCGCGGGTCGCTCCTGCGGAGTTTCCATGATCTCATCCAGCGCCCTTAACGCAGTGGATGCCTGGTGGTACTGAGCCAGCAAGCCGGCTGCCTGACTGACCGGCGCCATGGCCCGGGATGACAACAGATAGGCCGCAATCAGGCCGCCTTGGGTCAATTCACCTTCGATGATGAGGTAAACCCCGAGAATAATGATGGCAACGGACACCAGGTGCTGGCACCACTGGGCCCCGTTCTGGATGGTGGAAGCAATGAATTTCAGCCGGGCACTGACGTTACTGATATAAAGCGAGGTGCGCTCATAGGAACGCTGGATCCGGCTTTCGACGCCAAAGCTTTTTACCGATTCCAGATTGGCCAGACCTTCGACCAGGGTGGCGTTTCGCTGGGAGCCGGCGACCATGCTCTCCTCCGAGAGCGCCCTCAGGCGTCGCTGCGCAATAGAGGCGTAAATCACCAGGCCGATCGCACCCACAATCACCGGCACACCCAGAGGCCAGCTGATCAGCATGATCACGCCAAGAAAAAGCAACACAAACGGCAGGTCCACAAGCCCCACGACGGTCATTGAACTGACAAACGAGCGAACGGATTCGAAGGACTGCACGTTGGCGGCGAACGACCCCGCAGACTGTGGCCGGTGGCTCAGGCTGAGGCCGAGTACCCGTTCCATAATGGAAGACGAAAGTTTGGCATCGGCCCGACTGGCGGCCAGATCAATAAACCAACCGCGCATCAGTCGCAACACCAGATCTGCAGACAGCGCAATGATCAGCCCCACGGCCAGAACCCAGAGTGTGTGAGTGGCGTTGTTGGGGACCACGCGATCATAGACGTTCATGACAAACAGGGGCATGGCCACTGCAAACAGATTGATCATCAACGCGGCAATGCAGATATCACGGTACAGCCGGCGGTTCTCTGCGATGACGCCCCAGAACCAGTGGCCTCTCGGTGCTGAACGGTTTTTGTGTGAACGCTGGTCCAGCCGGAACTTCGGGCGGCAGTAAAGGACGTTTCCGGTGTATTCGTCTGCCAGATCGTCCAGCGGGATGTGCGCCTCCGATTCCGGCAACTCAGGATGAACCAGTGATGCGGTCCCCTGTTCAGCATCAATGCCGTCGACAACACAGGCCCGGTCACCTTTGAGTAGCAAAACTGCCGGGAACAGGGCGCCATTGAGGCTGGTCAGTGGCTGGCGTTCGATCTGGCTGGTAAAGCCCAGACGGGCAGCGGCCCGGCCAAAGCTCGAGGGCGTGAGGCGCCCCTCGTCAAGGGGCAACCCAAAGGTGATACTTTCAGCGGATGCCGGCTGACCGTGGAACTTGCAGATGATCTGCAAGCAGGTCAATAGATGATCGGTGTGGTTTGCCTTTTCAGTCTGTTCCACCCTGTGTCCTATCTATCGAGACGTCAATTGGTCTCGGCGTTTGTGTCCGGGGCACGGACGATTATATCAGCGCGACGGTTAGCACCCAGCGCATCCTCTGACTGAATGGAAAAGCGAGGCTGGTAATAGCCCTGGCCAGAGGCGGTCATCTGTGAGCGCGCAACGCCATAATCCGAAACCAGCCTGTCTACAACGGCCTCAGCCCGGCGCACAGACAGCGACTGATTGTAGCCGGGCGCCCCCACCTTCGAAGCATGACCGACCACAGCCAGTCTGGCTTCGGGATTATCCACCAGCAAGCGACCGATTTCGTCAATCAGATCATCGCTGACAGGGGCAATAGTGGCAGAGTCGTTGGCAAATTCAATAACCCCGGTCCGAATCACTTTCAGTGAAGCCGAAACGGCGCAGCCGTTCAGATCAACCTGAACACCCACCGGCGTGTCCGGGCACCGGTCTTTATAATTCCGCACGCCATCACCGTCATTGTCCAGCAACAGTTGGACGGAACTGTCCACGGGCGTCGGGGGGCAAGCACTGGCAGTGACGGTTAGTGGTTCCGCACCAAGCTCTTCGAGAGTGGGCAGACCAGTGCGTACCAATCCCAGGGAGGTCACCAGGTGCCCCATACCGGCCTGTACCCGAGCCACTGCCAAACGGCTGTCATAAAGCGCGTTCACATAGGCTCGGCTGGCGTCGAAGTACTCGTTTTCTGCGTCCAGCAGATCCAGCAGGGTGCGCTCGCCAATATCGAACTGATCTTTGTACGCGGTACGGACACGGGCGGATGACAGGCGATGATTGTTCAACACCGGAATCTGGGTTTCCAGGTTGCGCACATCGTTAAAGGCAATCTGAATCTGCTGTCGCAGGTCTACACACGACTTGTCCCGCAAGTCCTTGGCAACGTTCACCTGATTGTAGGCGCTGCGAACTCTGGCTCTGTCGGAGCCACCACGGTAAAGGTTCATGCTCAGCTCAATGCCAACCCGGCCGTCTGTCTCTGAATTATCGAAACCCACGTCATCGAATGAACGATGACCATAGCTGGCCACCAGATCCAGACGCGGATGATACCCGGACCGGTTTTCGCGAACATTGGCTTGGGCCGCCTCAATTTCACGGTGGGCGGCACGGAATCCGGGGTTAGCTTCGTAGGCGATGGACAGGGTTTCAGCCACTGTCTCTGGAACGAGGGCGGCAGTCAGCTGTACTTCATCCATCTCCCCCGGCGGCAGTTCACCGACAATGCGCAGGTACCGGGCTTTCACATCGTGCAGATTACTGGCAACCGTCACCAGATTGGATTCCGCCAGTGACAGGCGTCCACTGATCTGCTCCAGGTCCGCCGCCCGAGCTACACCGGCCTCGGCACTGCTACTGACCTGCTCGTAAACGTCCTGGTGGGTTTCCAGGTTCTGACGGGCCAACTCCAGCAACTCCCGCTGGCGTGCCACATCAAGATAGGCGCGAAGCACTTCAAGCGATGTGTCTTCGATGCTCGACAGCAACTCGAAATAGGCTGCCAGCTTCTGCTCTTCAAAGCGCGCAACAGAACTGCTGGTCTGGAAGCCATCGTAGAGCATCTGGGTCAGGGTGATTTCGCCGTTGTAACCATCGTACTCGTCGACCGGCCCATAGTTGCGATGTTCCAGACCGTAGCGGGCTCGCGCGTCAACAGAAGGCAGGTAACCGCCGAAAGCGGCGTCCCGCTCATCCCCTGCGGACAGGAATTGGTGCCAACTGGCACGCACTTCGGGATTAGTCTCAATGGCGGTCTGAACAGCAGAGGTTACACCCGCGCCAACATAGGACTGGTGTTGTGCTTCACGCGACACAGGCGCTTCAACGTTTTCGTCAGCGGCAGCCTGGACCGGGGACGTTGCCCACAGGCAGGTGGCAACGCCCAACATGCTCAGCCCGCAGCTGAACCGATTTGACCTATAAGCCCTAAACAAGATTCCAACCTCCACTTCCCATACGGTGTAATCAACAAGGCGCCAACACAGCGCGATTTTTCAACAGCCACCAAGTACGCACGCCAGTCACAAAAAGTTGCAAATAAACACATTGCTGCCGCAATCTTATACAAATCGTCGAAAAATCCTACTATTTGACAATATTTAATGTTTGTTTACGTTTTTTAACGTGAAACCATCCCAACCTGTACTGCAGTCCAGTGTGCACCTGCTGCTCGCCACTATAACTTGTCCCTTCATTATCCAAGACAAGCTCTGTCCGGTTTCACACCGAACGTGCTTTTCCGATTACAGGCTGCCAGAGAGAGGCCCCTAATGAGCGTCACCATCGCGATTGTTCTGAACACCACTGGAAAAGTCTGGGCGGTAGCTCCAGATGGAAGCCGACGCCTGCTGGAAGCTGGCGCTGCCCTGCGCGCCGGCGATACTCTGGTGACCGAAGATAACGCGCGGGCCCTGCTCGACTTCGGATACAACAACACCGTCACTGTTGATGGTGGCGTGAGCATTGTCGCTACCGCTGAAATGGCACCCGAGTTCAATCCAGGAGTGACCGAATCCGGCGTGTCACAGGACAGTGTGGCTGAAGCTCTGGCCTCTATCGAAGAGGCGCTGGGCAGCGCCATTGAAGATGCAGAAGCACCCGCAGCAGGCGTGGACGGGGGCAGCTCCGGGGGCAGCAGTTCCGTGCGCCTGGCACGCATTGTTGAAGACATAACTCCGGCTGAGCAAAGCCCCAGTTTTGGTTCAGTAGAGCCCGGTCGCCAGCCCGTTGTTAACGAAGGTGCATCAGAGGGCAATGAAACGACCCTGCCTCAGCCTGGCACCATTGCAATCGACAGCGTCTCGCAGGGTTCAGGCGTTACGCCCAACATCACCGCCACCGGTTCAGTCACTAACCTGGTGCAGGGCTCCTCTGTTCAGATCACCCTGACCGATCAGGATGGAAACACCCTGATCCAGACGGTTGTGCCGGGAGTGGACGGCCAGTTCACTGCGGTATTCTCGAATTTCACGGGCATTGTTGACGGCCCGATTTCTATTCAGGTAACCGCTACCGGCGCCGACGGCGTTTCCGTTGCCGATTCTGCCGACAGTACTCTGGATGCCATCTCTGGCGCGCTGGACATCGCCGTTGACAGCATTGACAACGTTGCCCAGACAGTGGCGCTATCGGGTACTGTCGCAGACGTGGCTCCGGGTGAAACCATTTCCATCTCAATCACCGATATTGAGGGCAATGTGGTAAACACCACCGCCACCGTTGGCGCCGACGGCTCCTATTCCGTGTCCGATGTGGATGTCTCTGGCCTGGCCGATGGCACGCTGACCGTCAATGCTTCCGCGACGGACCGCAATGGCAACTCCGTGTCTGACTCCGACACCGCCACCCTGGATGCAACGGCTGGCGGCCTGACCCTCGCCATCGATGACGTCGACAACGCCGCCCAAACCGTGGATCTGTCTGGCACCACGGCGGACGTGGCACCCGGTGAGACGGTCGCCATCAGCATCACGGACATCGATGGCACGGAGGTGACGACCACCGCAACCGTCGCTAACGACGGCTCCTATTCCGTTGCCGATGTGGATGTCTCTGGCCTGGTGGATGGCACCCTGACCATCAACGCCTCAGCGACCGACCGGAACAGCAATTCCGTCTCCGACTCCGAGACCGGCACGCTCGATGCCACAGTGGGCAACCTCACGTTAGCCATCGACAGTGTCGATAATGCCAGTGAGACTCTTGACCTGTCGGGCACAACTTCAGACGTTGCACCCGGCGAGACGGTAACGATCACGATCACCGATGTGGACGGCACGGTGGTGACTGACACGGCCACGGTAGCAAACGATGGCTCCTACTCCG